>Ga0310811_10004703_pt1 | contig 17192 bp, 17 predicted proteins | sample YCmetagenome_FD_207642 | JGI IMG/M metagenome (GOLD analysis project Ga0310811, IMG submission 207642) | Soil microbial communities from experimental microcosm in Duke University, North Carolina, United States - YC | ecosystem: Engineered > Artificial ecosystem > Soil microcosm > Unclassified ...
GCAGCAATTACCCCCTCCATCTGCATTGAAGGCAGAGCACTTGTATTAAGTTCAGGCACGTCAACAAAGCCGATGAATGTGTTAAGATGGACTGTTGCGATCATTTGCAGCATGAAGATGGAGCGGTGAATCTCGGAGGTCTGGCAGGTATTGGGGTCTGCGAACAGAAAGGTGTAATCTTTGAGAAGGGTGTGTGCCATATGTACCATGATTTTCTCCTGGGTGTCTGAGTCTGTGTCAACATCGATACTATCGTTGTCTGCTTGCTTGTCATTGTCAATGTTTTCATTCATGGATGACAAATAATTAGAAACGAGTGTGATCGCGGTGGAACCAAAGTTGTTCTGCCACATACATAAGCACTGGGTGGCCTATTGAAGTTTAAATTACGGTCAAGGTGACAAATATAAAAATATATTAGGACCGCACTCACCACACCCATGATGGGGCCCTTGAGTTGGACCTTGTGCTCTACTCCTGGGTATATTGTAGCAAATATGGTCTGCAGTGCACACAGCAAATTGGGGGCCTCAATTGTCCAAAAATTGGGCTGGCTGCCCGCCCAAAGGAGAACAGTCGGAATGAATTGCCTGCGCCATGCACCATTCTCCAACATGATTGGCAGGAGGTCTGTGTTGTGCCACTGGCTTCCTGTTTTTGGCTTTGTTGCCATGTCCGCCAGCATTGACTCTGACATGGCAGGAATGGCTGGCATTGGCATCATCAGGGTTTGGGAAGCTGTCTCTAATTTAATCTTCTTGGTGCGAGGGCCAGGCAGTACCTTTGGTTTCTGAGAAGCTGTCACACTTGTCTGTGTGGTTGTCAGGGTAAATATTTTGCCATCAAGAAGTCAATTACCATTGCTGTGGTGCGAACCAGCTGCGTAGCCGCTTTGCCCTCATCAAAAGCTTCCATGATATCATCCCCATCACCAAACTCGACTTCCAAGCCATCCCCATCTCCATCCTCATCTCCGTCCTCATCTGACTCAACCATGACCTCTTCAATCTTCCTCTTGCCAATGGTATGTGGTGTAGCTTGCTCTAATGTGTAGCTGACAATTTCTAATTGTTTGCTGTAAGGCAAATCAGCAAAGGGAGTACCAGCCAGTGGCATGTTCAAGTTGTCGTTACTAGCCTGAGGCTCCTTGCCAATCCCAACCATAAGTACAGATCTTGTCAGACATAAGTAGCTGCAACTTACCTGCGTGGCAACCTTCTCATTTTACTGTCCTGTGATAGCAGCTGCACGCTCTTCAGAGTCAGAGCTGCTCTCAATTTCAACAGCTGTCTGAAATAGACAGTAAGCACATGTTTCATCATCAGCTGCAACTTACCTTCATGCCAGCTTTTCCTTTTCCTTTGCTTGTGATAGCAGCCACACACTCTTCAGAATCACTGTTGCTCTGGTCATTGTCTGAGACATCAGCATAGTCGGCAGACCCAGAAGTCTTTGTTGGGGTAGGGGGGGGTTCTGTTGCACTGGAAAAATAGTTGCTGCAGTTGTGCAGGACAGTTTGGAAGTCATTGAGCAGGGAACACTTTGAGTTGTCCCACTCAAAACAGAGGCTGGTCGTGAGGATTCCTGCTTCGAGTCTGGTTCAACTTTATCATGCCAGTTATTAATCTGCCCAGACATGCTAAATTTCTTGCTTCTGAATTTTGCCATCAGGTTTAGAAAGTAAAGTGTTGATTCAGTAAGTATTAGCATGATGGTGTGAGATAGAAATGTCACTAACGCTAAGTTTCCTTTCTGGTCACATGCTGTAGAGCCTAGCACCTCTCTGAGCCTGTAGACAGCTCATCCTCATTGACCATTATGGCTCAGTGCGCATTGGGTGCGCGCACTATACAGCACTTCAACTCAACACAGGATGCACACATCTGCACACACAAGCACTCCACTCCAAGATCTATCGTGCGCTCACATCATACCCTGTCTATATCCACTATTATTCACTTGTACGCACATATCCTTTATTCGCTTTATCTGATGGCATGCTTTTGTGTGCTGCCTATGTCTCATTATGGACCCTACTTACATATATTACATACCCACTAGAGACCCTGTGCTACTTACTTGGTTCTGCGCCCTGAGAAAGCGCCTTAGTACAAAACATAGAGACTTGACTTAGGATGTAGTTGGTTACCGCCCACCTTGACGTAGACTGAGCCTCTCTAGTACAAATTTAATTCCAAAGACCTCTCACCCTTGCACTCACACACTTTCGACTCGCGTGCACCTTCAGCATAGACTTATCACTCTCAATCTTAGGATGAAGTGCATCGTCTCACAAACTCTCTCTCTCTACGCATGCGCTCTATTGTCTCTTTACAACTGCGCGTGCTCATAGCACCCCCCTTGTGCAGTACACTCGATACTTCAGCACCCCCCCTTCTTTAACCCTCAGCGTGCGTGCTGTGCTTGCACTGGTCCTTAGACCGAAGTTCTAGTCTTTGATCTCCCTCCCTTTTCTTTAGAGGAATCATTCTCAGTAGAAATCCCCTTGGGATGAAATAGCCTTGCACCCAGAGGAGCTTTTGAGCCATCTCACTTATCTCTTATAGTGCCTAGTCACACTTCCTAGCCTTCAACTGGAGCCCACCACAAGGAGATCATCTGAGAAAACTAGCAGGTCTCTCAGACCTACCAAGCAGCGCCAAGCTCATGAAGAAGCTATAGAAGCCTTCAGGGATGCATATTCAGACCCAAACGTAGCTGACACAGAAGAAATCCTTGTTCCAGTATCACGCGCATGTGCAAGACACCTCTCCGATACGGAGCGCCCTGATATATTGCTTTTCACACCTAATCCTCAAACACCAATATTGCCTATCATGCCTTCACCCAAAGATTCAGTTGAAGGTGATTCTTACAATGAACTTGAGGCACATGACAACCCAAGAAACCTACCACCCAGCACCTTCATTAGCACACCTAAGTGCACTTCCCCTTCGAGTGCTAGCACCTTATCATCCCTGACCACCTTATCCGCTTCCAGTAAATCGTCCCACAAATTACCTGATATGCAACTGAGCATGCTGCCGAAGGTACAGACTTCACCTGATAAGGCAGAATCTAAAAGTGCACTACCCACGCCTTCCTCCATTAGGTCAAGGGTCGCGCTAATCACATACCCAGTAGAGGAACCCACCCAGTCACAGACGCAAGCACAGGCAACACCACCTCCTTTATCTCAACCCACCCTACCTATAAGCCAAGCTCACACAACCATGGCTGCAACCACATATGTCATGCCAGGCCACAGCTCTGATAAAGCGCCAAAGTTTGATGGGAGAGATGAGAGTCTTTTGATATTTATAGATGAGTACAAAGAACACACCGATCAGGCAAAGCTCCTGAACACAGACTGCATCAAAGGGCTCATTTGTTATGTGCCAAACAAGGATAGGAACTTATGGGCAGGAATGCCCAAGGCAAGCGTGGCAAATTATGATGCCTTCATTGCATTGCTGCAGTAAAGGAGATGTACTCTGGGTGCACTAGCAACAGGTGCTTTACTGTTGTGGACCTCCAAACAGTCTCATGCAACCAAATGAGCATGCAGATGACTAATATCGAGGCCGAGGGAAAGTACTTTCACACATTTACAGAAGTCGTGCAGCTCCTTGAAGTGAAAGGGCGCATAGGCAAAGTGGAGATGAATAGAATGTTCTTAGAAGGATTTCCAGCCAACATACAACAGCAAGTGCGACATCGCCTCCTCATTAAATTCCCAGATCACCACCCCAACAACCCTTACCCAATGAAAGATGTGCGCTGAAGGCATGAAGACTGACTGCGGCATGCGCAATCAATCTCTAGATGTGAGATCAACAACCCTGCTGGTGAGGCAGTATGTCGGGTCTCGCTGTGCCTAGGCCGCTATGCCTGAGACAGGTGTGTTCGACCCTAAAGGGGACTGCTACCACACACAGAACCAGAAATAGAGATAACTCAAGTAGACAGGGGACACGCACAAGGATATAGAGAGGCGTGAAGTGCACGATGAGAAAGCAAAGTAAGCGGAGTGCGGGAAGCGCGCACTAAGGTAAGCGAAGCGTGGGAAGGCGTGCGCCTATAGTGCGCGTGGGCGCGTGGGCGCATGAAAGTGCGCAAGTGATGCGGAAGGCAAGGAGCGGTGTAGGGATTCGTAATGAGCATGAAATGGCGTGAGTGAAAGCGAGCGCAATGTAAAGCGAGAGCAAAGGCGAAGCAGACAAAAAGCAAGGCTTGATTAGGCGATCTAATCTAAGCCAAAAATGCGATAACCACAGGGTGCGCACCCTAATGGTGACTACTACTCTAAAGTAAAACCCAAATGCTAGGGAAGTACAGTAAAGGGGAGTAATGGGTAGTAGTAGCGCTACCATCAGGCTTTATACTAACTAAGATCTCATTGGACGCGGAAGGGATAGGGAGAACATGCACGATAGTATGTAATGACATGTAATAGCGCTGCAGTCCTTGTTACACTTGTGCAGCATGGAATATGACATACTAGAGGTGTGCTCGGACATGGATCAGTCCTCCTGGATGATAGGCGATAGAGCGCGGGAACGCGCGCTAAGCGCAGGCGCGAGAAGGCATAGGCGCGGGAAGCGCGCGAGTGCGGGAAAGCGTGTGCTATACAGGGAAGTGCCATGCAACTCCATAGTGCAAATGATCAAATGACAGCTCATGTAAATATGGCCTTTTCATGCCCACAGAATTATGATTCCTTACAGCGCGCAGCTGCACGCTTCCTCTTACCAGGAATTGCATCTATAGCGGCTACAACTACACCTGCGCCAGTTCAATCACCATCTCCCCAAGTCATCACTATGCAGACACCAACGTATCAGCAACAAGCACCTGGGGTAGTCATTAAGCAGGAATACCAAACCACGTGCTCTGGGAATTACACAGCGAGCGGATGTGCATTCTGCAGTGTGCATGACCATTTCATCAGCCACTGTTGGGAGAAGGAGACATACATCAATGAAGGAAAGTGCAAAATACATGAGTCAAAAGGAAAGATTGTATTGCCAAGCAGTGATTGGGTGCCAGGGCACCCAAATGAGGGAACTCTCAAGGAACAACTCGACCGCTACTACACTAGTGCTGCTGTGACAATCACATTAGCGCTGGGCGGATATCAGCGCTTACACCCACTTTTCCCTTGATAATCACAATGGAGCTAACAGACTGAAGAATTTCCCATGACTGCCATTGCTTATTGCGCGCTTATGCAGAATTCGGTCTGACATCGGTATCGCACTCCCCCATGTCCTGTCTATGTCCGCTTACCTCCACTGGTGTGTCAATTCCCATTGTTACCATCGCTAAAAACTATTGGCGCAGGTCTTATTACATGTAGCCTCATGTTGCGCAGCGCCAGTTCTCCATTTACCTACAGTTATGATGCGCTGCGCTTACATTGCTACAAGTTTCACCTATGCATTCCACATATTCGCACACTACGATATAAGGAACATCGGTAGATAGTTTTTACTTACTTCCCTTCCTGCGGGCAACTGTCATATAGCGGAGTCACCTAGTAATTCTCATAGTCTTGTGCAATTGTCAAATTCCTTGCCCTCTCTGTGTCCACATGTGCTACTTGAGTTCCTTCAGTCGCGCACTACTACTTAGGTCCCCTTTTTTGCAAGGTCACACTTGTCGCCCAATAAGTCACGCACCTTGGTCATTCCACCTCTTCCGCCAGTGGACTCCTCGCTAATAGCTGTGCTCCTCTATTGTCGCATCTTGCACCAGCGCATTGCTTGCCAATACCTGCTCCCTTCTATTGTCACTTCTTCCACTAGTGCATTTCTTGCCAATAACCACTCCTCTATTGTCGCATCTTGCGCCAGCACATTGCTTGCCAATACCCACTCCCTTCTATTGTCACTTCTTCTGCCAGCGCATTGCTTGCCAATACCCGTGCTCCTCTATTGTTGCGTCTTCCACCAGCGCATTGCTTGCCAAATACCTGGGCTCTTCTATTGTCGCACTTTCCTCCAGTGTATTGCTTGCCAATACCCGCTCACCACTATTTTCATATCCTCCGCCAGTGCGCTACTTAACTATAAGTCGCACCCCATTGCGTTTCTTCATATCATGCCCTTAGATAGCTCAGTGCCCTAACCAGTCTCAGTTTTATTCAGAGTGCTATCGCTATCAGGTTGATATAAGGTTGCTATAGATCGTTAAGTCCTTGTGGTTTAGCTTCCCTTGCATATAAGGATAAGTGGAACTAGTCTTTTCAACCTAGCTAAATTTATTCTTTCACACCACGCCTCCCAGCGCCACTGTCACTGCAGGACTTTGGTATTGTGCAAACGAACGTGTGGATGTGGTAATTGAGGTAGACCCATCCACCTTCTCACAGGTTGTTGTAGACACAGAGTCTGACCTAGACAAAAAAGATATCAAAGTATTGCGCATGACCCAAGCACTAGCATTAGCTACAGCAAAGCGTGACCAGAAGAAAGGAGGTAGCACATACACCATGAGAGGGAAGAGTGTGCGATTCGATGGAGTAGAGTTGAATAGTGAACCTCATGCACGTCCTGGGCCAGTTTCTAGGCAAGCAGCTGACGTGGAGGAAATAGTATCCCCTGCTGTACAAGCATTGATGGGCAAAGGCAAAGTGCCAGCAGTAGCAAAGACCGCGACCATGCCTCCATTGGTGACATCCAAAGCAAAGGAAGCTTTAAAGGCACCTACTACTGCTGCGTCCAGCATGGCACCTCCAGTAGCAGCACCTACTGCTAAAAATCCAACACCTGCTTTGAACCAATATAGGTACTCATTTGCGCTTGAAGATAAGGAAGCAGACAAACGCATGGTTGAGCGCCTCTTAGACTCCAATCTCAATATCCCCATGCACAAATTATTTGCCATCTCACCGGATGTTCGCAAACAGTTCCACGACCTTACTACTACAAAGCGCGTTACCGTTGGCATGGTATCTGTTAATGAACTATCCAGTCAGCTAATGATCGAAGAATTCATCTGCACCTTTGATCAGGAGCGCTTGCACAGCGATGATGGGAAAGTAGTTGTGGATCACTTTGTGCCATTGCACTGCATCTGCACAGTAACAGTTGGAGGAAGAGTATTGACCTGCGTCCTGGATCAAGGTACTGAAGTAGTTGTAATGCCAAAGGATGTGTGGTGCTCGCTAGGCCTTGGCCTTCACACGGTGTCTTACTACTTAAGGGTCTTATATTGAATGAGCATAGTGACAACACAACTACACAGTGATAAGACTTCTTGCCAGTCCTTAAGTACACAGTCTACGACTTTTCTACTTCATGGTAGAGAACATGTGTGTTCTTGGGAGGGTTTACTTAAAGTGTCCTCTTCTTGTTGTTCCCTGGTGGTGTCTTCGAAAGATACCCTGAACGATCTGACACCTAAGATACGCCTCAATCCTGTAGGTCCTGCTGCAACCTATGAAAGTCTGTTTCAACTTTGATATATCCCTATGCATCTCCCTTCCTGAAAAAGAGAGAGTCCCTGGTTTAAAACGTAAAGCCTAGTCTGAAAGCTGTTCTGGTGTTGTATACTCAACCCCTGAAAGGTAGCACACAACAAGTATTCAATATATACAAATAGACTGTTATATAAGCGACCCCTATTTGGTAGTATATAACTAGCCCCTGATAAACTTAATCTTACTTCAAGGCAACTCTTGGCCTGCACTTAAATTCTTATGGACTCTCACACGGTTTGAGAGAAGAGTGAAAGTGGGAAGCTGTTATTACTTAGTGCAAAATGAGCTCCTTTTATACCTTTTTGGGAGACCATTTTACTAAGCATGACTCATCACAGCATTAGTAAGTCAATGGCTTACTAACCATGCCATTTGGCAGTGCTGAATCAGCTGCTTACAAAGTAGTATACATATATAGAAAGTAGTATTACAAAGCATGATGAATCATGACAAACCATGACAAATCATGATGAATCCTTACAAATCAGAATATTGCCAGTCACATGACATGCTTACAAACACATTTGGTGGCTCACTGAGGGATTCTGTGGCTGAATAAGCCTGAAAGAAATGGAAAGAAAAATAGAAAGAGATGGAAACTTCATGACAAATCATGAAAGATCCTTACAAATCAGAATATTGCCAATCACATGACATGCTTACAAACACATCTTGGTGGCTCACTGGGCTGGAACAGCCATAAAAAGAAAAGAAAAGAAACTGAAGGAAAAACTAACATACAGGAAATATAAATACAAGTAAATCTGTCAGAATGAAACCAGGCTCATAATACAATGAGGTATACCTTAGTATACTCTCTGTGATTACTTCCTGTCTATCTATGTCATGGTATGAGTCCCATACCATGCATGACATCCACCGGGCACATGAAATCACAACTGTCCCCAGTTGACGTACAGGTAAGCATATCTTATAATTGTCATTGATTATCCTCTCGGAAACACATTTCATAATCGTCATTGATTATCTGCTTTCTCTCCATCAATTCTCTGGATCAGCTAAATGAAGACATTCTTCCAGAAATCGGAAAAGTTCAAAGTACACTCCACAAGTTGGACACAATTGTAAGAGTGTAGCCTGATGTCAATGATCCCAGAAAAATAACATTTGGCGATAATGTTCACTAACATCTTGAAAAAGGAAATTCTCGTGAAGTTTGGTACAGTCTTTAATGAGAATTTCAAAAAGGTTGCCAATCTGTCTCTGCAAATGGTTTTGAAGGGTGCTGTCTTTACCGTTCATTGTTGATAAAAAACTATAAGTGTTATTCGTCCTCTGAGAGGGACAAAGAATCAGAGTTGGATGATGATAGATTATCCTCAGAGTGCTGAGCATCAACAAGGGTATCGGCAATTTCATGCAAGGTAGGATCACTGTGGCTTATATAAGGAATTAGTCTGAAGGTGGCTACACCACGTCTAGACAGAGTTCCATTCATTTCTCATAATATGTATGATCCTCCTTTGGTTTGTCTCTCAACAACAAAGGGTCCTAAATATCTTGGCTTTGTTTTGCGATTCAATTCTGTCTCGACCTGAGTATTACGGACTAAAACAAGATCACCAGGATCAAATGATTTCTTGTGCATCCTAAGGTGATACTTCTGTTCAAACTGAAGCTTGGATTTAAATCTTGCCTTCTTCAAGGTCTTTGCGGCATGTCTCAAGTCTTCAGGTCTTCTCTTGATTTGGTGTATTTGTAATGTAAGGAAATCAACGGGATTCATATTCATGTGAAATCCATCAACAAGGAAGGCGGCTTCACTAAGATCGAAAGGTAAAATGGGGTGTACTCCATGTAGGAGATAGAACAATGAAAATCCAGTTGCGTGGCTGGTTGTAATATTTTTGGCAAAAAGTGCCTGAGGGACTTTCTCAGGCCAAGGGGAAATATGCTTTCCACAACTTTTAACAATTGCTTCTCTGATGTTAAAATGTCCATGCTCAACTATCCCATTGGCTTGTGAATTATAGGGTGAGATCTGAATCTGTGGAATATCTACTTGCTGAAGAAGTCGCTGAAATGCTCCCTTAACTTCAGAGCCATTATCTGTAACAATCTGTCCTATTGCACCATATTGGCAATACAAGTCTTCCCAAAAGAACTTAGCCATAGCTTTGGCGGATGCAGATTGTAATGCTCTTCCTTCTACAAAACGTGAAAGATCATCTTGAGCTAACACTAGATGCTTCAAACCACTCCTGGCAGGCATCTTTAGTATGTCAATATGGATCTTTGTGAAAATTGTGGCTGGAGTAGAGATAGTGATAGGAATATGCATCTTCTTAACAGTGCAAATCTGGCAATCATGGCACAACTGTATGTGGTGCTTAACATCTGTATACAAGTGAGGCCAGAAAAATCTGTAGCGTATAGTTTCAAAGGTAGATTGCACTCCTTTGTGGCCTAAATCTCCATGTGCTTGTAACAGGATAGAAATTCGTTTCTCTGGGTCAAAGACTACAAGTAAAGGTGGTCTATCTTGCAGACGCTTGTACATCTTTCCCTTCTGTACAAAAAATTGAGTGGTTTGCTTAACAAATTTCCTACATTTTGATGTTGTTTCAAAACTAGGAGCTTCTAAGGTTGTAAGGAACTTAAAAATGTCTGTCAACATCTGCTCTTTCTCAGCAGTAGACAATAAAATGGATGGTAGCTCACAAGAGCTATATGGTAATGAGATCGGAACCTCAATGGTTGTGAATAAAGCAATTTCGTCCAACCATGAGTCATCTTCAGGAACAATTTTATCATCTGAAGCTGGAGGACGTCTGGACAAACCATCAGGTCCTTGAAACTTAGTTGCTGGTACATGATGAAGTGTGAAATCGAATAGAAGGATTCCTTGAATCCATCTATTAATATGTAGTTGCATTTGGCTGAAGATCAGGTTCATTGAGCATGCCTTTAATATATTTGGCATCTACTTTGACATGAAGATTCTGTACTCCAATAATATGAAGTCTGTAGTGGTGTAGTGCTTGGAAGAGTCCGTATAATTCCAACTTGGGCTGAGAATAATGTGATTCTGCATCACCCATTGGTAAAGAACTATATCGAGCTGGATGTTGTATTCCTTGATCATCAATCTGAGAGAGAATGATTCCCACAGCTATAAAGCTGGAATCAACTGAAAGATATACGGGGTTTGAGGAAGTATAATCAATACTTCTCATTGCAGGTGCTGAATATACAAGTTGTTTTAAAGTCTCAAAAGCATGATTCTGTTTCTCTCCCCAAATAAAAGGGGCATCTTTTTTCCAAAGCTGGGTTATAGATCTGGCCAGCTCTGAAAATCCTAATATCCAAATACGAACTGTTCCACAAAGGCCCACAAATCCTCGTGCTTCCTTTACTGTGGAAGGGATTGGCCAGTTTAGAATCTTGGATACCTTCTTGGTGTCAGGTGATCTTCCTTCTTGGGTGCATCTTTGTCTAACTATAAGGACATCAGGGAGACACAACTGAATTTTGGTTGCAGAAAACATAGCTCCTACATCCTTTATACGGTGCATGATTCAGTGAACATCATTAGCATGTTCCCAAATAAATCATCTAATCCCAGGATTTTCTTTCAAGACCTCGGGATTACCTTCTTCATCAGGATAGATTGTCTTAGGTCCTTTGACTGGAAAATCATCTATGAAAACATTGGCCATGTGGGGGATCTCATCCTGCAGAACAAAGCTGGTGCATTTCTGAAATTCTGCAGGTGCATTTGTATATCCCATAGGCAAGGCAGTTAATCGTAGCAATCCTAATGGAGTTAGGAAAGCTGTCAAGTCTCTGCTATCTGAGTGCATTTTACGTGCATCAAATCCCCAGAATAAATCAAATACAGTGTAACACTGTGCTCCTGCAAATGACTCTACGAAGTCATCTACTATAGGAATAAGTCCAGCGTCTCGGATAGAAATCTTATTGAGTGGTTGAAGATCATGAACTAGTCTTAATTTCCCATTCTTCTTAAGTACACAGAACCAGTGTGAGCAATATGCGGATTGACTGGGTTCATATACTCCTGCATTAATTTTAGACTTGAGTAGTTCAATAACTTTCTGATGTATCCCTGGAGTGACAGCAGTTCCGTTGTACCACCCACTTGTCAGATTTCACCTGTGTAAATCATCATTTCTTCTCGGCTCTGGCAGTGTCATTGATACAAGCCTTTTTGCACAGGTATTTGTGTGCACCTGGACCAAGCACCATTCTCATGTATGTTCCTGTCTGATTCTTCTTGTATTTTAGATGGGCATTGAAGTGGGCCAGGGACATTTGAGGTGCATGTCACATTGAAACTTGAAGGGTCCCCAATGCACCCTCATTTGCATCATTCGTGGTATTCATGCAAGCTAGCTTGCATTTCTCTGGTGATGTGTGTGCAATTATACCATCAGCAGCAAACTCACGACAGAAGTGGATAAGAGTTTCAAGCACTCCTTCAAGGAAAGCAAGAAAAAGAGAACGAAGGTGAGGGTATTTTGTATTGTCCTGGGCAATCTGCTGAATGATATAAACTGATTCCAGCCACTTGAATGGTTTTCCATCAAATGTGGCAGTCTCATAAGTGGCGTCCATGCAAAAGACAAGCTCAATATTATTGATAAGCTTTTTGATGTGGGTTATGAGCCAATTGTGGAGAGGACCAAGGTCAAGGATGTTTCCTGAGGAGTTACAGACAGCGTGAAAATATGGGTGGCTGATGCACTGTCCCCACATGCTGAAACATACCATCTCCTGCTTCATTTTGTCACATTCAAAAGCACAATAGACATTTCACTCAATGTTTGTGTGCGTGCAAGCATCCTTCCTGTCCATGATGATCTTTAGGTAGACAACATACAAGTTTTCATGTACAAGCCACTCGCTGGCTCCATCACAATTACTGTGATAGTGGGTGTTACTTGTGTCGGGCCAAGGCGAGAAGTAACCAAGTTGTGCCTCAAGGAAAAATTGAAGAGAATTTTGTTGACCCTTCTTGTTGTCTTTATGATGGAAAACAGAACCTGCAAGTGCAAGTGCTTTTGCAGCTCCCCCTTGGGAAACATGCACTGCATGTGTTACAGTACATGTAGGCCCCTATACTCTTTTCTATTATCTTACCCTGTATTACACCATGACCACAGTGATGCCATCACTAGGTGATGACTACCTTGTACTATATTTAGCTTCCTGACTCATCTCATCTCTGACTCATTGCATTCATTCTTAATTTGGCAGATACTCGTAGTTCTACCTACTCGTACTTGCCCTAAACTCCTTTCCTATTCACTATAAATATGCACATCTGTCCTATGTAGTTCCTTACTTGAATCCTACTAGGTTTTACCTGATGCTTGATATTCCTTCACTTAAGCCCTTCAAGCTTAAGTCATCAGAACCCTTGACTCTAACTTTGAGCACTCCTCGTCGTTAGCCCAAACCTTTGATATTCTATGATAGACTTCACTGTTGTTGTAGCCTTATAAATAACCTCCAACCAACAACAATTCTCTTTTGAACTTTGGTTGTTAAGAACTATCCTAGTTTGTAACAGCATGTGCCTGTGCAGTGGAGGGCCCCCCAGATGCAGCTGCTGTGTTATCATGGTTCATCAACAGAACCAGTCCATCAACACCATTACGTCCCCACCAAGCTTGCATGCAAGTATTTCCACCCTTGACAGCATTCAGGTCCTTATGCATGCAGCATCCTGCCCATACAAAGAAATCTACAGACTCCCACCCTTCAATTCCTCCCGCAGCCGCAATAGCCCCTTCTGTAGTCTGCCATAACAGGGCAATGACATCGTCAGGGGGTAAAGTGGCCAGTGCCTGTTCACCTCGCACTTCTCTCTCACACACTTCCTTTCATTCTCTGAAGAGGCAGACAAGTTTTTTCTGATCCTCAGCATGATCTGTCAACATGCCCTTCACCTTGGTGACAAGCTCCCTTGGGTTTGCAACACCTGCCATGGCACCAACCATACATTCATTGTACATGGTACACATCTCATGTATCACATCCTTCCAGCCTTGCAGCTGGGTTTCGCTGGTATGATTAACCTCATGCTGAACACCAGCAAAGCGAGTAACCCCAGTGCCATCATGGGCAGTGTACATGATATGATGGGACTGGTAATTGATATTCTTGTGAGATGCTCCATCGCCACTTAATGTGATGCCTTCATAATCATTTTAGCCCAAGGTACAAACTACTTCAGAAATTACCTACCATCAACTTGCATAATTTCATCCACCATCTGAACCTCTGCTGCAACCTCTGCCTCCTGGAGTACATGCCAAATACTGTGTGTGCTAATGTCACCTTCAACAACCATTCCAAGACAGTTGGCAACAGTGCTAATAATGTCTCGAACACTCGACACTGGTACGTCATGTTTTGCCACAAGCTTGCAAATCATGTCACAGACCTCGTCCATAATCACATCCTTCTCTTTCAGGGAAAAGGTACTCTGCTCTGCTTGTACTGCAGTGCATGCAAGTGCTTTATTCACAGCCTGTGCTTTCTGAAGAGGGGCATGAGAAGCATGCATAGCAAGAGTATGATTGCACCTGGTGAGCACCTCATTACATTCTCGCAAGTACCTCAACTCATGCTCTGCAGTGACAAGAGCAATTTGAGTTGTCTGCACTTGCAAGGACATCTCAGTTGCAGATGCTTGTGCATCATTGAAACTTGACTGGAGTTTTTTGGTACAGGTTTTTGTGCATTTGTGGCATCACTTTTCATTCCTATAGTGTGTCTGGTATGTAATCTTGCACTTCTTCTCTTGCTCGAGCCTCACGACTAGTACTGACAGAGTAGTTGTGGCTAAAGGAATAATATTCTCCTTATTTTGTGTGTGCTGGTGAGTTGTGCGGGCCTTCAGTTGTGCAGTGACTTGTTGCTGAGATACAGAGTATTTTTTGGAAGGTTTCCAGTGATTGTGCTTGGAGTATTTGGACATGATTAGCCTGCGGGATGACTTACAGTATGCAATGTAACGCATCACATCACGTCAATTGTGCTTACCAATCATGTTTTCCATGCATTCAAAGACTTTACACTGGCCTCTTACCATAGCGCACTGCAAAGGAGATGACCACCAGGATGACAGTTAAATTACTCACTGAATGTATTGTAGGTAAAGTTGAATGAAATTTTCACTGTCCAAACACTTCTATTGAGAGTGTGACATATCAGAAGCGCATTTTTGAAGATTCTGTTTCCTAGAATACCATCAACTAGTAAATTCATGCACATCTCTCATTATAATCCCTGTCTCAAAATCGTGTTATTGTTCTACAGCAGATAATACATTTCTTGACCATCTGTTACAGCGCTGAAGGGTGAGGCTCGACTACAGGGATGAAAAGGCGATTATGGGTATGGGGAAACTCTGCAGTAAGACCTGGGCACGAGGTATATACTCAACCCATAGGACAGCTACTGAGAGGGAGAACCTCGGAATATGGGCAAGGGACTCTCTTGTAACGAGGGAGGGTGCTCTAAGGCGCGGGGAACGCGAAAGGTGTGGTGCGCGTTATGATTTACACGCGCCGGTCGTCGTGAGCACGGATACGCAATAAATCCAATCGTATATTTGGTACTTTTAGAGTCTAACTATGGCTAAGGAGTGGGGAGTGTGCGAAGTGTGTGAACTACCCGTCCAGTAAGGTCTCTGTATACTGTATCTATAAGTGCGAAGGTGTGCAGTACCGAGCCAAATAGCGCGCGGTCCCAAGTAATTAGTATGTATGTAACTATATGTAAGGCGCACACTCGGGTCCGAAGTGAACACTTCCATAGCAGTTGAGATAACTTACCAGTAAATCAGCAAGGACAAGGGGCGGACCGGTGTGTGGAGATAGGCGCGAGGCACGCGAGCGCGCTAAAGCGCGCACTCTGGACGTGGTGATTCGAGCATTGGAGTTCGAGCCTGTAGGACCTCAAAATCAATAGGTAGACGCGATGTTCCTTACAGCGCTACACTGTAAGAGGTAATCACAGTCGGACCTTGAATTTCGCTGAGCATTGCCCCTCCCCACTATGAGCTCACACTCATTTGTCACACATCATCACGTGACATTTACAGAAAGCGTTTGAAGTATCTACCTTGCCTAATTTCGACACCGACACCACCAGCTGTGACGCGTGACCGTGGAATTGAGTTGATCAGTGTAAGTATCAAAAATAAATTAAGGTGCTGCAGTTCCTGCGCCGAAAGCACAACAGGTGTGCATTTATTTTTGTTTTATTGAATGACTTCCTGCAATGTTTCATGCTAATGACTGACTTCTTTCTTTTTTGGTCTGACTAGGGGAGCCAAGCAGCGTTTAGAATCCTAGATATCAAACCTTATTCGTCGGAGATTCGGCACACAGTACATCCATCTAGAAACATACCACAGACCAATCATGTCTAGATTCTAGATAGACATTTGTACCTAAACATGTACATCGACAACGCGGATCTACAGCTACGCCACATGCTTGAGCTGGTGGAGGATGAGATAAACGACGGAGATGAATTCCAGAGGCACAAGATGGTTGTGGTTGGTGCAGTCATTTTTCAGGGAGCCGAAGAATTGCGAGCGAATGCCTCGCACGCTGATAAGCAAGAAAAGCATGCTGCGTCATTCGAGATCCAATGCTTGGCAAGCTCCGCAGTTAGCCCCAAATGACCGAGCTTCAAGGCCGAAGTATCGACTTGATGCCAGCACATCGGATGTACTGGCAATTAACCGCAAGCTTCAGGACATTCATCGTGACGACCACAGCTGTTTCAACACAAGTGGCAGTTGATATTCATTCCGCCCAGAATGTGCGTACAACGATCTTTGCGTCGATCAAGTCAAAGCTTGCGACATCGTCGCGGAGTTTGAAATTGATTTAGAACGATTTAGAACATGATTTGAATCTAGAAACATGAGGATATCTCAGTGGCTCAAGTACTGGCAGTTTGACATACGGACATGGCATTTGACGGTGGCACATCACATCTAGTCGTTCAGAGCCAGAACAACGTTCTAAACGTACCTTTCACCTGGTCCTGGTGAATGTGCACCATACTAGTTTGTTTAATCCAGCGGAAGCAATTTACATCGACGCCACAGTGATGTGACGTTATCAGATTTACGGGCCGAGAATAAGCAGTTCGGTTCAATAATCAAATCTAATGGAAGACTGTATCATTGGTCCTTTAAATCGTGCCAGATCATCATGGTATACCTGCCCATCTTCTCTCATCCATCTCTTGCTTTGGGATGCATTCAACCACTTCATCACCGTCCTTGAGCTTGCATGATGATTCCTCTGCACAGACTCCCCAACCTCCAGCATCTAGTCAGATGTCTGCAGTCAGATCTGCATTCGGCGCTGTGCTGCACCATTTCAAAAAACATGTAGGCGTCGGTATCATATGCGCAGTGGGCTATTTCGACCCGTACGCCTTATAACCACTTGTCATGCATACCCTATATATATTTAATTTTTATCAAGCGGTAATTGGACCGTCGATATTCAAGCAGGTACTACCTTTGGGTATCGACCTATGCTATTCGTTATTCTTCTCTCTGGAATCATTGCAATCATTTTGCAGGCACGTCTTCCATATGTATCTAATGCTATTTGCGCAACCTCTAAATGCCCCCATACTACCACAGGTGTTGGCAGCTAGACTCGGCTGCGTAACTGGTCTAGGTAAA
>Ga0310811_10004704_pt1 | contig 17190 bp, 24 predicted proteins | sample YCmetagenome_FD_207642 | JGI IMG/M metagenome (GOLD analysis project Ga0310811, IMG submission 207642) | Soil microbial communities from experimental microcosm in Duke University, North Carolina, United States - YC | ecosystem: Engineered > Artificial ecosystem > Soil microcosm > Unclassified ...
TAGCGTCATCTGCTACCTGCTTAAGCAACCTGATGAAGTTGGTGGCCGCCTCATAGAAGAGGTGCGGCTGTAAGCTTGACTCCGGCGGGAACCCAGATGATGTGTCCATCACGAATAGCTTCGGGTCATTCGTGACTAACCCTTTCTTCATTTTGACACAGGCTGGATCCTCGTGGATTTTCTGAAGAGAGGCGAGGGTGAGCAATGTGAGTGGAATATGCACTTTGGCTCATGCGAGATTTAATAGAACTCGAGGAATTTCGAATGCTGTGACCTCGCTGTCTACGATGCGAGTGTTCGCTTCTGTGAACACTGGCGCGTCAGGAGTTGTCCCTGTGCTGGATGTTACAGCTTGGTTGCCTCCAGGAAGCACTTGCCCTTTAGCCGAGAGCGTAGCTAAGATGGACTTAGTGGTAGGTGTGAGTGATCCTATGTAATCCACTGTGTCAGTAATGAAGCTCGGAACGGATGGCTTAGCACTAGGGGCATTTTCTGGTGGGTTCGATTCATCAAGGAATGGTTCATCATCTGACACATCTTTGATATGGTTATCATCCATCCTTTTGTTAGCTCTATTGAGATTGCGCTCTGCTTGCGTGATGTTTTCTGCTTCAACCGCATCGCGATCGTGAAGATTCACGCGCTTATTGTTGCTCCTAGCAAGGGAAGACGCGACTCTAGACGCATACTCGTCTGATAAAAGTTCGTCGCCTAGCTGGGTGAAGGTTCCTGTGTCCTTTCCTCCGGCTCCTTCAGGATGCCCAGGATTCGGCAAGTCATTAGAGGACATGGTAAAAACAATAATACGCGAGAATTATGATGACAGGCGAATCCTCAACTTGAGAAAAGTGAGCGAGCGAGAGCACAATAAGGATGAAGATAAGATACACGTAATGTTACACGTTACAGCTTATTGGCGCTCACTCGCTTAGTAAGCACTAGTTTGGGCTCTATGCTCACAGGTTCGCTTTGTAGCTCAAACTGCACACCAGGTAGTAGTCAGCCAATTCATTGTTAACGTTCATCCCGTGCACGAAGCTTGCTTTGGCATTAATATCCTTTTGTCCTCTGGTGGATAGATGAAAATGTGAGCTTTATTTCTATCAACCAACCAGAGGTCACAGGTCAGGCCTAGGTACAATACAATACTTCCTGGGAAAAGCCGTCAACATATGATACCGATATCGTTATGCAAGGTACAAATCCGCTCATAGATAATCGACTCGGATACGTGGCTTCTGGATCATCCTCGAGAAGCGAGGCTCAGACAATCGACATCTCTTGGCATGTTGTATGTGCTGTAAGTCATTGAATCACCATGGCATGCATAGTTCAAAATCCAGGATGTTAAATATCTGATTTTCTAGGCTAACTCGATATTCAAGAATCGCCACTGAATTCGACGGATGGCCTACGGTGTCGGGTACTACACTGTTTATTTCTTCTCTGTTTTAAAATCTGAAACTTCTTATATTTTCACTGCGCAGCATAAGGAGGCCTTCCAATTGGTGCTTAGCGAATCAACATGGTCTTCATTTACCACTCGGGTCATCGACAGACAGGGTGGCAGATGTGAGACGCTTGTCGTCCGACTACCATGGTAGCCTGAGGAACGCCAATCTTTTGACTTATCCGTAGAAGAGAAGGTAGAGGACAGTCAGCCACTTGCGATACGGTGGGTTATGTAGTAAGTCCTGTGGTGTCACCGAACTGCGCTTCATCACAACGCGTAATTTGACCTACTTCTAATTTGAACTGAACTTGATCACTCGGAGAGCGAGCTGTGCTCTTCTTCGATGCAGCACAGGATCGATTGTCAATTCTCTGGGCATGCATCAATCGCGGCTTTGTATTGAGGGTAGTTCTGGTGAGTGCATTCGGGTCAAACTACCGTACTCGACAAATGATAAGACATGATATGTGTAGTGCACGGGAGCAGTAGCACTCACTTCAGCATCGTCCTTGTCCCTCCTCTCTCTCGAACAGTGCAGGACAGTCCACCATGACTTTGGGAGCACCGCAATAGTGGTCCAAGCAAACCCGAACAGTACTATATGGATGCAAATTCTAGTCCAAAGGCAGTGCAAAATACATAGTATAGTACTATGTGTTTTGTGTCGCCTGTGGGCTAAAATTACTAGTATTGAGAGGGCAGCGCCAGTTTCCGCATCCCATATAATAACTCTTCTATCGTATAACCAGCTTGCGAGTCTCTTTCCATCGGGGGATAAGCACATCGACGAAATATGCTTCACCAATGGTTCGAATACCATCTGCTTGCTATCGACGTCCCAGATGATGGCTCCATCCTCTACACCACTCGCAATTCGCCTATCATCTAGAGACATCGCGACTGAAAATACAGTCACTGTCCCACCAATGCTCTTTTCTCTACGTCCCAGATCCACAGGGTTTTACTTTCTGAAGTAGTGACGGTCCGTTGACGTCTTTGAACAACGTGACTGCCAACATTTTTTTACATAGAGCAATTCTGACATGTTGTTGAACAGGAAGGTAGATGGCCAGTAGTGTTTGAGGTTGACGAGGAGTTTATTCTGTGGTTAAGTCGTCGATCTTATGTGTGAGAGGTCGTCAACAGAATTGGATGTCTGCCCATAATCCAATTTATGTAGGCTCTTTACATATCGTTGGTTCATACCACATTACTACAGCATGAATCTCATTTTGCTCCTTCCGTCAGTGCCTGTAGTGGACCGAGAATTTCTGTTCATCGACGTCCCAGATCATAATGACATACATGCAAATCCCAATCAACAGTGGGCAGGGAGTCTAGGAACCATTTTAGTATCTCCCAATACTCACTTTCATGGGTGAGGAGATACCCGCCGCTACCTTGACCAAGCTCGATGACACAATAGATACAGTGAATCTGTGTCGCGCAACATCAGTGGATGAATTGTGGACAAAAGGTGTACCATGTAGGCTGTTGAAGAAAAAAATCAACATCCAAATAATTGGCCACCATGACTTCTGACAGAGCATAAGACTGTCTCGAAGGATATCATGCCATACTGCGCAACTAAGATCATGAAGAACGCGAATGAGAGTGTCTGAATGAATAATCCGGTGAGCACTGCTGGCTGGTGACGTGACATCCGATAGAAAAAGCAAATTTCTATTTGTCAAGTACCACAGTTGGATGTGCTCACTAGAGATGAAATACCCTCAATGTGCACACGCGATTGATGCATAGCTAGAGAATTGGCAATCGATCCTGTCCCGTACCGAAGAACACAGCTCTCATCAAGCTCCATTCAAATTACGTGTTGTGATGAAGCGGCAATTCAATAGCACAGGACTTACTGCGTAACCCACTGTATCGCAAGTGACGCCATTTACTTTCTCTTCTACAAATACCAAAAGATTCAGCCTGGCGTTCCTCCCGTTGGAGTTACACGACAACATCACACGTATGCTGACATGTCAATGACCCAAGTGGTAAATGAAGATCATGTTGATTTGCTGAGCACATGGCGTGCCCAATCAGTAGGCCTCTTTATGCTGAACAGTGACACTGAAAATATAATAAGTTCCAAATCTTGAAATGGAGAAAGGGAATACGACGTAGCACCCAACACCGTAGTCTATCTGTCAAATTCAGTGCCAATTCCAGAATAACGAGCTAGCCTAGAAAACCAGATATTTGACATCTTGGATTTTGAACTATGCATACCATGGTGGTCGTCAATCATCAATTATCTTGACTTACAACACATACAGCGCGACGAAAGATGTCGATTGCTTCAATTATCCAGAAGCCGCATATCTATGAGCAGACCCGGAGCTTGCATGACAATATGCTACACACGAGCCAATGTTGTTGGGTGGAGGGGACAAAAGAGCGGCTAGAACAAACATCCTTGAGTCTGTGGTTGTCCTCCAAACTTCGTTATGAAATGTCTGCTCTGAATCGATGTGCTGACGGTATGTCGTCTTGCAGCGCGCGTCTGCGTCAGTGCTGGGTAACAGAGTGTTTCAGGGTTCGGGGCGTTGAACAAGTCACGATTCGAACCAAACAAGAAGGTGCTGGTGGTCCCATACATTGGGCACATATCACGTGGGGCTTGAGTTTGGTAAATTTCGTGATGGTATTTGATGGCTTCAACGTGGCTGAAACCATTGGGACCTCCCAAATTATCAGCTAAATCTAATAAACCGTCAGAATTGTTGGACAACACACACTGTATCCGCAGCATATATATGGAACCCCTGAATTTCGTTAGCTGGAGCTTAACAAAATACTTAAGCTGTCCTGACCCTTACGTGGAAATTTATCAGTCTCTTCTCTTCCTTTAATAACTCGAACGCTCACTTGGTAATTACTATCATTGGTGCACATGCCCGAACATTCAACATATGTCTTTACTGCCTTTCTTAGATCCTCGCTGGCCAATACTGTGGACTGTGTTCGACCATGGTTCATGGGCCTTGTGGACTGGTAGCCAGAGGGACATTTCGGCACTATATAAAAAGCGGCTTGGTTTGGCCTTATGGATGGTGAAGACAATCCCAGCCCTCCACCTTCAATTCAACTACAATCAACCACCTATATGCAGTCCTCCAATCTAGTTGCCGCTGTATCAAAAGGGAATAAAATTACAGGGTAATACATGAAATTTAATCGTGTCAAGATTAGAGGGTCTGACTTTGTTGTGTGCAACAGCCCAAATTACGTTCCTGCAACTTCTTGCGCTTTGACCGCGTGGTGGTCTGGACCCACTGTCAATGGCCCACTAGACCAGCGCTTCCAGGGCAACTTCCCTATTTCTCCAGAGTTGTTGTTGGCAATACAGTACGTTGTGATCCTCGATATCATTATCCCAGTTCCTCATTGCGAAACTGTAGGAACCCTGGGCAGCAGCACCATGTGAATGATAGTACAGCATTCCGGAGCATTCCTGGGAACTCTATGCTATCACAATCCCAGACAGTAGATGATAGAGCATTTTACTATCCTCAAGAACTGTGGTACCCTTGGCCTGAGGATGATAATCTTGCCCACACATACCTGGTAGGTCTATCGGATCGAGTAACGAGCATATTATTCACTTAGCTACTAGGAGCCAGTGCAGACAACCCGTTTGGTACAACCCAGGCCAATTCCCTCCGTCCTTGCAGGTGATGACATCACAGCCGTCAACGCAACTATTACCTAACATGATGCCGCCTCAAGAACAATGTTCGTCATTCTCCGACATTTTTCATTATAATCTCTAACTATCCTTGTTCCAGCAGCTGTGAATGAATGCGCGTGGATTGAAGATGGTAAACAGTGTGGTCACCCCATTTTGAATGACAGGCGCAAACTTGGCATACATCTTTCTGACTTTCATGGTGTGCAAGGAAACGACAAGAAAGACGTTATGTGCCTCTGGCAAGGTTGCAATCAAAACATGCAACGAGGTGCCATCAGGCGACACATAATTAGTTGTCACCTGAAAACTAGATGGACTTGTGAGAATTGTTCCAAGACGTATTCTCGCCGCGACACCATGAAGAAGCACGCCAAGGAATGCCAAGCAGCATAGGCTTAACCACTGAAAAACAGCACCGCATATTCTCGCTCGTTCTCTTTCGGTAATTACATCCCCTAGTGTATCACTGTTCCATGACCTCATACTGCATGGGTATAAAATCTTGTATACGTAGTAGTATATCTTGTCATCAGCACCACTTCAATATAACGTATACATTTTATGTACTCTTTTATAAAGCGATGACAGGCGAACATGTGGTCTATGATGGCTTCAGACGTTCCTTCAGGCCTCAGGTGCTTTCTCTTCATGGCTCGTGATCACCCCAGATTGATCGTGAATGAGTCAACTTTAGCGGAATTCATACCTGTATGCGGGCTGCGCTTGTAAAAGCGGATGCCTGCAACCCGAAGTCTTAGTCTTAGTGAGTTATCATACTCAAAGTTGAAGTAATTCGGAAGACCTTGAATGACTCAATGTGGTACGCATACTTGATTGTTTGATCATAAGCCTAGCTGGAGGAACTGCCAGATTGGTAGGAGCTGACATAATAAACTTCTGCCCACCAGCCTGTAGTCGGTCAATGAAATTTGTTCATTGTTAACGTTCATCCTATGCACGAAGCTTGTATCACGTCCTTTTATTTTCATCAACCAATCAGAGGTCACCAGTCAGGCCTAGGTACAATACAATACTTCCTGGGAGCTGCGACATATAATATCGATATTGTCATGCAAGCTCCAAATCCGCTCATGGACTGGCAACGATACGCGGCCTCTGAATCATCCTTCGGAACCGAAGCTCAGGCAATCGATATCTTTCGGCACACTGCATGTGCTGTCACTAAGTCAAAATCAATAATCGAACCATCACGACATACATAGTTCAAATCCACTCGGTATTCAAGAACCACCACTGAATTTGATAGATAGCCGGATGCTACACCATCTACCTCTTATTCCTTTCAAAATCAGGAACTGATTATATTTTCACTGCGCAGCATAAGGAGGCCTTCCAATTGGTGCATGATCTTCATTTGCCACTCGGGTCATTGACAGGGCGGCAGACGTGAGACGCTTGTCGTGTGACTCCGACGGTAGCTTGAGGAACGCCAACCTTTTGATATCTGTAGAAGAGAAGGTAGAGGACAGTCAGCCACTTGCGATACGGTGGGTTATGGGTTATGTAGTAAGTCCTGTTGTGTCACCGAATGCGCTTCATCACAACGCGTAATTTGACCTACTTCTAATTTGAACTGAACTTGATGAGAGCGAGCTGTGCTCTTCTTCGGTACAGTACAGGATCGATTGTCGATTCTCTGGTATACATCAATCGCAGCTTTATATCGAGGGTAGTCCATCTCAGTTCTGGTGAGCGCATTCGAGTCAAACTACCGTACTTGCCAAATAATAGTTTGCTTTTCCGTCGGATGTCGTCCGGTGGTATGTCACCAGCCGGCAATGCTCAGTTCCCCTTCCGACGGGAGGCAGCTTTTTCATCACGCTCATGGGTCCCTTTGGAACGACGTTCAATAATTACCGCGCTAATCACGTACTGCTTGAACACAGTATCTTTCACAGGCCGCAGTTGTGAGGCCCGCAGCGACCCTCGCTTATCAGAGAAGGTCTACTGATGCTGGATAGCATTTAGGGTATATATAACCTTCGAGTGTTGCCGCATTTCGATACCACCTTTTGCACCCAAACCTCCAGTCGTGAGGAGCATGCAATCTGCGAACATCCTGATCATTGCCGCCTTCCTCATCGGCGCGGCGAGAGCAAGTCAGTAATCTGTCAATACTACCTGTTGAACCTCATATTTGAATACAATAGCCAATAGCAACAGCACAATCAGTGTCGAAGAGCCGACAAGAGTCTATGAGGTATTCAGTCAGTCTGCAAAGCATCATCTTTCGGGCTGAGCCTAATCTATTCCATCCAGGATACGACCCAAGCAAAGCCGTAGCAGCTGTAGCAGGCGGGTTGTACTCCATCGCCAGCCTTTGTTTGTTCACGCGCTTATTCATGAACAAGGCATGGTGGGGACTTTGTCTCCCTATAGCCTCAACCCGTAAGTTCTTGCGATCCACCTCGAAATACGTGTTGACTGTTAAATAGTGATGTCTGTTGGCTTTTTTATGCGCATACCCATGGCGATGAACCCAAATTCTCTCGCGATTCTCATGGTCCAACAACTCCTCACCTTGTTACCGCCTGCTGCGTACCTTGCCTTCAATTACATCCTTTACGGGCGTTTTATCGTGAACTGCGTGGACAGACGCTACTCTTGGATAAAGCCGGAAAGAGTTGCCCGGTACTTCGTTATCAGCGATATTACAACATTCCTCATACAGGTTTGAAGTTTGATTGATTGTCTCCTTTGCACAGAAGATTGATTACGACGTTGTGCAGGGTGGAGGTGGCGGTCTGGAAGCGTCGGCAAAGCAGACAAGCCAAAAGTTGGGGTCGGACATACTGCTCGCCGGATTAGTCCTGCAGACACTCTCATTTGCGTTCTTCATGATCCTAGTTGCGCGTGCATGGCATGGTGTCCTTCGAGACGGTTTTGTACTCCGTCAGGAGCCATGGGGGCCAATTGTTTGGTTGTTGATGTTTTCCTCAACAGCCTACATGGTGCGCCTTGCGCCCATATTTCATCATTCATCTTCACTGATACTGCGCGATACAGGTTCGCTGTATCTATCGTGTCATCGAGCTTGGTCAAGGTAACGGCGGCTATCTCGTCACCCATGAAAGTGAGTGTTGGGAGATACTAAAATTTGGGCGCTTTGTCTGACCCTCGCCTGACAAGTCTACTTCTACCTCCTCGACTCCTTGCCACTGTTGATTGGCATTTGCACATATATCATCTATTGGCCAACGAGGTATCTCGAAGAATCGGCCAAGCCCACCAATGACATGACAGAACGGTATTAAAGTTCTGTCATCGCCATGTTCATTTCAAGAATTTACTCGGGTGCGTGAACCGTGATACCCACAGTAGAAGGACCCTAGAGCCTGGACTGTATACGTTAATAATCCACCACAATGCAATAATGCTCTGTAGATTAGTTCCTTGGCCGTACAATGTCAAGCTTCGCTCTACTCAATATTTTTGACCTGTGTTGTAAAATGTCTTGCAGCAGCCTTAACACTCGTCCTCTACCATCGTTGTAGGTGCTTCTTAGGCAGAGAATGATTATACTTAAAAACTATCTCCAAAACTTTCCGGTATTGAAACAACACCTGCGGATGCTGACACTGAGCCATGATACAGCGCATGTTGTTTTCGGACTAGTAGTAATTGAGTTACGGTCGAAGCGGAGAATAGAAGCGGCGGTGTGACAAAGCGTGACGGTTTTTGCCAAAGCACGGACATGTACTCCATATGCATGAGTCTCCAGTAGTTAATGGGACATTGTTGTCGAGTTGAAGCGAGGTAGAAACAGTGAAAATTTTTGCAACACCGGGCAAAGTTGGAAGAGATGGTATCATATTATATCCACGTTCGGAGCGAATAGGGAAGGCAATTGCATCATACCATTGCGCTAAGCCCTTAATATCGTACTCCATAACGACAATGCCCGCAACCAGTGTAGGCGGGCTAAAATTTAATAAGGCGAAACTTGAGTGCTACTCCCGCAAGCATCTTTCCTCATACCCATCCTTACGATTTCGTCTACTACAGCAATCTGCCAATAAACCAGTATACCATTTGGACACCATCTGTCATGATTCAATGTGGTAGTGGGGACATGACAGTACTGCTGCCGGACGGAGTCGGCATACGGATGATGAGATCTTCGGACATGTCACAAGTTCGTGCACTCCATGTGAGGAAACACTTTCTCATTTGCACACACAGAGCCCCTGACTGGCAGGTCGTTTGACCAATTCCAAAGACCAAACTCCTCCCAATCGCATACCCCACCACATTCTTTGTGCAGCTGCTTGTACAGCCTCAGCATATGTGTCTAGTAGCCACATACGACGGAAAAATCATAGCATTTGCCTCTGCTACCATAGAGACACGGCGTTCAACGCCAGGACCACTTGGTTCGACTGCGGACCAGGATCGACCTAGAGGAGGCGCTTTGCGGGTTACCTTGTTGACACTCGGGGTATCACCCGAGTTCCGACGTCAAGGAATCGCACGCAGACTTGTACATGAAGTCGTGCAACGCCTGCGATCGTCTTATGGAGCCCCTTGTCATAAATCACCTCACGCTTCATCGCTCTCAGAGAGCGACTCGACTGATGCGGTGATTTTATGCGCAGAGGTCGCGCGCAACAACTCGTCTGGACAGTCTTTTTACTCCCACCTCGGGATGCAAAGACAATTGGAAGCGGATAAGCAGAGCGGGTTTGGTTCGAAGGCACACACGTGTACGGTACTGGGGGTGATGAGAACAATTCCCGTTTCCTGAGGAATGCCATCTTTAGATTTTTTAGGAGGTGATGGATGGCGTTCGCTGCAGAGACAATACTTACTCACGAGCATTATCAAGGACGCGCTAGTATAAGTTAGAACCCGGCGTAGTGAATCTATGTTTGCCGTAATGATATCTGATATTCGCCATGGCATTCGTGCCTGCTTCTTTGCTTCAGCTAGAAGGTCGAGGGCATAGGCTAGTCTAGAAATGACGAGAGCCTGTGATCTGGACCAATTTTATACATGACATCACATGCAGGTGGGGTAGTTGATGAACCCAGAAGCCTGTCAGATGGCGATGAAGATCTGGGGTATATCCAGCTGACCAAAAAGGTTTGAAGTCACGATAACCACGATTCCACCCTGTTCAATCAGACATGAGCAGTTGGCAAAGAGATTCTGGATGTTTATGTAATTGAAAGGGTACCTGCGGTGGATTCCATATCGGAAAGGGGAAAGTAGGGCCTTGGGTAGAGTCTAGAGAACGTCAAGATTCTACAATTATGGCATGATCAGATAAGAAATCAAGCATGCTGCTGTGTATGTATATCACTGATCTGCTGCGTCTCACTGCAAACTCCGGATCCTACGATAAAAAAATCACTTTCATCAGTGAAGATCCGCGTTGAGACCTATGTTTCCCAGCGCCACGAACATGATCTCGCTATGAAACGAGACTGATGATCAGCTGCGTGATCTGAATCTGGTTCAGTCTGGTGCGCTGGCCGCATGCAAGTTTTGTCAAATGACCACCGGAATTCCGGGAGGTGCAAAGAGAATTCAGGCAACTCGAAACGCGAAGTTTGGCTGTAACTCAAAAACCACGTTGACATGTCCCAAAGCAGCTCCTGAGTCTGAAAATCAGAGCGCCCCACTATAAAATCCATCACCCATTCTGTCTTTGTTATCATCCCGTTCTCTTTGAACTCTGATAGTTCAGGAAGGGTATTACTTGTCATCGCATATCATCATGGCGGCAAAAGTTTATGTTGGGTACGTTGATGCTCCTTTAATCGTGTCTTGGAACTATTTTACTGATGTTGGTATATCGATCAGTAATCTGAGTTGGAACACGACAGATGACTCCTTGAGACAGGTCAGTTCTTCTGCACGATTAGTTCGTCTTTGAAGCTGATATCAACTTTACAGGCTTTCGGAGAGTTTGGGCAAGTCACCGATGTGCGCGATCTATTTGAGGCGATCTCCCATCGTGGTCAAAGATAGACACCGACGATGGCAGATCGCCAGTGGTTTTTTTTTCTCTGCGACTAAAATTGTTATATGCGCTCCTGCTCGTTGCACGTTTGCGTTTTTTTAGGCCATCGTAATGAAAGACCGTGAAACTGGCCGCTCTCGTGGTTTCGGTTTTGTTACCTTCAATGGCAATGAAGATGCTCAGGCAGCCATCGATGGAATGAACGAGCAAGAGCTTGATGGTCGCCGGCTTAGGGTTAACTTGGCCAACGCTAGACCCAGTGGTGGGGGAGGTGGAGGCGGAGGCTACGGCGGCGGTGGAGGTGGAGGCTACGGCGGCGGTGGATACAGCGGCGGCGGCGGACATGGCGGTTATGGCGGCGGCGGTGGATACAACAGCGGCGGCGGTTACGGTGGAGGCTACTAAGTTCTGAATCGTTTTGTGTTTTCAAGATGGTCGGTGTCGCAATTCTGTATGATGTTCAAAGGTCGTGTTCATTCGCGTCAACCTACGATATTTCCGCATGCATTACAGTATCTGTTTGATCATAACGCAACTTAAATACTCGGTCGAGATTTGTATCAAAACGTGTTGTCTTCGGGATTCCTTTCAAAGTTTGATTGAAACTTGAACGTGCGTGAATCTTTGTGTCGAGCAGACGGTCTCGAGCCTTGAGGCTGGGAGTAATCTTCCTACCCGGGCGGCCTAACTCCGTAGGATTTAATTCTCAGTGCTGGTTGGTTGGTTGCAAAGTTGAGGTCTACGACAGTCTAGGTTTTGGTTCTGAAAAGGTAATACACAACTGATCGAAAACGTGTCCCGGAAAACATTAGTGAGGCAGCTACACGAGACTCTCTACAGCTGTGGGCAAGAACAAGAAGAAAAGAAAAGGAAAATGAAGTCAAAGGCGCGTCATCGAGGACTAGAAATTTCTTTATTTCGTTTCCAGGATTAGACCCTGGTCGCCGTCGACCGGTGCCACGCCGAGGCTGGGTAAAGCTAGTGGCCTTTTTCCGCCGGTTTGTTCTGTGGTCTTCGTTCTTTACAACACGCAAGTCTATCTGAAACCGGGCATCGGTCGACACAAGTAATTGGCCTTGTAGAACACCTTGTGGGCTGTGGCAGCTGTCAAGGTAGCGCTGAGCTTGCTTTGTTTCTGTGAACGCCCAAGCGATGGACAACATGGTAAGTGGTCCATAACTGCTCTTGTATAATGCGTACCTTCTGTCAAATCTGCATGATTTGGTTGTAGAAAGACCATCGAAAGAGCAGATTGTGGACTTTGGGGATTTAGAAGCTGTGCTAAACCGGTCCACAGAGCAAACAATTCCACAACAGAATGGACCCACAAGGACCTACTAAAATGGGACCTCTCTTTACTCATTTTCCCGCACTTCATCTACGACGCGACCTTCCAACTTTTCCTCTTAACCAGAACGTTCATCCTTCCATTCAGAGGAACTTTCATCCTCCCAATCTCAAGCTATACACTTTATACTACGCTCTTCACCCGTTGCACCCAATGACAGGTCCAATACGATCAAAAGGAAAAGGTCGCGCAACCGATGATGAAGAAGTTAGACCTCCTCCTCAGACACAACCTCCTCGACCCCCGAACGCCTGGATACTTTATCGCTCAGATAAGATTAAGGTTCTACCACCAGCAGAGCCTGGTCAACGGAGCAGAGCGCAGGCCGACGTCTCAAGACTCATTTCTGACATGTGGCGAAATGAGTCAGATGCAGTCAAAATGGAGTATGAACGTCTCGCAGACGCGAAGAAAGCAGAACACCAGCTTCAATACCCTAATTACAGGTTTCAACCGATGAAGAAGGAGGAAAAGGAACGCATCAGGGAAGAAAAAAGGCAGCTCAAGGAACGCGCTCGCGAGAAGAAGAAAACTCGCGGTCGCGCAAACGCGGTTGCTGGCTCCTCGCAGGAGCAGCACCAAGCAGTCACACCGCAGCCAATGCCAATGCAAGAGCCCGAACCACAAGCCGCAATCGCTCATGTACATCCTTACCTTCTTCCTGGTGTCATGCCTGTCCAGGACGTTCCCTCGCGCATCCCTCATCACAATTACAGCTTCCTCGATCCGGGAATGCGGTTTGGACCCGGGGGTCCATCACCACCCTTGTCAGCTGCGCCGTCGCCGATTCCTTCATCAACCTCTGAGTCATCGTCTATCTCGGATGATATTCTATTTCGAGTCGATGCACTCCGTTCAGCTCGCGTATCTCCCGTTCCAGATGCGCAACCTCAGTCCTCACAGCAGCTTTATGGCGGTCTTCCTCCATTCCCCCATTCATTTCCTCATCCACATCACTCATACGGCATGGAGTCTATACCCGTGCAGCAACCACAGGCTGCCTATGCTCCATGGCAGGCTCCTCAAGAACAAATTTTGCCGCAACCGTCTGGTTCTGGAGCTACTCAACAACCTGCTTTCGAATGGGATAACTTTGACGCGTTAGAGGGAGCGCTTGATTACCAACCGCAAGTACGTTACTTCTCAGCGCTATCGTCACCCTCACTAATTTTTCCGTGCCCACTCAGGATTTCTTGAACTTTGACCTAGCAGCTGCTAACGGCTTTGGGTCAATCCATGACCTTGAAAGGTCTCTTCAGGCAATGCTGTCATCTACTGGCCAGAACGGTGTTTTCAGCATGGTCAACGTCGACTCTACAGACATCCTTTCTCAGCCCAAGGATGACCTCGAAGTTGAGATGGCTCCAAAGCCCGACGCGCAGTCACTGGAACTCGAAAACTATTACAATAGTTTCGATATCGAGACTGCACTTGCTACACCACAGGAGCAACAGCCCGCTGCTGTGAATCATCCTGGCACCGTAGATCCCGCAGATACGGTCATCAACACAAACCTCTCGGTGAACGACTTCACGTCGTTCTTCCAGCCTGACCCTGAGGTTCAAGCTTACATGGCAGCACAACAACGTCAGCGTCAGCCGAGTGCGTTCACGCGCGAAATGATGCAATTTATCAATTTCGACGCGGGTGAGGGTGGATCGCAAAATGCTGCGGCGCCACAGGTGGGCGCCCCTCACCCTCCGCCGCCACAAGCACAATCGCCAATATTTACACAGATGACCAACACCACTGCTGTACCGCAGTCTGGTTATGTTCCACCTGCTGGTGCGGCCCACTCATCAACGCGGCGGGTTGGTGCAAGCTGGAAACCGACTTATACGGTTCCTGACGATTCTGCCATCGACCCTGCACTCTTCTATTGACCTGGATGCCCACTCTTCAATGGGCATGCTTGCCAGCGGTCTCACGTGATGAGTTCAAAAAGAGAACCATCGGTGCTCCCCCCTCCCCCCATTATAATCTTATCGATCTTGCTTTCGTGTACTATAGATTGCTCAACTGGATCGCTTTGTTCACTTGCAACCGCTTTTCTCCAGAGATATTCACATCATCGCGGCATCGTCCGCTTCCATGTGATATCCAAGGCGCTTGTTAATTTTATCACGCGCCTTGCCGCGCGTATACCCACGCATCATCCATCTATCCCATCATATCTGCATCACTGACGTTTTGCTCGCATTCAATAATTCTATTGCTACATCTTCACTCCGTCACCATCCAAATAACATATACCATGTTTTCAATTTGTTCTTGCATTTTTTTTCATATTCTTATAGCACCATCTATTACTTTCTTCATCGAACTACGAAACACAAAAAAATGGCAGTATTCTTTCGCCAAATGTGTACTTTTCCTTGTTCAATGTACAATATGTCTCGTTACGAACTTTCACGATCTACTTTGTATATGCACATAATAGTCACGGTATAATAAAACCTTCGCCGCTGGCTGGCGTTCTGGACGTGTAAACTCCGCGATGAAACCCCTGTACGATGTCTCTTTCAGGAAGACAATAGGGTTCGAAGGCATGAAGATCGATGGGGTCACACAGCATTGCTATTGTTCCGCTGGCTTGGTGACTGTTGGTCCATATTTAACCCGGGGCATCATGCAGGGACGCTGGGGAGTCGCGTGGCTCGTTGAAGTTTTCTGGGGTTTTTGCGTTCAAGCGATTTTGTTGCTTCGAAAGGACAATGGGATTTTGTTATCTCAGGGACTGATTGGGGATCAAGAGCGGGTGGAGAACTACAGATAACCTCAAAAACTTTGGCCTTGTCGCGGCCCTTCATCAAGATTGCCGCGGTACTCAGTCAAAGTTCTTGTTTTGGATTGCGATTGCGTGCTATTATCACATTGGTTGCTAACATCTTCCATTCATAGGTAGTATCTTCAGTATCTGTATATATCAAGAAGGCACAGGCGGAAGAGCCGTTGCCAATGCGATAGGGAGAATGACAAGTTTCTCCTTGTCCCACTGTGCCATCATAACAATCTCCGAATCAGCACCCCAATATCAATCACATCGTAACAGCCAAGACACATACCACATCATTCTTATAATAAACATCCTCCTCCACGAGTTTACGCACGACATCAATGTTCTCGCCCTCGAAAATTATGCACGAGCCGAGAAACTTTTTGTCTGCTGCAGCTGCGTCGACGGATTCGGGCGTCATGAACCCTCCGCCAAGTCCTGTCAAATTTCAAAGTGCTTTAGCACCAAGTATATATGGCTCGTGCCGAACTTACGTAGGGTCCCTTGACTGACGAGTTTCTTGATATTCTCAAGATGGGTAGGTCTTACTGCCAGTCTTCGTTGGAGAGCACCCTCGTCGGCGTAGTCGGGTGCCCAGACGATGAATTTGGGTAGGGTTGGTGTTGAGGACATTCTTCTCTTGTGGATGTAGCTGTAGATACTCCGCTGCGGGATGATCTTGAGAGTTCGTGTCATTCACGGTCGAGGCCAGTTGTGAATCTTGTGATAAGCCAATTCGTGGAAGAGCGGACCTGTTCGGACCGGTCGGTGTTAAGTTCACGGGCTTCTGTATGCGTTGTCCTTCCAGGCTACCCATCATGTGCATGCATCGTGATCAATGACATCCTGTTTCAACTCTATCACTGATACGGTCTTCTATGTTCTTCTTTAAATGGTCCAGGGACGAATACGTGTGGATAACTAGACTAGTTTTGGATCTACTCGAAGATGTATCAGAGTTTTTCGATTCTCCTACAGCCAGATGGATAATCCTTCCTCCACTATCAAGTGATCGATGAAGACAAACGTGGTATCCTCGTGGGTGCATCGTACCGAAAATAACTTGCTTGGCGCCCTGACTCTGACAAGCTACATTCACAGCTCTAAAACCTCACCACACTGCAGTCATAGTCCGCTCTGAGCTGCATACGCCGTACATGTTCACCTCCATTCAAATTAACCAACACGAGGCTCGTTTCATATCCTGTTTCCTCAACATTTATGAAGATACACCACTACACGCTCTGGGCGCCAGACTACAATGACGAAGGGCATTTCCATTATCAATGTATTGTCTCACGAACCATTCGAATATCCAGAAGTAGCTGTGGTCTCTTGATACCCGAATGACAGGATGGAGAGCCCCGGCAAAAAATAGTAGGGCCCGCGCTTATTTGCGAAGCGGCGAGCTTGGGAGATTTGAGGATGCTTGTGGAGGCGGATTTGTATTGGAAGGAAGGTATTGTGAGTGATGCTTGCTTGGTTCATTTTCTCTCCCGAACATGCTGATCGCCTTTTGAGAAGTGGGTCAAGGCAAATCTGGTCATTCTTCTGATTCTGATCGCAACTACCTTTCAGGGATGAGCCAGCATCACTCAACTAACGCTGGAAGACGAAGACTGACAAAAAACGAGTCGTTCGGTGTGAGATATTTCATTCAATTACCCACATACATTGAAGAGGCATGCTGGTTATTCATCAAGAATAGTCATCTGTGAAGCAAAGGAATGTGCGATGGTCACGAGTCCCCCTGCGGACATGCACTTGTATCTTGTACATTTAACCTTCTCTTCGATCCCACAACTGGGTTTCCTAGCTATCACGCCCCAACAGCTACGCCGGTCTTCTCGTGCGCGTTCTCGGCGCTTGCGCTATCAGGAACCAAATAACTTTGATCCGTTGAGATGCAGGGGATATCTACTAG
>Ga0310811_10004705_pt1 | contig 17190 bp, 13 predicted proteins | sample YCmetagenome_FD_207642 | JGI IMG/M metagenome (GOLD analysis project Ga0310811, IMG submission 207642) | Soil microbial communities from experimental microcosm in Duke University, North Carolina, United States - YC | ecosystem: Engineered > Artificial ecosystem > Soil microcosm > Unclassified ...
CTTCCCAAGCGCAGACCCGTCCCCAGTAATGGCATGCTGCGAAATATTCGTTTGGATATACCCCGGCGTCAACACCGTCACCCGGATCCCCATCGCCGAAACCTCCGCCCGCAGACAGTCAAAGAACCCATGCAACGCATGCTTGGCCGCCGCATAAGCGCTCCGCATCGGCGTCCCGATCTTCCCCATGACGCTGCTCATCACCACAAAATGCCCGGTCTTCCGCTCGATAAAATGGGGCAGCATCGCTTTCGTCAACGCGACATAGCTGAAATAGTCCAGCTCCATTACCTGCCGCTGCACCGCCAGCTCCGTCTCCAACACATACCCGCGTTGCGTAACCCCGCCATTATGCACCAGGATATCCACCTGCCCAAATGCCCCGATCGCCTCCCTCACCCGCGCCCCAAACGAAGCAATATCCAACAGGTCCATCGGCAACACCCTCACCAGACCAGGATTGGCGCAGCCTGCCTTTACCCGTTCCAATTCCTCCGTTCTCCTCGCCGAGATCAGCACCTTCTCTCCGGCCGCCGAAAAAGCATAAGCAAGCGCCTCCCCGATCCCCGAGGATGCGCCGGTGATCCAAATGACTTTCATAGGATAAAAATAATAAGGCCACCGCAAGGTGGCCCTATATTTTATCAACAAAACCTAAGGTTTACTTCGTGCCGGTATCCGAGCCATTGCTCTGGTACTCCGGTCCATCACTGGACGAGGAACCGTTCTTCGGCGGCTGGCTGTTATTCGGCTGATTATTGTTCGGCTGAGGAGTATAGTTCCTCCGGCTCCGGTCGAAATAATCGTGACGGGCCTGAACGATAGCGTTCTCTTTATCCTGTTTCAGCTGGTCGACCTTCGCCCTTCTCTCCTGCTTGGTAAGCGACTTGTCATGCTTTACATCCTTGATCTGCTGATCATAATCCCGGCGGATGTCCTGCACCTGCAGCTCCAGCTGGGAAGGCATTGCCCCATAACCGTAATAATACGGCGGATAGGGCGCATACCAGGGACCATACCAGCCATAAGGATAACCCCAGGGATATCCAAAGCCAAATCCAACTCCTACATAGGAACGGGGAACCACAACGACGCGACCGCCGCCATGATAAAACCCACCACCCCCAAAATGACCACGCTGGGCCGAAGCGCCATAGGCCAGCCCAAGCGAGAACAGTATTACAAGTATTCGTTTCATAGTCTTTATTTTTTTGTTCTTGAATCTACTATAAGAACGCAAAAATGGTACAAGGTTTATTTATATAAACCACCTATAACCAATCAATAACGTAAAGAAATGTTAAAGCCTTTTCCGGAACTGCCGTTCCCGTAAAATATTTCACCGCCTTCGGGATTTTCGGTACCTTTCTCAAAGCACCAAAACCACCTTTGCTATGGCCAAATACACGCTCAACATAAACGGGAAGCCCACCACCGTTGATGCCGACGAAAAAATGCCGCTTCTCTGGGTCATCCGGGACGTCATCGGCCTCACCGGTACAAAATTTGGCTGCGGCATCGCCCAATGCGGCGCCTGCACCGTCCTGCTGAACGGCAATCCCATTCGATCCTGCTCCATCCCCGCATCCGCCGTCGTTGGTCAGCCCATCACCACCATCGAAGGCCTCTCTCCCGACAACTCCCACCCGGTGCAAAAAGCCTGGATCGCCGAACAGGTTCCCCAATGCGGCTACTGCCAGAGCGGCCAGATCCTCGCCGCCGCAGCCCTCCTCAGCAAGAACCCCCATCCCAACGACCAGGACATCGACGCGGCGATGTCGGGCAACATCTGCCGCTGCGGTTGCTATCCCCGCATCCGTAAAGCGATAAAAACAGCGTCCACCTCGACAAAACCCGCCTCCTCACTCAACTAAACAGCCATGCAATCGACTATTTCGCGGTCCCGCCGCCAATTCATAAAAGACACCGGCCTCTCCGGCCTCGCGCTCGTCCTCGGCGCCTACCTGCCGGGTTGCAACCCCGGCGCCGATCAAAAGGTCATCAATGCCGCCACAGGTGCCATCCCGCAGGCCATCGAGCTGATGACCTGGATCTCCATCGACAAAAGCGGCAGGATCACCATCCTCAACCACCGCTCAGAAATGGGTCAGGGCGCCTGGCAGGTCGTCCCGCAAATGATCGCCGAAGAACTCGAGGTCACCATGGACCAGATCAACATCGTCTTCGCCCCGGGCAACCAAAAGAAATACGGCAGCCAGATCACCGGCGGAAGTTCCACCGTCCGCGGCTCCTATAAACATCTTCTCCGCATCGGCGCCTCCGCCCGCGAGATGCTCATCGAAGCCGCCGCAAAAAAATGGAATGCCCAACAAAGCGACTGCTATGCCGAAAATGGCAAGGTCTTCCATAAACCCTCCGGCAGAAGCTTCACCTATGGCGATCTCGTCGAAGACGCCGCAAAACTCCAGCCGCCAAAAGAAGTAACATTAAAAGCAAGAAAGAACTATAAGCTGGTCGGCAAACCCCTCCCAAGAAAGGACATCCCGCTAAAGACAAACGGAGAAGCCATCTTCGGCATCGACAAAAAAGTTCCCGGCATGCTCTATGCCGTCGTCGAACGCAGCCCCCGCATCCGCGGCAAGGTCAAAAGCTTCGATGACAGCCAGGCCAAAACCATCCCCGGCGTCCGTCACGTCATCGCCATAAAACGCACCGTCTTCGACAATATGTTCGAAGGGGTCGCCGTCGTCGGCGATAACCTCTGGGCCGCCATGGAGGGCCGCAAGCTGCTGAAGATCCAATGGGACGACAGCGGCTTCGAACACGTCAGTACCGAACAACTCTTCGCCCGCATGCACGAAGACCTGAAAAAACCCGGCCTCAACGACCGCACCGGCGGCGACTTCCAAAGAGCCTTCCAGAACGCTGCCACAAAGGTCGAAGCCGTCTATGAAACACCCTACCAGGCTCACGCCTGCATGGAGCCCCTCAACTGCATCGCAGACGTAAAAGACGATTCCATCACGATCTGGGGACCGATACAAGGCCCCGATTGGGTCCAGGCTGACCTGAGCCAGCGCATGGGCGTGCCCATCGATAAGGTCTCCGTCAATATGACCTTCCTCGGCGGCGGCTTCGGCCGCAAAGCCTTCCTCGACTATCCCCATGAAGCTGCCGTCATCTCGAAAGCCGTCAAAGCCCCCGTCAAAGTGGTGTGGACCCGCGAGGACGATATCACCCAGGGCCCCTTCCGCCCCGGCGCCGTATATGCCTGCAAAGGCGGCCTCAGCAAGGAAGGCCATGTCGAGGCCTTCCAGACAAAAACAGCCACCCAGAACATGGGCCTTCAAAATCCCGGCGCCGACCTCCACACCTACAACGGCGACACCCTCGACGGCCTGTGCAAACCCTACTACGACTCTTTCAGCAACTATAGCTTCTCCGATATCCCCACCGTCTCTCCCATCCCCGTCATGTGGTGGCGCTCCGTATATGCCTCCACAAACGGATTCGCCTACGAGAGCTTTATCGACGAAATGGCGCACGCCGCAGGCAAAGACCCCCTCGAATTCCGCCGCCAACACCTGGACAACGATCGCTACCAGGCCCTCATCGATCAGCTGATCACCCTCACGGACTGGAAGAACCGCGGAAAGAACCAGGGCTGGGGTGTAGCCATCACCGAATGCTTCAGCAGCCTCGTCGGCGAAGTAGTAAAGGTGTCCCGCAAACCCGATGGAAAGATAAAGATCGACAAGGTCATCGCCCTGATGGACTGCGGCTGGTACGTCAACCCCGACATCATCCGCCAGCAGGTGGAAGGCAGCATCGTCATGGCCCTCGGCGCCGCCACAAAACACGATATCCAATTCAAGGACGGCATGGCGGTGCAACATAATTTCGACACCTACCAGATGCCGCGTATCAACGAGATCCCCGATATCGAAGTACATATCGTCGACAATGACGAAAAAGCCGGCGGCGTCGGTGAACCCGGCCTCCCGCCCCTCGCTCCTGCCCTGTGTAATGCAATTTTTGACCTCACCAATAAGCGTATTCGAAAACTGCCATTCAACCTGGACGAGATATGACGATGAACCCAAAACGATTGCTTTGCCCTACGATCCTGATAGGCTTTATCCTTTCCAACTCTCCGGCCACCGCCCAGCCCACGGACGCCATCCTTGCCTACACCGGCAGCCCCGCTGCCGACTGGCGGCTATACAATGGCCCCCTCTACCTCGGCTATGACCACCACGCCCAGGGTCACCCCTTCTTCGGGTCCGATGCCGGGATAACCGGCTCCGCAGAATATGATGGCGTCTGCTTTCCTTCCCTCAGCCTCTCCTACGACATGGTGAAAGACATCGTCATCATCCCCGACAAACAACGCTCCGCCTACGTCCAGCTCCTCACCGAGAAGCTCGCCGGCTTCAGCCTCGGCCCCGATCGCTTCATCTATCTCTCGGCCGACAGCACCGCCGCCGGCCAACCTGCCGCAGGTTACTACCAGCTCCTGTACAACGGCAAAGCACGCGCGCTCTCAAAACACTGGAAACAGGTGCAGAATAACGGCAAGGTAGAAGAGAACCTCACCATCTACCGGCAATACGACAATTGGTACCTGGAAATGAACAACCGCTATCTTCTCATCCATAGCCAGAAGAGCCTCCTGAAAGCCTTCGGCGCCGGGGACAAAGGACTTCGAAACATCCTCCACTCAAAGAACATCAGCTTTAAAAAAGATCCGGCAGGTGCGCTCACTGCCGCCGCAGAACTGCTTAGCCAATCAAATAACTAACATCGAATGGGATTTCGTCGCCTCCTGCCCCTCGTCATAGCCCTGTTGGTCCTCAACCATGCCTTCTCCCAGGAACCCGTCCGCATCGATGCCGACTTCAATGACAAACCCTTTCCCGAGTTCGTCCGCCAGATCGAATCGATCTCCCATTACCATTTCTTCTTCGATCCGGAAGAGGTCGACACGCTCATCGTCAATCTAAAAGCCCGCCACGCTCTCCTCCCGGATATCCTCGACGCGGCATTCAAAAATACCGTCTTCCACTATGGCATCGATCAGAACAACGTTTACATCACCCGGCTCAATGCCATCAAAACAACCCTCGGAGCCGCAGGCGCCCGCGACAGCTCGACCTCGGACGCCACCGAATGGCCCTCAGGAATTGCCCCCGCCGCAAGGGCGCTTCGCACCTCCCTCGAAAATAAGCTCTTCGAGATCGGCTCCCCCACCGGCCGCACCCGCCAGGGTAACGCCACCCTCGTCGGCTACGTCAGGGACATCCGCAACGGCGAAGCCATCGTCGGCGCAGCGGTATACCTCGACAAACCGGCTATCGGGGTGATCACCGACCAATTCGGCTACTTCTCCCTCCAGATACCCGTCGGCCGCCACGTGCTTCAAATAAGCAGCGCCGGCATGAAAAGTACCCACCGCCAGATCCTGCTTCACTCCGACGGGAAGCTCAACATCGAGATGGAAGAATTCATCCCCAGCCTCCTGACCGCCACCGTCGTTGCCGAAAAACAATCCAATATAAAGGCCCTCCAGATGGGCGTGGCAAGGATCAATGTTCGCTCCATAAAACAAATGCCCGCCGTCCTCGGCGAATCGGACGTCCTCCGCGCCGTGATCACCCTCCCCGGGGTCACCACCGTCGGCGAAGCCAGCACAGGATTTAACGTTCGCGGCGGCTCCGCCGATCAAAACCTGATCCTCTTCAATGATGCCACCATCTATAACCCCTCCCATCTCTTCGGCTTCTTCTCCGCCTTCAACGCCGATATCATCAAAGGCGTCGAACTGTATAAAAGCTCCATCCCCGAAAAATACGGCGGCCGCCTCTCCTCCGTCCTCGACGTGACGACAAGGGACGGCAACAGCAAACAATTCTCCGGCAACGCCGGCATCGGCCCGCTCACCAGCAAGCTGACCCTCGAAGGACCCCTCATAAAGGACAAGACGACCTTCATCGTCAGCGGCCGGACGACCTATTCGGACTGGATCCTGAAAACCCTGCCCGACAAGGAATACAACAACAGCAGCGCCTCCTTCAACGACCTCAGCCTGCACATCGCCCATACACTGAACCCAAAGAACAGCCTCTACCTCACCGGCTATCTCAGCAACGATAAATTCCGCCTCAACAGCGATACCACCTATAAATACGGTAACCGCAACGCGAACATCAAATGGAAACACAACTTCAGCAACAACTTCTATAGCGTCGTCACCGCGGGACTGGACCATTATCAGTACTCCCAGTCCGCAGACAAGAACCCGGTCAACGCCTACGACTTCGCTTACAAGCTCGACCAGGCTTCCGCCCACATCGACTTCAACTACAACGCCTCGGCCAAACATGCGATCGATTTCGGCATCAGCTCCATCCGGTATGGCTTCCAACCCGGCTCCATGCAGCCCTCGGGTAAACAGTCCATCGTCACCCCGAACATCGTTCCAAAAGAGCAGGCGCTCGAATCATCCATCTATGCCGGCGATCGCTACTCCATCACCGAAAAGCTGGCGCTGGACATCGGCCTGCGATACTCCCTTTACAACTACCTGGGCGCCCACGATGTCTACAACTACCAACAGGGCCAACCCCTGGAAACCTCCACCATTGTCGACACCGTTCACTATGCTTCGGGTAAGAATATCAAAACCTACGGCGGACCGGAATACCGCTTCGGCTTCCGCTATACCCTCGACGGCAACACGTCGATCAAGCTGAGTTATAATACCCTGCGGCAATACATCCACCTGCTCTCCAATACCACGGCCGTCTCGCCGGCCGATATCTGGAAGCTCAGCGACACCCACCTGCAACCGCAATTGGGTACGCAATACAGCCTCGGCTTCTACCGGAATTTCCGGTCCAATACGATCGAAACCTCCCTCGAACTTTATTATAAAACGATCGAACACTACCTCGATTATAAAAGCGGGGCGACCCTCCTGCTCAACCCACACATCGAAACGGATGTATTCAACGCCCGCGGTAAAGCCTATGGCGCCGAGTTGCTGATCAGAAAGACTACCGGCAAGCTCAACGGCTGGCTGAGCTACACCTGGTCGCGGACCCTCCTGAAACAGGATGATCCCCTCGCCGGCCAGCTGATCAACAACGGCGCATACTACCCCGCCAACTTCGACCGGCCAAATAACGTCAACTTCGTCGGCAACTATCGGTTCTCCCACCGCTACAGCCTGTCCCTCACGGGTATCTATACCACCGGGCGGCCCATCACCCTGCCCATCGCCACCTTCGACCTCGGCGGCGGTCAGCGGGTATACTACTCCGACCGGAACCAGTACCGCATCCCCGATTATTTCCGGACCGACATCTCCTTCAACATGGAGGGGAACAGTAAGGTCCATCAGTTCTTCCATAATTCCTGGTCCTTCGGCGTCTACAACCTGACGGCCCGCAAGAACCCCTATTCCATCTATTTCACCGAATCGAACGGCGTGATAAAAGGCTACCAGCTCTCCATCTTTGGTACCGCCATCCCCTTCGTTTCCTATAATATCAAGTTCTGACATGCACAAAAAGGCTCTGACCATACCACTCCTGCTTATCCTGCTCCTCACCACCCGGTGCAAGCGGGACTATAATCCGCCTGTCCTCCGGACAAATCCCAATCTCCTCGTCGTCGACGGGTTCATCAACATGGGCGCCAATTCCACCACGGCCTTCACCCTCTCCCGGACGCAGAAGCTCGGCGACTCGCTGGGCGCCTATACCCCCGAAGGACAGGCCACCGTCACCATCATCGCCGGCAACGGGAACAGCTATCCACTGCAGGATATGGGCAACGGCACCTACAATTCCTCGCAGCTCTCCCTCGACCCGGCCCAAAAATACCGGCTGAAGATCACCACCCGCAACGGCAGTCAATACGAGTCCGACACCGTCTCCACCCGGACCGCCCAACCCATCGACAGCCTGACCTGGAAGCAGGACGACAGTTCCGGCAATGTCATCGTCAGCGTCAATACTCACGATCCAACTAACAACAGCCACTACTACCGCTGGTTCTATAGCGAGACCTGGGAATACCACGCCCCCCTGCAAAGCGAGCTCCAGCTGATCAACGGCGAGATATACTACGCCATCGACTCCCTCACCCAGCAGTTTCTTATCTACTATTGCTGGCGTTCGGCTAACTCCACGGATATCGTTCTCGGGAACACGACCACCCTGGGACAGGACCGCGTCAGCCAGCAGCCCATCGGCACCATTCCCAACGGTGCACAAAAGATCAGCGTGAAATACAGCATGCTCGCAAGTCAGTATGTCCTCACGCCCGACGCCTATCAGTACTGGCTGATCCTGCAAAAGAACACCCAAAACCTCGGCACCCTCTTCGACCCCCAGCCCTCACAGCTGGCAGGGAACATCCACTGCCTTACCAATCCAAAAGAACCCGTGATCGGCTTTCTTACCGCCAGCTCGATCTCGCAACAGCGACTGTTCATCGATAACAAACAAGTGCACAACTGGGACACTCTCGCGCTGGAATGCCCACTCCGGCAAACGGGCTGGGATCCGAATAACTTCCATATATACAACTACCCCGATACCCTATGGGGACCGTATTATTTCTCGGGTCCCGTCCTTTATCTCACCAAACGGGACTGCCTCGACTGCCGGGAACAGGGCGGAACGACTCAAAAACCTTCATTTTGGCAACCATGAAACCCATCGTCTATATATTATTTCTATTGGTCATCGGGCTCACCAGCCACGCCCAACCGGAAGAACACATCTTCGTCCACACGGACAAAGACACCTACCTCGCCGGCGAGATCCTCTGGATGAAGCTCTATCTGGTCGACGGGTCCACCCGGCGCCCCGGAACCCTCAGCCGCTCTGCCTTCGTCGAGATCCTCTCCGACGAACAGAAACCCGTGCTCCAGGCCCGCATCGCCCTGGACAGCGGCACAGGCAACGGCTCCTTCCAGCTGCCCTTCTCCCTTCACTCCGGCAACTACCTCCTCCGCGCCTATACCAACTGGATGAAGAATTCCCCGGCCAATACCTGGTTCGAACGACACCTGGCCATCCTCAATACCCTCCGGAACAACCCCACGCCCAGTACACCCGCCACAGCCACGCCCCCCTATGATATTCAATTCTTCCCCGAAGGCGGCAACCTCATCGCCGGAACCCTCAACCACATCGCATTCCGCATCGTCGACAGCACCGGCAAAGGCATCGACGCCGAAGGCGCCATCATAAACAATACCGGCGACACCCTCACCCGCTTCCACACCCAACGCTTCGGCATGGGCGAGTTTACCCTCTCTCCCACCGAAAACACCCACTATACCGCGCAGGTCCGCACCCAAAGCCTTCCCCCCAGCCTCCACCCCCTACCAACCCCCGAAACCTTGGGCTACGCCATGCACGTTGCCGATGCCGGTAACGGCAACCTCCAAATCGATATCCACTCAGCCGGCCAATCCCAAAACATCCCCCTCCAGCTACTCGCCCACACCCTTCGCCCCATCACCACTCAGGTCACAAGCCCGACAAACGGTAACGCGTCCTTCCTCATCCCAAAGGACAGCCTCCCCGATGGCGTCACCTGGCTCACGGTTCTGGCCGAAGGGATCACCGGGTCGATGATCCCGGTATGCGAACGCGGCTGGTTCAAGGCCCCCACCCCGATCCACCTGGCCATCACCTCCGATCAGCCGGCTTACAATAAAAGAGAAAAGATCACGCTCGACCTCTCCGCATCCGACGCCGCCAACACCCCACTTCTCCTGGACGGCTCGCTGGCCGTGGTCCTGCAGGACGACGTTCAATCCACCGGTGACCAGGATATCGTCAACTATTTCGGGCTGTCGGCCGTTTGCAAAGGACAGGTCGAATCCCCCAACTATTACTTCTCCCCCCAAAACGCGGACCGCGAAGCAATTGCCTCCCTCCTCCTGATGACCCAGGGCTGGCGCCGCCTGAAACTCACGCCGCCACAAAACCGGTACATCCCCGAATACGGCGGCCTCCTCGTCTCCGGCCATATCACCGATCGCCGGACCGGCGCACCCGCCCCAAACTTCGCCGCCTGGCTTAGCGCCCCCGGCAAACACTACCAGCTCGCCCGCTCCACCAGCGATAAGGATGGCAATATCACCTGGGACATAGGCGATCTCTATGGCGCCCGCGAACTGGTCGTCCAACCCGCCATAACCGATAGCAACTACCACATCGAGATCACCTCATCGTTCGCCGCCGCCAATCCCACCGGAGACGCCACCGCCAACCCGGCGCCCCAATTCCTCCACCACCCACTCCCACAACCCCGATCGGCACAGCTTCTCCAGCACAGCATCGGCGCCCAGGCCCAGAACGCCTACCAGGCCGCCCTCCGTCAGCACTTCACAACCGCCGCCCAAACGGACACCAGCGCCTTCTACGGCCGCCCCGACCGCCGGTATAAGCTCGACGACTACACCCGCTACACCTCCATGGAAGAGGTCATCCGCGAATACGTAAAAGAGGTCCGCCTCAATACCAGGAAAGGGGATTTCGAACTCCACGTCCAATCCGATCAGGCCAACCAGCTCTTCTTCGACGAGCCCCCGCTCGTCCTCGTGGATGGAGTACCCACGACAAACACAAACAACATCATCCGGTTCGATCCCCTGAAAATGCAAAAGATCGAAGTGGTCGCAAAACGCTATTACGTCGGCGGCCTCCTCTACGACGGCATCGTCAGCTATAATACCTATCAGGGCGACATCTCCGGCTTCCCCCTCGACGCAAACGCCTATACCGTCGACTATGACGGCTGGCAGCTCCACCGGGAATTCTACTCCCCGGTATACGATTCCAAAGACAGGCAGGCATCCCGCATCCCCGATCTCCGCAACGTCCTCTACTGGTCCGGCGACATCCTCACCGGCCCCGGGGGCAAACAACGGCTCAGCTTCTATTCTTCAGATATGCCTGGCCGTTACTCGGTGACCTTCCAGGGCATCACAAAAGACGGAAAACCCGGTAGCGCCGTCGCCGGATTCACCGTTAACCCATAGCCGCCGAAAACGACACGCCGTAAGTTTAACCCTTAGTGGGCATGTAGCCCTAACCGTCAGTTTTTATGACCACCAAAGTGACGCGACTAAGCGTAAACCCCTACGGAGGCTAAATAGGGCCGACCACCCAAAATACAACCCCTATGGCGCCGTTAAACATAGACCCTGCGGTCCTATCCTATTCTATTATTTAGCCTTGAAACCCAAGCCGATGCTGTCACTAACCGTTAAGATAACAGTACTGGCCTGCCTCCTGTCGTTCTGTCTGGCATTCTGCCTGATCATCATCAGCAGGCTGAAGAAAAAAGCCAGACAGCTGCAGCTCCTGGCGGACCAGCAAACCCGATTGGCCGAAGAAGCGATACGTACCAAAAGCCGCTTCCTCGCCAATATGAGCCACGAGATCCGCACGCCGATGAACGGCATCACGGGCATGTCCTCCCTCCTCTCCCAGACCAGCCTCACAAGAGAACAATTCGGCTACGTCGACGTGATCCGCAGCTGCAGCGATACCCTGCTCACCGTGATCAATAACATCCTCGACTTCTCAACGATGGAATCCGGGAAGATCATCCTGGAAGAAAAAGAGACCGATCTCCGCCGTTGCGTGGACGAGGTGCTGGAGGTCTTCATGGGAAGGGCCGTCAACGCAGGCATCCTCCTCCACTGCCAGGTCCAGGAAGACGTCCCGGCCCGCATCCTCACCGACAACACCCGCCTCCGGCAGGTCCTGCTCAACCTCGTCGGCAACGCCATGAAATTCACCGAACAGGGAGAGATCTGCATCCGCCTCTTCCTCCCCTCCTGGCCGCTCCCGCCCGACACTCCGCCCGGTCATGTCCAGATCGGCTTCGAAATAAAGGACACCGGTATCGGTATCGAGCCCGATCAATTCAGCCACCTCTTCCAATCCTTCGCACAGGCCGATTCCTCCATCAGCCGCAAATACGGCGGCACCGGCCTCGGACTGCCGATCTCCGAAAGACTGGTCCAGCTGATGAATGGCCATATCGCGATCGATAGCACCCCGGGCGTCGGCTCGACCTTTACCTTCACCATTCTCGCCCACCCCGTCGAAATAAGAACGCTTCCCGAAAACGTGTCCATTCCCGTTCTCGCCAACAAATACCCGCTCTGCATCCTGCTGGCCGAGGACAACCCCATCAACCAGCAGCTGGCCCTGATCATCCTGACAAAAATGGGCTATAACCCCATGGTGGCCGTCAATGGAAAAGAGGTGCTGAACCATCTCGAAAAGGCCCCCTTCGACCTCATCCTGATGGATATCCAGATGCCGGAAATGGACGGTCTCGAAGCCACCCGCCTCATCCGCCAGGGCGACGGCCATCAACCCGTCATCATCGCCATGACCGCCAACGCCACCCGGCAGGACCGCGACGATTGCCTGGCCGAAGGCATGAATGACTACATCAGCAAACCCGTCGATCTCGACCAGCTCGTGATCATGCTGAAAAAATGGGGACACCTCATCAATACCCCCCACAAAGTTTAAGAAGAGGAAAACTACGAAAAGGCAGGATGCCGCCGTACTTTTGTCCGAAGGACAGACATAAGCGCTTTGCTGGAAATGCGCTACTTTGTCTAAAGCGCGTTTCCAGCAATATCCTTGAACCGGTACCGGAACAGCAGTTTCATATACATCTTACACACAAAATAGGCCGTCGTGGGATTCGCATCCATATGAAAGGCTCTCTTCGCCTGCGCAAGCGCCTGCTGGGGATGATGATAGCCATGATAGACCATGTCCGAGGTCCGGGCAAAATACAGCGAATAATGCCGCTTCGCCCGCTCATACAACACCGCCCGCTTATCCTCCGGCAGATATTCCTGCACGATCTCTATCGCCCGCTCGATATCCCGGATATTCTGCCCGCTGCAGAAATAATTGCTTGTGATATTCTTCTTGTGGACCCGGTATTTGGCCAGATGCCTCGGGGAATGCGCCACCGGGTAATACGCCGCGATCCGGACCCACATCTCCCAGTCCTCACCATAGTGAAAGGCAAAAAAGCTGCCCAGTCGCTCATACACATATCGCTTCACCACCATCGCCGGCGGTTGCACCCGCTGACTCGAAGCGATCACACTCAACCAATCCTCGATGATACAGGGCCGGTCCGATAACGGATCATTAGGATATAATACATCCGTCCGTTCGTTGACATGTAAGTATCCGGTAAAGGCAGCCCCCGCCTCCGGGTATTGACGGAAAAGAGTTTCTATCTCCTGGTAAAATCCCGGCTTCACAAGATCATCCCCATGCAGAAGATGTATCCATTCCCCCCTGCTCCGGTTCAGGCAGGTCTCGAAGTTCCGCAAGCTGCCCACATTCCTTTCCTGCCGGAAATAGCCGACCCTGCCCTTCCCCAACTCGGCGACCAGCGCCCGCACATCCCCATCGGAGCTGCAATCGTCCACAACCTCGATCTGCATCCGATCAGGACCCGGATCCTGGGCAAGTACGCTCTGTAAAGCCTCCCGTAAATAATTAGTGCAATTATAGGTCGGTATCATGACCGAGAACAATGGACGCCTGGCCCCGGCGCTTACCGGAGCAATAGTCGGGGGTACTAAAGGAATACGTTCAATACTCATAGGGACCTCGTAAGGTTGAATACTTTCTCTATAGCACACAATATACCAACCTTTTTCGAGGCCTCAAACAGCCTTGGTTATCATTCAAAAACAGGCCACAACTATTTAATTTTCAATTAATTGATCGAATACCCTACTCCGTTGCCATAATAAACAACGACCAAATACGGTTTCGGTCGGCCACCGATCCGTTCTACATTTGTGTAACAAAAGAGCAAATTACTCCGCTCCGATTGTCTCCCGCCATCCACTTCAAGACTATTGCCTGCCGAAAAAGTTTTTGTTAACAATTTTGTAAAGAGTAAAATAACAATAGTATGAAAGCAGTAGCAAAGATCATCGCAGTAGCGTTCAGCGCAGCAGTAATCGTCGCAAGCAATCCTCTGTCCACCCTCGCAAACGGCGGTGAGAACAAGAAGGCAGCCACCGAACAGCAGGTAACCGTAAAATACCAGGGCACCAGCAATAACGCCATCGCTTTTAGGGTTGAATTCGAAAACCCCACCGGCGAAAAGTTCTCCCTCATCATCAAGAATGACAACGGGGACATCGTTTACCACCAGCAGTTCAGCGACGCTCACTTCTCCAGGAACGTCTTCATCGCTGACACGGATTCCGACATCCACCCGACCTTCGTTATCCGCACAGCCGGTAATACCGAGATCGTTCGTCAGTTCCAGGTTAGCAAGACCGTAACCGAGAGCACAACCGCAACTCAGTTATAATTTATAAAAAGTGGGTCGGCTTACCGACCCACTTTTTTATTTTTTAACCTCCGGCGCCCGGAGGAACTTCACCCCGTTCAAAGCATCCGCCCGCTGATTACACGGATCGCTCACCATCACAAAGTTCAGATAATCCCCGTCGATACTTACCCGGTAGATCCCCTCACCGGCCGTACAGGGATACATCCCATCCAGGTCATTTATCTTCACCGTATCCTTCACTTGTTTCCACAACGACCGGACGATCATCTCCCCCGAGCTCGAAGTCGAAAAGCTCGTATCCGCCCCGATATGCATCGTCAGCGTATCATGCAACGGTTCGACATAGAATTTCCAGGCCGTATTGGCCAGCGACTGGGCCTGCAGGCGGTTCGTTCCAGTCGACAAAAAAAGGACAAGAATTGCGATCGCAAATTGGCGCATAATAGAGGTTTTATCCCGCAAAATAGCCGATCCGTCCTCTTCCCCCCTTCCGGACTAAAAACTTAGCGATAGTTTAACCTGGCTCTTCTGCCGCCGCCCACAACCCGCCCCACCGGCCAATGTCGCCGCAAGAGACGCCTTCGCCGCCTTATCCGCCCATTTCACCGGCAAATCTCCCAAGAACCGCCGCCCTGCCCTTGTCCCGCCGCCCCGCGCGCGTTACCTTAGTGTCATGAACAAGCCAACTAACCAACCCGTTCTGGAAGTCGGAAAACTGAATGTCCGCTACGGCAACTTCCAGGCTGTAAAAGATGTCTCCTTCGAGGTCCAGCCCGGCGAGATCTTCGGCCTCCTCGGCCCCAACGGCGCCGGCAAGACCAGCACCCTTAGCGCCATCGAAGGTCTCCTCACTCCGACCAGCGGCACCATCCGCATGGCCGGCTACGACAACCGCGCGCAACCCCTCCACGCCCGCGCCTCCTTGGGCGTTCAACTCCAATCTACCAGCTTCCAACCCGAGCTGACCATATCGGAGATCATCCGCCTCTTCGCCGGTATCCATGGCATCGAGCTCTCCGCCGAACGCACCGCCGCTATCCTCGCCGACATAAAACTCGAGGACAGCGCTACCAAACGCTTCGGCCAGCTCTCCGGCGGTCAACAACAACGCGTCTCCCTGGTCATCGCCACCATCCACCAGCCTCCCCTGGTCCTGATGGACGAACCCACCACCGGCCTCGACCCGCAATCCCGCCGGCAACTCTGGGAACGCATCGAAGCCATGCGCGCCAAAGGCCACTCCATCCTCCTCACCACCCACTCGATGGAAGAGGCAGAATCCGTCTGCGACCGCATCGCCATCATCGACCATGGCCAGATCATCACCATCGATACCCCACAGGCCATCATCGATGACAACCGCGACAAACCCGAGGTCATCCGCGCCTCCCGCAAAGGCCGCATCACCCTCGAAGACGTCTTCATCGGCCTCACCGGCTCCGCCGTTCGCTCTTAATTAATAAAAACTCCAAAATCACGACGCATGTCCTCCACGATAACTTCCACCGCTCCCCTCGTCCAGCAAAGCCGCCCCGCTTACACGCTTCCCCCGGCAAAGACCGTTCTTTCCAACCTCCTGAAGGCCGACCTCATCGCCCAATGGCGAAACCGCCGGGCAAGCATCATGGTCATCCTGATCCCCTCCATCATCCTCATCTCCTGGAAAGGCCTGGTGGAAAGATTTGGCGGCGTCTTCGCCCTCTCTAACTGTATCACCATCGGCCTGAACGCCATCGGCCTCATGGGTTATACCAATGCCATTGCCCGCGATCGCGACAAAGGCATCTTCCAACGCCTCCGCGTAACCCCGGCCCCCCGCTGGACCATCATCACCAGCCGTCTCCTGGTCCAGCTGATCATGATCATCATCACGACCATCGTTTTGTTCATCATTGGCTACCAGTTCGATCATATCGTCATGTCCGCTACCGGCTACACCCGCGCTTTCCTCGCGGCCATCATCGGCGGTATGGTCTACCTGAGCCTCGGCCAGATGATCGTCGGCCTGGTCAAGAGCCCAGAGTCGGTAAACGTTACCACTCGCCTGGTATTCTTCCTCTTTATCATGGTCGGCCAGTTCGCATCATTCGGCGCCCTTGGCTCCCAGATCACCGACATCGCCAACTGGTCCCCCTACGGCACAACCCAACATGTCATCGCCGCAGCTCTCGGCACAGCAGCCTGGACAAGCAAGGCGACAATGTACGTGCTCGCAAGCCTCGGCTACACCGCCGTCTTCACCTTCTTCGGCATCCGCTATTTCAAATGGGCTACAAAATAAAAAAAGCCCCCTGCGTAAGCAGGGGGCCTTCCCTATAACATTTATTCACTCCTGAGAGACCTCGCCGGATTCGCCAACCCCGCCCTTATCGACTGAAAACTCACCGTCAACAACGCAATCGCCAGCGAAAGCCCCGCAGCAAGCGCAAACACCCACCACTCTATCTCCACCCGGTAGGGATAATCCTGCAACCACTTATACATCGCAAACCACGAGATCGGCGCCGCCACCACAAACGACACCAGCACCAGCTTCAAAAAATCCTTCGACAACAAAGTCGTAATACCCGCCACTGAAGCCCCCAACACCTTCCGCACCCCGATCTCCTTTACCCGGTTCTCCGCCATATACGTCGCCAACCCAAACAACCCCAGACAGGAGATAAATATAGTCAACACCGCAAACAGCCCCGCCAGCGTCCCGATCCGCCGCGTGTCCTCGAACTTTCGGTTGTATTCCTCATCGACAAACTGATACTCGAATGGATATTGCGGATTATACCTCCGGAAAATTGCCTCCATCTTCTTTAGGTTGGCCTCCGTCGAATTCTTATTATTGAT
>Ga0310811_10004706_pt1 | contig 17188 bp, 24 predicted proteins | sample YCmetagenome_FD_207642 | JGI IMG/M metagenome (GOLD analysis project Ga0310811, IMG submission 207642) | Soil microbial communities from experimental microcosm in Duke University, North Carolina, United States - YC | ecosystem: Engineered > Artificial ecosystem > Soil microcosm > Unclassified ...
AACAAGATTTCACGTTGGTTATCAACGATTGAATTCATCATGACTACATGTGCAATGTCAGTTGATTTTTGTAGTTATATAACAAGTGGCGTGCGCACTGTAGTTCAAGACTGCACCAAGCAGCGTTCCAAGAATCTGGGCAGTAAATGCAGCGCGAGGTGGCAGTTTTACATCTGTTATTTACCGTCAACACAGATTGCCCTGTCCTCTTACGCGCCCGAAATACACGCACACTGAGCAATCTTGAGGTCTCGGAGTAATAGTTGGGCTTGGAAGACAGTGTCTGTAACATTGGATTAGCCGACCTGGTCTTGGAATGCAAGTCTGACACATACTATCTCCGTATAAAACGAAGTACATGTTTGCCACTGTCGCATCCGTCAATCAAAGCATATGAATATCAACGACAATCACCTGGCAACCCCTTCAGCATGTAACCACCGGTCATCTGGCCAAACCTGGATGCAAACTGAAATATCGAATATCGAAATTGGATTCAAGAACCTACGTCTGGGTAGTAATTGCCAATCCTGTAATCGCGCCAAGTGCACCGAGGAATAGAATAAGAAATGTCGCCAGCAGGAGCGACACAAGGAAGCCCCACCTTCACCGCTCATCAGCCTGGACTACATTTCCAATCACAGTTACTCACCATGGCAAAGTCGAATCAGTCTTGTATAAAACGACCAGGGTAATGACGAAGGACAGGAGGAAAACGACAAAGTACCAGCTATTGGGAGCATCGGGGTACTGTTTTAGAAATATTCATATTGGTAACCTGAATACAGAGAAATGCAAAACTAACCTTCAGCATCTGCTTGTAGTGAGGATCGATGTCATCATCATCGACGTCTTGCTTCCGCATTCCGTCGGCTTGCCAGAACTTCCAATCAAAATTCGCCCATATGTTTTTGATGCCCGACGGACTCATCCAAGTCCATGCAGAACATATATCACCCCGGTTCCAGAGGAGAAGATGAGTGAACGTGGCCCCCAGACCCTACAATTTCAAACCGTCAGTCCGCAGAGTCTCACTAACGTTTGATGAACTTGCCAAATTCTGGGAAAGTAAATAGACTACCCAAGTGCTGGAATAGTAAGGTACGCCTTGTTCAGCAAGGAGTGTGGGATCGACTTCGTAGTTGGAATTGAGAATGAGTGTTTGATCGTACAGTGATCCGTTCTCATAGAACAAGAGTTGAGAAAGCTGTGGGGAGTTGGCGTTAATGTTCTGCCGTTGCACGTAAATGTAGACCAACGAATGGGAAGTTCTGGGCCTTCCAGATGTTATTGTAATATACGGCCACAAACACAACCCTAAACATAAGTCAAAATGCAAGGTCCCAAATCAGGGCGGAGTGATTGCATATGCAAAGAATGTAGCCCAGCAATTTAAGACCCATTAAAGAAGTATGTAACGCTTCCGGCCCACGGATTCAAGAAGAGGTCATACCTGTGCTTTAAGCGGGATAACCATAGGGTTCACCACGCCAGAAATATACTGTCGCAGATCCAGTCAGTAACGCGATCCACTTCGAAATTCTGATTCACACTTACTTGCCAGTCAAAGGAGATAGACCACCAAACACTCGCGAGACGGTGGCATTGTTAGAAGCATCGCTTCTTGGACCTGTACCGAGTGGCACCCCGACTAGGACCCCGGAAAATCCTTGTCAACACTGCGCCCAACAGCGCTCCCAACAACCAAACGCCCCTCCCAATAGCGCCAACCGGCTCCTTGGGAACCACGCCACCACTGCCGACATCGCTCGCCCCGACAACAAAGGGAACGAGAAAGACAATGGCCAATACACCATTACTCACGTCCAGCAAAAGCTTAGAAGAACATATTGCAGGAGCAGGTACTAGAACGGACATAACAAATTCGTCAACAGCTAGAAAAATTCTGTCTACTCATGGACTAGTACTCCCAGCATCAGCCAGCATCAGCCAGCTCCATGAAGCACGTCATTCAAGCAATCTTTGAACTAAGCCTAACTGTCAACTCTGGAGCTACATTCACTGAAATCCTAAGGGCCTTAGGTATCATCCTACATGAGATTGACCAAAGCATTGATGTCAACAACCTAATCAATAAAATCAATCTGCTGGTAGGAGGACCTCTTGTCACTTTAAATGAAGTAGTGGAAACTCTAGAAATGACAGCAAAATTCAAACCCTGGAGCTTGTGGAAACAGTAACAAAGGTAAGTGATCAAATCCAAATATCAACCAAAAACCCAGAAAAAACAATGGAAAATACTACAAATCAACTAATAGCCACTAATCATGCTTCACAAGCAGGTGCAAGGTCTGATGGACCCAAAACTTACGCCAGTGCAACCAGAGCAACTATACCTGCTCCACTAACAAAGATTCTAGCACATAACGAAGCCCAAGCCCACCAAATAATGATAGACAGAAGATCAGTTTTTGCTAGCAACACCCTGAAAGATCTAATGGAAGCGCAACTAGTCACCAAAGCGACCCTAGCCATAGAACTCATGGTAAAAACCGGACTAGATGCCCCAAAGAACATAGCTGTCCTCTCAGCAAGAAAACTACCACATGGAGGAATACTCTATGAATTTGAATCAACCATGTCCACCGCATGGATCTCATCCCCAGCAAACCAAAGAGCTTTTCTAGACCACTTCAGCCCTGAAGTAATCATCAAGGACTGCCTATACCACCTCATAGTAGAAAACATACCAATCTCTTTTGACCCCCTCCCTGCCATAGCCTTATCAGAAATTGAAAGAAAAAGTGGCCTTACTAACAACTCTATCACTGGAGCAAAATACATCAAGCCTATTGCAAGATGAAACCCAAACCAACATACAGCACACATCACTCTCACCCTCAAATCAAAGACCAGCACCAACTAAGCAATCAACTTCGGCTTATCAATCAAAGGAAAGAAAGTATATGCCAGAAAACTCCTCCCAGAGCCTACTAGATGCCTAAAATGCCACTCATTCAATGCAGGTCACATGGTGAATGAATGCACTCAAGAAAACAACAAATGCAGCACATGTGCACTTGACCACTGAACCTCGCAATGCACAATGACTTTTCCTGATCTTTTCCATTGTGTAAACTGCGGCGTAGACGGTCATGCTGCCTGGAGCAGAGATTGCCCAACTTTCATCAAAAAATGGCAGGCACACAAATTGAGAAATGACGATGCTAACTACCACTCTTTCCCAACAGATGACCCCAACACATGGGAAACCATAAACAACCATCACATGGAAGACCTCAACACTCAACTGAATCATCAAGACCCTCAAGAAACCCAAAGACACCCCCCTCCCCAAAACAAACTGAAAGAATGGCAGATGGTACATCACTGAAAGCCCACACAAAAGTAAGCACCAGACACAAAGAAAATGCTAACCGAATCCCTCTAGGTACCCAATCTCAGCTCACGGACACATGGTCTGCCAACAGACCACGCCAACCCCAAGGAGCAAGATGACCCCTCCCTAGCACTCCAGCCTAGTCACCAAAAATCACCCCATCATCATCACCTCCATACTGGACCCCCTCATCCACTGAAGACATCAACCTGGTAGGAACTAACACAACAACAGGATGGGATTAATGCTGAACACAAATGACAACCTCAACAGAAGCGACCTCAAAATATGGCAACAAAATCTGCACAAATCTCCCAACACATGGGAACATCTACTGAAAAACTTAAACCCCAACATGTATGACCTCGCCTGCATCCAAAAACCCTTCCTAAACACTGTTAACCTCACCAACACCTCAAACCTCAACCATTTATGGGACATAATCTACCCTACCAACCACCACTCCCAGCTAGAAAGATTGCAAACCCTCCTCTTAGTCAACAAATGACTATCCAAGAACCACTGGCAAACAATCCCGCTCCACTCACCAAATGTAATAGCAATAGAGATAACCAGAACATTTGGAAAGGTGCGTATATACAATATCTACAATCAAGGCAAGAATGAGAACACTGTATGCTTTTTGGAAAGACATGTATACTGAACATAATGTACGAAATAACCAGGTGCCCCCTGCTGATGGCAGAAATCAAGGCACAAATGAGCACATCATATGGCTGGGTGACTTCAATTGCCACCACCCTATGTGGGAACCCATCAATAACACTCACTTATTTACAGCTGCTAACCTAGACGCAGCAAACAACCTAATCAATTTAGTGAATATGTACAATCTAGTCCAAATACTCCTGCCTGGCTTAGCAACTCTGGAAGCCTCCAACATGAAGAATCTAACAAGACCAGACAACCTGTTCTGCTCTGAATCTATGGAGCAATGTTTCACCGAATGCAACATTAAGTACCACCTCCGCCCAGTTATAACTGATCATTTTCCCATAATCAGCACCTTGGATCTTCAACCCAACCGCATTAACACCACCCTGAAACCCAACTATCGAGATGTCGACTGGGATGTATTCAATGCAACACTAGCCAACAAACTAGACTCCATTCCAATCCCTGCAGAGCTTACCTCAGCCCAGGAATTCAAAACAGCCTTCACCAACCTCACTCAAGTGATATCAGAAGCCATACAAAAGCACATCCTCCTGTCCAAACCATCACCATACGCAAAACGATGGTGGTCCAAAGACCTAGAGAATGAATGAAAGTCAGTACACAGACTCAGCTGCAAAGCAAGAAGCAAGCTAGCTCAATGGAACCACCCTATACATGAGGAGTACCACAGAGAATGCAACAAATTTTCGGAACACATCAAGAAGGCTAAGCTTGACCACTGGAACAAATGGATGGAAAACATAACCCCAACAGGAATATGGAACTTTCACCATTATGCAGCCAGCAACCCATCAGACCAAATCCAATCTCGAATAGCAACCCTCAAAGATCCCCTCAACAATGCAAACACCCAGCAAGACAACACCTGCAAGAGTGAACTCCTCTACAACACTTTCTTCAAGCCCCCACACAAGAATGATGACCTTGACCCAGACTATGAATACGATGACCCGGTATGTGAATTCAAACCTATTACTAACCAGCAAATTTTCCAAGCAATCACAAGATTAGCACTGTATAAAGCTCCAGGTCCCAATGGAATCAGCAACATCATCTTCCACAAATGCACCACAGTCCTAGTCCCCTTCATGTGCCCTATCTTTGGGGCGACCTTTAGTCTTGGCATCTACCCTGAACAGTGGAAATGATCCTCAACTATAGTTCTACACAAACCCAGCAGACCAGACTACAGTGCCCCAAAAGCCTATAGACCCATCACCTTACTAGACTCTATGGCCAAGATATTATCATTGTGCATCGCAGATGACATCACCTACTTAGTGGAACAGTTCAACCTCCTCCTGGCCAACCACTTTGGAGGAAGACCAGGACGATCAATGACAGACTCCCTCCACCTCCTAGTCAAGTTCATAACCAACGCATGGGCATCAAAAGAAAGCTATGTATCACTCCTCTTGCTTGATGTCAAAGCCGCCGTCCACAGCATTACCATCTCCAGATTAATGCACAACTTCAAGAAAGCAAGAATCCCTCACAAATATGTCAGATGGTACCGAGAATGCCTCACCAATAGAACCACCACCCTGTCCTTTGACAACTTCACTTCAGACCCTTTCAACATTCAAGAAGGGGTCAATCAAGGCTGCCCATTATCCCCACTAGCTTTCATCTTCTACAACAGTGACTTGTTATGCATCCCCAGCCCAAATCCAAGACATGGTAAAGTGGGCTTGGGTTTCATCAATGACATTGCCTTTGCTGCAAGAGCCAAATTGTTTGAAGAAGCCAATAGACAGCTAACCAACATAATGGAGAGACTGAACGGAGCCTTAAGCTGGAGTGAAGCACACAGAGCGGAATTTGAACTGGACAAGACAGCTCTTATATGCCTATCAAGAAAACGTGAAAGCAACTGCATGGACCCAAAGAAGACCAACCCAATCAAGAGACCCCCAATCACGATATGTGGCCACATCATTCAACCATCATACTCACACAAGTTCTTAGGTATCATAATAGACAAGGAACTCAGATTCAAGCAACATGCGGCTCAAGCACTCACCAAAGGAACAACCTACACCCTAGCTTGCAATAGAATGACCAGAACAACCAAAGGCATAAAGGGAAAGTTCATGCAAAAGCTCTTCAACAGCGTCATCCTCCCCAAAATGCTATACACTGCAGACATTTGGTGTTCAGACATCCTAACAAAAGGCAGGGATAAGAAAACAGGAGGTAGGGGTGCAAGAGGCTTCACATCACAAATGATGAGAGTCCAGAGGATGACCTCTCTCCTAATCATGGGTAGGCGCACAACCACTTCTGATATAACAAATATACATGCTAACTTGCTACCCTTCCAACAGAATCTCCGCAAAATCTGCCATCATTCAGCTCTACACATGATTACCCTCCCAGAATCACACCCCCTGCACAAAGGTCTGAACACAGCATACAATTACTGCTCCAAGCGGGACTTCCAGAAATGCAAACAGTATCCATCCCTCCTTCACAACCTAGCAAACACATTCCAACTCAACCCAGCAAAGTCCGAAACCATCCTCCCAGTCTGCCACAACACAAAGTGGATACCTGACGTCAAAATCAGCATAGCCAGCAAGACAGAAGAGGCATACTATGAGGACCAAGTCGCAATGAAGACATCAGGGCATATTCAGACAGATCTGCAGTAGATGGAGTAGTAGGAGGAGGAGCAGTGATAATGAGTGGAGAAGAAGTGCTGAGGGAAAGGAGATTCTATCTAGGGAGCAACAAAGACCATACCGTTGTGACAATTTAGTTTTCTTTGGGCTGATATTAGCTTTACTTACTTACCTTTACATTCATTACTTTGTGGCTTATATAAGCATTTTTCCCTTTCACCAGTACCAGTCTGAAGTTTGATGATATTTCGCTATCTCTGAGCTTGAGCCTAGATCAGAAACCCTTTAGGGTCAAACACTGTCTTCTAGGACATAGCAGCTAGGCAGGGTATTGGCCACATATTGGTTAGGGAGTGATTCTACTACCTAACCAAGTTTGTGCATCACACTGTCTATGAAGGGGAAGCGGTGGGCATGATATTAGCAATCCAACTGATCAAGGAAGAGTTGAGGGAAAGAGGAGGGCAACAACTCACCATGGCACTGGGAGTAGACAACCAAGCAGCTATCAGAGCAATGACCTCATACCAATCCAAACCAGGGCACTACCTCTTCGACATCTTCCATGATGACCTCAGATCAATCCTCCTGGAGGCAGACAGAAGAAAGCTCAAGATAAGGTGGTCAGCAGGACATATCAGTATGCTGGGCAACGAAGCAGCGGATGAGCAGGCCAAAAGAGCGGCATATGGAGAAAAATCACAGTCTCACCTACTCCCCAGCTCATTGAAGGACAGAGCATGCACCACAACAACTCTACCCATCAGCAAATCTGCACTCAAACAGTCCTTCAACGCCGCAGTCCAAATGAAGCGAAAGAAGTATGGCTCAGATCCCCTTGTCATGTCACACTCCAGAACATAGACCCTTTAGCCCCATCAGAATGCTTCGTGAGCATCATCAAAGAACTCCCACGTCAGCATAGCACACTCCTTTTCCAGCTCAGAACAGGCCATGTGCCCCTCAATTAACATCTCCACTGCATTTCAAAAGCTCCCTCCCCCATATGTGAAGCATGCAACCAGAAGAATGAATCCATATATCATTTTATCCTGGAATGCCCAGTGTATATGCATCACTGCAATGCCATGTGAACCTCAATGGGAATGAACCCTCTCACCCTAACCAATCTGCTCAACAACTGCAAGCATATCAAGAAGCTACTCTCATTCATAGCCCAAACCAAACACTTTGTAACCACACACAGTGATGTCACCCCACCAGCAGAACACAGAGAAGAAAGATGAACCCCAAGACTGGCCCCACCCCAGCCAGTCACTTCCCAAAATGCCTTAAGCAGGCATTTCAAGTCCTCACACTAGCCAGGACCACTGTACCAGAACTACTAGCATATGTATATGTACACAAGTAGGATTACACTCAAGTACGTACTGTCCAGCATAGGGCTTTTCCCCACCGGACAATAAACAAGGATTCAAAAAAAAAATTGTTAGGAGCTGCAAGGCAGAAAATTGAAAACCCAGTCAGAAGCAGAAATATCCATTCTGGGAAAAGCTCCCAAAAAATATACTGAGTCAATCAGCATGTCTTATCGTTGCCAGTCTTAATCAAGGGACTTACACAGCAAACACCATGTAAAAGATTCTGAGCTTCTTCTGTGCTGCCATCCTGCCCTCGTAGAGTGCATTGAACATGGACAGCAATGGTAGCACACTGGGGTATAACATCTTTGATGGATATAACAGGATGCCTAGTAGAGGTATGTAAACAATGGGTTCAACAACAGGTTCAATTGTGGACACACTTCTCATCATACCACCAATTCCATAACTTAGAACTTTGTCAGTGACCGCTGGAACTGTAACAAAAATTTCCATACCCAAGAAGTTGAGAAGAGAAGAGTAGGAACACTGAGGTACCAGGGTTGGGTATGATATTGTAATACAATCTTGGTAAAGATCAGTAACTCCCTCGATGAGTAAGGCTCACTGACCGCTGGACTGCAAGAACATCGGCACCTAAGGCAGTGTTGGCAGAGGCGCTTGCTATGATCACAATGAAAGCATTTTCTTTCTTGTTGAATGAACCCTGTGAAAGATCTCAAAATGAAGCAATGGATAAGGGCAAATTGATTTACAGGGTTCAGATAGCACAGGAGCCCATGGCAAGGAATAAAGGTCTCCATGAAGACACCCAGGATGTAAGAAACAACCACAAGGAACATCAATGACACTGAAACTGTTTGTTGTGGCAATGATATGAGTACATAAAGCTGAATGCTTGCTCTGCTACCCACAGGTTTGAAATAATAGATTTCCGCTGGAAATTGACATGAATGGATATCATGGTGGCTCAAAACAAACTCAAAGAAGCTCACCCAGTACTCCACCAAAGGTTGAGAGGCCAAGACCAATAAAGAATACATGGAGTGTCTATGGGTTTAGGGAAGCATTGTCGTCCACTGATATGACGTGCATAGCAATATCACGTTCGTCAGAGAGCATACCTTGCTTGTTGTCAGCATTGATTGTTGCAGTTTCAATGATGCTGCCTTCCCTATTGATGGATTTGTCCCTAGTGGTACAATAAAAGCTTCTGCCACTGCTGGATGATGTCTGGCGTCTTCTTGAGCAATTTCGTGGGCTTAACTGCATCTGCCAACTTTGCTTAGCATCACGGTCAATCAGGTCACATGCGATTGTGGAAAAGATCTTTTCATGGCTCAGACCCAGGTGGTCGAAACAGTGATACAAACCAAGTGCTCCCACATCATTGACCCACTTAGCAATGGTTTGGGTGATGGACAATTTGCCCTTGCCTGCAGGGCCAGATAGCCACAACACACATTGATTGTTGTCCCCAGTGCTATTGACCCATTTACTAAGTTAGTGTGTGATCTGGGAAAGGATTTCAAACTGACTCAGTCCATGTGGGTCCCATGAGTCAAGGTATTGTCATTTCGTGGTATTTAGTCCCGTGCCCTCTGCATAAGGCATACTGATGAGGTCCAGTAACTCTTTTGAAAAGGTATAAATATATGCAAGTTACAAGGACATATGAATGCTCACCCACACAGTGGACATGTATGTTGTGAGCAACCTAGTTCCAGAAGTTGTGCATGAGCTTATCAAATACATCACTGTACTTTTTGATCATATTGTTCATTTCCAAGAGGACATCCATTCCAAGTCTCTTCACTGTGATTATGGGAGAAGCTCAAGATTGTACAGAGTGCAACAGCTTGCAACACTCACAATTTTTTTTCTCTAACTTGTGATAAATTGAGCATATTCATGAGTCTGCTGAGAAATCTTGCCAAGGATAGCATGCATCGACAAAATCTGTTTAAGCTTCTCATCTTGTATCATGAAGCTGTGAAGTTCATATCCTCTTGAGAACTTTTAGTACTGCTGCATTGTGATCCATTTGAGCTAGAATAATCTGCACAAATGATTGATGAGTGGTGAGAGATAGAAAGAGATGAAGAGAGACTGTACTTTGGCTGTAAATGACAACATGCCCAGTGCCAGTTTTGCATATGGATATACCTATAGAACTACATTATTTCAGTTCTGATCAAGAGGAGGGCCTACATACATACATCTGCAATCTCTCTGATAACAGCATCAAATATCTTGAGCAGTTGAAGATATGTGTCCTCGGAATTGTCAACAGCATTGAGATTCTCTTGTGCACCTTGAAGAACAGAATTTACAGTTATCTCAGGTCTTAAAAGTGAATTCATGTGCTTTGCAGCCTCCTGTGCATCCTGAATTTGAAGTAGCAATTGGGTATTAGCCCCCACTTCTATATGATACCAGATGGTGCATCCTGAACCTGCATGGCCACCAAAGTTTAGAGAGAGCACAGAAACGGAAGGACAAGTTTGAGAACCTACCTTGATATTCAGGTGAGCAGAGCTACTAGTATGACTTCGAGAGTGAGCCTCTGTTAAAGACTGTGGCATGCCAGTGCATACAATCTCTCAGAGGGGTGAGTATGACTGACTCAGAAGGGCTTTGGCCTCAGCTCGTATGCTGTGCCCCTCACCTGAGTACAGTGCCCTTAATTTCGAATAAAGTCCAATAAGGTCCTAATGAAGTCCAGAGGACTCCAGAGGCAGACAACTCTGGTGGAGCTTCCGAAGGACTTCCAGATGAGTGCGGGAAACTTCCGAACGAGTATTGGAAACTCGGATGGAGTTCCATCTACTTGATAGAAAGTAGGATAAACACATGTATCAATCCTTAGTGAAGGCATAGGGTGGAGATACTGCAACAGACACAGTCCAAAGCAGGAATAGTGGTCCGGAGTTCCAGATAGGGGTTCTGGAGCGGACGCGGACGGATATAGACTACCCTGAGGTAGAGACAGAGTTGGATATGGATTGGAAGGAGTGTGAGTATCAGAAAGACAAGACTTTGACCTAAGGATACAATCCATTAGTCCTAAGGTAGGATCCGGAAATGGATGAAGTCCGGAAATGCGGAAGAGTGGAGCTCTGGCCTAGGGAATCAATCCCTAGGCCCAAAGGATAGAGAAGGGGTCCTTACAACACTAATGTGTGAGGACAAGAATGCTGCAAGACTGTATAATATTCGAACTGAGGATCTATCAAGATGTACAAGAGTTTATATACTGTAGGTAGCAAATGGAATAATCAGAGGCAGTGTCCGAGGCTATGTACTTTAGCGCAGTCAAGGATAACAGATCAGTAAGCATAACGGATAAGTAAACAACTGAGTACCAGTCATAGACAAATAGTGAAGATATCGGGTAAGTATAGAACCGGTTATCCGAAAGGTAGAGAATACTGAATAAAGGAATAGGCTGTGTTAACGTTATATGGACAGGTAATGAATAAGAAAGCTTATCGTATCGGATCTGGAGCGGATAGACATATCGGATAAAGGAATGGGCTGTGTTAACGTTATATGGACAGGTAATGGATAAGAAAGCTTATCGTATCAGATCTGGATCGGATAGGCATATCGGATCTGGATCGGATAGGCATATTGGATCAGATCCATATATTGGATTGGACAGATGAGCGGTAATTGGACAAGTGTGATAGTGGATAAGACTGGACATGGTTATGGATGAGGTCTAGGAATCTAATCTAAGGATTAGTCCATAAATCCAACTATAGGATAGGTCTGGAATCCAGGATATGACAGCCTCAATCCTTCAAGCTGTTACTAGTAGTCAAATTCCACTGGTAGCCTGATTTCATAACTTATTACACATTTTTGTGCACTCACATTTGCACCATCCATAGATTTGTGGGTTTGTTGAGTTGAAACCCTTGGTTTGGCCATTGTGTGATTGAATAGCAGTGAAGTAAGTAAGACAAGAGTCCTACATCATTTTTGAGAGTGCAGCTACTAAGGCTGGCAGTAGTGTTGGACTGATGGTCACTAACAGGCTCTGTCACACAGCAAAAAACTCCCGAGTTTTTGACACATTTTTATAAACTTGTGTTTTCAACATGTCAAAAACTCAAATATATCAGTATTTAATCCCATAAACATAGTCTGTCATCTGAGATATAAGCTGAACATCTGAAATCCCAAATGACTAGTTAAGATATGACCAACAAACTATCAAATTGAGACTATTCAAGTTAGGGTTACTACTATTAGAGTAGATGTCAGGCATCTCAAGGCTGCCTTGGCTCAATAGTTGCAACCTTGATCATCAACTCCTTCAACAACATCCAGTGCACTGTACCATTGATACAACTAGTACTACTGTGCTATTATATGTCAGGCCACAAGTGTAAACAACCCCTACTTTGACTTGGAGTTCATCCTCACTCAAAGATGTCTTTCTCTCGCTGTGTCCATGTCTCAGATTTCAAATGAGCAGTGAACTTTGGCAGAGTCAGCTGTAGATGCTTGAATATATACTAGGTCACTTATACTCACAGGCTGGTGCTGAACTCTGGCTTGACCTCAATCCTGTCCCTGTTTGAGTCTTTGGCATGATCAATGCACAAGACAGCGAGTATGGCAAAAGCTGCAATCCACAGATTGTTCCCTGCAAACCAATGGCTTTCCAAGGACATTTATCATTCTCAACACTCCAAGATAAACTATGATTCAGCCTACCAGGACAAATATGCCTGCAAGGATTAGTGAAAATTTGAAAATGATAGCAAATATTGTAGAGTATTAACCTGCCATGACCAAAGGCAAAATGGTTGACAAAAAGGTCTTTCAGCTTCCTGTCAACAGTTAGATGATGATTAGGATCAAAGTGTGATGCATCAGGAAACATGTCTTCATCTCGAGACAGTGCCCTAACAAGTCATGCTCAGCTCAGGCTGCCATTACAGTATACGGACTCCATTGTGACAAACCACTGATTAACTATTACTATCACACCTGATTGAACTACAGATGAGTCAATGGAAATATTGATTCATACAATATTGAACCTTTGGATATAGAGTACCCACCATAAACATCATCATGATTTGATGATGTTAGCATGTGGAGCTCCTGTGCCAGGTGTCAATTATTCAGAGTTATGTGGGTGCAGACTGGCCTACTAAGGGGGCAAGAGGATACCATCTCAGGACATTGTGGAGAATAGCATCAAGGTAGGGCAGTGATGCCCTATCATCAAGGCATGGCATTTTAGCATGGCTCATAACTTGATCAATTTCTGCACAAGCATGGGCTTGGATAGAGTACCAAGTAGCCAGTATGAATGTATGCAATGCAGATGCAGTCTGTGAGACATCAAAGTAAGAATAAGGACTGATTAAGGAGCAACTCACAGTGTCTAAGCCAGCTAACTTGAAAATGCTGTATTTGCATCAATAGATGAATTCTGTCCTCTTGGAAAAAAACTCTTACCCATGTATCCCATGAATGCAACAGCCTTCAGCATGTCTTCATCAGCATCGTCATGAGCTTGACTGAGAAAGTCAGCAACTAATGAGTGTGAAGCAGTACCATTTGCATTTACACAAACAGATTAGGTGAAAATTCCATCCACAACTATGCATAAATGTACCATCTGTGCCTTCACTTCTTCAGCAGGTTCATTCAAAAGCTGTTGAGCTAATTCTCTACTACATCCCATCAGGGCAAGTGATCCACTGAAGCACCAGAATGGTAACTTTTTGACTACAACCTCATGCTGGATGTTGAAAATCAATTTGTTGATAAGGCACTCATGGAAAGGAAAGGCTGTGAACACAGCAGCCCTCTCGGGCACAACAACATGTCTGAACATGTTGAGGAGTGCATTCATGCAGGTGAGAAATCTGAGTTGGTCTCTGTGCTCATGACTTGAAGGTATCCATGTGGTGATGGTGTAAGGAACATCGTGTCTACCTATTGATTTTGAGGTCCTACAGGCTCGAATCCCAATGCTCGAATCACCATGTCCAGAGTGCGCGCTTTAGCATGCTCGCACGCCTCACGCCTATCTCCACACACCGGTCCACCCCTTGTCCTTGCTGATTTACTGGTAAGTTATCTCAATTGCTATGGAAGTATTCACTTCGGACCCAAGCACGTGCCTTACATATAGTTACATACATACTAATTACTTGGGACCACGCGCCTTCGCGCTTATAGATACAGTATATAGAGACCTTACTGGACCAGTAGTTCACACACTTCACACACTCCCCACTCCTTAGCCATAGTTAGACTCTAAAAGTACCAAATATACAATTGGATTTATCGCGTATCCGCGCTCACAACGACCCGCGCGTGTAAATCATAACGTGCACCACGCCTTTCATGTTCCCCGCGCCTTTGAGCACCCTCCCTTGCTGCAAGAGAGTCCCTTGCCCATATTCTGAGGTTCTCCCTCTCAGTAGCTGTCCTACGGGTCGAGTATATACCTTGCGCCCGGGTCTTACTGCAGAGTTTCCCCATACCCATAACTGCCCTTTCCATCACTGTAGTTGAGCCTCACCCTTCAATGGTCATGATTAGGGATGTTGTGTATCTGTTACAAGAATTTTGATTGTCAATTGGACCATATGCCATGATGACACCACTGAATTAAGTATGAACACTTGAGTGTGTTACTCCAAGTCACTAGTAGCAGTGGCACTCACTGGCAAGAGATTGATGACTAGTTAAACTCTACTTGGCAGTTTGCAAACCAAATGTCAGCAGCTACATAAAATGGGCCTACATATGCACTGAATGTTGACATGAATGCATCTTTTTGCCATCTCTCAGTTGGACTGCAGATATCGTTGAATCGTCAATTTCTGGGTATGAATGCACAAATGAACCAGATCACATGAAGGTTCATGTAATGCCCAGTTGTAGGACTTGGACATGGGACAAAACTCAGACTTTGTCATGGTAGAACAACTTAATTCACCAGCAATTAACTAATGATAATTCATAGACTCATGCTATAATTATGGCACATCCCATGTACAATAACATGAAACACAGCTAAAACCTTTCCACCAAATAAGCTCAATCACTGGCTTACTATGCAGCACAGCAGGAGGTGATGCATCAGAACGCTGAAGGGTGAGGCTCAGCTACAGAGATGAAAAGGCATTCAATGAGTATGGAAGAAAACTCTGCAGTAAGACCTGGGTGAGAGGTATATACTCAACACATAGGACAGCTACTGAGAGGGAGAACCTTGGAATATGGGTAAGGGACTCTCTTAAGCTTGTCTATCATGTGTGGTATAATCCATTGAAGTCATAAGAGTCTGGGTATCAAAAATTGTGGTGTACAGGTATAATGAGAGTGATGAACTGGGCAAGAAGAGAGATGCATGTCACACAGGATGCACTATTGATTAGTATGATGTGATGACTTGATCATTTACATCATAGCTCAATTTGCAAATCCTTGATGGTATTGCTTCTAGGGGTATTCTATGTGATACTATAATATATTTAGTCAAGGAATGGAATGATTTTGTTGAGTTTTGCAGTCACTGTGCAAAGACTCAGGTGAGCTCTCAAGTAAAAGTGATGTTTTGTCAAAGTGGCTGAAATATGGACTCTAGACACCAATTGGGTAGTAGGTGCTGGTAGAAGCCTGTGTTTGGAATTCACCAAATGCACACCTCTTGGCTGGATGAGCACTGTGTTTTTACTTGAGAGCAGCACCAGTATAAATTGTGACACTGAAATGCCAACAGATTGTAGCATTTCAAGAACTTTGTCCACCAAGTCAGTTAATGACATGGTGTATATACATTAATTTATTAGCATTAAACAATATTTCATTGATCTAATTCAACTCCACTGTCTCTTTCTGGGGTTTTGCTACTGTGACTGACCTTGTTTACAAACATTTTGTTCCAGCTGCTGGTGGGGAGGTTGGGAGGATAAGGTTGGGCTGGGTTTGAAAGGTTGCAGATGTGTCAAGTTTACTAAGCACTGCGCTACTGCAATTGTAGATGCCTCCCTTACTATCCCTTCCACTGCAATTGGCACCCCACAGAAGTCAGCACTTTCACAAAATTTGTATTTCTAGCTACTTCAACACAACATTCTTGACATAGATATTATTTTCTTGCTAATACAACTCATTATGAGGTTGAATGACCATGATTGAAGAACTGAATGAGGTAGTCAAAAGTGCCGAAGTTGTGCAGAGATGTCACCTGCTGATATGTGCCATGATGGAGTTTCAAATTGCACACACACACTTTGGAAGTGCCGACTGCTGGTGCAGCACTGCTGGCCATGGGGCTGGTCCACATTCACAAGTCTAGCAGTGGTAGATGAGGAAAGCTGCAAGCTTCATCAGACCCAACATATGAGTCACACATTCAAAATGTGCTTGAAATTTCAACAAGGGCCTAAGTAATATGCTAGTAGGAGAGAGGAGGGTGTTGTTGCTTGACTACAGCCTTCATACTAGATTTCCTTGAGTAGTGGTGTGTTGTCTGAGAAGACATAGGCTTGTTCTTGATGTCCAGAAGTGCTCTTATGACTTCAGTGGTATTTTCAGTCTTGCCTGTACTGATTAGCTAAATAGTATATTAAACACCACAGGAGGAAACAGTAGAAGGACAACTACCAGAGGACTTTTGAAGATCAAAATGAAGTTTAAAGTGAACTCTGCTAGTGTCACTATGGTATACACTAGTATCATGTGAGACCTCCCTTGTATATTGATTAAAATCAAGGTGAAAAGGATTTGGTTGGTTTTGTCAGCAGAGGATTTTTATGATTATGAATGTTGAATGTTGAAAAAGTTCAACATTTGGCTTTGTTTATGTTATGTTGACCCTTTTACATGTCACATGACATGATAAGACATAATAAATATCACAACTGATGTCTACTGATAGGATTTTTCTATTTAAAAATATCAGCAACAAAACCGTTGCAATGCATATACTGTCATAAATTGCTCATATCTTTTTATGGAAGTTGTTTCACACCTTCATTATAGTATGACTATTGTATCCTGGATGTAGGGCTACAATATTGCTCTTATCCACATTTTTATAGCAGGAATCCCCACAATGATATAGCCAGAATAATCAAATTCATGCAAACATTGCAACAGTTTTGTTGCTTACTGTA
>Ga0310811_10004707_pt1 | contig 17186 bp, 13 predicted proteins | sample YCmetagenome_FD_207642 | JGI IMG/M metagenome (GOLD analysis project Ga0310811, IMG submission 207642) | Soil microbial communities from experimental microcosm in Duke University, North Carolina, United States - YC | ecosystem: Engineered > Artificial ecosystem > Soil microcosm > Unclassified ...
GCGCCCCTTGCTAGCAAACGTCTGACGCTGTCACCGCTGATGGCTTCTCCGGCACCAACATTACCCTCTCCGTCGGGATGAAAAGAGGAAACGAAAAGAATCTTGTCCAATGACGACTCCGTCGCACGAGGCGCTCAAATCCTGCTGCGACCTGCAGCGTTTCTCACGACCGTCGGCAAGTGTCGCATCAGCCGCAAAACAAATAACGCGCATTGCAATACGCGGCAGGACTCGGTCTCTAATTGCACGCGGAAAAATTCAGTCAACGCGCCTGCAGTGTCTGCTCCAGACACCCCGTCCACGGCGTAATTACCTGCTACGAACGACGCCGAGGCCAGCTTCACCTGCGGTGAACTGCACGCCGTTTTAAGGAAAAATTGATCCGCGGCGATGGGAAAGCGGCGCGAATAATACTTGAAACAATCGTGAAGACTGCGTCGGATCAGTGTCGCAACCGCATGCTCGGCCACATAAGCCTTGTGCCCGCGCAGCCATGGTTTCCCAGCGCCGGGTGTACGCACTTGGTTGCCAGCCTGCACACGGGCAAAGACCATATCAGCCCCCGTTTCCTCGGCCGCCTTTCGGTAATTGGCAATCGCATCTGGTGCAAGCGTATCGTCTGCGCCGAGCACGACGTAGTAGTCGCCCGACGCCATCCGCAAGGCCCGATTCAAAGCATCGTAAATGCCAAAATCCGGCTGGACCGACATCACGACGTTCAAGTCGCTTGCACTCTTCAATATTTCAAGCGTCCCATCAATCGATCCGCCATCCGCAACGACCCATTCAAAGCGATTATCGCTCTGAAGGCGCAAGCTCTCGACGAGCGTGGGTAGTAGGGACGCGACATTAAATGTCGCCGTCACGACGCTAATAGTGACGATGGAAGGTGTCCCGTTATGCAAAGGTTCCGACATGAGGATTATGTTTCTAGCCGTAAGCAGTAAGGAAATCTAGCGAACGGCGGCAATTGCTTTTTCTTCTGATTGCGATGTGCGGCGACCGAAAAAGAACATCCAGACCAGAGACGCTATCAATAGAAAAGAAGAAACAGAAAAATAGCCTGTCCCACGCACAAAGAGATCGACGCTATACGTAAGCACCGACGACAGGAAAAACACCTCCCTACAGTCCTTCTGATTTTTTATCCCTTTTAACAGAGCGCGCAGCCGTGGCGCGTACCGAGCGAAGTAGCCAAGGTAGACGGCAAGTAAGGTAATGCCGAAAACGCCAAATTCATTTACCAATTTTGCGGCCACGGTTCCACCGTCCTTAGCATTCAGTTCCGTTCCCGCGTACCTTCGCAACTGCTGAGCTGCATCCCCCGAAACGCCTGTATATCCCAGCTGATTCAGTCCTATACCGAGCCCGGCGGTTGCCGCAAAATTCAACTGCGCCTTCTCCCATCCATTGCGATAAACAAGGACAGATAAATTGGTGCTTTCCACCGACAGATTCAAACGGGCCAAATAATAGTCTATCCCCGCAGGATTGGACAGCGCCAGGAATAAACCAGCCGTCGCCAGGATACCGGCGAACCGGTAAAAACCAAACAGCAAATACGTTACCAATACCATCCCGACGAACAGCGTAAGGTTCTCCAGGAGCGCACCCAGCACCAACGCACAGATAAAGAGGAGAAAGCGCACGCCGGTTACAGACACTGCCATCACATAAAGTAGAAAAGGAAGAATAGCTAGTGCAAAGTGCGAGGGCTCGGAAAAAAAGAAAACCGCTTTTTCCGCAACGAACCACGGAGAATAAGCAAAAATTCCGGGGATGCCAGTCAGCAGCAACAAATAACAGACGGCCTTCAACGCGCGTCCAAGGTCGTCAGCACGCAAGCGCGCCATAATAAGAGCAAAAGCAGCAGCGCCTAACAAGAAAAAAACGAGATAGGCAAACGAAGACGCAAAGCGTTGAAAATCGAAACTCGCGTTGATATAGGCGCAGCTCAAGCCGTGGACGAGAATCGACAGCACAGCAATCACCATCAAGCAAAGAAAACTGGTGAAAACGCGCAAACTGCCAGGCACCTTCCCTGAGGGCAAAAACGTCAGGAAATAGAAAGCGACGATAATTAAGAGACTCGTTGATGCGGCAAGGCCTGCGGATACTAGAGCGGACGGCAAAACGACGGACAAAACCAAAGTAATGCCTAACAGCAATGTCGAAATACAGCTCTTAAGGCGCTGCAAATTCAAACTCATTCCCATCTCTTCCATTCTAGAAGGAAGCTGTTAACGTTTTCTGTCCGAAGAGTGGACGCATTCCTTCATCATTGTGACGACCTTTTTTTGCTTACTGCAACTTAGCAAGCATGTTGCGATAAAGCTCGTAGTATCGTGTCGCTACGAGCTTTCCCGCATGTGCCCGCATTGCCTCATGCCTTATGCCAGCGCGGTCGGGCGGCTTTCCCAGTATCTCGAATAGGCAGTTTGCAAGGCTGTCGGAATCGCCAGGTTCGGCAAGCATTCCGGTTACGCCAGGTTCGACGAGATCCAGCATTCCTCCGAGTGCAAAAGTGACACATGGCGTACCGCAGGCAAGCGACTCAACCAAGGTATTGGGCAAATTATCCTGTAGGGAGGGAGCAACGAACACGTCCGCTGCGTTATAGAGCAAGGCGAGACTGACATCATCGTGAAACGTACCGAGATAATGAGCGGGCAACCCGAGATCAGGAACAGAAACGGGGGTCTGCGCGCCAAATACCAATAACTCGACGTTGCCTGCGATACCGCCCTGCAACGACAACCGCTTCAATGCTGGTTGTAATAAATGGAACCCTTTACGTCTGTCGCTGGTGCTCGACATAGCACCAAACAAGATATAACGCTTGTGAGAATCCAAATTCATGATAATTTTGGCCACCTGCCGATCAACAGGCTTGAAAGTATCCGTATCGACGCAATTCGGAATCACCTCACAATTTTGTCGTCCCATTAGGGCACTCTGTTTTGCACAGTCGGCCAGCCAGCGACTGGGGCTGACAAGATGGAACTGTTTTCCAGCCCACGCCTTTTTTTTTCGGCGCCACACCCAAGCATCTATATCGGGGCCGGAATACCCTGAAGGCCGGGTGGCGGCTGTATAACCTTCGAGGTAACGGCCAGGATAGTCGAGATCGTCATAATGCTCGGCGCCTGAAAAAGCCCACATGTCATGCATCGTCCAGCACAATGGCTTGCGGATCCGGGCTATTTCCTCAACTGAAAGCATCTCTCCGCCCAGCCAATGCAGATTGACGATATCGAAGTCGCTATTGTTAATCCAGTCAGCAAAGCCACTCGAAAAGTAGTTGATTGAATGCAGCACCGGATTAGTCGGCGTCCTCTGAAAAGCTGCGATACGGCTGCCCGCAGCGGCCTTCGCAAGGTGCAGCCCACGCTGCATCGGGCCCAACGGACGTAGGACACTGGTGGAAGCTTCACGGCGATTTGCCACCAGCATATGGCTGTCTACGCCGATGCTGCGCAAAGCGCGATGTATTCGATTGGCAGCGCGAGCAGCCCCACCCTCCAGATCTGAAGTATTTACGTGCAGGACGCGTAACGTGCTCATACCGCCCACGACCTTTCTTCCTGTGCGGCAGGAAGCAGATCGCGCAATGCATTTCGCATCGCAAGCGAGAATTTCGGCTCGAAGCCCTCAGTCTGAGCACGCGGCTTCTCCAGCAAACCATCGATCTCTTTAACGACGAAATCAGCTTCGAGGGCGGACAAATTTTGGTATGGGACGCCAAAACGTTCGGCCAGAGCATGTACCTTGCCTTTGCCCAGCGTGTAATCGATGGCGACGGTCGGAGTCCCAAGCCCCAAGGCAAACACCAGGGAATGGAAACGCATCGTGATGGCGGCATGTGCCGTACGGAATGCTTCGCAATAAGCGAGCGGAGGCAATTCCGCACCCAACAAGGAAAGGTCAAGTCGCTCCTGCAAGCTGGCATTTCCACGGAACAGACGACGATAAAACCATCGATCGTCATCGCCGAAATGGTTGGTACACATCGGCAAAGGTCGAATCATCATGTCCGGATGCAGAACTGCCAAACGTTCCAGAGCTTCGATCACCGCGTATTCATATCGGCGCTTTGCCGCCTGACATTCATTTTTGCCGAGGTGCCGCGCATAAGCCACGTAGGGAAAGTCGCGCAGTCCTAGCAGCAGCACCTTGCTGTTAGATGGCGGAGCGATGGACTGCAAGCGGGTCTGCTGATTTCGCAGCCAAGTAAAGGCGGGATCTTCGGCCACGATGTCGGTCGAGGTATCGACTCCCAGGCTTTTCGCGAGTTCTTGCGACTTGGCGTCACGATAGATGCGCCGCGATGCCATAGACAGAATATTTTTTAGCGAATCGTTATGCCAGCCAGCCCCGACCGGGCCAACACCACAGCCTGCAATCAAGGTCGGAACATTGTTTCGCCGAGCCGCTGAAAAAATGGCCTCCATGTCGGCAAGCTCGTTGATGGCCATCAGCGGCCCGCCACCGAAGACCACCAAGTCTATACTTGCGGCTACCCGTACCCCCTCTTCGGGATCGACGATGCGGCAACCCTTTAGCTCATCCATCTGGCGGCGGCTCATTTCGCTGACATAAGGATGCAAGGCCACCAAAGTGATTTTTACCGGGCCCAGTGCCTCACGCAATGCATGTGTCACGCCGGCTAGAATCGCCTTGTCCCCTAAAGTTTCCGTTCCATACCAGCCGCAAATCAACACATTGCTTGCATCTCCATGCGGGGACGAAACGGCCGGCGACAGGTCGGCAAGTTGCATCATCCTTTCACGACGGGCGGCAAAGCCGCGCCTTCCTCTGAGAACAGCAAAGCCAGTCAATCGATAAACACGGCGAGCGGCATGCTCAAGACGGAAGCGACGCATCGCCTGCAAGCCCAGTTGCTTCAAATACTGCTGCTTGGGCGGAATGCCCACATAGTCGTGGTTACAGTCTGAACACTTGTTCTGGATAATGCCCTGTAAATGCTCTTCGTTACCGAAGTAAATCCTCTGGCTGTCATCGTTCTGGATCAGGCCAAGTGCCTTGCTTTGCACCGCGCAATAAAGCAGCTCGCCCTTCGAGGTAATGGTCGCGCCGCGATGCTGCCAGTCGCAGCCAGCTTTGCGCGGCGCCTTGTGGATCAGCTGGTCGATCAGAGAGCGATAGAAGAATTTCTGGTGTTCTCCAGTTTCGTAATGGATAATCAGCCCCTCCAGAAACTCGGCAATGTGATACTTGTCTTCAAACGTTAAAGCATAGGGATCAAGCAGATTCTCGGTATACAGGCGCTGATGCGGAATGCCCAGTCGATATTTGATATAGAGTCCTCTAGACTGGCAATACTCAAACAAGTCGGCTAGACCGTACACGTTCTCCTTGATGATCGTGCAACCGATCCGGACATTCGACACCAAAGGCGACGCCTGAATGAAATCGATTACCTTCTGCGCACGCTCAAAGTTGCCTGGCTTTCCTCGCACACGGTCATGCATCTCGCCATAGCCATCCAGCGAGACCATGACATCGAACATACCCCCGTGCTTTTGCACCACCGTCCCTACATCCGTGATGCGTTCGATCACCTCCTCGAAACGATAGGCGTTGGTGATCAACGAAACAGAATGCAGCTTAGGCAACTCCTCGAACAGAACCCCGGCCAGTTCACCAAGATCCTTTCTCAATGTCGGCTCGCCGCCGTTGAGGCCTACGGCAACCACCTCGCTGTACAAGGGGTTGCGCAGGCCTTTGCGCAAACTGTCCGGAGAAATGTCGTTCGACTTCTTGTTTTCCCAAATACGGCACATCTGGCACTGTGAATTACAGATGTCGATTACGGGAAACTGCAGAACAACCGGCTTCTCGAGTCTATACGGCCGGACTTTCACCAGATAGGAAAGCGCCTTGAGATGGGAGGAAATTGCCACCGTTGACTACCTTGTCAGTCTTAGATCGACGCCAGCTTGCGACCGATGCGATTGATCGCACGCATCACTAGTGGCTTGCGCTGCGGTTCCTTGTGCAGGGCGGGCCAGCGTTGGGCCAACGAAGCTGGATGTCCGCCACGCATGACGACCGGCGCTCCGCGCGGCACATAAATCTCGTCGAAGCCCTGATACGACGCGCGATAGACAAGACGCAGCGAATCGGTATGCATTTCGTCGCTGCCATGAACCACCAGCTGATTGAAGATCAACACGTCGCCAGGCTCGAGTGCAATATGCATCTCGTTGCTTCGATCCAGCGTGGACTCGTCGATGCGATCGTGGTGCGTCTCACCCTTCACGCGATGCCATTTGCGGAATCCGCCCTTGTGTGTTCCTGGCAAAACTTTCAAGGCGCCACTTTCCTTCGTAACCCGGTCAACGGCCATCCATGCAACAAATTTGATCGGCTCGTTGGGGCGCGAGATGAAGTCCTGATGATAAGGCACGCCATTTTGCCTGCCTTTTGGCTTGTAAACGACACTGTTCTCGTACAAGAAGATATCCGGACCCAACACTTCCTCAAGCGCATCGAGAATGCGAGGGTTTCGCACCATTTCGTTGAACTCAGGATGACGCTGGAACAGATCGTAGAGAACCCCTTGGTCGGAACGATGCTTGAGATAGTACTTCAGGAAAGGGTCTTCCAATCCCTTGTCCGCGTACTGGACAATATCCACGAGGATTTGACGCATCCGTTCAAGCGTTGCAGAGTCAAACACCTTGTGCAACACGATGAATCCATCGCGTTCGAAGTCATAGCTTTTCTCGAGCATTTTTATCGGTCCTTTCTTTTAATGTAGGGAGAGCGGAAAAAGTGGCTCGAACAAGCTTGAGCCAGATGTGTTTTTTGTGTTCCGTAATAGTGGCCAAAAGATAAACGCAACTCAAGACAACCACTGCTGCCGCAACACATTCACCCGGAGAGTCAGTTGCGTAAACGTGCGTGGCCTTTAGAAAAAGAATTAGTGGGACATGATATAAATATAAGGAAAAAGAAAATCCGGCAGCCCAAGAAATAAAAGGCTTTAGTACAACCGACGCAGTCTCTGCCGGAGCATAAGTTAAGACAGTTAGCATCAAAGCAAGCGGTATTGCAAGAATGTAGTCTCCCACAAAAAAACTATGGAACCCGTGCCCTAATCGAGAGACGCCCCACAAACGGAAAGGCTCTAACCAATGCCACCCACGCACAGACAGCAGCCATATTATGGTTGTGGCCGATAACAGTAACAAGGGCAAACGGAGAGCACCGATTTTCTGTCCAACAAATTTCCGATAGCGGTAAATTAGAACACCGAGAATCCAAATAGGAGCAAGAAGAAGTACTTTCCATCCAGCGAGCAGAAGCGCTCCCGCCAACGGAATCGCGAGCCTTTTCTTTGGCCAATATATGAGAATGCCGAAAACGACGTAATACCAGAACTCATATGCAATGGACCAGAACGGGCCATTACTCAACCAGCGCAAGCTGAACCACGAGTTCTCAAACATAAAGCTCAAGAAGAATGGAATGTACGCTAGTACTTTGACATTATTGATAGGCGGGTAGCTTTGGTAGACAGTAGGATCAAGCGCCCGTCCCAAGCAATCCAACGTAGCGGTCAAGGCAATCGCCGGTATGAAAACAGAATAAAGTCTCGCGAATCGTGCTTCCATGTAATCGCGAAGGGAAGCGTGCTTGCATTCTGCAACATAAGCAATGACGTATCCCGACATTAGAAAGAACGCGATCACGCCAAGACGGCCTAAGGTCCATAAGGTTTCGCTATTAGTTCCCGCCACCCCTAACTGCGCAAAATGCGAGCAAAAGACACTGAGCGCAGCGATAGCGCGCATCGCATCAAGCCGAATGGAAACCAAGCTATTCATTTTTTTAGGACCACCGGAATTAGGAAAATAGCGTTCCATTTACCCTGCCCAATCTCACGCATCGAAGGAACGAAAAGATCGAAGAGCATATAGGCAACGATCAAGGAGAACAGCGTCGCATAGGCCGCGCCCAAGGCACCGAACTTGGGTATCAACAGCAGATTCAGAATAATGTTTGCGACCAGACCAGACAGATTCCGATAAAGATTGAGCCGAACCCGTTTCTCGGCCATGATCCACGAGCCGGAAGCCAGACCGAGGGAAACGAACAACCCGCTCCAGATATGCACGGTCAGAATCGACGCCGACTCCAGATAGGCTGCTCCGTACAGCAACCGAATGACGGGATGCGCGAAAAGCGTCGCACCTAAGGCAGCAACATAAGAAATAGCGCAGAGAGCAGCCATCAGCATTTGCAGCCTGCGCATGTAGAGCACCGGGCTGATTTTACGTGAAGCCACGATGTTGGGAAAGGTCGAAGCGATAATCGCCGATGGGATGAAGTACCATGCCTCTGACAAGCGCGCCGCTACGGCAAACGTGCCGACAGCTGCGGCGCCGCTCAGATAATGCAGCATGACCTGATCAAGTCGGATGAACAGCAGGCCGCTGAAACCGGCCAAAATCTCAGGCCAGCTTTCGGCAAGCAGTCTTCGAGCCAGCATCCAGTCCGGATGCAGTAATCCGCTGAAGCGCATTCCCTTGTGACGGTAAGCCCATTGGAGCGCTATCGCAGCCCCGACGTACTCGAGCAAAGTCACCGCTGCGAATGCGACGATGTCAGCTTTCGATATAAGCAGCACAACGCGTACGGCAGTGACAGCGATGAATGAAACGAGCCGTACGCGCACCGTAGTCCGGGCCTGAACTGTAGACTGGAAATACAAATCGATGCAGTCCGAAGCGCTGAAAAAATAACTACCGGCCACCAGCGCAATCAGGAGCATTTGCTGCCCGCCGCCCAGCCACGCCCCCGCAATGCAGACGGCATACATTAATGCTGCAGCCATCAGACGCAACGAAAAAACTACATTCATCAATCGCTGTACGGTGTCCGGCTGCGAGGCATTTGAAACAAGTTCGCGCACCAGGATCCGGTTAAGTCCCAATGTAGCGACAATGCCAAAGATCGAGGCGAATGCAATGGCATAGCTCAGTGCGCCAAATCCCTCGGGGCCAAGCAGACGAGCCGTCCAGACGCCGACACCAATGCCAACCAGCAGGCGGAATACCTGCTCGCACATCATCCACCCGCTGTTCGACAGAATGCGCAGGAAACCAGTGTGGTGACGAAGCCGGAGAAGAGAACTGAACACGATTGAGGCTTCTTATTTGGGATGATCGTTCGGCAAGGAGTTGTCAATCCAGTACGGAATAACTACGCATCAGTGCGCCGCAGCATACGCCATTCGATAGTACTGCCATGTGCTGGCGCACATTTCGTGCATTGAGCGCGTAGCGGACCATCCTAACTCCTTGCCTGCCCGCTCCGCACTTGCGTAGTAGGCGGCAATATCTCCGGCACGGCGAGGGGCAAAGACGTACGGAATCTTGCATCCGTTTGCAGTTTCGAACGCGCGAACAACGTCGAGGACGCTGTATCCTCGTCCCGTGCCCAAATTAATGGCGCTCCATCCAGCGTGGTTTGCGAGGTAGTCGAAAGCGGCTACATGGCCTTCGGCCAAATCCATGACGTGAATATAGTCTCGAACTCCGGTGCCATCCGGCGTTTCGTAGTCGTTCCCGAATACCTTTAACTCGCTTCTCTGCCCAATTGCCACCTGAGCGATAAACGGCATCAAGTTATTAGGAACACCACGCGGAGTTTCGCCAATCAAACCGCTTTCATGCGCGCCGACCGGATTGAAATAACGTAGGCAAACGATGCGCCACTCCGCATTCGACTGTGCGAGATCGCGCAACATTTCCTCAACATGAAGTTTAGTACGACCATAGGGGTTGGTCGCGCCAGTGGGATGCGCCTCATCGTACGGCAGGTACTGCGGCACGCCATATACGGTAGCGCTACTGCTGAAAACCAGGGACCTCACGGACTCGGCCTGCATGGCTTGCAGAAGACTTATGGTTCCTTGCACGTTGCTTGAGTAATAATCGACAGGCCGCGCGACAGACTCGCCTACGGCTTTCAGTCCAGCGAAGTGAACGACTGCATCGATTGAATAAGTCGTCAATACATCGCGAATCCCAGCCGTATTGCGCACATCGCACTCTATGAATGGCACCCGACGCCCGGCAATCTGAGCAATTCGATCTACGGCCGAAGCACTGCTGTTTGACAAATTATCGAGCAGCGTCACAGCATGTCCTGCGCGAGCTAGAGCCACGGCAGTATGACTACCGATATAACCCGTTCCCCCTGTCAAAAGAATGTTCATTGATGCTTGTTGTCCTATCCCACGTAGTCGCCTATTCAGGCACTTGCCGGTATTGATCTTCCAACCTGATAAGCGCCGTCATAGCCGGCAGCTACCTAGTCGGCAGGCAGCACTCCCCATGCTTCGGTACATGGACAATCGTCCTTTTGCCGGTCCAGCCGCATGTACTAATTTTGCTTGCTATGAAATTGTTTTCTGTATTCTTCGTAGGTCGCTGCTATACCGCTTGCGATACTCACCTCTGGCTTCCAGCCCATGTTAGCGAGTTTCTCTATCGACAAAAGCTTTTGTAACGTTCCGTCGGGCTTTGTCCTGTCGAAGACCAGTGAACCAGGGAAGTTAACAACAGTCCGGACCAGCTCAGCCAATTCACGAATGGAAATATCCCTTCCCCAACCAACATTAATCAGTGGTGGACGAACCGCATTAAATAGCCCTTCTAGATTCTCTTCGGGCTGTTCCAGCAAATACAAACACGCATTAGCCATATCATCGCTATATAAAAACTCGCGACGTGGCGTTCCGGTGCCCCATACCAGTACTTCCTTAGCCCCGCTCACCTTCGCTTCATGCATTTTCCGAATCAATGCCGGCAAGACGTGCGATGTCTCCAGATCATAGTTATCGCCCGGACCGTAGAGATTGGTCGGCATAACGGTGAGATAACGCGTGCCGTATTGGCGGTTATATGCCCAGCACATTTCCAGCCCCGCAATCTTTGCCAGTGCATAGGGACGATTTGTGGGTTCCAATTCGCCGGTTAGAAGATATTCTTCCTTGATCGGCTGCGGGCATTCTTTAGGATAGATGCAAGACGAGCCGAGAAACAAAAGCTTCTGTACTCCGTGTCTCCATGCCTCATGAATGACATTGGTCTGGATCGCGAGATTCTGTTGGATGAATTCGGCCGGATAAGTGTTGTTGGCTTGGATGCCACCAACCTTTGCGGCTGCCAGCATGACGTATTCAGGACGTTCTTCGTCAAAAAAAGTACGAACAGCAGCTTGATCGGTCAAATCGAGTTTTGCATGCGTCCTGGTAATGAGATTGGTATAGCCACGCGCGGTCAATTGCCGCATCAGCGCGGAGCCTACCAAACCGCGATGTCCTGCCACATAAATACGCTTCTGCTTTGCTTCAATCGACATGCTTACTGTTCAAGAGAGATGGAAATGTTATAGCCATGGGATTTCAGCAAGGCGTGACGTTTGGCTTCGTCCAGATCCTTGCTCACCATCTCCTGCACCATTTCGGCAAAGGTAATTCTTGGCGTCCAGCCAAGCTTGTTCTTGGCTTTGCTCGGGTCGCCGAGCAGCGTTTCCACTTCCGTTGGACGGAAATACTTGGGATCAATGCGCACAATCGTTTGCCCCACAGTGACGCCCGGGGCGTTGTCGCCATTGATCGCCGAGACCGTGCCCGTTTCTTCTATGCCCTCACCCTGCCAAGCGATGGAAATACCGAGCTCCGCAGCGGCGGCCTCCACGAACTGCCGCACCGAATACTGCACACCGGTAGCGATGACGAAGTCTTCCGGTTTTTCTTGCTGCAGCATCAGCCACTGCATCTCGACATAGTCTTTCGCATGGCCCCAGTCGCGCAACGCATCCATATTGCCCAGATAAAGCGTTTGCTCCAAACCTTGTGCAATGTTTGCCAAGGCGCGCGTGATTTTCCGCGTAACGAAGGTTTCGCCTCGCCGCGAGGATTCATGGTTGAAGAGAATCCCGTTGCAAGCGTAGATGCCGTAAGCTTCTCTGTAATTGACGGTAATCCAGTACGCATACAACTTCGCGACTGCATACGGACTGCGTGGATAGAAAGGTGTGGATTCCTTTTGCGGGATTTCCTGTACCAAACCATACAGTTCGGAGGTTGATGCCTGATAGAAGCGGGTTTTCTTTTCCAGGCCGAGAAGGCGAATCGCCTCCAGTAAACGCAGGGGCCCAACGGCGTCCACATCCGCCGTATATTCCGGCGACTCGAACGAAACGGCCACATGGCTCATGGCACCAAGGTTGTATACCTCGTCGGGGCGCACCTGCTGCAGGATACGCGTCAAATTTGAAGTGTCGGTCAGATCACCATAGTGCAACACGAACTTCTGGTTCGGTGTATGCGGGTCCTGATAGATGTGATCGACACGATCTGTATTGAAGGAAGACGAGCGGCGTTTGATGCCGTGCACTTCATACCCCTTGGCCAACAAAAATTCCGCCAGGTAGGATCCGTCTTGGCCCGTGATTCCGGTGATCAATGCAACCTTGCTCATTGCTGCTCCTGTTTCTGTCTTGATATTCCGCCAACGAGAGCGAAAATGTCGTCAAATTCATACCCTGCCATATTCGTCGTTGAAGCGCACGATGTCATCCTCTCCCAGATAACTGCCGCATTGCACTTCGATCATGATCAGATCGGTGACACCAGGGTTGGTCAATCTATGCCGTGCACCAATCGGAATGTAAGTGGACTGATTGGGACTTACCAGCGAGGTCTGCTGGTCTATTGTCACTTTTGCCGCACCTGAAACCACCACCCAGTGCTCGCTGCGATGATGGTGCATTTGCAGCGATAAGGATTGTCCCGGCTTGACGACGATTCGCTTGATCTTGAAACCCGTCCCTTCTTCCAGCACGGTATAAGTGCCCCAAGGCCGCGCAACCGTACGGTGCAATTTATATGCCTCGCTGCCGGTTTCTTTCAGGTGTGCAACGATCTTGCGTACATCCTGACTTTTCGCCTTGTCTGCCACCAGCAGGGCGTCTGGCGTATCAACAATTAATAAATTGTCGAGTCCGATCGCGGCGACTAGCCTATCCTGGCTCTCAATGTGTAGATTTTTGCTGTCAACGACGATATGGTTTCCCACTGCCGTATTCCCATTACCGTCCGCTTGAATCACGCTAGCAACGGCGTTCCACGATCCAATGTCGCTCCACCCGAAGTCGCCTGGAATAACCGCAATATCAGCTGCTTTTTCCATCACCGCGTAATCAATCGAGATATTCTCCAGTGCCCCGAAATCCGTCGGCAAGTCGATACGATCACCGTTTGCTTCGCATTTGCTCCATACCTGTTTTGCTGCATCCAGCAGGGCAGGCGCATGGCAGGCAAAGGCGTCCACAATGGTTCGGGCCTTGAAGCAAAACATTCCACTGTTCCAAACATAGTCACCCTGCTCAAGGTAGGCGAGCGCAGTAGCGTACTCTGGTTTTTCCACGAAACGCCGCACACCGTTTGCATAGGCGTCAATTGCTTCCGCCATTTGAATGTAGCCAAAGCCCGTTTCCGGTGCCGTTGGCCGGATACCAAACAGTATCAGTCTGTCTTGCTCCGAGAGTCGTAACGCACATTCAACTGCCTCACTAAAGGCAGTGCGATCTGTGACGAGATGGTCGGCTGGCATCACAAGCAGCGACGGATCTTCCGCCTGTTGCTGAGCCCACAAAGCTGCCAGCAAAATCGCTGGCGCGGTGTTGCGTCCGACCGGCTCCAATAAATAGGTCGGCTTTACAGTCTGTGCGGAGAGCTCGTCGCGAGAAAGAAAGTAATAATCTCGATTGGTGACAATCAGGGGTACGCTGCTGCCAACATCGAGAGCCCGCTCATAAGTCTGGAGCAACAGACTTTTGCCCTCCGCGCCGATGCGCATGAACGGCTTGGGGTGTGCTTCGCGGGATACCGGCCACAATCGGGTACCAGCGCCGCCCGAGAGAATGATAGGGATGAGCATGAGATGGCAACAATAAGAATTCGAGGGAAAGCAAAGCGCTTCGCGTTATATCGCAATATTTTTATGCCTTCCGCGTATAGCCACCGTAATCAGAGGCAGCTAAATAAATCCGTTGGCGGGAACGAATGATATCCCAGAAAGCTACCGACGAACCACGCTCACATCGTTGGACGCGCCATACTGGAAACGCCGGCTAGCCGGCGCTGGTAGAAAAACAGGCAGAGCAGTGCGCCTAGCATACCGCCAGCAATAACGGCAATCATCACGAACAGGCGCAATATCGGGAAGTAAGGCTTATCACCGACTGTAACTTGATCCACGAGCTCTGTCGGATAAGTTATCGGCGGAAGGAGAAGGCTTTGTATCGCAAAGCGACTTTTTTCCAAGGCACGCAGTTCTATTTCAAGCCGGATGATCAGGTCCTGCGCCACCAGATCTTCATATCCTAGTTTTTTCGTGTTCGCCTGACCTTCCTTACCCAGATTACGCTTCAAATGAATCAATTCGGCTTGCTGATTTGCAACTTGCTTATTCAATTCTTGCAGCCTAGTTCGCAATTGCTGCGTTGCCCGCTGCACTTTTTTATCGTGAGCGGCTTGGAGCCACGCCACGGTTGCCTCCATTACACGCCGCGCGTTGTCTTGCGATGTTGCCGCAACATTTAACGTTACCAACCCGGTACCGCGAAGGGCGACTGCCTTGACTGTTTTCCGATAGAGCGCGATATCAGCGGACGTCATGCCTTGCAAGGCAGGCTCTTGAAATACGCCCTTAGCAAAGTCAGGCAAACGCACCCTAGCTTCCACTTCGGACACGGGTTCAATAGGTCCGCCGAAAGGTAATTCAGCCGGCCCGTAAGAAGGGATGACGCCGATACGTACGGTCGCGCTCGCACTCCATCTCGGCGGGATCAACATGCACGCCAGTACAGCAAGCACAAGCGCTGTAGCCAAGCACGCGAAAAACACCCGCCATTGCTGCGTGATCGCCTTGAACACTACAGAGAGATCAACCCCATCTCCATCCATTTCAATGCTCTTTTTGTTATTTGTCATTCTTTTTTTGCAAACATTTGCATGGTCGCCCCGATTATACGGGCGTTTCTTGCTTTCAGATGAATCGAGGGGAAGCGCTTGTACAACTTTGGACATTAAGCGAGCGCTATGCCGCTCTTAAAGGCAAAATCGAAGAACCGATCCAGCGAACGCCCAGGCCTTCGTCGCAACGCAGCACACCCAGCTCGGCTGCAGATAGCGTCAACACCGTTTTCCCCGCTATCGCCAGGCTCGCCATCGCCTCGGACGTCGAAACATGCACGTTGCCGCACTGAGGTAAGCCGCGCACTGCAATGTCAGGCACAGGCGCCCAGGTTTTTCCATCCTGCCGCCAGACGACCAGCGTAGCAGCTGCGCCGTCGGGCAACAACAGAAGCGCCGCCATCCGTGTATCGTCCCAATTCCCGCCATAGCCAAGCACCGCCGATACATGCGACTCCTGTCCCGCATTCAGTACGTAGGAAAATGCCAACTTTTTATCGGTGCATGAAGGCGATCGGATCGCCAAACATAATTCACCCGCAGACGCCGCACGAAAACCCTCGGCCCGCCACTCTGGATTGCCGAGCACGACGTCATACGGAGCCCACGCGTCTCTTCCCGCATGTGCAAGCCTTTCGGCCTGCAAACGACTCTGCGAAATCCGCTGGTAAAGACCGCAATTCAGCAAATCTTCCAGCCCGTCAAATGGCTGGCGGTGGTGTGCATCATCAGGCACATCGAGCAAGCGAATGTCCTGAACTGCGCCATAAGGTCCCAGGCAAAGATAATCGATTGAACGCCAATTTTTTCGATCGAGTATCCACAGGCCGCCAACGGACCTTCGCCGCAAATCACGCCCGACCTTCTGGCTTTCCCCGACGACAACGTAGTCTTCGCAGGCGGCTAGACCGCGCGAATACATTGGTTGCCCCGCCTCCCACAGGGTTTCGTCCGAAGCAAGATCCACCACCCGGCCCCGGCCTGAATCGCAACTGACGATCTGCCCTTCTTCCGTTACCCACACGTTATGCAGCATGCGCTTGTTTCGCAGGGATTCAAGCGAGAGCAGCGTGAGATCCGGATAAGAGAACAGCGCGAGCCGTGATCCTCGCATCTGGCCGTGGGCGAGCACGTACAGCTTGTCGTTCCGCATGAACAGGGAATTAAGATGATCCCCAGGGGCATGGTCAAGGCTAAGCCTGTCCCAGCGCACATCGCTGATGCCGGCTTCCTGGTACCAGCCAGGTTTGACGGGGTCAATGACGGTCACGACGTTCCTGCCGGTGTTGGCGCAAATCACCCGGCCGTCGGGAGCACATAGAATCTGGTGTGGCGCCGAAAGCATCTTCCTGCCAGACCATTCGCCCATGGAAAGCCAGCCCTGCTCCGATTGAGCGTAGCTCGCAATATCGAGCAAATCCTCGTTTTGCAGGCCTGAATGCGAAAGAACGAGTTTGTCCGCTCCGGCAAACCACGAAATTCCGTAGTACTCCGGCCGTTCGTTCTCAAGTGGGATGACGGACCGGGATCGCAGATCGACCAGCAGCAAATAGCCTGTCGTCGTCACCAACGCATATCTCATAAAGAGCTCCGCGAGTAATTAGCCCCCTACTCTTGCAGGTATTCGACTTACAGCCGCTCGATCGGAAAGCTCACACTCCGCGGACTCATCCCTACTGGAAAAGTTCGCCGTTGCACTGCAAATACCAGTCGACGAAGCGCTTTATCCCATCTTCAATTTCGGTTGAAGGGCGGAAGCCGACATCCGCCATCAAGTCGTCAACGTCAGCGTACGTAATCGGGACGTCACCCGGCTGCATCGGCAGATTGTTCCGCACTGCAGTCATCCCGGTCGCTTGCTCTATCGATAATATGAAACGCTCCAAAGGAATCGGCCGATTGTTGCCGATGTTGTAAACCTTGTAAGGCGCATGCGCATTCGTCAAATCATTGACACAGGGTTGCGGCAGGCAATCCTTGACCCGCATAAGCCCTTCAACAATATCGTCCACGTAGGTGAAATCTCGTTGCATTTCGCCATTGTTGAATACATCGATCGAACGACCTTCGAGAATGGCTTTGGTGAAGGAAAAGTAAGCCATATCCGGCCTTCCCCACGGGCCATACACCGTAAAGAAGCGCAGCCCGGTCGTGGGAAGCCGGTACA
>Ga0310811_10004708_pt1 | contig 17180 bp, 14 predicted proteins | sample YCmetagenome_FD_207642 | JGI IMG/M metagenome (GOLD analysis project Ga0310811, IMG submission 207642) | Soil microbial communities from experimental microcosm in Duke University, North Carolina, United States - YC | ecosystem: Engineered > Artificial ecosystem > Soil microcosm > Unclassified ...
CTCCGTCAGCAGTGTAATGATGGGGTCAGCGCCACTGACGAAAGCGTTAATCGACAAGGTGCAGCGAGTGTTTCCTGATGCAGCAATCAGCAACGCCTACGGAACCACTGAAGGGGGGCCAGGTCTGTTCGGTCCGCATCCCGAAGGTCTGCCGCGGCCGGACGCGGCGTTGGGCTATCCCGTAGCGGGCGCACAGACCGAGCTTCGTGAAGGTCCCTCCCCGGACGAGGGTGTCCTTTACATGAAGAGCCCGATGCTGATGGAAGGCTATAACAACAGGCCGGGAAAAACCGCCGAAGTGATGCGCGATGGGTGGTATCGCTCCGGCGATATCATGCGTCGCGACGAGAACGGCTTCTTCCATTTTCTCGGACGCGCCGACGACATGTTCGTGGTCGGCGGCGAGAACGTCTGGCCGGGCGAAGTCGAGAAGCTGGTCGAACGCGTTCCTGGCGTGCACCAGGCCGCGGTTGTGCCGGTGCCCGATGAGATCAAGGGGACATTGCCGTTCGCGTTTGTCGTATTGCAGGACGGCGCAAAGGTCGATGAAGCAGCAATCAAGAAATTCACGATCGACAACGGGCCAGCTTTCGCGCATCCGCGCTTCGTCGAATTCCGCTCCGCCATCCCGCTTTCGGCAACCAACAAGCCTGACCGGCGCCTTCTGACCTTGGAGGCGGAACAGATTGCGGCCCGACGCCGGGCAGCTGGCGAACGCGCCTGACGAATGCTGGCGCTGAAATCGAGCCGCTAGGCCGCGCTGCAACCGTCACCTCCAGAACGCGGCGACAAGACATGACCGTGTAGCCTAAAGGTTGGTCAAGCCCCACTCGGCGGCAAGCCGGACGAGCTGGGCATCCGTTCGCATGCCCGTCTTTGCCTTTATGAGGTAGTGATAATTCTGGACGGTTTTCACGCTGAGATTGAGGTTTGACGCTATCTGCTCCTTGGTAAAGCCGGCAGCGAATTGGCGGAGGATTTCGACTTCCCTTTCCCCCAAATGGGCAAGCGTTGATCGCGAGGGCACCAAGCTCTCTTCGGCCAGGACTCGAGCGACGTCATCGCTCATCGCAATTTCGCCCCGTGCAACCGAACGGATCGCCCGGATGAGCACCGACGGTTCGTTGCTCTTCGTAACGTAGCCCCCTGCTCCGGCATCGAAAGCGGCTTTCACCAGCAGCGCTTCGGCGTGCATACTGAAGACGAGGATGCGCGCGCGAACGTCACGTGACCTGATGTTCCGTATCGCTTCAAGGCCGCTTGCCCCCGGCATCGATATGTCCAGCACTACAACATCCGGGGAGTGCTGTTTGAAGGCGTTGTAGGCGCTCGCCGCGTCATCTGCTTCGGCCACCACGCGGAAGCCACTCTGATGCTCCAGGACGCGGCGATAGCCTTGCCGGACGACCGGATGATCATCGACGATCAGGATCGAAGTTTCTTCTGCCCGGAAGGCCATCGCCGGCAAACCGGATCAAGCGGCGATCGGGATAGTTGCGGCCACGCTTAGGCCGCGGCTGGCGCGCGCGATCGAGAGAGAGCCACCAATGGCGGCGACCCTCTCACGCATTCCGGCCAGGCCGAAGCCGGTGGACTGTGCGACGCTGACCGTATCGCCGCCGCCATCGTCTTCAACGCTGATCAGAAGCGCGCTTTCCTCCCCACCGCGCCGCTCGATCCGGAGCAGGATCTCGCGCGCTGCGCTGTGACGCAGAGAATTGGTCAGGCATTCCTGCGCGATACGGTAGGCGGTGGTGGCGACGATACCGCGCACGTCCGCGAGATCGCCCTTCAGGTCGAGTTGTATCAACGGCCGCTTCGTAGCTGGAGATCGCAAGCTGTCGACGAGACTGACAAGGCTGGCCTCCAGACCAAGTTCCTCTGCCAGCGGATGGCGCAACCGGTCGAGCGTATCCCGCAGGCATGCCATGATGCGGAGGGTTGATTGCGAGATCATTCGCGCGTCCTGCGCGACGCTTGTTCCGCTCTGCCCTTGCCCGCTCTCAGCCTCGATGCTGCTGGCGAAAGCGAGAATGGCCGTCAGATTCTGTCCGAATTCGTCGTGCAACTCGCGGGCAAGTGCGCGCCTCTCGTCGCTGCGGATTTCAAGAAGACGCCGGGTCAAGACGGCGCGCTCCTCTGTCGCCTCCGCGAGGCGGACTCCGAGATCGCGGACGGCCTGTGCGATCAGGGAGAGCTCCATAGATCGGAAACGCGGGAGAGATGTCCGGTATTGACCGTGAGCCATCCGTTGCAGTGCCCTGACAATCGAGCGTGCAGGAGCAAGGGTATGAGCAATCGCAAGCGAGGCGAGGACGGCGATTGCGATGGCCATCAGCGATGCGACGTTGATGATCTCAAGGATATGTTGCCAGGCGAGATCGATTGCGACGTCGGGATCGGCGATGGCTGACACGGTGCCCGCGGTGATGGCGTGAACGCTTATGGGCTGGGAAACCACCGGGTGGCTGCCAAGAACGCTCTTAACCACGGCGGCGAACCAGCGCGGCGCTCGACCGATACCCTTGCTCTGACCGCAGAGTGGCTTGTCGAAATCATTTCCGGGCTCAAAATCGATACAAATCCCCGGCGAAATAGACTTCATCGTTTCGACGGTCCGCCATTGCGGGACTGGCAGGATATGTTGGTGCGTTATGTTGCTGCGCAACAAAACGTCTTGCCAATAGAGCGTTTGCAGCGCCTGCGAGACACGCTGGGCGGACGCGGCCGTGGCACGATCAACGTTGTGGTAGGCGTCGACCGTCGCCCAGACGGTCGCCGCTCCCAGGCACAAAATGACGACAAGCAGTAATCGGGTGACGAGCTGAAGCACAATGCGCATTGTGATCATCCCCACGAATTGCGGATAGGCCTAACAACAATCTTATTTGCGACCAATTGCAAGCACGGCACTCGGTATCAGTCGGGCAATTTTCCCGACAAACCGCAGGCATATCTCTTTAGACCTCACTTGCTACCTCTGATCTACTGAGGATCAGACGCTTGATCGTCATCCCGGCTCGGAGAAGCCGCCTCAGGGACCAAGGGCAGCATGAATTCCATCCATCGCACGAAAACTGCCTTGCCCGGAATGGAGGCTGCTGAACGAGGGCCGCTGCTGCTTTGGATGATCTTTACCGGCCTCTGTATCTTCGCTGCCGTATTGCTGTGGCGATACGGGCTGATCAGGCTGATGCTCACCTCCGATCGGACCTATATTTCCAGCGTCATCGCCCTTCTCTACATCGTCACGTCCTGCCATTGCTTCTGGCGGACACGAGCGGTCGCGCGGGAAGCCGAAACCGCGCGGCGCTGTCGCGCGATCCTGTCGGCTTCGGACGCGCCGAACGCGAATATCGACGCCGCGGCAATGCCGGCCGGCATTGTGACAGATCACATCCGCAGTCTTGTCATGAAAGCCGAAGCACAAAGCGCCGGCCGTCTAGATCAGACGCTGCTGCTGCGGTCGTTAGCCGATCGATTGCGCGGCTCCAACGCCTTCGGCGCATTCGCTTCCGATACGCTGATGAAACTCGGCCTGTTGGGTACGATCGTCGGCTTCATCATCATGTTGGCGCCGATTGCCACGCTCGACGCGGCCGACAAGGCCGCCATGAAATCGTCCATGGGCCTCATGAGCGGCGGCATGGCGGTGGCCATGTACACGACGCTGGCGGGCCTGGTCGGATCCATTCTCGTCAAGATTCAATATTACATGCTTGACGCTGCGACCCAGCACGTGTTTTCCGATGCCGTCACCCTGACCGAGACGCGCGTGACGCCGGTCCTGGAACGTCGGCATCATGGATGAGTTCGGTCTCTATCCGCGGGAAGAGCCGTTCGATCCTTTTGGCGTGATGCTGTTCAAGGCATTGCAAGTCGTCTCCTTCCTGTTCTTCATTGCCCTGCTCGCGGTGTCGCCGGACACCAAGGACGGCAAGATTGATTCCAAGGCGGAATTCATCATCACGATGGATTGGCCGGACAATCATCCGGATGACCTCGACCTCTTTGTGCAGGACCCTCTCGGCAATATCGCCTGGTACCGTCATCGCGAAGCCGGCTTCCTGACGCTCGATCGCGACGATCGCGGCGGTGGCAATGATTTCATCATTGTCAACGGCAAGAAGATTCCGTCGGCGATACGAGAAGAAATCGTCACCGTGCGCGGCATCGTTCGCGGTGAATATACGGTGAATGTCTCGCACTTTAAGGCGACCACCGGGCGGCCTGTGGATGCAACCGTGAAGGTTCAGAAGCTCAATCCGACCGCTCAGGTGATCTTCGATGACAAGGTGACGCTCGATCACACCGGAGACGAGAAGACGGCGGTCCGTTTTACGCTCAACAGCGAAGGCAAGGTGACCGACGTCGACCGGAGGCAAAAATCGCTGCTCGAAACCTTCCGCGACCTCCATGCAAATGGCGCGGATCTCGATCCCAAGACAGGCGTCAGGATGTTGCGTCGTGAATAGCCTTCAATCGGTCGTTCTCATGTTGTCGCTCAGCTACGCGGTGGTCGGGGCGCTGTTACTTGTCGTATTGGTGTACGCGCGAGTTCCGTGGTCGGCCAAGGCTGCCGCCGTGATTGTGACGAGCGCATTCTATGTCGCAAATTTCATCGCCGTGCACGGTTTGCTGGGTTGGGCCAGCGACGACAGATTGCCGACCTCCTTCAAATTGCTCCAGTCGCGTATCGTGGAGCCGCACTCGCTCGAAGGCGATTCCGGATCGATCTATCTGTGGGTCGAGGCGCTGGACGACACCAATAGGCCGAGTGGCGTCCCGAGGGCCTATCGAATTCCGTACAACGATGCCCTCGCGGAAAAGACCGACAAGGCCGCCAGCGAAATCACGGCCGGACACCCTCAGGGCGGTCTTGCTGTCGATTACGGCAATGGCGGGGGCGGCTTCGTCGCAACCGTAAGAAAATTCATCGCGCCGAACGTTGTGATGGATCTGTCCGGGGGTGATCCTTCGACGGGAGGAGGAGCGGCCGCAACGCCACCTATTGGCGAAGGGGTATCTTTTACCCCACTTCTTCCGCCACGAATGCCGCCCAAGGACGAGCAATAGATCTGATCGGCGAGGTCTCCCCTCCCTACGATCCCGCCGGGATTACCCTGCTGCTGGCAGCACGGACCCGTCTCGACTTTATCGGATCGATCTTCCACGAGCGCGTCAAACGGCGCCATAGGTCGTAGCCCGATCGACGAGCGAGGCGCCACGCTCGGCCAAGCGGTCAGCAGCGACATTCAAGCGGTCGCAAAGGAACTGCATCCGCCGCGTCAGGTCATCCGGATGCCGCTTGCGAGGATCGCATCCGCAAGTTCGGCGGCAGGTCCACGCGTGGCCCTGCCATGGCCAAGGAGCACGAATTCGACGGTACCGAGATCGGGCAGCCCGTGACCATTCGGGATTTCGGCGAGGCCCTCCGGGATCAGGCCGAGGGGGACAATTGTGACGCCGAGCCCGGCGAGTGCCGCCGTCCGTAAACCGCTTAAGCTGCCGCTCGTGCAAACGATACGCCAGGAACGGCCCGATCGCTCGAGTTCGGCAAGTGCAATCTCGCGGGTTATGCTCGGCGGTGAGTAGAGGATGAGTGGCACGGGCACTGACGGATCGAACGAGAGCAGATCGCCGGACACCCATGCCAGTCGATCGCGTGAGACTACACGTCCGTGCTCCGCGCCTCGACGCCGCTTGCCGCATACGAGGTCAAGCTCGCCTCGCGCCAGCTTCTCGTTGAGTTCGCCGCTGAGGCCGACGGTCAGTTCGAACTCGACCAGCGGATGCGTGCGGACAAACTCCCGCAGTACTTCCGGCAGACGCGAGGCCACGAAATCCTCGGAGGCGCCGAACCGCAACCGCCCGCGCACTTGCGAGCCGGCAAAATAGCGCTGGGCGCGTTCATTCGCCGCCAGGATGTTGCGGGCAAATTCGACCATTGCCTCGCCATCCGCCGTCGCTGTTACCGAATGGGTATCGCGGATGAAGAGCCTGCGCCCGGCCTCCTCCTCGAGTTTGCGGATGTGCTGGCTGACGGTGGATTGGCGCAGGCCGAGACGCTCAGCGGCCTGAGTGAAGCTACGGGTCTGGGCCACCGCCAGGAAGGTCTGAAGCAGAACGGGATCAAGCATCGGCTGTCATCACAAAATGCGATTATGCTAATAGCGATACACACTATTCACAATAACCAGTCCTGGGTTTACCTCCTCGTGGAAAACGAGGCTCCCATGACTTGTCTCCGCCTGATTTGGTCCCGCATCGATCGATTCCTCGCCGCTATCTTGCTGACCGTGGGGCTAGCCTGCGTCATGCCGGCGCAGGGCGAGGCAGCCGTAGCTGTCGGCTGGCTGACGGACGGCGCCATCGGCCTGCTATTCTTCATGCATGGGGCACAGCTTTCGCCTGAAGCGGCATTTCTTGGTTTGCGACAGTGGCGGCTGCACACGCTGATCTTCTTGAGCACGTTCATGCTCTTTCCGGCGCTCGGGATAGCCGCTCATCGGTTGGCCCCAGGTCTCTTACCTGCACCGCTGTGGCCGGGATTCCTCCTGCTGACCACCCTTCCTTCGACGGTGCAGGCCTCGATCGCATTCACCTCAGTGGCAGGCGGCAATGTGCCGGCGGCACTCTGCAGCGCATCGGCATCAAATCTCTTTGGGATTGCCCTCACCCCGCTGATTGCCAGCTACCTCCTCGCAAGCCACGGGCTCGCTTTGTCGGCGCATTCGGTTCTCGCCATCGTCGTGCAGCTTCTCCTGCCATTCGCTGCGGGCCAAATGCTGCGCCCCTGGCTCGGCGTATTCATCGCGCGCCACGCACGCGCGCTCAAATATGTCGACTATGGGTCGATCCTGCTGATCGTATACTCGGCCTTCAGCCATGGTGTCGTGGACGGCATTTGGCGCGAGGTCGATGTCTTTCAGCTGATCCGGCTCGCGCTCGTCAATGCTGCGCTGCTTGTGACCGTGATCACCATTCTGACCTTCGCGAGCAGGCGGCTCGGCTTCTCGCGCGCGGATGAGATTACCATCGTCTTTTGCGGGTCCAAGAAAAGCCTCGCCAGCGGCCTGCCGATCGCGAGCGTCTTGTTCTCCGGCCATGTCGGTCTTGGTGTCATCCCCGTAATGCTGTTTCACCAGATCCAGCTCATGGTCTGCGCGTCGCTGGCGCGCCGTTACGCGGCGCGCGGAGCCCAGACGACTGCCAATCAACATTCCGGCGAAACCCGGATTGCCGTGTCGTGATCGTGTTCGAATTCGCCGAACAAAAGCAAGGCATCGCATCGCGATCCGGAGCTACCCGTCACATGGCTTCCCTCTGATACGATGGCAACGCGAACTGAAATCTTGCGCCCGGGCCGGCATTGTTGGTGGCGGACAACTTTCCGTCGTGAGCCTCGATGATCGAGCGGCAGATTGAAAGTCCCATGCCCATTCCGCCGGATTTTGTGGTGAAAAAGGCGTTGAATAATTTGTCGGCACTGCCGGCGGATATTCCCACACCCGAATCCACGATGTCCACCACCACCCACTGTGCTTCATCCCGATAGGATCGAATTACCAGTTCGTGCGGACGATCCGCTGTCTGTTGCATCGCTTCCACACCATTCATTACGAGATTGATGATCACCTGCTGCAGCTGTACCCGATCGGCCGGAACGATCGGCAGGTCTGGCGCCAGTTCCAACCGCAAGCCGATATCTCGCGCGGCCAGTTCGCGCTGAACCAAGGCGACCACCTCGTCAATGATGATGTTGACATCGACCAGTTCCTTCCGCGGCTCGGCGTTCTTGGCGAGTGCGCGGACGCGCCGGATCACTTCGGCTGCCCTATTCCCCTCCTTGATAATCCATTCCGCAGCACGGCGTGCCTCATCCAGATTTGGCGGATTCCCGTTGAGCCAACGCAAGCATGCCCCCGCGGCATTGACGACTGCAGCCAGCGGCTGGCTCACTTCATGCGAGATCGAGGCCGTCATTTCGCCGAGCGTCGTCACCCGATTCACGTGAGCTAGCTCCGCTCTCACTTGCTGCAGTTTTTCTTCCGCTTGCCTGGCGGCGGTAATGTCCATGATGCTTACCAGCACGCTATCCATTCTTGCTCGCTCGGGCGCAAACGCGACGGTGAAAAGCACCGATAGATTCCGATGTTTCAATGTCTGAAGAACCGCTTCCGACTCATAGAAGGATCTCCCCTCGAAAATTGCAATTAGCTCCCCTGCAAACACTCCATAGGTCTGGACCGTGAAGATATTCTCCAGCGAGGCCAAGAGCTCGTCTTTGTCCTTCGCTTCAAATAACTCGACCGAAACATCGTTGACGTCGATGACCTTTACCACTGAAGCAGCTTGACGGACGAATTCGGGGTGCTCGGCCAGATACCGCCGAAAATTGCTGACGCCACTCGCTTTCAATTCTTCAATGGCGTCCTTGACCCGTGAGAAGTCCTCTTCCCAGATCGACACACCGGTCGTTTGGAAGATGTTTCGATATCGACGTTCGCTCTGACGTAACTGATCCTCGACCTGCTTGCGTTGCGTGATGTCGTTGTTGGTCTCCAGTATCCCCGCAGGCCGTCCGCGTTCGTCCCATAGCGGCGACCAGCGGCTGGCGACAATAACCTGCGTTCCGTCTCGCTTGCGGTGAATGAGTTCGCCTTCCCAGCGGCCAGCTGCAAACATGTCCGCCTGGATCTGATCAAGGTCTGCCGGAAACCTGGTTTGCAGAAGTTCGTGAGTGACTTTGCCAACCGCCTCCTCCCGCCTCCATCCGTAGAGGTCTTCGGCGCCGCGATTCCAATATGTGATGACGTCGTTCCCGTCGCGAACGAAGATCGTATCGTGCGTGCCGTCGAGCAAACCTGCTTGCCTCTCGAGCGCGACCTCGGCGGATCGGTTCAACAGAGCGAGATACGTGGCGATACCGATCGCCGCGAGGCCCATCAATAAGTTAAGGAGAGGATCGAGCGAGAGCGGTTCTGGACTCGTGAGCAGGTGACTCGCCACTGCCGCTGCCATGCACCCCAACGCCACCAGCGCGACGCCGCCCGGCCGCAGGAAGCGAGCCGCCATAAGCACGACGGCGACATAGAGCACTGGAACCGCGAGTTCAAAATGGGTGATCGTGTCAAGTACAAAAACTGCAACACCCGCCGCGATGGTCGCAACGAGGAGAGCGTATGGTCGAGTCGCAGAATTTGCGATTGCTCGAGGTGGCGGGTCATGACCCATGGCGATACGCTGCGCGATATAACGCCTCCTCCCTCTGGTAACGACGCCAGCTATAGTTCGATGCTACTACGGGTCGCCGGTCCAGCCCATGGCCGGACGGGCTCGCCGAAGCGTCGAGCGCTGCGGCTTCCTGCCGCTACCCACCGGGGGCCTGGGCACATTGATCGTTGAGATGACATCACTTCCCGTCAAACTAAACGGGTTTCGAGGATCCCTCGCCGGCGCCCCGAGCGGAGCTGTGGTAACGAGCTTCGCTCGTCATTCGATCCGCAATATTGGCTCTGCCACGGTCCTGGTGTGGCTCCGCACAGGCGGAGATACGCCCTCGATTATCTATTAAGGACAGAAGCGTGGTTCGCAGCCCCGACAGGGAGGACACTCAATTTCCAGCTTCTCCGTCATGCGTCTCCAAGGCAAGCTGGAAGCATTGGATGAAACTGTCTCCATCGAAGGGCTTCGTTAGGTAGCAAGTCGCTCCGCCAGCGAGCGCCCGCCCGCGAGTCTTCTCATCGGGGAAGGCAGTGAAAAAAATGAAAGGGACCCGGTTCCCCCTTGCCCGCAAGTGATCCTGCAACTGGACACCGTTCATGCCTGGCATTTGGACATCCGCAATGACACACGCGAAGTCGTCAAGGCGGTTCGACCGCAGGAACTCTTCGGAAGATGCAAATGTATGCGCGATAAATCCGAGCGATCGCACGAGACTGTCGGTCGTGGTGCGTACGGATTCATCATCATCAATAATTGCGACAAGTAGAAGCTCTGACAAAATCAATTCTTTCCTTGGTGCGGAGACCAGGCCAACGCGTCACGGCCGCCATCACCCTAGATTGCACCAGGGAGCGAGATCGGAAAACGATACCAGAGTATAGACCGCTCAGTCTTTCCGGCGCCGGATTCCGATCAGGTCAGCCATTCCGACCAGGTCAATCACCGACCGAGCCTTCATTTTCCGCATCATATTTACGCGATGGACCTTCACCGTAATCTCACTGACTCCCAATACGGCCGCGATCTGCTTGTTCATCAAACCATCGGCGACAAGTGCGATCACCTCGCGCTCACGTGATGTCAGCGAATCGAACCGAATTCGGAGTTCCGCAACGATCTTATCGCGATCACGTCGCTTTTGGTCTCGCTCGAGCGCCCTGACGACGGCGTCCAGCATCTCCTGGTCGCGAAACGGCTTGGTCAGGAAGTCGATGGCGCCGGCTTTCATGGCTTGGACCGACATCGGAATGTCGCCGTGTCCTGTCATAAAGATGATCGGGATGTGAACATCCGCCTTGGCCAATTCGGCTTGAAAATCGAGACCGCTGACCCCGGGCAACCTGATGTCGAGTACCAGACAGCTCGCCGCATCAGGCATCTTGATCTGCGCAAATTCCCGGGCAGAGCCGAGGGGCTCCACCCGCAGGCCTACGGATCGGAACAGGCTGCTAAGGGTCTCACGCATGGCCAAATCGTCGTCGATGACGAAGACGACGCGTTCGGCAGAGGTGGTGAGATCTCGTTGCGATTTAGAGCTTCCCGTCACGTGGCCTCCTCTCGAGCCGCGGAATCTCTCCTGAAATTTGCGCAGATAGCTCGTGCTTCCAGACAAATGACTCGCTCGGCGACGCAACAAGGGAGAGCGCAATCGCCAACTGCACGGACAAAAGCCAGCGAACCACGTAATGAAAACAACCGCGCTAAGCAGCGAGGATGCAATAGACTCAGCATTCGGTAAAATCGTCAAGAGTTCGGCTACGACGGCCGCAACAGCAACAGACAAGACCGCCATTGCATCGGGGTCGCGAACGTCTTTGGCAACGAGAGAGCATGCAGCCGATGGGAACCGGCTGACTTTTGTGAAACCGGTGATCCGGCTACGCAATATTCCTAGGCATTCCGGTTCCCAGCCAGCAAGATTAGAGCATTTCGGGGAGGAAGTCCGAGCAATTCGATTACCGTCGTGCGCAGTCGTGGTTCCGACCGACCGCCTCCGGTCCGACGGCGCCGCTCTGGGCCGCTCCACGAACGGTGACCCCCATGCGATCGCTTCTCAATCCGGCACGAAGAGCGCGCGCGTTTTAAGGACCGCCATCAGGACATATGAGACGGGATACGTTCTGACTGCGGCCGGATCGTGTGAAACTGCGGGATCAATCGACCGAACCTCAAGCCAATCCGGCTAAACCTGCGTTTAATTGATCCGCCGGTTGGTCGACCTTAATCTTCGTATCAGGCAGCCCGGTCGCGTATCTCCCCCCTGGCGCGCATCGTATGTCTGCCAAGCGGACGGCTTCGCGTCGCATTGTCCCGCGGCTCACCACGGGAAGCCGTCCGCCTCTTCGGCACGGAGCGGAACCGTCTTTGCGAGCGCTTTTGAACCTTCCTGGCTCATCTCATCAGTTTCCGATTGGATCGCGCGTCACCTGCCGGACAAACAGTCACGCGGCTACGGAAGTTTGCGGCTCGCCATTCAGCACCAGCAGCGGGCGACCAGGCCCAATTGCTTACATGCGTGTTCACGGCCGCCCCTCAACGAACGGCAAGACGTCACAACCTTTGTATAATTCTCCCGATCTTTTTTTGAAATCGACGCTTACCCATGTACGATTGAGGCGGAAGTCTCATTCCCTTAGCTTCTCTGCCAATCGGACTAGCCGGTCGCGGCGACAGGGCGACAGAATGTCGGAGGTTCCGACATCGAGCCTAGGCTCAGTGGAGCGCGAGGCGCTCCGAAGGCTCCTTTATTTGCACGCAACGCGCGACGGCGAGCACGAGCCATGAGCAACCACCGTCCGCTAAGGCGGAGAGGAAGCAAAATGCACCGTCATTCTCATCATCTTCGTGAGGGCGCCGCCAAGCGTTGCCCGATCTGCGATGGAAGATTTGGCCTAATCCGGCACTATTTCTGGCAAACCGCACTCTGTTCCAGGAGGTGCTTCGATCGGTTCAGGACCCGTCAGGAAACCGACCGCAAATGGTTGTCCTGGCCCGGAGGGGCTTAGCGTAGCTTGCGTCTGTCCCATCGTATTGCGAGGCGTTACGTGAGATTCATCCTGGTCAATGGCAGGGCACCTGCCGTTCAACCCTTCTGCGTGATGTGCGAGAAAGAGATCTCAACAGGCTACTTGCGAGAAATCGGGACGTACCTCACCTATTGCAGTCACGACTGCTATACAGATCATTGCATCAGCGCGATTCAGGTTCTCGAAAACCGGGTAAGGATAAGGATATCCTGAAACGTTTGCCGACAGAGCAAGCCGGTTGCTTTCAATGAGAACGCGTGAACGAGCCGCGACAGCACGGGTCGGTTGAACCCTGCAATCGTCGGCACGGGACCAAAGAATTCAGCACCCATATCATCGCAGACCGCGTGACGCGACGCTGCCGGCCGCCATCTTTGTTCCGGTCCCCGGGAACCTCCATGCCGCCAAAGAGACGATTGGGAACCCGCTCCGATCTGCTGTGTTTTGCTTGTTGGGAGGCAGAGCTTTTGTTCAGGATTCATATTTTAAGCGAGCGGAGGCGTTTATGGTCAGAAGGGCTCTTATTGCGTTCGTTGCCACAGCAGCCGTCGCCTTCGCGCCGGCGAGCGTATCTGCGCGCGGCGGTTTTGGCGGTGGCGGCTTTCATGGCGGCGGTTTTCACGGTGGCGGTTTTCATGGCGGCGGTTTTCATGGCGGAGGCTGGCACGGAGGATTTGGTCCTGCTCTAGCCGGCGGATTGATCGCAGGAGCCGTACTCGGAGGCCTCGCTTCATCCGCCTACGCCTGGGGTCCGGGCTACGGCTATTACGACGCGTACTATCCGGGACCAGCTTATGGGTATTACGGCAATTCGAACTGCCCTCAGCCGGGATACGGCGCATATTATAACTGTGGCAGCTACGCCGTGCCGGGATATGGCGGGTACGCCCCGGTATATTATGGCTATGGGCCCGGCTGGTAAAATCGCGACCGTTGCGAACGTTCGCGCGGCTCTCCCGAGGATGACCGCCCCGAGGGGCAGCAGACACAAGCAACGTCCGGATTTAACAACGTCAGCAAGCAGTGCACTCGGCGAACACGCGCCGGATGCGACCTGCTGGCGGGCCGAACGTGGCCTCGCTCAATGCGCTCGCCTGGGCGCTCGGGGCGGGGAGCGGTCGGATAATCGCTGACGTCATTCGCAACTCCGAGACGCCGGACCATTCAAGAATTTCTTTCGGGTTCGCTTCATCATTCATACCGCAATATTGATTGCGATCTATCTGATTGATCGGACACGCAGCTTTGCGATCCCGCGCGTGCACGCATTCGAGCCTGTCAAGCTGCTGTCACTCGGTCGTTAGAAAGCTGCAAGATTCCGGCAACAACGCCAGCGTAGCGTCGAACCAATTCGCTAAGAATTTGTCGGCGGCCGGGGTCGCGGGGGGAAGTCTGGAACATGCCAGCCCCTGGCGCGCCTGCGCTTGGCTTGCCGCAATGCAAGGCAGGCGTGATCTTGTTTCGACGATTCTCCACCTCCTTTTGCATCATTGCAGCAGCTTGCCTCGGGCTCATGGTGAGCGGCGTAACCGCTTGGCTCGGTGCAGCGAGCTTGCCCCAAGGGGTGCAAACGCAACGAGACGTTTGCGAGCGGCCTGAACCGGGAAGCGCGATCGCCGAACCAGAGGAAGTGCGCAGCCATGATGGCGTCCTCGAAATTGATCTTTCCGAGCACGATCAGAAGCTGCCCGACGGAACGACCCGCTACTGCTACCTGACGTCAGACGGAAAGCCATCGCCGACATTGCGGCTGAAGCCGGGCGATCTTCTGGTGATTCATTTCAAGAACGATCTTGTCGACTTCAGCCCTGCAACGGCTGAAATCGATCGCGTGCTCGCCAATGCGCCGATCTGCACGGCGAAGAAGGCTCCCGATCCATGCAGCAGCGGCGCGATGACGCCGGTTTCCACCAACCTGCACTTCCATGGCCTCACCGCGCCACCGGTCTGCCACCAGGATGATGTGCTGAAGACTTCGATCCAGCCGACTGACCCGGCGTTTGAATATCGCCTGCGCATTCCCGCCGACGAGCCGCCAGGCCTGTACTGGTACCACCCGCACATTCACGGCTACAGCAAAGCGCAAGTGCTCGGCGGTGCTTCCGGCGCCATGATCATCGAAGGCATCGAACGCGCCGTGCCTTCGCTTGCCGGCCTGCCCGAGCGGCTGCTGGTGATACGCGACCAGGATCTCGTAAATCCCGACGCACCTCCGTCGAAATCCGAGCCTGTCATGTCGAAAAGCCAGCTCGACAATGACGGCGATGTCATGAACGCCGGCACCGGCTTCGGCAAGCCGTCGGAGGATTTGTCCGTCAACTTTGTGCCGGTGCCCTATCCTGACTACCGGCCGGCAACGTTGACGATGAAGCCGGGCGAGCGGCAGCTGTGGCGCGTCCTCAATGCTTCCGCGATCACCTACCTGAACCTGGCTTTGTTGTTCGGCCATACGCCACAGCAATTGGGCGTCGTCGGCATCGATGGCGTTCCGATCCGGTCTCAGGGCAGTCCTTCTCCTCCTGTGCAGTGGGTCGACCACATCGGCGTGCCACCCGGCGCCCGCGTCGAATTCGTCGTCGAAGGACCGCCGCTTGGCGTACCCGCCTTGCTGGTGACGCGCGCGGTCGACACCGGTCCGGCCGGCGAGAACGACCCCAACCGCGCACTGGTCGCGATAAGCGCCTCAGCCGAAGCGCCCGAGCCGCAGGCGGCGTTGTCGCTGCATCCCGAACCGCTGCCGCCGCCGGCCCGCCCCTGGATCGGGGGTGTAACCCCGGTGCGCGTGCGAAAGCTGTTCTTTTCGGAGCGGCCGCAGAATCCGAACGACCCGAACAGCCCCACGACGTTCTTTCTCACCGAGGATGGCAGAACGCCCAAATCGTTCGATCCGCAATCGGACGTGCCGGATATCGTCGTCCACCAGGGCGAGGTCGAGGACTGGATCATCGAGAACCGCTCGACGGAGCTGCATGATTTCCACATTCACCAACTGCACTTCCAGTTGCGCGAATGGTCCGGCATCGCCGTCAACGAACCGTTCCTGCGCGATACGGTGAATGTCCCCTACTACAACGGTCGCATGCTGCAATATCCGAGCGTGCGGCTGCGCATGGATTTTCGTGATCCCAACATCGTCGGCACCTTCGTCTATCACTGCCACATTCTCGAGCACGAAGACGGAGGCATGATGGGAAGAATACGAGTGTTGCCGGCGAGCACTTCCGCTTCCACCACCTCCTCCACCCAACCCACCAAAGGAGAGCTTTGATGCGTCACAAGCATAGGTCACGTTTACTGCGAAGTTGCAGCCTGGGTCTCAGCGCCATGGCGCTCGGCCAACTGGTCATCAGCCCCGTCCTCGCCAATGAATCAGGCAATCAGCCAACGACACAGACGCCGATCAAGCATGTGATCGTGATCATCGGCGAGAACCGCAGCTTCGATCACGTGTTCGCCACCTATGTGCCCAAAGCGCATGGCGAGAAGGTCTTCAACCTGCTCTCCGAGGGCATCATCAAGCTCGACAAGAACAATAACGCAATTCCCGGCCCGCACTTCAAGAACGCGCAGCAATTGTCGGCGCGCGACATCGGTACGACGGATGCGTTCCTGATGAGCCCACCGCAGCAGGAATTCCCGCAGAACCAGCTGCCGGCCCCGCTGGTGGGTGGCCCGAAGGTTTCGTACATTCCCAACCAGTGCGGCAGCTCGCCGATCACGAGCTGCGAGGCGAGCCTGACGCTGGCGCAGCAATCGGAAAGCGGACTGGATCCTGACTATTATCAATACCTCCTGACCGGTGGCACCGGTCAGACCTCCGCGACGCCGGACCAGCGCATCAGCGACGTCAACACGCTGCCGGCCGGGCCGTTTCAGCTCACCAACAGCAGCTCTCTTCCCTACGACGCCTATGCTGCCAGTCCGGTGCATCGCTTCTATCAGATGTGGCAGCAGCTGAACTGCAACACTTCGGCCGCGAGCCGCGACAATCCATCGGGATGCAACGGCAACCTGTTCGCCTGGGTCGAAGTTTCCGTCGGCGCTGGCACGAACGGTGCTCCGCAGCCCAGCAACTTCAGCACCGAGTATTCCGCTAACGCGACCACCACGGGCGAAGGCTCCTCGGCCCTCGGCTTCTATAATGTGCAGAAGGGCGACGTTCCCTACTTCACGAGCCTCGCAGACAAGTACGCGATGAGCGACAATTTCCACCAGTCGGTCGACGGCGGCACCGGCGCCAATCACATCATGCTCGGCCACGCCGACATGATCTGGTTCAGCGGAGCCAATGGCAGCCCGGCCACGCCGCCGAACGGCGTGCAGGTCTATGGCGGCACGCCTGATGCAGGCACGGTCGGCGAGATCGAAAACCCCAATCCGGCGCTGAGCACCAACAATTGGTACATCGAGGACGGTTATGGCGCTGGCGGCAACGCCGGCACCAAGCCCCCCTACGCGACCAACCCGGTTTCCGGCGGCGGCTCCTACAGCGACTGCTCGGATCTGACGCAGCCTGGCGTCAAGCCGATCGTGGACTATTTGAAATCCCTGCCAAGCCGGATCAATCCGAATTGCGAGCCCGGTCACTATTATCTGCTGAACAACTACAATCCGGGATACTTCGGCAACGGCGCAAACGCCTATGCCGACCACAACCCCGCCAACACGCCGTTTACGGTCCCGCCGTCCTCAACCCCGAGCATCGGCGACGTCCTGAACAAGCGTTCGATCTCGTGGAAGTACTACGGCGATCAGTGGAATAACTACGTCAACGATCCCTATCAGCTCAATTGGGGTGTTGCTGGACCGACCGCCGACGAATATTGCAACATCTGCAATCCGTTCCAGTATGATACGTCGATCATGTCGCATCCCGACCAGGTCGCCGCGCACATCCAGGATTCGGTGAACCTGTATAGCGATATC
>Ga0310811_10004709_pt1 | contig 17177 bp, 13 predicted proteins | sample YCmetagenome_FD_207642 | JGI IMG/M metagenome (GOLD analysis project Ga0310811, IMG submission 207642) | Soil microbial communities from experimental microcosm in Duke University, North Carolina, United States - YC | ecosystem: Engineered > Artificial ecosystem > Soil microcosm > Unclassified ...
CAGCACACGGCATTCCAGCCACTGTGACACCTGTGTGGTGCCTAGAGCGATCAGACGGGCAGCCTCGGCCTCTACGTCGTCGGTTTCGATGTCGAGGTGGAAACGAGGGGTGCCGTCGATTGCCTGGGGGGCGGTACCCAGCCGCCGAGGTTGGGAGTGAGATGGGAGTGAGTTGAGAGCGGGGCCCCGTATGTCGGACGGAAATGCACACTCCCCTCCACTATAAAGATATAGCGCACCCGGGGGCTTGCGGCAAGGCCCCTGGCGTGCCGCAGAATCATGCACCGGAAGCCGGGAGCTGCGGATACACCGGAGCCAGGGCCTGCGGAACGGGAGTCGCACCATGCTTGTGCAGTCGTCCGAGGAACGATCCGGCCGGATCGCCGACGCGCCCGCGGCGAGCGGCATGCCGACGGCGGGGGGACGGCGATGACCGAGCAGCATGCCGTGGTGATCGTCGGCGCGGGCGCGACGGGGCTGATGCTGGCCGGGGAACTGGCCTTGGCAGGGATCGACGTCACCGTCGTGGAGCGTCGTCCCAACCAGGACGTCGTCGGCCAGCGCGCTCTCGGGTTCTCGTCGCGCACCATCGAAGTGTTCGACCAGCGCGGCATCGCGGACCGGTTCCTGTCCCAGGGACAGGTGGCGCAGGTCAACGGCTTCGGCCACATCCGGCTGGACATCAGCGACTTCCCCACCCGGCACAACTACGGGCTCGGACTGCCGCAGCAGCGCACCGAGTACATCCTCGCCGACTGGGTCGCTGAGCTGGGCGTGCCGATCCGGCGCGAGGTCGAGGTGACCGGATTCACCCAGAGCGCGACAGGCGTCGATGTCGAACTGTCCGAGGGCGGACCGCTGCGCGCGCAGTATCTCGTCGGCTGCGACGGAGGGCGCAGCCTGATCCGCAAGACCGCCGGCATCGCCTTCCCGGGCTGGGAGGCGTCCATCAGTAGCCTGATCGCAGAGGCCGAACTGGACGAGGAGCCGGAATGGGGCATCCGCCGGCTGGGCGCCGGCTTCCAGGTCCTGTCCCGGCCGCAACCCGACGGCCCTGTGCGCATCCTGGTGACCGAACCGTACGCCGGTCAGTCGGGCGAGCCGACGCTGGAAGAGCTGAGCACTGCGATGATCGGCGTGTTCGGCACGGACTACGGGTTGCACAGCGCAGCCTGGATCTCGCGGTTCACCGACACGGCCAGGCAGGCGGCGGCGTATCGGGACCGGCGGGTGCTGCTGGCCGGCGACGCCGCGCACGTGCACGCCCCGATCGGCGGACAGGGGTTGGGCGTCGGCGTGCAGGACGCGGTGAACCTGGGCTGGAAGCTGGCCCAGGCGGTCCGCGGCACCGTGCCGGACAGCCTGCTGGACACCTACCACGCCGAGCGGCACCCGGTCGCCGCGCGGGTGCTGCAGAACACGATGGCGCAGGTCGCGCTCATCGGCACCGGCGATCGGCTGGAGGCGCTGCGGGACATCATGGCTGGGCTGCTGAGCCTGGACGAGGCGCGAAGGCAGATCGCCGGGATGATGAGCGGCCTGGACGTCCGCTACGACCTCGGCGACGCCCACCCGCTGCTCGGGCGCCGCATGCCCGACCTGGACCTGCTCGACATCACCTCCGACGGTCCCGACGGCCCGGTGCGGGTGTTCAGCCTGCTCCACGGGGCCCGGCCGGTACTGCTCAACCTCGGCGAACCCGGCGCCCTCGCGATCGAACCATGGGCGGATCGGGTCCGTGTGATCGACGCCGCATATACGGGACCGTGGGAGCTCCCCGTGCTCGGCCAGGTCCCCGCTCCCGACGCGGTGCTGATCCGGCCGGACGGCCACGTCGCCTGGGTCGGCGGACCGAAGCAGGAAGAACCGGCGCAGACAGGGTCGACGCAGGGAGGACCGGCGCAGACAGGCCTGCTGGACGCCCTCACGCGGTGGTTCGGGCCGCCTGCCGCCGAGCTCAGTTGACCTGGCCGGACGGCCGCACGACGAGGTGGTTGACGTCCACGCCTTCGGGTTGGTTGACCGCGAACAGGATCGTTTCGGCGACCTGTTCGGCGGTCAGTGCCGGTGCCGCCTCGGGGCGTCCGCCGCGCTCGTCCCAGAACGGCGTGTCCACGACCCCCGGGGCGACGAGCGTGACGCCGACGCCGTCCTTGGCCACCAGGAGCCGGACGTTCTCGACCAGGGCGTGCGCGGCCCACTTGGTGACGGAGTACAGGTTGCCCGGTGTGTTCCTGATGCCCGCGACCGAACCGACGATCACGATCCGGCCCTTGGACTCCCTCAGGTGCGGCAATGTCTCCCGCACCAGCAGGGCCGGGCCGAGGACGTTGGTGAGAATCATGGCACGCATGGCCTCGGGATCGTGGTCCTCGAGCGTGCCGGGCAGGGAGTATCCGGCGTTGGCGATCACCGTGTCCAATCGGCCCCAGGAGTCCGCGACGCGACGCACCACGGAAGCGACGTGGTTCGCGTCAGCGGCGTCGCCGCTGATGGTCAGCAGCCGCTTCCCCGCTCCGGTGGAGGTGGCGAACGCGGCCAGCCGATCGGCGTCGCGCCCGGTGACGGCCACGCGGTGGCCTTGCTTGAGCAGGGCACGGGCAGTGGCCGCACCGATTCCGCTCGAACCGCCGGTGATCAACGTGACGGGTTCCATGGGAACGGCCTCCTCAGGCAGGGGTCGGACCGCTGGCCAGCAGGGCGTGGTAGCGCAGCACGAGCCGGCCGTCCGGACCCGCGTGCTTGGACGCGATGCGATTGTAGGCGTCCTTGATCCTCACCACCGTCTCAGGGTCCTGCCGACTGACGGTCTGTCCGATCAGGCCCACGCCGGCGGCCGCACCGGACCACCACTCCTCGGGCGGTGCCACGTGGTCCCAGGCGATCTGCTCGCAGGAGGCTGCTTCAAGTCCGGCGCTCTCGAGCAGGGCGGCGAAGCCTTCGGCGGTACGGGGGAAGTCGTCGGCCGGGTCGAGCCGGGGCATGTCGGCGGGCCGGGCCGCGCCGGCTTCGGCGACCGCCTGCTCCAGCAGTTCGTGTCCGACGCCGACCGGGCTGCACCAGATCGTGGCGGCGACGCGGCCGCCGGGACGGGTCGCGGCGCGCAGAGCAGCCAGGGCCTCGGCCGGACGGCCGACGTGGTTGACGACGAAGTTGGCCACCTCCGCGTCGAACGTGCCCGGCGCGGAGGGCAGGTCCGGCAGCACGGCCACGCGCACGTCGGCTTCGGGCGCCGCGCGGCGGGCGAGCTCGACCATCCCCGGCTCGGCGTCGACGGCGGACACTCGGGCTCCCCGGCCACACGCCGTCGCCGCCACCGTGCCGCTGCCGGTGCCGACGTCGAGCACGCGGGTGCCGGGGCCGACCGCGGCCGCGTCGAGCAGGAGCGGAGCGGTGCGGGCGCAGAGTTTGGCGAAGCTGTCGCGGAACGCCTCGGCCCGCCCGGCCCAGATCAGCCGCTCGGCCTCATCGAATTCGGACACGGCTGGTTCCTTCCTGCTCCACCTTGATCGGGTACCTCTCCCGGCACGGGACTCTACCGCCGGATGCGGCCGAGGTCGTTCCCGAGTCGTGACAACCGTGGACCGGCCGTGCCGTCACTTTCTTGCAAGGCGGGAGAGTCCCGCCGCGGGACGGAAGGACGCGGGGCACGATGAAGAATTCGAAGATGCACCTGGGCTGGGCTTCGGTGCTGGGGATCCTGGTGGCGGGCGCGGCGTTGAGCGGGTGCGCGTCGAGCGGGCAGCCCTCGGCGAGTGGGGGGACGAAAACCGAGTCGGCTACGGCGAGCAACGCGACCGGCGCTGCCATCAGTTCCACGGCCACTGCGACCACGGCAGCGGCGAGCACCACTCAGCCCGCCGCGAACCCGAACGCGAGCGCGAGCTCGGTCGCAGGAGTCTCCGCGTGCACTGATGCCGGACTGAAGGTGACCACGATCTCGGCCGGCGCCGGGCTCGGGCACGTGGGATGGATCCTCGTATTCACCAACACGGGATCCGCCTCATGCTCGATCGAGGGGTACCCGGGCGCGGGAGTCACCGACCGGCCCGGCGATGTCGTCCTCAACGCGACGCGGCAGCGGACCGGCTATCTCGGCGGGCAGTACCCGAGCCCTGCCAGGGTCGTGCTCAAGCCCGGCGGCGCCGCGTCGACCGTGCTCGAATGGCTTGACGCGCCGCCGAACGGAGACGCTCCGGTCGGCGCGAACTGCCCGGGCATGGACGGAGGCAAGGTGCTGGTCACTCCGCCGAACACCCGGCGGTCCACGCCGTTCCCCGCACCCGCGGACCTCTGCTCAGGGTTCGAAGTCCACCCGCTCGTCGCCGGAGCCGCGGGTCGGCCCGCATAGGGGCCTCCGCGGAAATGCGTTGGGGCGCCGCAGGTCGACCTCATAGGATCCCGGGCATGAAGCGGCCCTCGTTGCAGACGACCGTGAGCCACGTCCGGTACAACGGGACCGAGCTGCGCGTGGTCAGGGTCGAGCGGCCCCCGACGCACATCGTCGCGCAGAGTTCTTACAACTACTACGACATCCATGCGGATCGGCGCGGCGCCGTCTGCCTCGCGGCCGCCTGGGCACTGGCGAAGCGTTCCCCACGCTCACTCGTCTATCTGCCGATTCGGGCGAATCTACCGCCGCTGGACATTGCCGCTCCCCCGCCGACGCTCGATCTCGTATTCGTGCATGCATCAGCCCAGTTCCGCGCCTCGGACTGGAAGTCGGTGCGCGCACGGACTCGGGCCGGCGCTCCGCATCGGATCGAACTGGGCACGATCCGGGAGGAGTTCCCGAGTCTGGATGAAACCGACTTCAGGTCGACGACCCACCGGGATTACCCGCACCATCTCAGGTACGCCACGGATCGGTAGCGTGCCGGCGTTCGAGCGAGAGGGGGGCCTTCCTTCGCGAGTTCGTCGAGAGATTCGACGAGCCCGTCGTGCCCCCGCATCAGCGTGTTGAGCTCTGGCCGACCCGGTGGACGCCCGGCCTGAAGCGGCGTATCGGACCCGACGGGTTGCATGTCATCCGTGAGACGCAGCTGTGGCCGGCCGGGGCCGCAGCCGACCGGGCACGTGCAGCGGACTGAAGCGCAGACCGTGACCGGCGGCCAGGTGGACGGGCCTCAGCTCACGCCTCAGCTCACCGCGTCCGGCACAGGCGCGGCCGGATGCGCGCGATGCACTCCCCCTCGCACGCACCCGGCCGCGGTCCTCGTTCCCCTTTCTCAGAACCGGAAGATGCCGAACGCGAACGGCTGCGCCGTCAGAGCGTCCGCATCCACGGCGACGCCGCTGTGCCGTACCGGCGTCGCACCGGCCAGTCCGGTCCGCCCGTGCGCGAACTCCACCGTGCGCGCGGACGGGTTGATCACCACCAGGTATCGGCCGCCTCGGATGTACGTGAGCGGATACCCGTCGTGCAGCACCTCGAGGCTTCCGGACGGGCCGAGCTCCGGGGTCGCCCGGCGCAGCGCGATCAGGTCGCGGACGAGGTGCAGCAGCGAGTTCTCGTCCGCGCGCTGCGACGCGACGTCCGGCCTGCGCGGATCCGGGTCGACGGGCAGGTAGAGCCGTTCCGCGGGCGCGGTGGAGAAGCCCGCGTTCGGGCCCTGATCCCACTGCATCGGCGTGCGCGATCCGGCCCGGTTGTAGTGCGGCCCGAGAACGCTGCCCTCGGTGTCCGGCAGGTCCGGGACGTAGCGCATGCCGATCTCGTCGCCGTAATAGATCGCCGGCACGGCAGGGAAAGTCAGCTGGAACGCGAACGCGGCCGGCAGTTGCTCGGCCGGGCGCGGCGCGCAGTGCAGGCGGGCGAAGTCGTGGTTCGCCGTGGGCAGGATGACGTGCCCGGGCTCGCCGATCGTCGCCACGGCCTGCGCGTAGGCCGAAAGGAACGTGCCGGCCGAGCCGCGGGCCTCGGCGTCGAAGTAGCAGGGCGCGTCGCCCCACTCCTCGCGGTCGGTGGCGGTGTGGGTGTGCCAGAGCGACCGCAGCGGCAGGCCGTCGGCCGCGCCGCCGAACTGCAGGAAGAAGTCGCCGTGGAACCCGGCCGGCACCGCCACCGCCGGGTCCCCCCACTCGGCCAGCAGCGAGGCGTCCGGGTACTCCCGGTCGAGCCAGCCGCGCAGCTCCGACCACAGTTTGCCGGTCTCCACGAACCCGGGGTCGTCCTTCACCAGCGACGAGGCCATGTCGACGCGGAACCCTGAGACCCCGAGCGCCAGCCAGTGCCGCATGATCTCACGCAGCGCGTCGCGGTTGGCCCGCGGCCCGTCGGCGTCCACGGCCTGCCGCCACGGTTCGGCGGGATCTGTCCTGGCGTAGCCGAAGTTGAGCGCGGGCTGGAAGTCGAAGAAGTTCGGCAGGTAGCCGCCGGGACGCGCGCCCGGGGACGGCACGAACCGCTGGGGCAGCGCGCCGTCCACCTCCTGCGCCCAGATGTAGCGGTGGTCGTCCGGGTTCTGCGCCGAGGCGCGGAACCACGGGTGCCGGTCCGAGGTGTGCCCGGGCACCAGGTCGAGCAGCACCCTGATACCGCGGCCGCGCGCCTCGTCGACGAGCTTGACCAGGTCGTCGTTGTCGCCGTAGCGCGGCGCGATGCCGAAGTAGTCGGACACGTCGTAGCCGGCGTCGCGCATCGGCGAGGCGAAGCACGGGTTGAGCCAGATCGCGCCGACCCCCAGCCAGGCGAGATGCTCGAGGCGCTCGGTCACGCCGCGCACATCGCCGACGCCGTCGCCGTCGGAGTCGGCGAAGGACTGCGGGTAGATCTGGTAGAGCACGGCGTCGGAGAGCCGGCCGGGTGCGGAGGACTCGGACACGGTTTTGTCGGTGCCTTTCGAGGTGCGGTGGACGTGCGGGTGCGGCGGGCCGCTGCGTACGGCCTGATCAGCCCTTCACGGCGCCGGAGGTCAGTCCGGAGACCACCGCGCGGCGGAAGATCAGGACGAGCAGGGCGATCGGTAGCATAGCGACGGCGGAGGCGGCGAAGATCGTGCCGTAGGGCGTGGTGAACTGCCCGCCGAACAGCGCGATGCCGACCGGGATGGTGCGGTAGCGGTCGGTGTTGTCGAGAGTCAGGGCGATGATGAACTCGGTCCAGGCCGCGACGAAGGTGAACACGCCCGCGGTGAACACGCCGGGCAGCGCCTGCGGCAGGATCACCTGGACCACCGTGCGGACCGGGCCCGCGCCGTCCACGCGCGCGCTCTCCTCCATCGCCTTGGGGATGCCGACGAAGTAGTTGCGCAGGATCCAGATCGCGAACGGCAGCATCAGCGCGGTGTAGGCCAGCACCAGGCCCTGGTAGCTGTTGAGCCAGCCGATGTCGCGCAGCAGCAGGTAGAGCGGAGCGACCACGGCGATCGTGGGGAACAGCGAGATCATCAGCAACGCGGTCATGATCGCCGTCTTGCCGCGCATGGGCAGCCGGGCGAGCGCGTAGCCGGCGAAGGTGCCCAGCGCGAGCACCAGCACCGTCGTGCAGACCGCGACGACCGCCGAGTTCAACAGGTACGTGCCGAAGCTGTAGTTGCTGAACGCGTTGCTGAAGTTCGAGGTCGTCGGATGGGGCGGCACGGCGGCGGCCGAGGAGATGTCGATCTGGTTCTTGAACGCCGAGGCGACCATCCAGTAGAGCGGCAGCGCGACGAAAGCGGCGATGAGGATCGCGGCGATGTTGGTGCCGAGGTTCTTCTTGCGGCGTCGGGCCATGACTCAGTCCTCCTGCTCGCCGACCTGGGTGCGGAATACCTTGAGGAACAGCAGGCAGACCACCAGCACGATCACCGCGGTGCTCGCCGCGACGGCGGCTCCCGGACCGAATTCGAGGTCGTTGAACAGGACCCGGTAGCCGAGCAGGGCCAGCGACTCGGTGCTCGTGCCCGGACCGCCGTGGGTGAGCACGTAGGGCAGGTCGAACAGGCCGAACGCCTGCAGGATGCGGAACATCACCGCGACCGCGAGCGCCGGGCGCAGCAACGGCAGCCGCACCTTCCAGAAGATCGTCCAGCCGTTGGCGCCGTCGATCCGCGCGGCCTCGACCACCTCGCCGGGCAGCATCACCAGGCCGGCCAGCACCATGATGGCCACGAACGGGGTGGTCTTCCAGACGTCGGCGACGCCCATCGCGATCGCGGCCTGCGTCGGGGTGCCGAGCACGTTGAGGTCGTGCACGCCGACCGCGTTGAAGATCGCGTCGAACACGCCGTAGACGCCGTTGTACACGTACGCCCACAGGTCCGCCGACACGACCGTGATCAGCGCCCAGGGCATCAGCAGCAGCGCCATCAGCCAGCCGCGCGCGGCGGTGAGCCGTTCCAGCACGAGCGCGATCAGCGTGCCGAGGATCATCTCGACGACCACCGTGCACAGCGTGTAGATCACCGTGAACTCGAGGTCGTGCCAGTAGCGCGGCGAGCCGAACAGGATCGAGTAGTTCCTGCCGGTCACACCGCTGAGCTGGAACCCGTTTCCGGTCACGTTGACGTGGCTGAAGGACATCACGATCGAGAACACGATCGGGAAGATCATCACCGCGGCGATCACGAGCAGGGCCGGGGAGGCGAAGCCCCAGCCGAGCCGGGCGGAGGAGCGCCGCAGCTCGCCGCGGCGGCGCGGTCTCCCGCCCGCGTCGAGCCTGCCGGGTGTGTCGATGACTGTCATCTCAACTCCACCTTGGAAGGAAGGGGACGTCGGACGCGCCGCCGGGCGGGCCGCGTACGCTGGCGCGGCCCGCCCGGCCGGTGCGTCACAGTCCGTTGCTGGACAGGGCGGTGTTGATCTGGCTGTTGGCGGCCGAGAGCGCGGCCTGCGGGCTGGCCGAGCCGGACAGGGCGGCGTTCACGTTGTTGTAGATCGCCTCGCTGATCTGCGAGTACTGCGCCACGTAGGACGGGCGGGCGTTGAGCTTGTTCTTCGCCGCGATCGGGTAGGCCGGGTTCGAGGCCTGCACCTGCGGGTCGTCGAGCACGCTCGCGACGGTCGGGATCTCCCCGCCCTGCTCGGCGATGACCGTCTGGGCCTGGGTGCCGGTCATCCACTTGAGGAAGGCGACGTCCGCGGCGATGTTCTTGCTGTGCGGGTTGATGTAGAGGTTCCAGCCGCCGGTGACCGAGTAGCCGGGGCCGGACTGGCCGGCGAAGGTCGGCAGGTTGGTCACGCCGACCTTGCCCACGACCTTCGAGGTGCCGGGCGAGTTCGAGTCCGCGTAGGCGTAGGTCCAGTTGCGCAGGAACGCGTCCTGGCCGGAGGTGAACAGAGTCTCCGACTGCTGCTCCTGGAAGGTGGTGATCGCCTTCGGCGCGACGCCCGAGGTGATCAGGCCCCGCATGTAGGTCAGCGCCTTCTGCGCGGCGGCGGAGTCGATCGTGGAGGCGGTGCCGCCGGCGTTCACGCTGTCCGCGCCCGCGTCCGCGGCGAACTCGGTCCAGTCGCAGGTCAGACCCTCGTACGCGTCGAACTGGCCGGCGAAGCCGTACTTGACCAGGTTGTCCTTCTGCAGCGTCTCGGCCTCGGACTGCACCTGCTCCCAGGTGGTGGGCACCGGCAGGTGCGCCTGGGCCAGCAGGTCCTTGCGGTAGAACAGGAACGCGTTGTCGGTGAACAGCGGCACCGCGTAGGTCTGGTTCTGGTATGTCAGGCTACTGACCAGGCCCTTGGAGAAGGTGTTCCAGTAGGCCGAGTCGAAGTAGGAGTTGAGCGGAAGGGCGAGGTTCTGCTTACCGAACTGGGCCGGCCAGACCACGTCGCCGTTGTAGACGTCGAAACTGCTCGAGCCGCCGGAGATCTGGGTGACCAGGGTGGAGCGGTAGGTGTCGCTGTCGCTCGGCGCCTGGACCAGGTTGACCTTGATGTTCGGGTAGGCCTTCTCGAAATCGGAGATCAGGGTCTTGCGGACGTCGCTGGTGGTCGGGCCGAACTGGTTAGCGAACCAGGTGATGGTGCCGCTCGCGGACCCGGTGGCCTTCGGGACGGACGGCGCGCCGGAAGAGGAGGAGCACGCGGTGCCGAGGGCGAGCACGGCAGCGGTAGCAGCGGCCAGAGCCGCGATCCTGGGCTTGTTCCTGTTTCTCATCGATCGCTTCCTTGCGATTCGGGCGGCACGCCGGCCGCTGCGGTGAGGGTTTTCTCTTCTTGCGGGTGGGGCTACGACAGCAGCGGGGCGCGGACGGTCGCCCGGAGCACCAGGCAGGCCGCGCCGCGCGTCCACATGTCGTCGTCTACCGGGTCGACCAGGATCCTGCAGTCGGCCGAGGCGGTCGAAAAAGCGTGGTGGGACAAGGCGTCCTGCACGGCAGGGCGCATCAGGTCGTAGACGGACACGCCCTCGCCGGCGAGGATCACCAGTTCGGGGTTGATCAGGTTGCACAGCGTGGCCAGGCCCCGGCCGAGCGCGTCGCCCGCGGCGGCGAACGCGGCGCGGGCCGCCCGCACCTCGGCCGCCGGCCGGACGGCGGGCTCAGCGGCCTCGCCGGACTTCGGTGCATCATCGAACCCTGCGGTCTCGCCGTTCTCCGCGGGCCGGGCGCGGGCGAGCGCCGCGGCCGCCTCGATGTCCGGCTGCGGCAGGCCCACCTGCCGCAGCCGTGCGAGCACGGCCGCCGAGCAGGCGAGCGCCTCGAGGCAGCCGCGTCGCCCGCAGTTGCAGGCGGGTCCGGCCGGGTCGAGCGGGATGTGGCCGAATTCCGCCGCCAGGCCGGTGGATCCGGTGAACAGCGCCCCGCCGATGAGCAGCCCGCAGCCGATGCCGGCGCCGATGGTGACCACCGCGAACGTGTCCGCGTCGCGGCCTGCGCCGAACCAGCGCTGCGCCACGACCAGCGCGTTGGCGTCGTTGCCGACGATCACCGGCAGGCCGGTGGCGGCGGCCAGCGGGCCGGCCACGTCCACCTCGCGCCAGCCGAGGATGCCGGAGTAGCGGCAGATCCCTGACACCGCGTCCACGTGCCCGCCGAGCCCGACGCCCACGCCGAGCGCGCGTTCCGCGCCCTGCGGGAACCCGGCCAGCAGCCGGCGCACCAGCCGCCCGGCCCCGTTCAGCGCCGTCGTCGGGGCGCAGCCGTCGATCTGCAGCTCGGCCCGCGCCAGCACCCGCGCGCCCATGTCGGTCAGCACGCCGGTGACCACGCTCGGCGCGATCTTGACGCCGACGACCAGGTGCCGCTGCAGGTTGACGCGCAGCAGCCGCTGCGGACGCCCCGGTCCGGCCGCGGGCCCGGATTCGGGCTCCTCGCGGATGTAGTCGGCCTCCAGCAGCGCCGGCAGCAGGCGGGTGACCGTGGACGGCGAGAGGCCCAGCCGGCTCGCCAGCCTGGAGCGGGAGATCGGCCCCGCGGTGAGCACCTGCCCGAAGATCTCGGCCCGGGTGGCCTCGCCCAGCAGATCGCTCGCCGTTCGCATGCCACCCCTCTCCCGCCGTCGCTTCGCCACAACTCATGCTGCCGTGCTGCTCTCGCGCCGCACTCGGGTGCGCCGCCACGTCCTGTGCCGCCGTGGCTCGCAGTGCACTGCTGCTGCGCACAGCAATCGCGCAACTCGCCGCGACGCCTGCACCGCGCGGGTCGGACCGCGGGCGCCAGGCGTGTCGGTGAGTATGGTCGGCCGATTTTCGTGAGTCAAGAAATTAAATGCGACGTCATCGAGCCGTGATGCTGACGCAACCGGTCAGTGATCGAATACGAGGTTGATTCGTGATGGCTGTTCGGGCGATATGGTGACACGCGGAGCGCGTCGTGGCGCGGCGCGCACTCCGTCTTCGTATTTCCGCCCACGGTATGGCGTGATCCGACGATCCCGATGATCTCGAACGTTCTCGGATGATCTCGGCCACACCGCCGACGAATGCGCAGAACGCTGATGAGCCCGGTCCGTCTCCGGCGTGGTCTGCCGCGCGGAACCGGGCTCGTCGAGTGCACCGCCCGAGCGGGCGGGCTGCTCAGTGCTGCTGCTGATTACGGCTGCGGAGCGTCGGGGTTGTACTCGAGCAGCACGACCTCGAACTCCTCCAGGCACAGCACGCGCATTCCGGTCTGCTGCACCGCCTCGCGGCGCGCGGCGGACTGCGGCGTGCGCGAGGCCGCGAGCGCGGCGCGGTCCCTGAACAGGGTGCCGACGGAGCCGATGCCCCGGACCTCGTCGATGAACATCGCCCCTCCGCAGAAGCCTGACAGGTCCTGGATCCTGGGCATGGCCTCCTTGTACTGGTTGACCAACTCGTCCAGCCGGCCCGGATCGACCATGAAGCGGCCGAGCCGGAAGGCCTTCGCCGAGGTGAGCTCCGGGCTCCCGGCGGACGCGACGACCTCGGAGTTGCCGACCAGGATGCTGTCGGAGAACGGCGTCAGCAGCTCGGTGCGCCGCCCGCCGAGGTGGGCGTCGCTGTTGGCGCGGTCGCTCTCGGTCTCCCACCAGGAGGTCATGGCGATCTTCCCCAGCTCGCGGTCCGCGAACAGGCCGAAGGAACGGTAGCCGGGAGAGTCGGCGAGGAGCTTGGGGGATTCGGTGCGCAGGCCCTCGAGGCTGTCCTCGATCCGGGCCGGATCGCCGATGGCATAGATGGTCCGGGCGTACATGTCTCGCCCCTTTCGTGCGCAGTGGTCCCGGCCGCGATCCGGGAGCCAGGCCCCCGCGCGGCCCTTCCGTCCGCCGCGTCGCGGCGGATCGCCCGCGGCACCCGCGCGCCCGTGCGGGCTCCGCCTCTCATCACAAGACGTTTCCAGGATATTCCGCCGGGTCGGGATCGACATCTCCGCGGACGCCGCGGCCGGGGCAGGGCTCGACGACGGTCCGGCGCGTGCCCCCATGCCGGGTCTTCGCCCGGACCTACGCCCGGCCTGCGCCCACCGCGTCGCGGATCACCAGGCAGGCGGCGCCGCGCGCCCAGAGGGAGTCGTCCGTCTCGTCGACGATCAGCTCGCAGTTCTCGGCCGCGCTGGAGAAGGCGTGCTCCCGCCAGGCGCGGTTGCAGGCGGGGCCGAACAGGTCGAAGGCGCTGGCGCGTTCGCCGGCGAGCACGATGCGGCGCGGGTTGACGAGGTTGCACAGGGTCGCCAGACCGCGGCCGAGCGCCTCGCCCATCGCCTCGAAGGCGGCGACGGCGGCGGGCTCGCCGTTGCGCGCGGCCGCGATCACCGCGACGATGCCGGGGTAGGCCGGGCCGCCGGCCTCGGCCGCGTGCCGCAGCACGGCGTCGTCGGAGGCGAGCGTCTCGAGGCAGCCCCGGTTGCCGCAGGTGCACGTCGCTCCCCCGGCCTGCACCGGGATGTGCCCGAGCTCGCCGGCCAGCCCGTCCGCGCCGGTGACCAGGCCGCCGCCGAGGAACAGCCCGCAGCCGATCCCCGGCCCGACGGTGACCAGGGCGAAGCCGTCCACGCCGCGGCCCGCGCCGAACCAGCGCTCCGCGACCGCGAGCGCGTCCACGTCGTTGCCGACGACGGTGGGCACGCCGGTGGCCGCGGCGAGCGGCGCGGCCACCTCGACGCCGCTCCAGCCGAGGACGCCGGAGCGCACCACCCGCCCGGCCCCCGCCTCGACGTGCCCGCCGAGCCCGACGCCCACGCCGACCAGCCGGTCGCGGGCGCCCGCGTGACCGGAGAGCAGGTCCCAGACCACGGCGGCCGCGGCGGAGAGCGCGGCGGACGGGTCGTGCCCGGCCGTGAGCAGCCGGGTGCGCCGCTCGAGCACCTGGGCGCGCAGGTCGGTGAGGACGCCGGTGACCGCGCCGGGCCCGATCTTCACCCCGATCGCCGTGTGCCGGCCGGCGGCCACGTCGAGCAGCTTCTGCGGCCGGCCGAGTCCGCGGATCTGCTCGCCCGCCTCGGTGACGAACCCGGCCTCGATCATCGGGTTGACGACCTTGGTGACGGTCGACTGGGACAGGCCGCTGCGCTGGGCCAGCTGCGTGCGCGAGAGCGGTCCGGCGGTGAGGATCTCGGTGAACAGCTGGGTACGGGTGCCGTCCGCGCCGCGGTCGACGGCGCCGGGCCGCGGCGCGGCGGACAGCCCGATGGTGATCTGCTCCCTGCCGGCCATCCTGTGTCCCGCTCTCCGCGGGTCCGCACCCTCGACGTGTGTACCCGACATATCTCTCCCGACATACTTTCCGCCGTCATGATAGGGCCGCGGCGCGTTCGCCCTCGCACAGTTCCACGCAGGCCACCGACCGTACCGGCGCGCCCCGCCTCGTCCGGGCCCGTCCCGGGTCCCGGCCGGCGCCCGCCGAGCGTGCCCGATTTTGTTTCTTGACAAGCGAAATTATGCGGACCACACTCACCTCCGCGTGCACACCGAGGTGCGCCGGCGAACGGCCCTGGAGGCATCAACGATGAGCATCTCCCGTCGAGCCCTGCTGCGCGGATCGGGCGTCGCCGCGGTCGGCTCGCTCACCGCGCTCACCACCCGCCGCCCGCCCGCCGGGCCGGGAACGGCCGCCGCGGCCGCAACGGCCGCGGGCCGTTCCGGCGCCGCCGAACTGCCGCTGCGCGCGGCGCTGGCCGCCGCGACCTCGCCCTCGCTCCCGGTGACCAGCCGCGACAGCGTCTTCACCCGCTCCGGCCCCGGCCCGCAGTACTGGTCGCCCTACAGCTGGAACTACGCGAACAACGCGGCCCTGCCGGAGAGCGTGTGGCAGCAGAACATCACCTGGGTCTCGGAGAACCTCGCCCCCTACGGCTACACGATGTGCTGCACCGACGGCTGGGTCGACTACACGCAGGACACGAACGCGAACGGCTACATCACCAGCTACAGCGACACGTGGACCCACGACTGGTCCTACTACGCCGCATATCTCAATGGTCTCGGTATGAAGCTCGGGGTCTACTACAACCCGCTCTGGGTCGCCGCCAGCGCCGTCAACGACACCTCGATCACCGTCGTCGGCACCAGCATCCCGGTCGCGGACATCGTCGACGCGGGCGACTACCTCAACTCCGACGCCGAGATCTACTGGGTGAACGTCGCCGCGAACGGCGCGAAGGAGTACATCCAGGGCTACGTGAACTACTTCAAGACCATGGGCGTCGCCTTCCTGCGCACCGACTTCTGGGCCTGGTACGAATCAGGCTTCGATCAGAACGTCGGCACCGTCGGCGTCGATCACGGCAGTGCCGACTACGCGACCGCGCTCTCCTGGGTCGCGCAGGCGGCCGGCGAGGGCATCGAGGTCAGCGTCGTGATGCCCAACCTGTTCGACAACGCCGCCAACGAGATCCTCTACGGCGACTCGGTGCGCATCGACGCCGACATGACGACCGGCGGCTGGGGCTGGCTCAGCGGCGGGCGGCAGACCTGGCAGAACGACTGGAGCCAGTGGCAGAACCCGTTCCTGGGCTTCACCGGCTGGGCGCACCTGTCCGGTCGCAGCGGCCTGATCCTGGACGGGGACTTCCTGGCGATGAGCAGCTTCTCCTCCACCGCGGAGAAGCAGACCGCCGTCAACCTGTTCACCGTCGCCGGATCGCAGCTCGCGGTGACCGACCGCGCCGACACCATCGGCGGCGACCTCGGCCTGTGGCAGAACTCGGCGATCCTCGGGCTGCGCCGCCAAGGCCTGGTGGGCAAGCCGTACTTCTACAACGGCGACATGTACTCGACGGACTCCGGCGCACGCGACAGCGAGCGCTGGGCCGGCCAGTTGCCGGACGGGTCGTGGGTGGTGGCGCTGTTCAACCGCAACGACACCAACACGGTCACCAAGACCATCAACTTCTCCGCCGATCTCGGCGTCGGCGGCACAGCGACCGTGTACGACCTCTGGTTGTGCACGACCGCGACCGGGCAGACGCAGGTCTCGACGGCGCTCGCCCCGCACGCGTCTCAGCTGGTGCACGTCGTCCCGGCGGCCGGGAGCACCACCACGTACCAGGCCGCGTTCGCGAACTGGGGCGGCGGCGCGATGTTCAACAACAACCACACGGGCTACGCCGCGATGGGCTTCGTCGACAACCTGCAGGCGGCCAACGCCGGCGCGGCCGTGACCTTCGCCGTCGACGCGCCGACCGCCGGCACGTACACGATCACCTACCGGTACGCGAACGGGACCGGCGCCGCCAGCACCATGACGGTCGGCGTCGGCGACGAGCCGGGCAACGTCGTGATGGCGCCGAAGACCGTCAACTTCCCGAACCTCGACTCGGCGTGGACGACGTGGGGCACGGTCACCGGCACGGTGACGCTCACCGGCGGCACGAACCTGATCACCGTCGCACGCACGGCGGGCGACACCGGTGCGATCAATCTGAACTACATCACCGTGGCCAACGTTCCGGCCGCGCCCGGCATCAGCTCGATCTCCAAGAGCTCGGCGGCGGCAGGAACGCAGGTCACGATCACCGGAACGAACTTCGGCGCGAAACAGGGCGGACGCTACGTGACCTTCAGCGACAACGGCGTGAACTGGGGCGCTCCCGTGGACCTGGCGCTGTTCACCGTCAACAGCTGGAGCAACACGTCGATCACGTTCACCGTCCCGAAGCCCTCGGGCCCGAACGGCGAATGGGCCGTCGTCTCCGGCACCACCGCCGGCGTGACGGTGACGACGCGGGGCGGCACGTCCAACAGCGTGTCGCTCGGCATCGCCTGAGCCCGATCCGATCTTCCCGGCCGCCGCCGTTCGTCCGCCGTTTCGTCTCCGCCTGTCCCGCGGCGTCTACCCACCGCGGCGAGGCAGTGCGGAGTCGCGTTTCGCGCGGCGGCGGCCGGGAACAGTGTCAGCCGAGCGTCAGCCGGAGGACCCGGGCGACGACTGAGTCGACGACGTGGTCGTCTCGGTCGCCGGAAGTCGCCAGCCCTGCACCAGGAGCTCGGCCTGCGCGCGCAGCGCTTCCAACAGCACACTGATTCCGTGCGAGGCGCCGACGCGGGCCGTGGCGAGCCCGATGCTGCGCGCCAGCGGAGGACCGGCGAGTTCGCGCACGACGACGCCATCGTGCACATGGTCGAGCCCCAGGCGCGGGATCAGCGCCACGCCGAGCCCGGCCGCGACGAAACCCTGGATCGTCGCGGGGTCGTCGGTGCGCAGCTCGTGCACCGGCTCGAAGCCCTCCCTCGCGCACGCCCACGTCAGCAACCGGTCGCACGGATCCCAGTCGGTGGTACCGACGATCCAGCCCTCGTCGCGCAGCTCGCCCAGAGCCACGGACTCGTGCTCGGCCAGCCGGTGGTCGGCCGGCAGG
>Ga0310811_10004710_pt1 | contig 17177 bp, 15 predicted proteins | sample YCmetagenome_FD_207642 | JGI IMG/M metagenome (GOLD analysis project Ga0310811, IMG submission 207642) | Soil microbial communities from experimental microcosm in Duke University, North Carolina, United States - YC | ecosystem: Engineered > Artificial ecosystem > Soil microcosm > Unclassified ...
ACGAGATCGCCGGCTTCATCTCCGATCACGGCACCGCCGTGCTGACCACGCTGCGCGCCGACGGCCGCCCGGTCCCGCTCCCGGTCTGGTACGTCGCTCTCGACGGCGCGCTGTACTTCCAGACACCGCTGCGCTCGCGCAGGGTAGGCAACATCGAGCGCGACCCCCGGGTCGCCGTCCTGATCGACGACGGCGAGCGCTGGGAGCACCTGCGCGGCGTCCTCATCCAGGGCACCGCGGAACGCGTCACGGACGAGGCTGTCCTCGCGGGCGTGCTCGCCGCCTTCGCCGGGCTGTTCGCGGACCGCACCGTCTCCGCCGCCCGCATGCCCGCCGCTACCTCCGCCCACTACGCTGGCCTGGCGGTCTACCGGGTTGCGGTGCCCGACCGCCCGTCGAGCTGGGACAACCGCAAGCTCCGCCTGCGCGGCTAACGCCGGGTGCGTTTTACGGCCAGGTGGTTGCCTGTGCCTTGAACGCGTCGGGGTCGCTGTGCACTGGGATGACGCACAGCAGGTGGCCGCCGGGCGCCCGGAGCGTCGTCATGGAAAACGCGGTGATCCGCGGCCGCGCCAGGCACCCCGCGGTCATCGGCGACGACGTCCTTGTCGGCCCGCATACGCACGTCAACGGCGCACGAGTGGAGGACGGCTGCTTCCTCGCCACCGGCACGTCGCTGTTTCCCGGATCGGTGGCCGGGGCGGGCACCGAGATCCGGGTCAATGCCGTGGTGCAGGTCAACACGGTGCTGTCACCGGGCACGACGGTCCCGATCGGCTGGGTCGCGGTGGGTGACCCGGCGCAGCTGTTCCCGCCGGATCAGCACGAGCGGATCTGGGCGGTGCAGAAGCCGCTGGACTTTCCTGGAACCGTCTACGGGCTGCCGCGCGACGCCTCGGCGACCGAGCGGATGTCCAGGCAGTCGGCCTGGTTCGTGGCCCACTTCGATGACCGGGTCATCGATGTGGGTTCAGGCCGCGAGGACGTCTAACCACTCGCGGCGCGCTGCGCCCACCCCCGCGGGGCCGGATTGGGCCCCGCGGGGGCCAGCTGCTCAGGGCTGCAGGACGACCCGGCCGGGGATGCCGCCAGCTGCCTTCGCGCTGAACGCCTCCGCCGCCTTAGCCAGCGGGTACACCGCGCCGACCTGCGGCCTCAGCTGTCCCTCGTCGATCAGCCGGGCAAGTTCGGCCAGTTGGGCCCGGTCGGACTCCTGGACGAACACGACCCTCTTGATGTCTTCACGGTCGGCGGGCAGCTCCCGGTCGGGCTTGATCGTGACCAGCGTGCCCCCCCCCGCCCGCAGCAGGGCGGGCGACCTAGTGAGCACGTCGCCGCCGATCGTGTCCACGACCAGGTCGGCCTGGCCGGCCGCGTCCTCGAACTGGCCGGCGTCGAGCGCCAGGAACTCGTCGGCGCCGAGCTCGGTGGCCACCGCCCGTGCTCGTTCGCGCCCGGTCCCGATCACCCGCGCCCCGGCCCAGCGCGCGAGCTGGACCGCGGTCGACCCGACCGCTCCGGCCGCGCCGTGGATGACCACCGTCTGACCCTTGGCCAGCTTGCCGTGGTCGAACAGCGCCTGCCACGCCGTCAGGCCGGCCCGCGGCGCCGACGCCGTGGTGACGTGGTCCGCGGTCCGCGGCTTCAGTGCCAGGTTGCGCGCCTCCACGGCGACGTATTCGGCGGCCGCGCCGTCGCGCAGTGGGTCGGTCAGGCCGTATACCTCGTCGCCGACAGCGAACCCAGCGGTACCGTAGCCAAGCGCGGCGACCACCCCCGACACCTCCTGGGCGGGGATAATGGATGATCGCGGATGACCCGCACGGCAGTTCCAGAGGGCCAGTCGAGCTCGTTGTGGGTGATGCCGCACGCGGCGACCTTGACGAGCACGTCGCACAGCCCTGGCTTGGCATCGGGCGCATCCTCGTAGACAAGCACGCTAATGCCCGTTGGTTCGTGGATGCGGATGGCCTTCATCGCCTCGTCCCTTTCGTGCACGGATCGAAATTGAGCTGACCTTCTCCCCGCTCGGCGGCAATCATGCCGCGGCGCGGCTGCGGCCGGCTGTCTCACTGCTGGAGGACGGCCTCGATATCCAGGTTGACAGACACCTTGTCGGCGACCGCCGCGCCGCCCGCGTCCACCCCGTCGGCCCAGCCGATGCCGAAGTCCCGGCGGCTGATGCGCGCGGTCGCGGAGAAGCCGGCCCGCTGGCCGCCGGCCCGCTGGCCGCCGGCCCGCTGGCCGCCCCACCGATCGGTGCCGAACCCGAGCACCTCGAGCGCCAGCGGCACCGGCCGCGTCACGCCGTGCAGCGTCAGTTCGCTGTCAATGACCCAGTCGCCGCCCTCGGCCTGGCGGATGCCGGTGGAGTGGTAGGTCATCGTGGGGTACTTCTCGACATCGAGGTAGTCCGGCGAGACATCCTCTGTCAACCTTCGCGGCTGAAGTGATGGGACTTTCTCGCCGTGGTGTTTTTGGGCATGACGGCCTGGCGGGCGGGCATGTCGCCTGTCCGCTGCGGGGCGGTCAGCGCCGCGGCTCAGGCCGCGGCGGCCGGCGGTCTGCTGCGCTTGCGGTTGGCGGCGTGGACGGCCTCATCGTAGAGCACGCCCTTGGCCAGGCAGTGCCACAGGACTTCGAGCCAGCGGTTGCCGAGCTTGCGCAGCGCAGCGCGGCGTGGCGGGTGTCGCCGGCGGCGGTCTTCTCGTCGCAGAACTCCCGGGCCCACGCCGACTGCTGCAGGCTGCAGAAGGCCCACTGCTGGACCGCCTCGCCGAGGTGGCGGTTATAGGCCAGGCGGCGGGCGATGGTGAACTCACTGCGCCCCGACCGCCTGGTGACGGGTGCGCGGCCGGCGTAGCATTGAAGGGCGTTCGGCGTGCTGAACTGCTCGAAGTGCTCGCCGATCTCTCCGGCGACCCGGGCGGCGAGACGGTCACCCGGGCCAGGCATGCTCAGGCAGGTCTCGCCGCCCGGGAACGCCTTCCCCGGGTCCGGGTCCTTCGGGGTCTTGTCCCGCCCGTAGCGCGGGGCGCCGAGCAGGATCTCGCCCATGCGCAGTTCCCAGGCGCGCCGCTGGGCGCGGATGGCCAGCAGCTGGGCAGCGGCCAGCTGGATCGATCCCTCCTTGGCGCGGGCCAGCGCCGGGCGGGGCGCCAGCCGGGGCGCGGCCATGGCCTGCCCGGCCCGGTCGGCGAACCGGCCGGGCCACCCGTGCCGGGCCGGGCGGGCGAGGGCCTCGACCTCCTCGCGGGACGCGGCGGCCAGTGCGCCGGCGGACGGCCAGCGCTCCAGCAGCTTCAGGAACGCCGGCGCGCCCAGGTCCCCGGCGGCGATGTCGATCGCGGCGGGGAACACGGCCAGCAGGTCCGCCCGCAGCCGGTTGCCGATGCGGCGCTCGTCGCGGGCGGCGCGCGCGTCATCGCGGGCGATTCCCCGCAACTCGGTGCCGGCCTCGCCGTGCGGGATGAGCTGCCGCAGGTCCAGGCAGGCGTCCGGGGCCATCAGGGCGCAGATCCGGGCGTCCTCGCTGTCGTCCTTCTTCTTCGCCGGCCCCCGGCGGCGCGCCACCAGGTCCGGGTTGACCGGCAGCACCGTGAACCCCGCATCGGCCAGGGCCCCGGCCAGCAGCCCGTGCCGGGTCTCCAGCACCACCGGCACCTCAGCCGGGTCCGGCTCCAGCTCCAGGCAGCGGGCCACCAGCCGCTGCACCCCGGCCGGGCCGTGGCCGATCCGGAACTGCTCGGTCACTCCCCGGCCGGGGACCCCGAGCGCCACGTCATGAAACGACTCGGCCCAGTCAATGCCAACGCCGAGCAATGCAGCCTCCTTCCACTGTCGCGGTCACGGACGGCAGAGGCACGGCGCCGTGCTGACGGGCCAGTCCTCGCGGGACGACACCCTCGCGGGCTTCAGGCCTCCGCCGGTCACCCCCGGGGACGCCGTCTCACGTCAGTCCTCGAAGGACAAGCGCCGAAAGCGTTCCCCGGGAGTTCCCGATGAGTAAAGAAGGTAGTGCCATCAGCGCAGGTGGTCGTCCCGCATCTTGAGGCGCGTGTCGACAGTCGCGAGGTCGATTGCCGCGCTGACCGACGAGAGCAGCGGGTCCTCGCCGGTCACGATCGTGACGTCGTAGCCGGTGAACCTGCCGCGGGTGTTGCTGATCATGAGGTGCCTGCCGGAGAAGGCGACCTCGGAGTGCGCCGGATCCGCCTTCCAGGTGCCGGCCAGGTAGCCGGGGATCGCGACGGTCGCGAGTGCGGAGCTCATGGTTTCCTCCCGTGATGTGGTCGCCGGGCTTCGGCGTAGATCCGCCGGCGGGTTGCTCTCACCCGTACAGACGAGGCACGCCACCGGAATGTCAGGCGGCCGGACGTCCGGTCCCCGTGAACTGCCAACGGCGGACTTGATAACCGACTGGTTGGTTGACTAAGCTCGTATCCGAGCACACCGCCGCCGCCCGGCAGCCCGGCGGCTGTGTCCCAGCGGCCCGCGGGCCGCCCGTGCGGCTGCCCGAGAGGATGGGCGATGAAGACGGCGATCGGACCGGAGCAGCTGGCGTTCCTCGCGGAGCTCCGCGAGTACCTGGACGGCCTGGACCCGGAACTGATCGCCGCGACCAGAGCGGAGAACACCGAAGATCCGATGCAGCCCCGCGAGCACGGCCGCCGCTTCCTCAAGCGGCTCGGCGCGGACGGCTGGCTTGGCGTCTCCTGGCCGCGTGAGTACGGCGGACAGGGCCGCACGCCGATCGAGCAGTGGCTGTTCGCGGAGGAGCTGTACAACCGCCGGCTGCCGAACGGGCTGCTTACACTCAACTCCATCGGCCCGACTCTGATGCTGCTGGGCAGCGATGCGCAGAAGGCGGACTTCCTGCCGCGGATCAGGGCGGGCGAACTCGAGTTCGCGATCGGCTACAGCGAGCCGGACGCGGGCAGCGACCTGGCGTCACTGCGCACTCGCGCGGTCCGCGACGGCGATGACTACGTTGTCAACGGCCAGAAGATCTGGACCACCGGCGCGTCGGTCGCCACCCACCTGTGGCTGGCGGCCCGGACCGGCGCGCAGGAGGCACGGCACAAGGGCATCAGCCTGTACATCGTGCCGATGGACACCCCGGGCATCACCATCACGCCGATCATCACCCAGGGCGGCGAGCGCACCAACGCCGTCTTCCTCGACAACGTGCGCGTCCCGGCCACCACGATGATCGGTGCGGAGAACGAGGGCTGGAAGGCCGTCACCGCTGCCCTCAACTTCGAGCGGATGTTCTACCACAACGAGCCCCGCTGGGAGCTGCGCCAGCTCGAGGAGTGGGCGGCCGCCGCCGGGCTGCTCGACGGGGACGGGCCCGACGCCGACGCGCTCGCCGTCACCATGGGCGAGCACGCCGTCGACGTGGAGATCTGCCGCCTGTTCGCGCTGCGCGGTGCGCGCATGCTCGCCGCCGGTCAGGTGCCCTACGCCGAGGCCTCGGTAAACAAGATCTGGTGGGGCGAACTGCGCCAGCGAATCTGCGACACCGGCCTCGACCTGATTGGCGAGGAAGGCACGATTGCCACCGGTTCGCCCTACGCGCCTGCCCACGGGCACCTGGAGCACGGCCTCCAGTCGTCCCCGGTATGGCGCTTCGGCGGCGGTACCAACGAGATCCAGCTCGACATCATCGCCACCCAGGGCCTCGGCATGCCCCGCTAACGCGCTCGCCAAGATCAACTACTCGATGCCCTTTTCATACCGGGACTATCACCCCGGTAATGAAAAGGGCATTTCCGTTTTGCGACCAGGGTCAGACCTCGGGCAGGGCCAGCGCCTCGGTCGGGATGGTCCAGCCGCTGGTGTCCATGATCTGCCCAAGGTTGGCCGCGATGTCTTCGACGGTCGCGCCCGGGTTCTTGTATCCGGGCGTCTGGATGATCAGGTTGCGCGCGTAACTGCCCGCCACGGCGAAGAAGATCTCGCCGGTGACGTCGCACGACTCGTGGCACAGGTACCCGACCAGCTGCGCGACGCGATCCGGTGACATCGCCGCGTGCAGCTTCTCCGGCAGGGCCGCCGACGTCATGGGAGTCGCGGCGCCGGGGGAAACGATGTTGACCTTGATGTTCTTCCGCGCGCCCTCGATGGCCAGCGTCCGCCCGAGGCCGACAAGCCCCGCCTTGGCGGAGGAGTAGTTGGCCTGGCCGAAGTTGCCGAAAAGACCGGCCACGGACGTCGTCATGACCACCCGCCCGTACCGCCGCTCGGTCAGGTGCGGCCACGCCGCCTGGGTGAGCCGGAATGATCCGAGCAGATGGACGCCGAGGACCGCCTGGAGTTCCTCCTCCGACATCTTGGCGAACGAACGGTCCCGCACGATGCCGGCGTTATTCACGATGATGTCCACCCCGCCGAACGCGCCGATGGCCGCCTCCACCGCGCCCAAACCTGCGTCCGGCGCGTCGACGGAGGCGTTGAAGGGGATGGCCTGGCCGCCCGCGGCGACGATCTCCTCGCAGGTCACCGCGGCCGGGGTGCGCCCGTCCTCGCCCTTACGGTCGATGTCGTTGACGACGACAGAAGCGCCGCGCGCAGCGAGCAGCCGCGCGTACGACCGGCCGAGACCGCCGCCGGCCCCGGTCACGATCGCCACCCTGCCGTCGAAACGCAGCTCCGAACCCAGAGAACCCATCGAACCTCCATGTAATCGCGTTACCGCCGATCATAGCCAACCATCCAGTTGGTTTGGTACCGTCATCTCATGCACAACGCAGTGATCGTCGATGTGGTCCGCACCCCCCGCGGCAAGGGCAAGCCAGGCGGCGCGCTGTCCGGCATCCACCCCCAGGAACTGCTCGCCGGGGTGTTCCGCGAGCTGGAGAAGCGCACCGGGCTCAATCCCGGCGAGGTCGAGGACGTGCTGACCGGCTGCGCCAACGCTGTCGGCGACCACGGCGACTGCATCGCCCGCCTGTCGGTGCTGGCCGCGGGCTGGCCGGAGCACGTGCCCGGCCTGACCATGAACCGGTTCTGCGGCTCGGGACAGCAGGCCGTCAACTCCGCGGCGATGATGATCGCCGCTGGCCAGGCGGACATCGTGGTCGCCTCGGGCGTCGAGATGATGTCCAGGTACCCGCAGAGCGGCGGCCGGTTCACCCTGGACGGCGGGAACGACAAGCTCCGCGCAAAGCACCCGATCGTCCCGCAGGGCATCTCGGCCGACCTGATCGCCAGCCTGGACGGTTACACCAGGGAAGACGTGGACGCCTACGCCCTGCGCTCACAGCAACGGGCGGCCGAGGCCATCGCCGACGCGCGGTTCGCGAGGTCCATGGTCCCGGTGCTGAACGACGACGGCAGCGTGGCCCTCGACCGCGAGGAGCTGCCGCGGCCCACCACCATGGACAGGCTCGCCGAGCTGAAGCCGTCCTTCGCGCAGTTCGGCACCATGCGACTTGACGGCTATGACAGCTCGTTCGACGCGATGTGCCAGCAGGTCTACCCGCAGGTCAAAAGCGTCGAGCACGTCCATCACGCGGGCAACTCGTCCGGCCTGGCCGATGGCGCCGCCGCGGTGCTGCTCGCCAGCGAGGAGACCGCGCGGGCGCGCGGCTGGCGGCCCCGTGCGCGGGTGGTCGCGGCGGCGAGCGCGGGCGCCGAGCCGGTGATCATGCTGACGGCCCCCGCCCCGGCCACCAGGAACGTGCTCAACAAGGCCGGCATGACGCTCTCCGACATCGACCTGTTCGAGGTCAACGAGGCGTTCGCGTCCGTCGTCCTGTGTTTCCTCAACGAGACCGGTGCCGACCCGGACAAGGTGAACGTCAACGGCGGCGCCATCGCCCTCGGCCACCCGATCGGCGCCACCGGCCCGATTCTGCTCGCCACCCTGCTCGACGAGCTTGAGCGCCGCGACCAGTCGACCGGCGTCGTCACGATGTGCACCGGCGGCGGCATGGGCACCGCGACCGTGATCGAGCGAATCTGATAAGCAGGTATGTAGCTAGCAGGCAAACGCAGGGGAGGGCCCGCATGCCGGTAGAACGATTGCTGCCCGACGCCGAGTCGGAGGCACTGGTCGCCCTCGCCAGGGAAATCGCGACCGGCGAGCTCAAGCCGATCGCGAGCGAGTACGAGGCGAAGTCCGTATTCCCCCGCGAGCAGTTCCGGCTGCTCGGCCGCAGCGGGCTGCTCGGCCTGCCGTATTCGCAGGCGTACGGCGGCGGAGAGGTCAAGTACGAGGTCTACCTCCAGGTGCTCGAGGAAATCGCCGCCGCCTGGATGACGGTGGGCGTCGGCCTGTCAGTGCATACGATGTCCTGCTACCCGCTTGCCAGCTTCGGCACGAAGGAACAGCGGGAGCAGTGGCTGCCCGAGATGCTGGCCGGCGAGCTGCTCGGCGCCTACGCCCTGTCCGAGGCGCAGGCCGGCTCGGACGCGGCCGCGCTGTCCGCCCGCGCCGAACGCGACGGCGACGACTACGTGCTGACGGGAACGAAGGCGTGGATCACGCACGCCGGGGTAGCCGACTTCTACACGCTCATGGTCCGCACCAGCGACACCGGCGGCCGCGGCATCAGCTGCCTGCTCGCCGACGCCGGCACGCCGGGGATGTCCGCCGCGCCGGTCGAGCACAAGATGGGCCTGACCGGCTCGCCCACCGCGCAGCTGCTGCTCGAGGGGGCGAGAGTGCCGGTCAAAAGGCGAATCGGAGCGGAAGGCGACGGCCTGAAGTTCGCACTCGACGCGCTCAACTCGGGCAGGCTCGGCATCGCCGCCTGCGCGGTCGGCCTCGCCCAGGCCGCGCTCGACGAGGCGGTCGCCTACGCCACGCAGCGCACCCAGTTCGGCCGCCCGATCATCGATTTTCAGGGCCTTGAGTTCCTGCTCGCCGACATGGCGGCAGGCGTCGAGTCGGCCCGCGCCACCTACCTGGACGCGGCCCGCAGGCGGGACCGCGGCCTGCCGTTCCGCCGCCAGGCGTCGATCGCCAAGCTGGTCGCGACCGACATGGCGATGCGGGTGACCACGGACGCGGTGCAGGTCCTCGGCGGCGCGGGCTACACCCGCGACTTCCCCGTCGAGCGCTACATGCGCGAGGCGAAGGTGCCGCAGATCTTCGAGGGCACCAACCAGATACAGCGCATGGTCATCGCCCGCGAACTCCGCAAGGCATAAACCCAAGAACATCATCCCGAACGGGTTCGTGGTTCCACTAACCCCCCACTCCAAGCCCGAGGCCCCTTCCGCCTCCCAGCTCCCTTCTGCCTCCCAGGGCGCCTTTAGCCTCCCGAGGCCCCTCCCCGCTCCCCAGGCGGATGGTTGTGACAACGAGCCGGTCATAGGCGGACGGATGCCGCAACCATGCCCGGCAGATCACCCGGCCAGGAGCGCCGCGATGGCCGGCCGGTCGAGTTTCCCCATGGCGTTGCGCGGCAGCGCGGCGGTCGTCAGCCGCCACGTCTCAGGCACCTTGTACCTGGCCAGCCGCTCACGACAGTGGGCCGCGAGGCCGTCCAGGTCGAGCCCGGCGTCCTCCGCCTGGACCATGGCGGCGACGCGGGCACCGAGCCGCTCGTCCGGCGTCCCGAGTACCGCGCAGGCGCGCACGCCCGGATACGCCGCGATGACCCGCTCCACCTCCGCCGGGTAGACGTTGGCGCCGCCCCTGACGATGACGAGCTTCTTTCTGTCGGTGACGAACACCGCGCCAGCCTCGCTCACCCGCCCCAGGTCCCCGGTGCGGAGCACGCCGTCGCGCAGCGTCGCCGCGGTCGCCTCCGGGTTGTCCCAGTACCCGATCATCGGCGTGTAGAGCCCAGCCCACGGGCCGTCGCTCCGGCCGCCGACACACAGCTCGCCGCCGTCCTCGCGGACGTCCAGGTGCGGCAGCACCCGCCCGGAGCAGCCGGTCCGGTGCGGCTCGCCGCGGTCCTCGATCGCCACCACGGTCGGCGCCTCGGTCAGCCCGTACGTGCCGACGAGGCGAGGGGAGAACCGGTCACGGAACGCCGCCCTGATCTCCTCGCTGAGGTTGTCGCCGCCTGACCACACCTCGATCAGCCCGTCGAGCGCGCCGGCCGGGATGGCCGGGTCCCTGGCCATGTCGTAGAGGAGTGCGGGCACGCCGTTCCACACCGTCGCCTGCGTCTCGCCCAGCCACAGGGCCGCCTCCGCGGCCCGTTTCCCGTCCGCGATGATCGCCGTCCCGCGCGCCTGGCTGGTGAGCAGGGTGGAGAGCACAAGCATGTTGAGTATCGTCATCGGCAGGCTGTCGGCCTTGCGCAGCGAGGAGTCGTAACCGCGGGTCGCGACGAGCACCGCCCCGGGCACCAGCAGGTTGTGCTGGCTGTGCACCACGCCCCTGGGCTGGCCGGTGGTCCCGCTGGTGTACGCGATCGCGGCGGCCGCGTGCGGGTCGACCGGGTCCGGCGTCACCGGCTCCGCGACGGCGAGTGCCTGTGCCCACTCCTGTGCCGTCAGCGCGAGGCGCCCAGCCCCGGCGGTTGACGTCGCGGTAGACGGGCCGGCGGCGGTCGCGTCCGGGGCACCCGGGCCAACGTCGGACGGGCCAGCGTGGAGCGCTCCGGCGACGCCGATGGTGAGGCTCGCACCGCAGTGTGCGAGCAGCGCCGCCTGCTCCGGGGCGGCGAGCTGCTGGCTGATGCCGACCCAGATCGCGCCGAGCCGCATCGCACCGTGGAACAGCACTACGATCCGGCTGTCGTTCGGCAGCCCGACGCCGATCCTGTCACCAGGTCGCACGCCGAGTGCGCGCAGCGCTCCCGCGGCCCGCGCCGCCGCCGCGTCAAGCTCGGCGTAGCTCAGCGTCCGGTCCGGGGCGACCAGGGCGGGCCGCCCGGGATCCTGGGTGAGGGCCGGCGCCAGAACGTCGGCGATGGTCGTCGCGAGCACTGGCTAGGCCGGCCGCGCAGCCACCGCGATGGCCCGCGCGGCCGGGTAGTCGGGCTTGCCGTTGGGCCCGCGCGGTATCACGTCGACGAAGGCGACCAGCTTGGGCGCCTTGTAGCTGGCGAGCCGCTCCTTGACGTGCCCGGCCAGTTCGGCGGCGGTAGCAGTACGACCGTCGGCCACGGCCACCACCGCGGTCACGATCTCGCCCCACGTCGGGTCGGGTATCCCCACGACCAGGACGTCGGTCACCGCCTCGTGGTCGAGCAGCGTCAGCTCGACCTCCTCGGTGAAGACCTTCTCGCCGCCGGTGTTGATGCACAGCGAGTCCCGGCCCATGAGCTGCAGCCGGCCGTCGGCCCGCAGGATCGCGTGGTCGCCGGGCACCGAGGACCGCACGCCGTTGATCATCTGGAATGTGCGGGCGGACTTCTCCGGGTCCTTGTAGTAGCCGACCGGCAGCCGGTTGCGCACTGACAGCCGGCCAATGACACCGGAGCCCGCGGCCACCGGCTGTTCGTTCTCGTCGAGCAGCTGAGTGTTCGGGCCGGGTGTGAACAGGCCGGTCGGGGGGATGTCGGCGCGGGTCGCGACCGACCAGCCCATGCCGAACCCTTCCGTGGAGGAGAAGCCGTCGAGGATCGCCGCGTCGGGCCAGTGCGCGAGCAGGCCGCGCTTGGACGCCTCGCCGAGCATGCCACCCGAGTTGAGCACGTGCCGGACCGACGTGCTGTCCCACCGGCCCGGCTCAGCGTCGAACGCCGCCAGAATCCGGCTGGTGAAGACCTCGCCGCTGATCGTGACGCTGGCGACGCCGTAGGCGTCGATCTGGTCGAGCAACTCGACCGCGTCGAACCCGGATCCGGTCAGCGAGATGACGCAGCCGGCCTCGTGCATCGCCATGAACGCGCCGAACAGTCCCGACCCGTGCATGTAAGGACTGGCGGAGATGTGGCTCCAGCCGGGCGCCGCCAGCGACTCGCGCACGCTGTCCGCCAGCCGGGTGACGTCGAAGTGGACCCGGGAGACGTCGTTGTTCTGCTCGAGGAAGTCGGTGGTCCGCCACATCACGCCCTTGGGCAGCCCGGTGGTCCCGCCGGTGTACAGCAGGAACAGGTCCTCGCCGCTGATACCCCAGGGGGCACGGACCCGGGCGCTCCCGCCGGCGGCGGCGGCCGCCTCCTCGTAGGGGATCGCCCATTCCGGGCAGGGGTGCGTCCCGTCGTCCACGTGAATCCACTGCCTGATCCGCGGCAGCCGGCCGCGCACCCCGGCCGCGGTCTCGGTGAACGAACCGTGGAAGACGACCGCCGTCACGTCGGCGTCGTCCCACAGGTAGCGCAGCTCCTCGCCCTTGTACCGATAGTTGGAGTTGACCGCGGGAATGCCGGCCTTCAGCGCCGCGTGCGACACCTCGAGGTACTCGGGGCTGTTGCGCAGGTACTGCGCGACCCGGTCCGCCCGGCTGGCCTTGCCGTCGAGCAGGGTCCGGGTGATGCCGTCGGCTCGCCGGTCGAACTGCGCCCAGGTAAAGGCCCGGTCGCCTTGGACCTGCGCCGGGGCGTCGGGAAACCGCTCCGCGATCGTCTCCCAGACCACGGCCAGGCTGCGTTCCGCGTCAGGTTCCGTTCCCATGTCCCCGCCTTTCCGCGCAGGAGTCCAGACAGCATTTAACTCAACCAAATGGTCGGTTTTCAAGAGCGTCGGCCTTGAAAGATCATCCGTCAGAACGGATCGGGCAGTCCCTCGGCGGCCTCCGCCAGCGTGGCCCCGTCGCCGAGCCGGACGCACCGCTCCACGAGTCCGAGCCCCGTGACACCCGACCTGACGAAGACGAACGGTGCGCAACTCCACGCCACCAGGCCCGCTCCGCCTGGGTCCTGGCTGGTCACCGTCACCCGCTGCCGCGGGTCTCTGATCTCGCCCGCGGCCCGGGCCGCGGCACTGGTGGGGGAGTTGCCGCTGCCGCCCCAGGACACCGCACGGCCGGGCAGCCCGCGCTCTGTACCCCGCACGGTGATGTCACCGACCTCGACCGCGCGTATCTGCGTGTTGCGGACCAGTGCGGCGAGCGGTGCGTCGGCCGTAATAGAGCCCCTGCCTGCGGCGACCCCGGCCGCGCGTGCTGTCGCGCCGCCGCCCGTCGCGTCGGCCCCACCGGCCCCGTCGACCGCGTAGAGCGCGGAGCCGTCCTGGAACACCGCTCGTGCCCGGCAGCCGGCCGCCGCGCCAGGAGCGCCACTAGGCCCGGCCGCTGACCAGCCCGATCCCTCCACGCGGCGGATCACGCTGCCGACACTGAGCGACCCGGTGCCCCTGACCAGGGTCACGTCTCCTTCGGCAGTCCCCCGCCCGAGCGCCAGCCGGTTGGACGCGGGCTCAACGGTGAGCTCAAGGCCGACGGGAACGCGCCGTCCCGCGACGGACGCGGTGCCAGCCGGACAAGAAGTGCCAGCCAGGTCGGCGAGGCCAGCCCGGCAGGCGGTGCCCGCCAGTTCGGCCGGGCCGGGCAGCGGCCACCCCTGCACGGACAGCCGCAGGTCGTAGTGCCCCGACGTGCCGCGCTCGCGCACCGTCAGCCCGGACCTGGATCCGCTGCCTGGCCCGTTGTCGGCCCAGAGGGTCTCGCCCGCGGCGAGGAAGACCACGGCCCGCGTCAGCACCGGCCGATTCCCTTTCTCATAGCTCAGGGCGACCACCGCGCCGCTGTCCGCGCACATGAAGACGAGTTCGCGCCGTGCCGCGATTTCGCTGCTAGAGTCACCCATCCGGCCATTATAACCATCCAATTGGTTGACTAAGAAGTGCGGCGGGTACGCTGCTCGCATAGCGCACGACGGGCGAGAGGTGCCGCATGACTTCCAGTGAACCCGCGACGACAGCAGGACGCACGGACGACGCGGCGGAGCCTGCCATCGGCAGCCCGCAGCCGAGGCGGAGCCCCGGGGTCAACCAGCGGGCACAGATCACCCTCACCGAAGACGAGATCGCCGAGCTGCTCGCCGGCATCCGCTCGATGACGATGGGCTCCATCGGGCCGGGCGGCCAGCCGCACCTGGTCGCGATGTGGTTCGCGGTGATTGACGGCGACGTCTGCTTCGAGACCAAGGCCAAGTCGCAGAAGGCGGTCAACCTCCGCCGCGACCCGCGGATCACCTGCCTGGCCGAGGACGGCGACGTCTACGACGAGCTGCGCGGCGTGGCCATCGAGGGCCGCGCCGAGGTCAGCGACGACCCGGACCTGCTGTGGCGGATCGGCGTCGCCGTCTGGGAGCGCTACACCGGCCCCTACACCGAGGAAATGCGTCCGTTCGTCGAGGCCGCACTGCGCAAGCGGGTCGCCGTCCGGGTCCGTGCCGAACGCATCCGCTCCTGGGACCACCGCAAGCTCGGCCTGCCGTCCTCAGGCCCGGCGACCGGCTCGACGGTCACCGCCCCCGGCCGCCGGCCCCGTTAGCGCGAGCCGGCACGCCCCGGCAGGCCGTGTCGCCGCTGGAGCCAGCCGCTCCCGTTCGGGATCATCAGGACCGCTATCCCGAACGGGTTCGTGGGTCCCGGTCCCTTTCACTTGCCCCGGCTGCGGGGCAGGCCGAGCCGGCGCTCGGCGACCACACCGCGCAGCACCTCGCTGGTGCCGCCGTAGATGGTGGCGATCTGCGCCTCCCGGTACAGGTGCTGCAGCTCGCCGTCCGCGGCGGCGCCCGTCGCGCCGGCCGGCAGCAGTCCCGCCAGGCCCGTCGCGTCAAGGAGCGCGCCGGAGTGCCGCAGCAGCGCCTCCGTCGCGTACACCTTCGCGATCGCTCCCTCGACCGCGCCGCCGGTGGGGGAGGTGCGCCGCTGCGACGCCTGCGCGCCGAGCAGCCGGGATACCTCGCTCGCGGCGGCCGCCCGGCCGAGCCGGGAGAGGAACGCCGGATCGCGATCCGCGCCGGACACTGAGCCCCATTCGGTCGCGGCCCGCGCCAGCCGCCGCAACTGCGCGGCGAACTCGCCGCCGCGCTCGAACGCGAGCGCGAGGTTGACGATCTCCCAGCCCTGGCCAGGCTGGCCGATCAGCGCCTCGTCCCCGACGCGGAGGTCGTGGTAGTAGGTGACGTTGGTCCGCTCGCCGCTCAGCGTGTGCACCGGGGTGCAGGCGAAGCCGGCGGCTGTCGTCGGCACGAGGAACATGGTCAGCCCGCGATGCCTGCGCTCCTCGGTGCTCGTGCGGGCCAGCAGGAACACGTAGTCGGCCAGGTGGCCGAGGGTGGTGAAGATCTTCTGCCCGTTGATCAGCCAGCCCTCGCCGTCGCGGACCGCCTGAGTGCGCGCGGCGGCGAGGTCGGAGCCGGCTTCTGGCTCGGTGTAGCCGAGTGCGAGCAGCACCTCCCCCCTGGCCACCGGGCGCACGATGCGTTCCTTCTGCTCGGGAGTGCCGATGCGCCTGATCGTCTCCGCGATGATGTGCGTGACCGCGACCGCCTCCATGGGCGCGCCCGCCGAGGCCATCTCCTCGTAAAGGACGTCGAAGTCCTCCCGGTCCCAGCCGAGCCCGCCGTCCGCCGCCGGCCAGAACGCGCCGATCCAGCCCCGGCCGGCCATCGCCGCGTGGAATTCGGCGTCGTGGTACTCGCCGGTGGCCGCGACCCGGGCCCGCACCCGCGGCGTCAGGTGCTCGGCGAGGAACTCCCGCGCCTGGGCACGCAGCCACCGGGTGCGCTCGTCGATGCCAAAGTCCATCAGTGCCCGCCTTCCGCCGTCGCGGTGCCGATCCGCTGCCAGATCGCCTCGGGGTCCCCGCCGAGCAGCAGCAGCGCCTTGGCCCGGCGCAGGTACAGTTGCGCGTCGTAGTCGAGGGTGTAGCCGTAACCGCCGTGCACATGCAGGCATGCCTCCGCCGCCCGCACCGCGGTCTCCGCGGCATGCGCGTAGGCGATGTCCGCTGCCGGGCGCCAGGAGTCAAGCCCGTGGTCGTGCCGCCAGGCCGCCTCGCGGGCAAGCAGCAGCGCGCCGTCCGCTGCCATGGCCGGGTCGGCGAGCATCTGCTGTATGGCCTGGAAGGATCCGATCGGCACCCCGAACTGCTGCCTTGTTCTCGCGTAACCGGCCCCGACTTCGAGCGCCTGGCCTGCCAGCCCAGCGCAGGCCGCCGCGGTGCCAAGCCGCCACCAGCCGACGGCCAGGTCCCACAGCCCCCGTGCCTGGTTCCCGTCCGCGACGATCACGCGTTCCACGCCCTCGCCGCGCAGCGGCCGGTCGGCCACCGCGAGGAATCCCAGGTCGCGGACCGCACCTCCCGGCGCACCGTGCGCAAGGACGAGTTCGTCGCCATCGAGCGCGACCACCGCGCACGCCACCGCGCCGCCAGGAACCGCCACCGCGACCCCGTCCACGGCGGGCCGTGGAGCGAGCACCACCGGCGGGCCGTCGGCGTCGACCGCCAGCGGCAGCCTGCACTCCTGACCGCCATCCCGCGGGGCTCCGGCCTGCTGCCCGTCGGCCTGCTGTGCGCTGACAGCTTGGCCGGCGGCGTGCGGTGCACCGGCGCCCTGCCAATCGTCAGTCCGCGCATCGGCGGCAGCGGTCAGCACGAGCGCGGCGGCCGCTGCCTCGACGAGGGGCACGCAGGCCAGGTGCCGCCCGGCCGCCTCAGCGGCCAGGACGAGCGAGACCAGCCCGCCGCCTGCCCCGCCCGCCGACTCGGGCAGCGCCATCCCGATCGCGCCCATCCCGGTGAGCACCTTCCACAGCCCGGGGTCGAAGCCGGCGGCCTCGGCGGCCCGCACCCGGTCGGTCGCCGACTCGCGGGCGAGCACCTGCCCGAAGGCCTCGGCGAGGCTGCCTTCATCCTCGCTCAGCTCAAGATCCATGACGTTGCGCCCTACTCAGGCCGGGCCGGCCGGGCCTGGGTCATCGAGTACGGCAGGCCGTCGACCAGCCGGTCGTGGACCTCGACGATGCCAAGACCGCGCCGTCCGTCGCCGAGCGTGAAGTCATACGCCGAGTACCCGATCCTGGTCACGCCCTCCGAATTCCCCTCGGCGGGCCGGTGGTGGCGCAGCGGCACGAACTGCTCCGGTGCGCGTGCCTTCCCCGTGAGCGTCATGTCGCCGTGCTCGCTCTTGACCTGGCAGGAGATCTCGCGGCAGAACCCGTCCTCGGTCCACTCCACCGTCATGTCGCTGATCTGCGCCTCGGACGCCGTGCCGCCGGCAGCGATGGCGGCGCGCCTGGTGAACGTGCCGCCTGGCTGCGCCACCTCAAGCCCCATGATGGCGAGCCCGTCACCGAAGGAGGCGGAGATC
>Ga0310811_10004711_pt1 | contig 17176 bp, 12 predicted proteins | sample YCmetagenome_FD_207642 | JGI IMG/M metagenome (GOLD analysis project Ga0310811, IMG submission 207642) | Soil microbial communities from experimental microcosm in Duke University, North Carolina, United States - YC | ecosystem: Engineered > Artificial ecosystem > Soil microcosm > Unclassified ...
GGCGACGGGCAACGCTACCGGAAAGGAGAGGGCTTTGCTACAAGGCTGGCGGGGCGGATTTCGGTCGAGAGCGGGCTTTGCGCATTCTGGTTGCAGGATTTCAGCATGAAACCAACAGTTTCGCGCCGTCGCCCACCACCTATGAAGATTTTGTGCGGGGCGGCGCCTTTCCGGCCCTGACCCGCGGCGCTGACGTGCTGCAGATGCGGGATGTCAACATCCCGATCGGTGGTTTCATCCGCGCCATGGAGAAGCGTGCCGAACTGATACCGGTATTGTGGGCGGGCGCCACGCCGGCAGCCCACGTCACCCGCGACGCCTTCGAGCGCATCGCCGGAGAGATTGTCTCAGCCGCAGTGCAGCAAAAACCGGATGCGATCTATCTGGACCTGCACGGCGCCATGTATTGCGAGCACCTGGATGACGGGGAGGGCGAGCTGCTGACACGCCTGCGCACCACGGTCGGCCCGCGCGTGCCGATTGTGGCCAGCCTGGACCTGCATGCCAATGTCACCATGCGCATGCTGGAAAAGGCCGATGCCCTGACGGCCTATCGCACCTATCCGCATGTGGATATGGCGGAGACGGGCGACCGGGCCGCTTTCCTGCTGTCGCGCATCGTGGAACGCAGCAATGCGTTTATCCTCGCCCGACGCCGCATTCCATTCCTGATCCCGCTTAACGCCATGTGCTCGCTGATGGACCCGGCCATGTCCATCTATGAGCGCATGGCCGTGGCCGAAAAGGAGGGCGGACTTTCCCTGTCCTTCACCCCGGCTTTTCCCGCCGCCGATTTTTCCGAATGCGGCCCCATGGTCTGGGGGTATGGCGAGACCGGCTTGGTCGAACGTGAAGTCGGCCGGTTGGCCGACGAGATCATCGCGCGCGAGGCGGACTGGATGGTGCCACTGCTGGAACCGGAAGCGGCGGTACGCGAGGCGATGCGCCTTTCGGCGGATGCCAGCCGGCCGGTAGTGATCGCCGATACCCAGGACAATCCGGGCGGCGGCGGGGATTCCGACACCACCGGCATGTTGCGGGCGCTGGTAGCGTGCGGCGCGACCGATGCCGCCATCGGGCTGATCGTGGACTCTGCCGCGGCGGCCGCGGCGCATGCCGCGGGTGCGGGCGCCGACGTCACCATCGGGCTGGGCGGCCATTCGCGCGTTCCGGGCGATGCGCCGTTCGAGGCCACCTACCGGGTCGAACAATTGTCGGACGGTTATTGCCGCTATGACGGCCCCATGCTGCATGGCAAGGAGAGCCATCTGGGGCCGTCGGCGCGCCTGTCGATCGGCGGGGTGCAGATCGTAGTGACCAGCCACAAGGACCAGATGCTGGATCGCAATCTCTATCGCATGGCGGGCGTGGAGCCGGAGAAGATGAAAATCCTGGTCAACAAAAGCTCGGTGCATTTCCGCGCTGATTTCCAGCCGATCGCCGAAGCGGTGCTGGTGGCGCGGGCACCTGGCCCGCTGCTGGCCGATCCCGCCGAGTATCCCTGGACGCGACTGGCGCCCGGCATGCGGCTGAGACCGCTGGGCCCGGCCTTCAAGGGAGCGGCCGCATGAAGGCGCTTCGGCTCGCCGCGCTGCTGGCGCTGGGCTTTTGCGGCATCAGCCAGGCGCAAAACGCCAAACCGGTACGCATCACGGTGGATGAGGGCACCTCCATGTCGGTGGCGGTGTCGCCCGACGGCAAGTCGCTCGCTATGGACCTTCAGGGCAGCATCTGGGTCCTGCCGGCCGCGGGCGGGCAAGCGCACCGCGTCACTGATCTCTTCAATGATGCCCGCCAGCCGGTCTGGACGGCGGACGGCAAGAGCATTGTTTTCTTCGCTTATCGTGATGGCGGCTATCACCTCTGGTCGGTTTCGACGGATGGCGCCGGCCAGCGGCAGATCACGCGTGGCATGTTTGACGAGCGCGAGCCGGCCGTCAGCCATGACGGCACCCGCATCGCTTTTTCCTCCGATCGCGGCAACGCGCTGGGCAGCGATTACAACATCTTTGTGCTGGACCTCCGCAGCGGCGACATCCGCCAGCTCACCCACGATCCGGCGGAAGACAGCATGCCGAGCTGGTCTTCGGATGACCGCCAGGTCATTTTCGCCTCCACGCGCGATAACGGCCATGGCGTCTGGGCGGTGGATGCAGTCGGCGGCCCGGAACAGCGTGTGGCGCAAAGCTCTTCGCGCATCGACGCTGCCGCACGGGCGCCGAGCGGGGAGATTGTGGCCCAAGCTATTGATGGCGCCAGTCCCATCAGTGGTCCCCATGGCTGGCTGGAGGTGAACGGCAAGTCCATCACCGGCAATGAGATGGTCTTTCCGTTCCGTCCCAGTTTCCTTTCTGATGGCACCTTCTATTACGTCGCCGATGGCAAGATTAAGCGCCGCCGCCTGAATGGCCCGGCCGAGACCGTTCCTTTCACCGCGAGCCTAGAAGTCACACCGGTTGCGGGCACCTATGTCCGCAAGAAGCGGGATTTCGACAGCCAGACGCCGCGCAAGGCGCTGGGCATTGTGCGGCCGATGATCTCGCCGGACGGCAAGACCGTCGCCTTCAACGCCCTGGGCGACATCTATGTGATGCCGGTGGGCGGCGCACCGGTGAACATCACCCATGACGCGGCCTATGACTGCGATCCGGCCTGGTCGCCGGACGGCAGCCAGCTTGTCTATTGTTCCGACAAGGCGGGCGGGCTGCTGCAGCTCTGGCTGCGGGACATGAAAACGGGCCGCGAACGCCAGCTCACCCATCTTTCCACCCAGCCGATTTCTCCTACCTTCTCGCCGGACGGCAAACGCGTCGCCTATCTGGATGTGGACGGGATGTGGCGGCGGGCCAGTGTCGCCGTTCTGGATGTGGCAAGCGGGGCCACCCATCCGGTGCATGTCTCGATCTTCGCGCCCGGCGCGCCCGCCTGGTCCCCGGACGGCAAGCGCATCGCTGTGGCGATGGTGGCGCCTTATTCCACCCGTTATCGCGAAGGCACCAACCAGGTGCTGACCATGTCGTCCACCGGCACGCCGGAAGCCAGCGACGACAAATGGTATGCGCCGATGCCGGGCCTTTCCATTGACGCGCGGGACTGGAACGGCCCGGTCTGGTCGCCCGACGGCACCCGGATGGCGGCGATCTATGAAGGGACCTTGACCGTGTTTCCGGTGGCGCCCACAGGCGAGCCGCTAGGGCCGCCGCGCCACCTGACCAGCGAGATCGCCTATGCGCCCAGCTGGGCCGGCGACAGCCGCCACATTCTCTATCAGTCCAATGACAGGCTGCGGCTGCTGGACATTGAGACCGGCGAGGCGCGCACCATCCCGCTCAATCTCACCTACCGCCAATATGTGCCGAAGGCCGATTATGTGGTGCATGTCGGCAGGCTGGTGGACGGCGTTGCCAAGACCGCCCGCAGCGACATGGATATCGTGATCCGCGGCAACCGGATCGCCGGGGTCGAGCCGCATAAAGCCAGCCGCGCTGCGATCGAGGCGCCGCAGCTCACCGCCATGCCGGGGCTGATCGATTTCCATTCCCACCGCCAGAGCGATACCGGCGAGCAGCAGGGCCGCTCATTCCTGGCCTGGGGCGTGACCACGGTGCGCAGCCCGGGTGGCTTTCCTTACGAGGCCGTGGAAGACCGCGAGGCTTCCGACGCCGGCATCCGCGTTTCGCCGCGTATCTTCGACACCGGCCATCTGATGGAATGGCAGCGCGTCTATTACAAGATGGGCGTGGCCATTTCGTCCAATACCCAGCTCGACATGGAGCTGGAGCGGGGCCGCATCCTGGGCTTCGACATGTTCAAGTCCTATGTCCGGATGCCGGACCTGCAGCAGCGCCGCATCGTGGATTTCGCGCACCGCATCGGCATCCCCGCCTCCAGCCATGAAATCTATCCCGCCGCCTTTGACGGCATCGACAGTGTCGAGCATGTCGGCGGCACCTCGCGGCGCGGCTATTCGCCCAAGGTGACCCTGGATCACACCTATGACGATGTGGCGCGCATCATCGGCGGGGCGCGCATGACCATGACCCCCACCCTGATCCCGGAAATGCGCGTCTTTCTGGACGAGCACCCGGAGCTGCGCCGTGATCCCCGGCTGGAGCTGGACGCGCCCTGGCTGAAGGCGCAGATCCTGGGCTCGCCGCCGCAGGATCCGCTCTCCGCCGCGGGCAACGGCAAGGAAGTGATGGATGTGTTCAAGGCGGGCGGGCGGATCGTCGCCGGCACCGACGAGCCGGAAGCCATGTACTTGCACAATGAGCTTGCGGCCTACGTCCGCTTCGGCATGAGCCCGTATGACGCGCTGCGCGCCGCCACCGCGGTGCCGGCCGATTTCCTGGGGCTCGATGCCGGCGTGATCGCGCCGGGCAAACTGGCCGACATCGTGCTGGTGGAGGGCAACCCGCTGGAGAATATCGCTGACACGACCAAGGTGCGCCGGGTGATCGCCAATGGCCGCATGTTCACCATCGAGGACCTGGTCTCCGGGAAGGCCAAGAACGCGCCACGCTGAAACTTTGCAGGTGCGAAGGCATTACGGCGCGGTAACGTCGTGATATAGTCGCGGGCATTGCAGACCAACTCATGCTGAAGGTGGCGGCGATGGGAACAAAGAGTCTTGCGGTAAGCATTATTGCTCTGATGGGATTGGCGGCGGGGCCAAGCGGCGGTCAAACCGGCGCTGGCGTTGCCATCGACGGCGACGATATCGGCGGCACCGTGACAGGGCCCAAGGGGCCGGAAGCCGGCGTCTGGGTGATCGCCGAAACCACGGAGCTTCCCACCAAGTTTGCCAAGATCGTAGTCACTGATGATCGCGGCCACTTCGTCATCCCCGACCTCCCCAAAGCCACCTACAACGTCTGGGTGCGCGGCTATGGCCTGGTGGATTCACCCAAGGAGCGCGTGGCGCCCGGCAAGCTGGTGGATCTGAAAGCCGTGCCGGCGCCCGATGCCAAGGCCGCGGCGGCCTATTATCCCGCGCTTTACTGGTATGCGATGCTGCACATTCCGCCGAAGAGCGAATTCGCCGGCGCCAAGCCGGATTCGAATGGCATGACCATGGACCAGGGCCGCTGGCTGGATATCGTCAAGACCGACGGCTGCTACACCTGCCATCAGTTGGGCGATCTCGCCACGCGGACCTTCCCGGCCTCGCTGGGCAAATTCGCGTCGTCCAAAGACGCCTGGGAACGGCGCATCCAGAGCGGTCAGGCAGGCAATTCCATGATCGGCGCCATCGGCCGGCTGGATACCCAGAAGGCGCTTGGCCTGTTCGGCGACTGGACCGATCGCGTCGCCAAGGGCGAACTGCCTTTCGCCAAACCGCCGCGGCCCGCCGGGGTCGAGCGCAATGTCGTCGTGACCCTGTGGGACTGGAACGCGCCCACCCATTACCTGCATGACGAGATTTCCACCGACAAGCGTGATCCCCACATCAACCCTCATGGCACGCTTTACGGCTCGCCGGAGGAAAGCACCGACCTGATTCCCACCCTCGATCCGGTGAAGAATGCGCGCGGCTCGGTGAAGGCGGTGCCGCGCGATCCGGAAACACCCACCACCCACGACAATGAGATGCCGGCGCCATCGCCTTACTGGGGCGAGGAGCGGGTGTGGGACAGCCAGACCAACATCCACAATCCCATGTTCGATCGCGACGGCCGGGTCTGGCTCACGGCGCGGGTGAGGGGCCCGAGCAACCCGGCCTTCTGCAAGGCGGGCTCGCAGCACCCTTCCGCCAAATATTTCCCGGTGCAGAATTCGGGGCGTCAGCTCGCGCTCTATGATCCATCGACCAAGAAATACACGCCGATCGACACATGTTATGCCACGCATCACCTGAATTTCGCCTCTGACGCCAATGACACGCTGTGGACCAGCGGCGGCGGCGAGGTGGTGGGCTGGTTCAACACCAAGGAGTTCCTGAAGACCGGCGATGCGCAGAAGGCGCAGGGTTGGACGCCGCTGATCCTGGATACCAACGGCGATGGTAAGGCTGGGCCTTACACCGAGCCGGGCCAGCCGCAGCAGCCGGGCAAGGACATGCGCATCCGCGCCGGGTTCTACGGCGTGTCGGTCAGTCCGGTGGATGGCTCCATCTGGGGCTCGACCATCGGCTATCCCGGCGGGGTGATACGGCTGGTGCCGGGGGCCAGTCCCCCGGCCACCGCGCTGGCGGAGATCTATTATCCCCCGATGGACGATCCCAAGGCGAAGATCCACGGCTTTTCGCCGCGCGGCATGGATATCGATCGCCATGGCGTGGTGTGGATGCCGCTGGCCAGCGGCCAGCTTGCCAGTTTCGACCGCAGCAAGTGCAAGGGACCGCTGAACGGGTCTAACGCTACCGGCAATCAGTGTCCGGAGGGCTGGACGCTCTATCCCTTCCCGGGGCCGCAGTTCAAAACCGTCTCCACCCCGGGCAGCGCCGAGGCCAGCTATTATGTCTGGGTGGACCAGTTCAATACCTCGGGCTTGGGCGCCAACACACCGATCGCCACCGGCAATGCCTCCGAAGCGCTGCTGGCGCTGGTGAAGGGCAAGTTCGTCACCCTACGCGTGCCATACCCCATGGGCTTCTATGCCAAGGGAATGGATGGCCGCTTCGATGACCGCAGCGGCAGCTGGAAGGCCAGTGGCCTCTGGTCCACCTATGCAACCCGGACCCCGCAGCATATGGAGGGCGGGAAGGGGACCACGAGCAAGGTGGTACATTTCCAGATCCGGCCCGATCCCCTGGCGCATTAGGAGCTAGAGCGGGACCTGCATGCGGATTGCCAGGCTGAGTGTCGGGCTGTTGGGTGCCTGCCTGTTGGCTTGGCTGCTCTTGCGGCTGGATGTTTCCAGTGTCTTTTCGGCCCTCAGTCATGCCGGCTGGTCCGGCTTTGGGCTGATTGTGGCCGCTGGCCTGATCCTCACATTCTGCCTGAGCAGCGGGCTTTATCCTCTTGTTTCAGAGCGTGTTTCCCTTTCGGCCATTTTTCTGACCCGGCAGGTGCGAGACTCCGCCGGCGACATCCTGCCCTTCACCCAGCTGGGCGGGATTGCGGCGGGGATGCGGGCCCTGATCCTGGCAGGCACCAGGCCGGCCTGGGCCATCGCCGCCGGGCTGGTGGACATGACCGCCGAGCTTCTGGCTCAGAGCCTTTTTATTCTGCTGGGCCTGTTCCTGGCGGCGCCGGCCATGCAGGCCAATCCACACTGGGCGCCCTATCTCGGCTGGCTGGTGGGTGGCACCGCGCTGTTCGCGCTTGGCATCCTGGGTTTTGCGGTGGCGCAGCTGGCCGGCAGTCACATGGCGGACCGGGCTTTGAGCCCTGCGTCCTTTGGGGCCAGCGCCGCCGCCTTCCGCGAGGCGGTGCACCAGCTCTACCGCCAGCGCGCCCGCGTGGGTTTGTCGGTGGCGCTGCATCTTTTGGGCTGGTGCGCCAGCGGCGTCTGGCTGTGGGTGGTGTTCATGGTTCTGGGCTATCGCCTGGCCTTGCCGTCCGCCATCGCCATCCAGGCACTGCTTGAAGGCCTGCGCAGCGCAACGGTTTTCATTCCCGCCGCCATCGGCGTGCAGGAAGCCGGCTATGCGGCGCTGGCGCCGTTGTTCGGGCTGGGCGCCGAAGCGGGGCTTGCCGCCTCGCTGCTGCGCCGGGCGCGCGACATTACCGTCGGTGTGCCGGTGCTACTGCTGTGGCAGCTTGTGGAGGCGCGCCGCTTGCGGAAATTAAGCCCCGCCAGCGTGGTGCCCGCCGGAACAGTGAATTAGGATAACCTCAGAAGCCGCTGACAGCGGACTTTTGTGATTGGGGGACCCCATGGCCGCGACACGCCGCAATTTCTTTTCCTGGACCAGAAACGCGCTGGCGGCCACCGGCCTGGTGGGCGCGGCGCCCATGACGGCGGAAGCGGCCGCCGCGGGCGAGGACTATTACGCCAAGCTGGGCGTCACCAAGATCGTCAATGCCGCCGGAACCTATACGGCGCTGACCGCATCCATCATGCCGCCGTCCGTCCAGGCCGCGGTGGCGGAGGCCGCCAAGCATCCGGTCCGGCTGGCGGAACTGCAACAAAAGGCGGGCGAATATATTGCCCGGCGGCTGAAATGCGAGGCCGCCCTTGTCAGCGCCGGCGCGGCGTCGGCACTCACTCTGGGTACGGCCGCCTGCATGACGGTCGGCAATCAGAAGGCGGTGAGCCAGCTGCCGCTGGATGTCTCGGCCTTGAAGAACGAGGTCATCATCCAGAAAGGCCATCGCTATGGTTATGACCATGCCATCAAGAATTGCGGCACCCAATTCGTCGAAGTGGAGAGTTTGGACCAGTATGAACAAGCCTTCACGCCGCGCACGGTGATGTGCCACTTCTTCAACGCTGCCGAGCAGGGCCAGATAAGCCGAGAAAAATGGATCGAAGTGGCGCACCGCCATGGCGTGCCCTGCTTCAATGACGCCGCCGCCGATGTGCCGCCGATCTCCAATCTCTGGAACTACACCCAGATGGGATTTGACCTGGTCACTTTCTCCGGCGGCAAGGGGCTGCGCGGGCCGCAGAATGCGGGACTTTTGCTGGGCCGCAAGGACCTGATCGAAGCCGCCAGCTGGAGCAACAGCCCCCATGACGAAACGGTGGGCCGCGGCATGAAGGTCGCCAAGGAACAGATCATCGGCATGGTGGCGGCGGTGGACTGGTACCTGTCACAGACCGAGGAAAGCATGCAGGCGGAATTCCGCCGCCGCGCCGAGCGCATTGCCGCCGCATTGAAGGATGTTCCCACCCTGACGCATGAAATCGTCGTGCCGCCGCTGGCCAATGCGGTGCCGCACCTGGTGATCCGCTATGACCAGATCCGCGTGCGCAAGACGCCGCTGGAGGTCTGGCAGATCTTGCGTGAGGGTTCGCCGGCCATCGAACTCAATCCTTCGACGGGGCGCAAACCGGCATCCGCCGGGATGCCCGGCGGCGAAGACATGATTGTGGTGGGGGTCTGGATGCTGCAGCCCGGCGAGGATCTCCTTGTGGGCCGCCGCCTGCGCGAGGTGCTGCTGAAGGCAGCTGCCTAGAGCGGCGCCAGGAGCGCAAATGAAGATTACAACTGGGATATCGCCTGTTCTGCTCGCAATTTTGTTCTCTGGCTGCAGCGTCGGCCCGTCAAAGAACGATAACGCCGCGTTAGATGCAGTGTCGGCTATTCGTATCGGCGTAGATGCATGTATTTCCAAGAATGTTGTTCAGCCTTCCTTGTTGGCAATGCATGCCGAATTTCGCGGCGGAAAATGGCATGTTTGGGAACAAGGGAGACTGCGAAGTGATTTCTACAGATATTGACCCCGTAACACGCGAAGCCGGCCCGTGTTCTGTGTGCGTCACTTGATAGGCCGCGCTTATGAAATGGGGCTGACTTCCAAATATACGCCCGGCTCTGGGCGGACCGTCATCATCATCACCGGATGGGGCGCGGGTGTGGCCGGGCGGAAGCGGAAATTTGCCACCAAAGTGGCCAGAATGATCTGGGCCTGCATCATGGCGAAGTCCGCGCCGACACAGACACGCGGTCCGGCACCGAACGGCAGATACTGATACTTGTCCCGTACCTCGTTCGCTTCCTCGGCGAAACGGGCCGGGCGGAACAGCTCTGGCCGGTCCCAGAACAAGCGGCTGCGATGGAGCGCCCAGACCGCGAGGAAGATGATGTCGTTGGGCTGCATGATGCGGCCGCAGAGCTCATCTTTCGCTACCACGGTGCGCGCCAGAAGACCCACCGGCGGATAGAGCCGCATGGATTCCTCCAGCACCTGGCGGATCAAAGGCAGGGCGGCGAGATCGCCGGCTTCGGCCGGCCGCCCGCCCAAAACGCTGCGGGCCTGTTCGCGCGCCTTTTCCTGTTCATCCGGTGCGTGCGCCAGCAGATAAAGAGACCAAGCCAGCGCCAAGGCCGTGGTCTCATGCCCGGCGACGATGAAGAACTGCATATTGTGGATCAGTTCCTGGGGGCTCATGCGCTGGCCGGTCTCGGGATCCTGGGCCTCAAGCATATGGGCCAGAAGATCGTCGGCCGGTGAGGCCGCATCCTTCCGCCGCGCCTCGATGGCCGCACCCACCATCTCATGCATGGTGGCGACCGAGCGCGAGGCAAGGAGTTCGCCGGGGCGTGGAAACCACTCGGGGAAGCCGAGAAAATCCAGCAACGAGGCCCGGCCCGCGGTGCGGAAATAATCGGTGATGGCCCCCCCAAAGGTGTGGCTGTCGAAATGCTCGCGCCCCGACAGCGCCACATCACAGATCACATCGAAGGTTGCGGTCAGCATCTGGTTCACCAGTTCGGCCCGGCCGCCGCAGACTTTCAGTCTTTCCACAGCGCGTGCGGCGGTCGCGGTCATGGCAGGGGCCAGCGCCAGCACATTGCGGTGGGTGAAGACCGGCACCACGGCGCGGCGCTGCCAGCGCCAGTCCGCGCCCTCGGCATTGAACAGGCTGCCGCCGATGGCGGGCCGGAGCATCCGCTTCATGATCTCGGACTTGGGGTAATTGGGAAGATTGTCCAGCATCACCCGTCTCATGCCGGCGGGATCGGCCAGCATGTGCCAGCGCACCAGCATCTCGCCGGAGACAATGCCCTGGTTGTAGGAAAGGGCTGGGATCAACTCGAGCACATTGCGGCGCGCCGCCAGCGCCGTCTCCAGCCGGCTGAGCCGCCTGGTGTGGATCGGCGCGCCTACGGGAATGAAGCTTTCGCTCACAGTTTGTCCCATTTTCGCCTGTGCCGGGCAGGCTTATCATAGCAACGCGGCTGGTGTCGTAGTTTCGAAGTTCGCCACGGTACCGATATCGGCCTCTGAGGCGAACTTCGAAACCAAACGACACCAGATTCAATAAGTTGCTAGTGTCCTTCGATTCCGAAATTCGCTCGGAGCCCGATATGGAAATCATGCGAATTTCGGAATCGGGACACTAGCTGCGATAACCGGCTGCCATAAAAGGGATTCATTCATGATCCGGCTTGCGGTGCTTTTCGCCGCTCTTTTGGTTTCAGGCGCCGCGCTGGCGGCGTCCGACCCTGCCCAGGCGGTGCGGGACTATGCCAAGCAGATGGAGATCCAGCGGGCCAAAGACCGCGACCAGCGGGCGACAGCCATCAGCGGCGCCCTGGAAAACAATCCCGGCTCGCCCTTCCTCGGCCATCCCCAGGCTGATGTCACTATTGTGGAGTTCTTCGATTATGCCTGCCCCTATTGCAAGGCGGTCGAGCCGCGGCTGGAGGCGCTGGTCCAACACGATAAGGGCGTGAAGCTGGTGCTGAAGGAATTTCCCATCCTGACCAAGCAGTCGATGGTCGCCTCGCGCATGGCGCTGGCCGCGGTGAAACAGGGCAAATATGCGCCCTTCCATCTGGCCATGATGCGGCATCTGGGACCGCTCGAAGTCTCGGACATCGAGCAGATGGCCAAGGCGTCCGGGCTGGATGTGGCGCGGCTGAAGCGCGACATGGTTGCGCCGGAGGTGACCGACGAGATTATCGCCAATTTCAACCAGGCGCGCGCCATCCGTGCCTTCCAGACCCCGGCCTTCATCGTCAACAGTCATGTGCTGGGAGATGAGTCCGCTGCGATCAATTTTGCCGCGGAAGTGGCCGGGGCACGCAAGCGGGCGAACCCATGATTGATTGGGATGGGCTGTTGCAGCGGAACGGCGCGGAGATCGCCACCCCGGCGCTGGTGATCGATCTGGAAGCCTTCGAGCGCAACATCGCGCGCATGGCGGCGCATTGCCGCGAGCAGGGCATTGCCCTGCGCGCCCATGCCAAGACCCACAAATGCGCCGAGGTCGCGCGGCGCCAGATCGCGGCCGGCGCCATCGGCCAGTGCTGCGCCATTCTGGACGAGGCCGAGCATCTGGCCAGCGCCGGGATCGGGAATATCCTGATTACCTCGCCGCTGGTGTCGGAAAATTCGGTGCGCCGGCTGCTAGCACTGAATGAGCGCAGTCCGGGTCTGATGGCAGTGGTGGACAATCGCGAGGCCGTCAGCCGCCTGTCACAGGCTGCCTTCAGCGCCGGGCAGACCCTGAGTTTGCTGGTGGACATCGATGTCGGCCAGCGCCGCACCGGTGTTGCGCCGGGCGAGCCGGTGGCCGCGCTGGCGGCGCAGGTCGCGCAAAGCCCGGGCCTGAAGTTCGCCGGCACCCAGGGCTATGCCGGCCATGTCCAGCACATCGCCGACCGGACCGAACGGCAGGCGCGCGCTGCCGACGTGATGGACAAGCTGCGCCAGACGCGTGAGCTGCTGAAGGCCAGGGGCCTTGCACCCGGCATCATAAGCGGCGGCGGCACCGGCAGTTTCGACATCGATCCCGCCGGCCAGGTTCTGACCGAACTGCAGGCGGGCTCCTATATCTTCATGGACCGGCAGTACAATGAGATATGGCCTGACGGACCGCCCTTCGAAACATCTTTGTTCGTGCTGTCGCGTGTGGTCAGCACCAACCAGCCGGACATGGTGACGACGGATGCGGGCCAGAAGTCCTTCGCGACCGATGCCGATGCGCCGCTGATCGCCTATGGTCCCAAGGGCGCCAGCTATTCGGTCTTCGGCGATGAATATGGCCGGGTGCGGCTGGCCGAGGGCAAAAGGTTACGGATTGGGGAGGCGGTGGTCTGTGTCACGCCGCACTGCGATCCCACCGTCAATCTCTACGGTCACTATGTCGTGATCCGCGGCAGTGAGATGGTGGACCGTTGGGCCACTGCCAGCGGCAAATACAGATAGGGAGGCGTGAATGAAAAGATTCGGGATAGCGATCGTCGGCGCTGCCATGATGGCAGCACTGCCCGCGCGGGCAGATGTCACATTCAAACACATCACCGCCGAAGAAGCCGCACGGGCCGTTGCCGGCAAGACCCTGACCAGCCCCATCGTCGACGGCCCGCAGTTCAACATGTCGTTCCACAAGAGAGTCGAGTCCAGCCATGTGGAAAAACACATGGGCTGGGACGAGGAACTGGTGATCCAGGAAGGGGATGTGCTGCTGAACTATGGCGACACGGCCAGTAATCCACGCGAAACCTCGCCGGGCGAGTTCAACGGCGATGCCGTCACCGGCGGCAAAAGCCTGATGCTGCATGCCGGCGATGTGGTGATCCTGCCGGCGGGAACGTGGCACCACCAGGTTCTGAAAAGCCCGGTCATGCGCTACATCCTGTTCAAGACCAAAAAGCAGCCGGGCTAATACTCGCGTTGACAGCCAGGGCCCTGCCTGCCAGCCTTCGCGCCAAGGGGTAAGATATGGTCCGGCAATCCCGGCTCGGCTTGTGGATTGGCGTGGCGCTTGGCGGTGCGCTGCTGGCCACCTGCCTTGTACTCGGTTTTGCGGGCACGGGCGAAAAGCCCACCCGTCTGGCGCTGGAAATAACAGCCCGCTGGTCGTTCCTCCTGTTCTGGCTTGCCTACACCGGCAATGCACTTGCCCAGTTGACCGGTTGGGAACTGCTCGGCGGTCATGGTCGCGAATTCGGGCTCTCCTTCGCCGCGGCGCATCTGGTGCATATCGCCCTGGTGGTCTGGCTCTCCTATCTGCTGGGACGCATCGCCCTGACGGGCGGCTTGCTCATTTTCTTTCTGGTTGGGCTCTTCTGGGTCTATTTGCTGGCGGCCCTGTCGTTCGGCGGCGTCCAGGCGATCGGGCGTCAGGCCTGGCGCGTTATCCGCTTTGTCGGAATGAATTACATCCTGATCGCCTTCGGCCGTGATTTCGTGCTGCCGATCCTTCATCCCAAGCCGGCCCAGCACACGCTGGCGCATGTTCTTGCCTATGCGCCATTCGCCGTCCTGTCGGTTGCGGCGCCGCTGCTGGTGCTGGCGCTGCGGCCTCGCATCAATTGAAACCAGAAGCCGGACTGTGATCCGGACAACCAAGAGGAAAGACATGAGCAATACCAGCTTTTCACGGCGTCATATGCTGGCCGCTTCCGGCGGCGCGCTGATCGGCGCGCATCCCGCGCTTGCTGCCACCTCCAATGTCAGCGGCATGCCGCAGGAAGGGCCGGATACGCCCAAGCTCACCATGTACATCTCTGCCGATCCCACCGAGTCGGAGATGAAGAAGATCAAGCAGATCGGCATCAATATCGTGGATATGCCCGACATGCCGCCGCCGCCCTGGACTGAAGACTGGTTCCGCAAGCGCATGGATCTGCTCGCCACGCAAGGGTTGAAGCTGGGCATCGTGATGGTGCCCTGGTTCCGGGACGGTGTGATGTGGCCGGAAATGCTCAAGGTGGTGCATGGCAAGCCCGGCCGTGACGACCTGATCAACAAGCTCAAGGCCTCGATCGTTGCCGCCGGCAAGGTCGGCCTGCCGGTGATCGAGTATGACTTCTTCCCGCACCGCGCCAACGAGGGCTACCAGGAAGTCTTTACCGGCCGCGGCGGCTCGGGCCTGCTGACCTTCGATTATGACCGCATGAAGAATCTGCCGCCGATTCCGTCGGAAGGCGCGGTCCCCTACGAGAAGGTGTGGGACAATCTCACTTACTTCCTGAAGGAACTGGTGCCGGTGGCGGAAAAGGCGGGTGTGCGTCTCTGCGTGCATCCCAACGATCCGCCGCCGAAGATCAGCCGCGGCTCCGGCCAGATTCTCAATACCCTGAAGGACTGGAAGCGCCTGATCGAGACGGTGAACTCCCCGTCCAACGGCCTGACCTTCGACTGCGGCGTCACCCGCGAGCTGGGCGAGGATCCGGTCGAGGTGGCGCGCTATTTCGCCAGCCGCGATCGCATCAACCACTGCCACTTCCGCAACGTTAAACTGACCAAGCCGAACGAGAAATATGTCGAGGTCTGGAACGACGAGGGGGACGACAACATGCTGGCGGTGATGAAGGAGCTGATAAAGAATAACTACAAGCGTCTGATCATGCCCGAGCATCCGCGCAGTGTTGAGAATGACAAGGGCCAGAAGAACGGCGGCTATACCGGCTGGGTCTATAATGTGGGCTATGCGCGGGCGATGATGCAGGCAGCGTTGTTGGATTTGCGAAAATCCTAGGCAAACTGCCGTCGCCAGAAGCGGTTCTTAAACGGCGCGCAGTTTCGCGTTGACTCTGAATGCGTCCGGGCCAAAGCTCCCCAAAAGGCCGAATGGCTGCTGGGGGGCTTTGCGATGCGGGCCGGAGTCACACTTAGTTCTGTAGCGCTGACAGTTCTGTCAGTGGCGCTTTTGTCTACGGCAGCCTGGAGCCAGCCGCAAAACGGCGCCAACGGCATTGCCTCGCCCATCCAGAAAGTTTCACCCACCGGCGCGGTGACCATTCCGCAGGCCGAGGTGCCCAGCGTCGGAACCCTCGATCCTGTCCAGCCGCACTGGGTGTTCGTCAACCGTGGCAACGGCCAGGACGGCACCCGCATCTTCGACGGCGACAGCGGCAAGATGAGGGGCATGGTCAATATGTATGGCCAGGACAGCTTCTCCTTCGATCCGCTGGGCAAGAATTTCTATGTCGCCCAGACTATCTGGTCGAAGCTGGACCGCGGCCAGCGCCAGGACATGCTGCTGGCCTATGACGTGCGCAGCTTGAAGCTGGTGTCGGAGATTCCCATTCCCGGCCGCATGCTGATCGGCAACCGCACCCATAATCTGGTCATCACCAGCGATGGGAAAAAGGCGCTGGTCTACAACATGCAGCCATCGTCGTCGGTCAATGTGGTGGACCTGGACAGCCACACCTTCACGCAGAAGATCGAGCTGCCGGGTTGCGCCACCATGCTGACCAACACCGTCAACGGTTTTTCCGCCCTCTGTTCCAACGGCACGTTGGCGACGGTGACGATGGGCGACAAGCCGGCCATCACCCGCTCGGCGCGCTTCTTCTCGGCGACGGAAGACCCCATCTTTGACACCTCGATCGTGGATGCCAAAGCCGGCAAGGCGACCCTGATCAGTTACAGCGGCATGATCACGCCCGTGACCCTGGGCGCGACCCCGCAGATCGGTACGCCCTGGTCGCTGCAGCAGGCCGCCTTCATGCGCAAGGGCACCTACACGCCGATGGACGTGAACTGGATGCCGGGCGGGCGCCAGCCCATCGCCGTGCATCACGCCACGGGGCGCATCTATGTGCTGATGCATATGGGCGAATATTGGAGCGAATATGAGCCGGCTCAGGAAATCTGGGTGCTGGACGGCAACACTCACAAGCTGATCGGCCGCCATGCCCTCTCCGGTGAGTTGAAAGAGAAGCTGGTCAATATCGCGGTCAGCCAGGACGGTGATCCGCAGGTCTATGCCAGTGACGGTTCGGGCAACACCTTCGTGCTGGACGCCCAGACTCTGGAGAAGAAGCGCAGCTGGGACAATTCCGGCGGCGGCATTCTTTACACGGTTCAGCCCTGATGGCGCTCTCGGGGGCACTTCTGACCGTGGTGGCTGAAGCGTGTCGGGTCTGCGTCGGCCTAGTCTTCCTCCTGGCGGCGGTGCAGAAGTCGCAGCATTGGCGGCTTCTGCCGGGCGTAGTCGCCAATTATCGTCTGTTGCCGGGCTGGGCGGTTTTGCCCACAGCAGCTTTGCTGCCGCCGCTGGAGTTGCTGCTGGCGATCTGTTTGATCTCCGCACAAATAGAGCCCTGGCCGGAGCTGGCGGCGATCGCGCTTCTGATGCTGTTCGCCGCCGCCATGGCAATCAACATCGCGCGCGGCCGGGTCCATATCGATTGCGGTTGCGGACAGGCGTTTCTGGCGCAACATCTCAGCCGGCCGCTGGTGGCGCGCAATCTTGTGCTGGCGGCCCTGCTGTTGCCGTCTCTTTTGCCATCCGCGCCCGTGCCTGTGCCCGCGCTGCTGAGCGCCGTCGCCGCCGGTCTGGGATTCTTCCTGCTCTATCTGCTGTTCAACTTGCTTGACGCGCTGCCGCGCGGGCGTTTTGCCTGAGGGCCACACCATGCTGACCCTTCTGATCGTTTCGCAAATTCTGTCCTGGATCGTGATCCTGGGGCTGGGCCTGGCGCTGCTGGCGTTGGCGCGGCAGGTCGGTGTGCTGCACATGCGGGTGGCGCCGGCGGGCGCGCTGATGACCGGCAAGGGCCCGATGGTGGGCGAGGCCGCGCCGGTAATGGAAGCTGTCGCGCTCGATGGGGCTGCGTTGACGATCGGCAAACCAAGGGCCGGGAAGCAGCTTCTGCTGT
>Ga0310811_10004712_pt1 | contig 17173 bp, 9 predicted proteins | sample YCmetagenome_FD_207642 | JGI IMG/M metagenome (GOLD analysis project Ga0310811, IMG submission 207642) | Soil microbial communities from experimental microcosm in Duke University, North Carolina, United States - YC | ecosystem: Engineered > Artificial ecosystem > Soil microcosm > Unclassified ...
TGCCTTGCGCAACACAGCGACCGTGCGCTCGTTTTTCAAATCCATGAGACTGGTGATCGTAGCCAGCCGCACCTCGACATCCTTGTCGTCGAGCATCGCTTCCAGCTCCGAGAGGTAGGGCTCGCGCGGGCTAACCAGGCCCAGGGCCTGTACCGCGTGCTTCCGGGTGTCCGGGTTTTTGTCCTTCAACGAGTCCTCGATCAAACCGCGGGCCCGATCCTGATCGGACGGCATCGCGGCAACCGAACGCGAGCGTGACCCGGAAGTCTGCCCGAGGACAACACAGAGCGAAAGAAAAGAAGAGACAAGAAAGGCTCGCATGAACAGGATCCCGCTTAATCTTTGCCTCTGCCCGCCACCAGCAACACAAGGCCGCCGACTACCGCGACGGTTCCCACAATCGGAGGAAGGGGAAGCGTTTTAGTCCTCTCCGCAGTCACGTGAACGGGCCCGATATCCACCACTTTTTCCCGGGTGGTGTAGGTGAAGCCTTGATACGCAAAAGCTACGACCCCCACGACGATGAGGACGATTGCCAACACTGTGCTTGTTTTCATCTTTGCCAGACGTTTCGAGTTATCGGGCCAGCAGCGTATCCGGATGCGGGCCCACGGTTTATTTAGTAGCGATGGGCGACCCGATCTCGGTACCAATGATTTCGCCCGAGACAATCAGTTCCACGCGCCGATTCTGCTGCCGGCCGGTGTTGGTCTCGTTCGACGCCACCGGCTGAGTTTTTCCAAAGCCTTTTGCCGTAACCGAATCCATCGGAATTCCCGCATGGGTCAGGTAGTCGCGCACGGCCGTGGCGCGATGTTCGGAGAGCTGCTGGTTGTAATCGTCCCCGCCCACGCTGTCCGTATGACCTTCCACATCCAGCTTGAGACCCGGGTGCCCGGAGATAATGCCCGCCACCCTGGCCAGCTTCTCACGTGCTCCAGGCCGCAGCGAATACTTGGCCGTGTCGAAAAGAACGTCCGACATATTGACGATCAAGCCACGGGCCGTGTCGCGCGTCTCGAGAATCACGTTGAATTGCCGCAATAACTGAGCGCGCAATTCTGTTTTTTCTGCCTCGGCTTGTGCTTTGTCCCTGGCGGCGCGATCGAGATCCGCCTGGAGCCCGGCCTTTTGCGCCTCATTCTCCCGCCTCAAGCGATCGGCTTCGTTAGCGGCCGAAGCCGTCCGCAGGTCGTTCTCCGCTTTCAGACGGTCCGCTTCGCTCTGCGCAGCCGCCATTTGCGCTTCATTTTCCCGTTTTAAGCGCTCGGCGTCGGCGTGTGCAGCGTGCCGGGCCGCCTCGGCTTCCCGTGTGACGCGCTCGGTTTCCGACTGTGCCGCCGCCCGTTCGCCCTCGGCCCGCGATTCGCGCTCCGCGCCCGCCTGGCGCTCGTTCGCCAGGTTCTCTTCCTCCATCTTTTTGATGGTGATGATGCGGGCATCTTCCGCCATTTGAACGGCCTCGCGCGCTACCGTTCCGATGGGCTTCTTGCCCGCCTTACCCTGCAGATAGCCCTCGGCATTCTCGAGGCCTTGGACGGCTTTCAGGAAGGTATCGGCGGCATATCGTTCCGCGCCGGTCCACCGTGCAATCTGGACGGCATTTCGCGCTTCGTAGAGCTCCAGTGGCACCTTCCGGTCCAGCCGCAGAGGCCTGATCTCGGACGGGTTCACGTTCAAAGTGTATTGGCCGCGCGGCAACAGCTCATACTTCGCGTCGACCTCTTCAATGGTTCCCGTTGTATCTCTTCTGATGACGTTCTCCATCACCACGACATCGCTAGGCTGCGTGACCGCAAAATAGGGTTCCGCTGTTACGATCAGGCCGAAAGACTGCAGCTCGGTGGTGGCGTTGAGCTTACTTTTGCCGTCATGCAACAGCACTTCGCCCACGTTGGTGGCCCGGCCCTCGGGTGTGATGGCCCACATCACGTAAGTCAGATACTCGGGACCATAGTGAGTGGCCGGCTGCATCCTCTCCGTGTGCGCATCGATTTTGATCACACCTTGCTTGCTCTCCACCCTGGCCTCACCGCGTGCTTCGGGCATCAATGCCGTGCCACGGAAATCGATGTTCGTAGCTCCACTGCGGTGATGGTAATTAATCGCCTTGGTGGTGCGCGCCACAACGGTGACGCGATAGATGGGCGCCGAGCCATTGGCCATCCTGGCCCCGTTCTCGGTTACATTCTGTTGGCGAGTCGGGTTGGGCGCCTGTGGCGCCTGAGCCGATAGAATTCCGCATGTTATGAGCAATGCGCCGATCGTCTTCATCTGCCTGCCTCAATTCGTTTTTTCACGGCTTCGTGAGTGGGGCCGTTCATGAACTTCTGCATTGCGGTGCGGCGAGTAACGGTTCAATTCAGAGATCAGCTTCGCCCCCGCCCGGGGCGTGCGAACTCCTTTGGTTACGATCTCCCGGTTCTCCAGCCTCCGCCCGTAGAGCGCCGCGTTATCGTCCAGATCCTGGCGCAGGGTGGCCCCTTCCAGGGCAACGCCCGCAAACAAGCCCTGGGATCTCGACCACGAAAGAATTTCAGCGTGCATCTGCGCGTCTGTTTGAGCGGTCGTCGTGCGTCCCACCGGACCCGCCGCCACGGACCCTTCGGCGCCCAAAGTGAACTTACTCGAGAGCAGCTTGTCCTCGCCGCGGCTATTCATCACCAGCATGATCAAATCCGTCTCGGAGCCGCCGATCTGGAAGCCCACGCTGCCACCCTCAATCCGGACCGTAGCCGGCGCCGACCAACCGGCGTTCGCCCTCCGGCAGGACAGATATCCCTTGCCATATTTCCCCCCGAATATGAAGGCCCCGGTCTTGAGCCCAGGCACAATCACGATGCAGTGGGCATTCTCAAGCAGTTCCTGCGGAATGCCTTTGTCCGGCGCGGCCATGACTTCCGAAAACACGGCGGCGGCTTCATTCAGCCGCTTGGCGCCCTCGTTGCTGTCTTTAGCCAGCAGCGGCGTAACAGCCAGCGCGGCCAATATAGTCAGTTTCATGTATTCCCCCTTGTCACTTCGCAAGATTTTCCGCGACGCCTTCTGCTCTTGCACGGCCAGCACCAACCTCTTCCTCACACCGAGATATCCCCCGGCTGATGCGGCATACTCAGGCTGCAGGTTGTTGGTGTTGGACGGAGTTCCAGACCAAAGCGCCGAGGTTTGGCTGGTGCACGGGTCTTGGGCCGATTAGCGTTGCTGTGGAAGCAGGTGCAGAATATGTTACTGCAGATGCAGGTTTTGCCGACGTTCCGGGCGTGCTATTGGTTCAGGTTTCAGCGGCCGGCCGTCAGATCCGGTTTCATTTCCGAGTCGATGGTTGCGGCGTGCGCTTCTTTGCGGAATTCGCCGATCCGATTCTGCAGTGTCCGAAGACTGATTCCCAGAATTTCGGCGGCACGCTTGCGGTTGTTATTCACGTACTCGAGCGTGAGTTTGATGTAGGCTTCTTCGGCGTGCGAGAGTGGCTGGCCGGGCTGCAGCATCAGCCGGCCATGGCCGTCGGATGGCGGTGGCGTCTTCGGCCCGGCTCTCATTTCGAAGCTGGCTGCAGGCAGGTGATCGAGCCGGATCGTACCTACGTTTGCCACGATCGTAGCCCGCTCGATCACGTTGCGCAGTTCCCTTACATTGCCGGGCCAGTCATAGGCGCTGAAAAGCTCCAGCACATCGGGGTCGATGCCGGTAACACGGGCCGCGTGCTTCCTGTTCAGAGTCTGGATCATGACCTCCGCAATGAGCGGAATATCTTCTTTTCGCTCACGGAGCGGCGGAAGCACGATTTGAAACACGCTCAACCGATAGTAGATTTCTTCGCGCAGGTGCGCCACCTGGGAGCGGCTGGTGGCTGCGAGCAGACGCACATCTACGGGAATTTCGCTTTTGCCGCCGAGCCTTCGCACACGCAGGTCTTCGAGAACGCGCAGGAGCTTGGGCTGCGTCGGTAGAGGCATCTCGCCGATCTCATCAAAAAACAGCGTACCGCCATGTGCCTGCTCGAAGCACCCCGCGCGGCGCTCCATGGCGCCGGTGAACGCACCCTTCTCGTGGCCGAACAGCTCGCTCTCAATCAAGCTCTCGGGTAGCGCCGCTGCATTGACTGCGACGAAGGGACCATCACTGCGTGGCGATAACTTATGAATTTCCCGCGCCACTAACTCCTTCCCGGTACCGGTCTCTCCAGAGATCAATACCGCCGCTGAAGTAGGCGCTACCTGCCGGATGATCGAGAAGACTTCCTGCATTGCCGGGGAAGTTCCCACCAAGTCTCCCAATACGCCACGAATGGTCAACTCGCGGTTGAGTTCTTGCGTTTTCTGTAGGGCTCGTTTGTGGAGAATGGCGCGTTCCAGAAGGATCTCGAACGCGCGTGGTTCCACCGGCTTTTCAAGGAACCAGAATGCTTTGAGGTCATGAACCACGGTCAGCGCCTTCTCGATGCTGCCGAAGGCTGTGAGCACGATCGCCGGAGTAAGGTCGCCGTGCTGCTTCAACTGCTGGATCAGCTCGAATCCGTCCATGCGCGGCATGACCAGATCCGCCACAATGACGTCCGGGTTGAAGACGCTGAGACGTTCCAGCGCTTCGATGCCATCGGCGGCCACCTGCGTCACAAAGCCGCGATCGGAAAGAATGGTTGCCAACGCAGCACGCTGAAACATGTCATCGTCCACGATGAGAATGCGGCCAGGCATCACTTGTGCTGAAAGGGACACTTCCAAGGCATTATATCAAGCCGCCGGACTGGGTATTTGGACCTCGACCCTGTGCTCCTGGCGGTCGTCAATAAGGGGAATAGCCGTGTCGTCGTGCTCGACGCCATCAACCGTCACCTTCGTTCCACCGCTCTGGGCAGGCGTTTGCAGGACAACAATATGGTAGACCGTGTCCCGATACCGGTAATGCACTTTGAACTCCTTCCAATGCACTGGAAGGCAGGGCGTGAACCGCAGTTTATCCACCTCGAGCCTCAGCCCGAGGAGCGATTCCACGATTAGGCGGTACATCCAGCCGGCCGAGCCCGTGTACCAGGTCCACCCACCGCGGCCGGTGTGCGGCGAAAGCGCATAGACGTCGGCCGCGACGACGTACGGCTCCGCTCTGTAAGTTGCAATCGCCTCTGGAGTTGCGGCGTGGTTCACCGGGTTGATCAGGGCCAGCAATTCCCACGCGCGGTGGCTGTCGCCCAAAGCGGCGAATGCCATCACGGTCCAGATCGCCGCATGCGTGTACTGTCCGCCATTTTCCCGGACGCCGGGGACGTACCCTTTGATATAGCCGGGATCCAAATCCGACTTGTCGAACGGGGGATCCAGGAGCTGGATGAGGGCATCACTTCTGCGAACCAGGCGCGTATCTACTGCCGTCATAGCGCTGCGCGAACGCTGGTCATCGCCCGCCCCGGATAGAACCGACCAGCTTTGCGCGATCGAATCAATCTGGCATTCGGGGTTACTGGCGGACCCGAGCGGCGAGCCGTCGTCGAAGTAGGCGCGGCGGTACCATTCGCCATCCCAGCTGTTTTGCTCGATGTTCGTGCGCACGCGAGCGGCCTCGCTCCGGCAGCGTTCGGTGAAAGGCAGATCGCCCCGATTGCGGGCCACTTCAGCGAACCGCGCGAGCACTTCAAGCAGGAAAAATCCCAGCCAGACGCTTTCCCCTTTGCCGTGCTCGCCCACCCGGTTCATGCCATCGTTCCAGTCACCTGAACCCATGAGCGGCAGGCCGTGTTCGCCAGACGTCAGGCCGTGCAAAATAGCTCTCACGCAGTGTTCGTACAGCGGCGCCGTTTCTTCCGATTGAACCGGCAGATCGTAGTACGAGTCCTCCTCTGCGTTCACCGCGCGGCCTTCGAGGAAGCGCACGGGTTCATCCAATACTCCGGTGTCCCCTGTGCTCAGCACGTAACGGGATGTGGCCAGCGGCAACCAGAGATAATCATCCGAGCAATGGGTCCGGACGCCCCGGCCCGCGGGCGGATGCCACCAGTGCTGGACATCTCCTTCCCGGAACTGACGGGACGCGGACAAGAGTAAGTGCTCGCGCACCAGGCGCGGCTCGGCATGGACGAGGGCCATGACGTCCTGCAGCTGATCGCGGAAGCCGAACGCGCCCCCGGACTGGTAGTATCCGCTCCGCGCCCACAGACGGCACGCCAGCGTTTGATAGACCAGCCAGCCATTGGCCAGGACGTTAACGGACGGGTCGGGGGTTTCCACATACACCGCGCCGAGCGTGTGCTTCCAGTACTGCCAGACGGCTTCGAGCGCGCCGCGCGCGGCGTTGGATCCGCGGAAGCGATGCGCCAGGTTGCTGGCGTCCGCGGCGTCTCGCCCCGCGCCCAACCTGAAGATGACCTCCCGCTCCTGCCCGTCGGCAAGCTCGAAGGGAACCTGGATCGCGGCGCACGGGTCCAGAGCGGCCCCCAACTTGCCGGAAAGCCGGGATTGCATCATAGCGGCTGGAGTCCGAAGCGTGCCGTTGCGCCCGATAAACTCCGTGCGATCGCCCGTTACGGTCCGGATGGCATCGTCCACATCAAAGAAGGCCACCCTGCCCGTGAACTCCGTGTTGTACGGATTCTGCGCGAAAACTGCGCCGCCGTCGCGATCCATTTCGGTGATTACATGCATGGACGACTTCGACCGGAGATCGCCTAGCACCCATTCCAAATAGCCTGTGGCGGAGAGCCGCCGCGTCCTGCCGGACTCATTCCGCACTTTCAGGACCGAGAACTTGACCGCTGCGTCCAGCGCTACGTATACCCACAGCTCCGAGTGGATGCCATTTTCGGCGTGCTCGAAGACGCTGTAGCCGAATCCGTGGCGGCTGACGTAGGGGTTTATCCCGCGCATGGGCTGCGGCGTGGGGCTCCAGAAGTAGCCGGTCTCTTCATCACGCAGGTAGAAGGCTTCTCCGCCCGAATCGCTTACCGGGTCATCGGACCAGGGTGTAAGGCGGAACTCGTGCGCATTCTCGCGCCAGGTGTAGGCGCGCCCGCTCTCCGAGATGACGGTGCCGAACTGCGCGTTCGCCAGCACGTTGATCCACGGCGCAGGCGTCGTCTGCCCCGCCGCGGTTGTGATTACGTACTCACGCCCATCGGGAGTGAATCCTCCCAGGCCATTGAAGAAGATCAGATCGCGCGAAGGCGCCGCGGCGGCTGCCGGCGGATCCGCGCGGCGGGTCCGGGTCGGAGCGAACATCGGAACCGGTACTTCGACAACGCTCCGGCCGTCGATCTGGTCCGACAGCGATCCCCGGCTATCCGTGATAATGACGCGCGCGACCGATTGGATCAGAATGCGGTCCTCATCCGATATCTGGTCACCGGATCTTATGAAGATCCCGCCAGGCCGGTCCGTCACGTTCGCTTCGATGCCCGCGGCAATCAATCCTGTGATCTGGTCGTGCAGCAACTGCCGGTAACCGCCGTGATCTTCGTTCCAGATCACCAGGTCTGCCGCCAGCCCTTTGAACCGCCAATACGCATGAGCTTGTACCAGTTGGCGTGCCAGATCGATATTGCCCGGATCTTCGATCTGCAGCAGCACGATGGGCAAGTCGCCGGAAATGGAATAGCCCCACAATCCCGACTGGCCGCGGCGGTTCTTGACGAGAACACTGGCGTCGGCGCGCAGCGAGGTATTGGCATAAATGACAGAGCTGGCCAGCCGGCCATAGAGCTGCGCATCGGCCTCCGTGGCATTGAGCTGCCGCAGCACCACCTGGCTATGGGTCCATGCCAGTTCGAAGACGCGATTCGCCAGGCGCTGGTCCTGGTATTTCTCGACCAGGCCCAGGCATGCATCGCGGCTGGCGCCGACGCCGGTGACGATATTGATTGTCGCTGACTGTTCCGGATCGAGCGTGATTGGACACCGGATGGCCACGATCGGATCGAGCACCGAGCCCTGGCTGCCCGAAAGCGCCTTGGGACTCCTCATGGCGTCAGGATTGACAACAGTATTTCCACGCCCGATGAACGCCATGCGGTCGGTCTCATAGGAGACTTCTTCCGTTTCCGCTCCATGCACGGCCATCAGGTGAAACATCCAAGGAGCCTGTTCGTCGCGGGAGCGGGGGCGGCGAGTGCAAAGGATCGCCTGGCGCTCGGGGACGATCTCGGTCTGCACAAAAAGATTGCTGAACGCCGAGTGCAACGCGTCGGCGGCCGCAGAAGCCAGGACAACCTCCGCGTAACTCGTGACAGTTATGGCTCGGCGCGTGCGCGAGCGGTTGGTGACGGTGATGCGCCGCAACTCGATATCGTCCTCGGGTGAAACGGCGATCTCGGTGTGCATGTCGAATACGCGGCCGCCGGAGCGAAACTCGGCGCGCCCCTCCGAGAAGATGGCTTCGTAAGTCTTCCGTTGTTTCAGCGTGGGCTGAAATGCGGTTGACCAGAACTCGCCACTGGTTATATCGCGGACATAACAAAATGTCCCCCAGTTATCGCAAGTACTGTCTTCACGCCAGCGCGTGACGGCAATGTCCTTCCAGCGGCTGTAGCCACCCCCCGCGTTGGTGATCATCACGTGGTATCTGCCGTTAGACAACAGTTGAACTTCCGGGATCGCCGTGTTGGGGCTGCTGTAAACGCGCACCGGCGCTTCCGGAGCACTCGAAGCTTCACGAAAGGCGGAGGGTTCAGCGGTGTCGGTGTGGAACGCCGTGGCCTTCGGGATCCGTTCTTGCAGCAGCAGCGTGGTAGCCCGAAACGATGGATCCGACTCGAATCGCTTCTGCATCGGGCGGTCGAGCAGCAGGTAGGCGAGAGATAAGCAGGTCATGCCCTGGTGATGCGCCATGAAGGACCGGACCACGGCGGCCGATCGCCCGCGCGGCACACGCGACGGCGTGTAGTCGATGGCTTCATAGAAGCCGTACTTGCCTTCGAATCCGTCGGCGGCAAGCCGTTCGAGGTTGAGGCACGCCTCTTCTGGCGCCACCATCAGCGCCAGCGCCGAGGCATATGGCGCAATCACCAGGTCCTCGGCCAGCCCGCGCTTGAGCCCCAGGCCGGGCACGCCGAACGCCCGGTACTGATAGTTCAGATGAACGTCGATGGTGTTGTACCCGGACTCGGACATTCCCCACGGCCTGCCGCGCGTCTTTCCATATTCGATCTGCCGCTCGACTACTGCCTTGCATGTCTGGTCGAGCAGCGTGTTTTCATACGTGGGCATGACCAGCAGCGGCATGAGGTACTCGAACATCGAACCGCTCCAGGAAAGAAGAGTCGGTTCTCCGCCCACGGTTGTGAGCAGGCGCCCCAACGCAAACCAACTCTCCTGCGGAATTTGCCCCTGCGCAATCGCTACGAAGCTGCACAATCTTGCTTCCGAAGCCAGCAGATCGTAGTAGCTCGCATCCCGCCGCCGCTCGCTTACGTTATATCCGATGGCCAGCAGGTGGCGCGCCTTGTCGAACAGGAAGTCGTACTCCATGACGGCGAAATCCGCGCATTCCAAGGCCAGGCCTTCGAGAGCCGCAACCATGTCCCCCGCACGCGGGCTTGCGGCGGGAAGCCTCGCCAGTTCGCGCAGCGTCGGGATGTCGCCGATTTCATTAGCGCCGCCGAGCATCAGCTCATCCAGGGCGCCCTGGCATTGCCGGACCAACGCATCCGCCCACCAGTTGGCGCCGGAGCGAGGATCGAGGTGGTGCACCAGCTCGATGGCGGACGCCGTCAGCCGCTCGAGGCAGAGCCGTGCGGGCGCCATAGTGGACGGCCGGGACTCCAGATTCATGCGGAGTTGCGCGAATTGGGCCAGACAGGCTCCTCCGGCGGCCTCTTCCAGAATCTGCAGCGTGTCGGCGAGCCCATCAAACAATCGCGGCCCCAGAATCTTCTGATCGGGAAGAGACATCAGGCCCGCGCGCAATGTCAGCAGATGGCCGGCCAGGTTCCCGCTGTCCACGGTCGAGATGTAGAGAGGCGGCAGCGGTTGCAGAGACCGGGTGTCGTACCAGTTGTAGAAGTGGCCGCGGTACCGTTCCAACGCCTTCATTGCGTGGAGCGCATTCTCCGTGCGCTCGATCAGTTGTGCCGTCGACATGTAACCGAAGTCTCGGGCGGACAGATTGGCCAGCAGCGCAAGTCCCATGTTGGTGGGTGACGTGCGATGCGCGATGGCCTCTACCGGATGCTCCTGGTAATTATCTGGCGGCAGCCAATGATCTTCGGGACCCACGAAGGTCTCGAAGAACGCCCAGGTTTTTCGCGAAAGATTTCTGAGGAAAACAGTCTGATCGGCCGTCAGCCTGGCGCGCGGGCGAGCGAGCGGCAGGCTGATCCACCATGCAATCGCGGGGGAAAGCAACCAGAGGCCCAGCACAGGCCCGGCGACCGCTAACGAATCTGGCCTCGAGAGCGCCAGATAAATCGCCGCGAGACTGGCAAGCGCGGGGCCGGCCCACATCGACCGGCACGAGGCGAATAGATCGTTGCGGCCACTGCGATCCAGGTCGCCCGACGGGTTCCATTCCAGAAGCCGTTTGTGCGTGAAAAGCATCCGTCCGGCCGTGCGCACAATCGCATCCAGACTGAAGATCGCTTCGTACGGGAGGCACACCAGGGTGAATATCGCCTGGGCCAAGTGCCGCTCAACCGAACGCACGCAGCCTGAGAGGTGCTGGCTCAGCAGCACATCGTCGGGCTTCTGAAACAAATGCAAAATCGAGCCGAGCAGGGGCGGAATCAGAATGACGGCCACTACCGACAAGGTCCAGAACCAGGCCGGAGACAAAACCGTCCAGCCGAGCAGCAACAGCAGCATCATTGCGGAAGGCTCGAGACTGCGCCGGAGGTTGTCGAAAATCTTCCAGCGGGAGAGGCCGGAAAGCGGATTGCTCCGGCGGCCGCTCAGGCCGGGAACGCGCGGCAGCAGCCATCTCGCAATCTGCCAGTCCCCCCGAATCCACCGGCGCCGGCGGCTGACATCGGCGCCATAGCGGGACGGATATTCCTCGTAGAGCTCCACGTCGCTCAGCAGGCCCGAGCGCGCATAGCACCCTTCCAGAAGATCGTGGCTGAGGATCCGGTTCTCGGGAAAACGCCCGTTGAGGGACCGCTCGAACGCGTCGACCTCGTAAATCCCCTTGCCGATGAACGAGCCTTCGCCAAACAGGTCCTGGTACACATCGGAGACGGCGCGCGTATACGGGTCGATGCCCGGTTCACTTCCCCACAGCCGCGCATACCGCGACCGGTTGGTTCCCGGCAGGCTCACCGCCACGCGCGGCTGCAGGATGCCGTATCCCTCGGTAACGCGCTGCCGGTCTTCATCGAACCGTGCGCGATTCAGCGGGTGCGCCATGGCTTCCACAAAGTGCCGTGCCGCTTCGCGCGGAAGTTGGGTATCCGTGTCGAGGGTGATGACGTACTTAACGCCCGGCAAGACTGCTGTCTCACCGACCACCAGCGAGAAGTTATCCCCTGTCGGGCCGAATGTTCCTCCGCGCAGCAGCGAGTTCAATGCCGCAAGCTTGCCTCGCTTGCGCTCGTAACCCATCCAAAGCTTCTCGTGCGGATTCCAGCGGCGCGGGCGATGGAAAAGAAAAAAGGTGCCGCTCTTCTGGGCACGGTACTTTTCGTTGAGCTCTTCGATCCGCGTCCGGGCCAGGCGCAGCAGGGGCTCGTCCTCCGGCAGGGTTTCCTGGTGCGCGTCTTGAAAATCAGTCAGAAGTCCAAAGTGCAGGTTTGCATCCCGATTTGCGAGGAACCGGACCTCCAGCGCTTCCGCCAGATCCTCGACGTTTTGGGCGCTCGAGAGCATCGCCGGGACCACGGCAATGGTACGCAATTCTGGTGGAATTCCTTCGGAGAAGTCCATGCGCGGCAGCGGATGCGGAGTCGCCAGCAACGTTGCCAGCCAGTTCACCAGCGCCACCGCCAGCCGGCTGGCGCACAAGAGCGAGACCATGCCAGTCAGTGCAAGCGCCCAGCCATGAAACGCGCTGGCGTAAGCCTTCGCTGTTAAACCCGCCGTGAAAAGCACCGTAACAAGCAGGATCGGGGCCAGATAGACGGACAAGGGAAAGCGGCGGATCACCCCGTGCAACGTCTCGGACACCGACGGCTGGGTGTGAGCGATTTGTCCAAGCTGCGGAAGTCCCTCGTCGATCAGGTAGAAGCCAACGTGCGCCGCGCGAACTTCGCCGCCTTTCCGGTCCACGGCATCGCGCGCCAGTTGGATGGCTTTGAGCGCCACGTCGACTTCCGGCAACTGGCTGCTCTTGGCGACCTTCTCCACTACATGGCGATAGCGGTCGCGGGTGGCGAAATCCATTCTGCCGTATACGCCGCCTGGGTCCTCGCGCAGCGTCTGCTCCACCACGCTCATCGTCTCGACGAACTCGCGCCAGTCCATGGCTCCGAGAAATCGGAGGCTGGCGATGGTGTTGCTGATGGAGACCTGGTCGGCGGCCTGTTGCTGGTTCTCCGACCGCACCAACTCCTCGATGGTCAGGCCGGACTCGGAGAGTTGCTGCTCGATCCAGGTGAGCGGCAACGCTAAAGCGGGGCTCTGTCCCTGCAGCCGGCGCGCAAATTCGGCGACGAAGGAGCTGACCATGGGCGGGTTCGACCGCGCCATGTCCGCGATCACCAGAATCAGGCTTTTCGGGTCCTTTTCGGCGACCTCGGTCAGCCGGTCCGCCCAAATGTCGGCGTGGTTGCGGTCGGTCCTGTCGGCGGCGACCCGTGTTCCAACGCGCCTGAGATTTTCGATCAATGCCAGGCGCAGCATGATCGGGATAGCCCACAATTCGCCCAGCTTCAGAGCGGCCACCGTTTGATACGCTGCTACGAAGTTGGTGATGCTCCCGGGATCCACCCGTCCATCACCATGTGCAATCGTCTCCAGCGCAATGTCATACACGCGCGGAAACCCGGCCGAAACGCCGTTTAGGAGGGAAGGCAGTTCCTGGCTGTATCCTTTTGGAAGGTGTCTCTTGGCTGTCCGAATCTGCTCTTCGATCAGGTAGAAGTTATCGAGCAGCCACTCTCCGGCGGGAGTGATTCGCCGGTTCGCCTGAACCGCGTCCGTCAGCAGGGTCCGGACGCCGATCAAAACGCCTTCGTTTTCAGCTAGCCGCGTGAGAAGCCGGTCGCGAGCGGGTCCCGGAATCAACTGATGGGAAACCGCCAGGGTCTGGCCATGCAGCTTCATCTGATCGGCGCTGAACAGCTCCGATCGCAACGGCGGCTCGTCGCCGGAGTATTTCTTGGGTAAGCCATTTCCGCGCAGGCTGGCGCTCAATTGCAGCCAGCTTTTGTTAATGGCTTTGCTGCGCGCCTGCACCTTTGAGGCTAAACCGAGCGTCATGATCCTCCACCCTGCCGGGTATCAACCGGTTGTGGAAGGCGCTTCCCTTGGAGTGTTCTCGTCTAGAATCAGCCGCAGGCGTACGACTAGCGACTTGCCCAGGTTGATCTCATCCGGGTTGGTCCTGTAACCGGGCATTTTCGGATCGATGTATTGTCTGCGGAATAGCTGGTCCGATACCAGAGTCGCTAACAGCCTCACCTCCTCGGTGGTGAGTTTCAGAGTCATGTGCTTCTTGCGTTCTCCGCTCTCTGGAGGCGAGTCTGCTCCACTACCGCCAGGCAAATAGTTGATTGATACTTTGATCATGTTCCTTCCCTCTTGAGTGCCGCTTCCCGGTCCGATACTGAGCCGCGACCAAAGGGAGCGCTTCTTACGAACTCTTTCCGACAGGCCGCTAATTGTCTACTTCCTCTTGTATCTCACAGATCATGGCCTCGGTGGTTAGCATGAGCGAAGCGACGGAAGACGCATTCTGCAGAGCCGTGCGCGTCACCTTGGCGGGGTCGATGACGCCGGCTTTGACCAGGTCCTCGTATTCTTCGGTCGCCGCGTTAAATCCATAGTTGGCGTCTTTGTGGCTTCGGACCTTCTCTACTACGATAGCGCCCTCGCTGCCGGAATTCTCGACGATCTGCCGCAAGGGCTCCTCGCAGGCGCGCCGCACAATTTTTACGCCGGTTTGTTCGTCGCCTTCGAGCTTGAGCTTTTCCAGCGCGACCGCCGCGCGCAACAGCGCTACGCCGCCGCCCGGCACGATGCCTTCCTCGACCGCTGCGCGCGTGGCGTGCATCGCATCTTCGACGCGAGCCTTCTTCTCTTTCATCTCGGTTTCGGTCGCGGCCCCGACCTTGATGATGGCCACGCCGCCGGCCAGCTTCGCCAGCCGCTCCTGCAACTTCTCCCGGTCATAGTCCGAGGTGGTTTCCTCGATCTGCGCGCGGAGCTGCTTGATACGGCCCTGAATGCTCTTCGGCTCGCCGGCGCCATCGATGATGGTGGTGTTGTCCTTATCCACCGTGACGCGCTTGGCGCGGCCCAGATCTTCGAGACGCACGCCATCGAGCTTCATGCCAGTCTCTTCCATGATGGTTTTGCCGCCGGTGAGAATGCCGATATCTTCGAGCATCGCCTTGCGGCGGTCGCCGAAGCCGGGCGCCTTCACCGCGCAAGCATTTAGGGTGCCGCGCAGCTTATTGACCACCAGCGCCGCCAGCGCGTCGCCTTCCACGTCCTCCGAGATTACGAGCAGGGGCTTTCCTGCGCGCGCGATCTGCTCGAGCAGCGGCAGCAGGTCCTTCATATTGCTGATCTTCTTCTCGTGGATCAGGATGTACGGATCTTCGAGCACGCACTCCATTCGCTCGGCATCGGTAACAAAATAGGGCGACAGATAACCGCGATCGAATCGCATGCCCTCCACCGTGACAAGCTCTGTGACCATGGTCTTCGACTCTTCGACCGTGATCACGCCGTCTTTGCCGACTTTCTTCATGGCATCGGCAATAATGTTGCCGATGGTCGAGTCGCTATTGGCGGAAATCATGCCGACCTGCGCGATCATGTCGCCGTCGACCGGCTTCGAGAGTTTCTTGACCTGCTCGACGACCACTTCGACGGCTTTGTCTATCCCGCGCTTCAGCGCCATCGGATTCACACCCGCCGCGACAGCTTTCACGCCCTGGCGGAAAATAGACTGCGCCAGAAGTGTGGCCGTAGTTGTGCCGTCGCCGGCTACATCAGACGTCTTCGACGCGACCTCGCGGACCATCTGCGCGCCCATGTTCTCGAGCGGGTCTTTCAGTTCGATCTCTTTCGCGACCGTCACACCGTCTTTCGTGATATTCGGCCCGCCGAATTTCTTTTCCAGAATGACGTTGCGGCCCTTGGGGCCGAGCGTGACTTTCACGGCATCCGCCAGTTGGTTCACGCCTCGCAGAATGGCCTGCCGGGAATGCTCGCTATATACGATTTGTTTTGCCATGTGATGACCTTTCGGTTCTCTCCTGGTTTATTAGCCGGCCTGTTTGGCGGTCGTGGGTTTCTGCTCCATTACGCCGAGAATTTCGTCCTCGCGCATGATCAGATACTCTTCGCCGTCTAGTTTAATGTCGCTGCTGGAATACTTACCGAACACAATGCGATCGCCGACTTTGACATCGACAGGAATCACTTTGCCGTCTTCCATGCGCTTGCCTAGTCCGACGGCGATGACTTCGGCTTCCTGCGGCTTTTCCTGGGCCGAATCCGGGATGATGATGCCGCTGCGTAGGGTTTCCTGCTCGGCGATCCGCTTCACCACGATGCGATCGGAGAGAGGTCGAATTTTCAGCATGCTGTTTAGTCTCCAGTTTGGGTTGATTTCTGAGATTCGTTTGGCCAGCTCTTTATTGATCTTGATCTTTTTGTAGCGCGGATCTTGCGCGATCATTCGCCGTACCTGATCGCTCAACTCCTGCCAGTCATGGATGAAATAGCCGGCCTCATCTTTCCCCATCACTGCGGCCCGCTTGTCTTCGAGGATGGCGATCACGGCCAGCGTATCCACTCGATCCTCTTCCACCTGCTTGCTGGCGGCCGACGCCAGCGCACGGGCCACGCGATCGAATTCGGCACTCACCCGTATCTTGATCTGCTCTGCCCACTCGATTTGATTCACCGTACCGGTCATGGTGTGCTGTGCAACACGGCAACAGGGAAGCCCATCACTGAATTCAATGAGCCTCCAGCACCTGTAAGGTGTGAGGTCCTTACTCTTTTCTGGTTGAATACCGGTTCAAGTCCGCCGCCAGCTCCGTGCCTGCTTCGGTGGCCTTCGCGCCGCCCCGGAGGATTTGCTTATTGGTTGGCCGGCCCCCATACATTTCCGCGTTGGTTTCGTTGTCCGGCCGGAGGGTTGCTCCGTCCAGTGCGATGCCTGCAAATACACCGCGCGAGCGGGAGTAGGTCAAGATCTCAGCCTGCAGCTTGAGATCTGTATTGGCCGACGCACTGCGGCCCACCGGTCCGGCTGCCACGGATGCGTCCGCGCCCAAAGTAAACTTGCTCGACAGAAGCTTTTCGGCGCCCCGTTTGTTCATCACGAGCATGATGGCGTCCGTTTCCGAGCCGCCGATCTGGAATCCGAAGCTCCCGCCTTCCACCTTAACGGCGGCCGGTGCCGACCACCCTCTGCCGGAAGCCTGGCGGCACTCGATGAAACCTTTGCCATACTGGCCGCCCACCACAAAAGCTGCTTTCTTGATTCCCGGAACAATCACCACGCACTGTGCTTTCTCGAGCAACTCGTCCGGAATGCCCTGATCCGGGGCCGACATGACTTCCGTTAGCACCTCCGCCGACGTCTTCAAACGAGTCGCCGCACTCTCGCCAGCGTATAGCGCGCCTACGCTGAGGCAAGCGATTCCAAACCGTTTTAAATTCATGATTCTCTCCTGAGTCGATTATGAGTCCCGATAAAATCCTGTTTAATGTGAATCGCCCGTGAACGCCGAGCTTTCCTGAATGTGGCGCGAGTGAGCGCTTACCGTCGCAAATGGCATGCCTAGAAATGACCGGCATGACACGTCGGTAATTTCCGCGCAGTTACATTTGTGCGATTCGACATTCGTGATTACCTGCTTGACGGCCCTGCGCACCGCCGCTTCTTTGTCCAATCCAAAGGCCGTTATCTTCATCTCGCCGGCCATGAAGAAAAACGTCCATCCGGCTTTGTTGATTGCCGTATCCAGCCCGTTTAGATCGAGGTTGCTGACGGCGGTCCAGCCATTCGAATACGGCTGGCTTTCGAGCCGTAGCGACTGGGGCATGAGCGCGCCTTCTTCGATGAGAATTGTTCC
>Ga0310811_10004713_pt1 | contig 17172 bp, 18 predicted proteins | sample YCmetagenome_FD_207642 | JGI IMG/M metagenome (GOLD analysis project Ga0310811, IMG submission 207642) | Soil microbial communities from experimental microcosm in Duke University, North Carolina, United States - YC | ecosystem: Engineered > Artificial ecosystem > Soil microcosm > Unclassified ...
GCTGGGGGCCTGCTGCCCCTGGCCGATGATCTCCTCGACCTGCTGGCGCACACCCTCCAGCGCGATCCCCAACGACTCGAGCGCCTTGGCCGCGACACCCTCACCCTCATGGATCAGACCCAAAAGGATGTGCTCGGTGCCGATGTAATTGTGGTTGAGCATCCTGGCCTCTTCCTGAGCCAGAACGACCACCCGCCTCGCGCGGTCGGTGAACCTCTCGAACATTCCCACTCCCTCGACTGCTGCGCCGGCGGTGAGCCTCCGCCATCTTGGCCGGCGGATTCAGCACCGTATGACCACTGTAGTAGCCAACCGGCCGGGTCGGACCACCACTGGTGCGGATTCCGGTATGGCAGCCGGTTCTCGCAAACCGGGTTCGGCCTGCGTCTTCGCTGGTAGCTGACGTGACGTCCAACGTCACAGGACCCTCGCGGATTCCCTGCCGGACGCCTTGTCCGCTCACCGCGAACACGCCGGGGTTACCCCGGCGGCGGAGTGACGGCGAACCAGTAAGGTAAGGCAGACCTAACTTTTCCTGAGAAGGGGACGCCGATCCACACCGCGCGCCACGCTCCCGCCCGACACGGCCTGGAGCAGTCCATCCAGCGGGTCGCACCACGCCAGGGCCGCTGCGAACTGCGCGCCTGCCTGCCGGACGAAATGCCGGACGACCTCGTGCGCGGTCCAGGCCGGCAGCCTCCGACCGGCCCCGGGACCACGGTCCGCCCGGTCGCCGCCGCCACCTGGCTCCGCTGCGCCGGGTTCCTGGCCGACCCGGCGCGCTTCGACCTGTGGCGCGGACTGCTCGCCGGCTGGCTGGCCGACCGCTTCGGCACCGCGCCGCCCCGGACCACGGCCGGCTACGTCATGTCCTGGTACCTGTACGTTCCGGCCTACGCGGGCGCGCTCCTGCTGCACCACGAACGGCGCGTCCCGTCGCTGCGGCCGGCCGAACTGGCGTTCCGCCTCGGCGGGGACCGGCCGCACCCCGACGGGATCGCGGTGCTGGGCAAGGAGTTCTTCTGCCTGCCCGGCGATCCGGGAGCGACCCGCGCCGAAGCCACGGTCGTGGCCGGGGAGCGGGCGCTCGCGGCGGTGTTGCGGGCCCGCTACCTCGCCCACGCCACCCGGTTCGTGCGGGTCTACGGGCCGGGGAGCGGGCTGGGACGCCGGATGCTGTGGGCCGCCGCGACCGACGCGCTGGACAACGCGCTGTGGTGGGCCGGGCGGCAGGGCGGCGACGAGGGCGCGGGGGTGGCCGACGCGGCCCTGGTGCTGGACGCCCGCCACGAACCGCTGACCTCGGCGTCCACCCTGCGGCTCGACAGCGACCGCCGCTGGTGCCGCCGCCGGGAGAGCTGCTGTTTCTCCTATCTGCTTCCCGGCGAAGCGGAATGCGCCGAATGCCCGAGAACCTGCCCCCGGTGAGTTTCGCCACAGCCGATCACCTCCGCTCCGAAGAACGCCCCGATCGCACGGGGAAGCGCGCGAAGCGGGTTCCGGTGCGGCCGGAGATTCGCCGTCCCCGAATGTCGTAACCGGCGCGTGGCGCGGACCGCGCGAATCGACCTGCCGGTCCCGGTGGCGGGGGGAGCGAGCGGCCGTGCGCTGAAAATCTTCGGTCGCGGATCGCCGAGGAAACAAATCGTCTCGGCCATACCGCCTGTCCCGGAAATGATCGCGATGACCAAGCCGGTGACGGTAGATGTACCGACACTTGAACCGGCTCCGGCCACGGTGGTCGCGTGGGAGATTGCGGAAACGATTGCCCGGGATCGGCGGATTCGGCCGGGTCGATCAACTCACCGCGGTCCCGGCACAGGCCGCGACCGATCAGTGGTCTCCGGGTGACGAAGTCGTAATCGAGCCCCAATTGGGCGATCCGGGTGTATCGGATCGACAACGGCACACGCGGGGCGGAAGCGGCTCATTACGCACCGCTGACGCCGGCCCGCGATACGACGACCAGGCACGCTTCTCCCTGATTCCGCCGCCGCGATTGACACTTCGCCAGGACATCCGGAGCAGAACTCTGTTCAAGAATAGGCACAGAACCTGATTGGCGTCACGCTCCGGGTCAACACCAGTGCACCAGCCGCCTACCAGAAGGGCCGCCAGGAGCAATCCGGCGGCCCTTCTGAACGGTTATGACCTGGCGCTGACGGTCAGTTCTTCTTGTGGTAGGCCTCGACGACCTCGGACGGGATCCGGCCACGGTCGGAAACCTGGAAACCGTTCTTGCGGGCCCAGGCGCGAATGGCCTGGTTCTGCTCGCGGTCCACCGAAGCCGGACGAGCGACCGCTGCCTTGGCCGAAGGACGGCCGACGGCCCGCTTGCGGCCACCGGCACGCCGGGCGTGCTCGACATACTGCGCGAGGGCGTCGCGCAACTCTTCGGCATTTTCGCTGGAGAGATCGATCTGGTAGCTGATGCCGTCCAATCCGAACTCAACGGTCTCGTCCGCCTCAGAACCGTCGAGGTCGTCGACGAGGGACACCAGGACCTTCTGTGCCATCTGTTTCCTCCTGTTTAACGCTAGTCAGAATGTTCAGCAGGGCAGGCGCCCCGGTCAGAAGCCATTGACTACGGACATTAATACCCGTAATCGCGGCTCAGTGCAAATCCTAACTATTGCGGACGCACCAGCGGGAAGAGGATCGTCTCACGGATACCCAGCCCGGTCAGTGCCATGAGCAACCGATCGATCCCCATTCCGACCCCGCCGGAAGGTGGCATTCCGTACTCCAGGGCCCTCAGGAAATCCTCATCCAGTCGCATGGCTTCGCTATCTCCGGCCGCGGCCAAACGCGCCTGCTCGACGAGTCTTTCCCGCTCCACCACGGGGTCGACCAGCTCGGAGTAACCCGTGGCCAGCTCAAATCCGCGAACGTAGAGGTCCCACTTCTCGGCCACGCCGGGCTCGCTGCGATGCTGCCGGGTCAATGGCGAGGTCTCGACCGGGAAATCACGGACGAATGTCGGTTCCCGCAGGTGGTCACCGACCAGATGCTCCCACAGTTCTTCGACGAGCTTGCCGTGCCCCAGTTTCGGGTCCACCGTCAGGCCGTGTACCTCCGCGAACCAGCGCAGCTTCTCCACCGATGTCGCGGGCGTCACTTCCTCGCCCAGCGCCTCGGACAGCGACCCGTACATGGTGATCGAGCGCCATTCACCCGATAGGTCATAGGGAGTGCCATCGCTGAGCGTCACTTCGGTACCGCCGAACACCGCCTCGGCCGCTTCCTGGATCAGCTCCCGGGTCAGGACCGCGTTGGTGTCATATGTCGCATACGCCTCATAGAACTCCAACATGGCGAATTCTGGCGAATGCGTTGAGTCACTGCCCTCGTTGCGGAAGTTCCGGTTGATCTCGAAGACCTTCTCGATCCCGCCGACGACGCAGCGCTTGAGGTAGAGCTCCGGCGCGATGCGCAGATAGAGGTCGATGTCAAAGGCATTGGAGTGGGTCAGGAAGGGACGGGCCGCGGCGCCGCCGTGCAGCGTCTGCAGCATCGGCGTTTCCACCTCGGTGAATGCCCGCCGGTGAAACGAGTCGCGCAGGGAGCGCACCACCGCCGCGCGGGTGCGCACCACGTCCCTCGCCTTCGGACGCAGAATGAGATCGACGTAACGCTGGCGGACCCGGGTTTCCTCGGCGAGCTCCTTGTGCGCGACGGGCAGCGGACGGAGCGCTTTCGCCGCGAATCGCCAACCGTCGGCCAGCACGGAAAGCTCGCCCCGCTTCGAGGTGATCACCTCGCCGTGCACGAAAACGTGGTCACCGAGATCGACATCCGATTTCCACGCGGCCAGCGACTCCGCGCCGACACCGGCCAGGCTGATCATCGCCTGCAACTCGGTGCCGTCACCTTCGCGCAGGGTGGCGAAACAGAGTTTGCCGGTGTTGCGCACGAACATCACCCGGCCGGTCACGCCGACGATCTCGCCGGTGGCGGTGTCCGCGGGCAGCTCGGAATGGGCCGACCTGATCTCGGCCAGGGTATGCGTCCGCGGCACTTCGACCGGATAGGCTTCCCCGCCCTCGGCGATTATCCGGTCACGCTTGGCCCGACGGACCCGCAACTGTTCTGGCAGGTCGTCGTCGGGCACTGGGCGCTCGGAAGCGGGGGAATCGGTCATGCGCATAGGGTACGAAGCCAGCGATTCGCTAGGCCAACCGGATTACCTTTCGGCGCGGTCCGGAGTAGCTCGCGCGGCGTACCGCGACATCGGGCCGGACATTGCGGTCCCGGGCGGGCGAGCCGGATGTCCCGGACCGGGCCACCGGCCGGCCGCCGATCATGCGTTCGCCCAGGAAATCGTCACCCAAAATATGATTGCGACGTGACCGAACCCACTGCTGAACACGAACTCTGGTCCCGCCGCTCCCGCTCGTTCGGCGCCGAGGCCACCGCCTATGCCCGGCACCGGCCCGACTACCCCGTCGAGGCGATCCGCTGGGGCCTTCCCCCGGGTGCCGAGCACGTACTCGATCTCGGCGCGGGAACCGGAAAGCTGACCGAGGGCCTGGTCGGGCTCGGCCTGCGGGTGACCGCCGTCGAACCGGACGAGGGCATGCGCGCGGAACTGGCCCGCCGGTTCCCTCAGGTGCACGCCCTCGACGGAGTAGCCGAACGGATACCGCTGGGAGACGGCGAGGTGGATGCCGTGCTCGTCGGGCAGGCGTTCCACTGGTTCGACGTCGATCCGGCGCTCACCGAGATCGCGCGGGTGCTCAAGCCGCACGGCACGGTCACGGCCCTGTGGAACCACGCCGACCATTCCGTGCCGTGGGTGAGCGCGTTCGAGGAAATAGCGCGAAACAGCGTGAGCACCAGCTCGACGGGCCGGCCGTTCGCGGGCTTGCCCGAGCACGCCGACTTCACGCCCTTCGTGCGGGAACAGTTCGCGCACGGGCACCGCCGCACCGCGCAGACCCTGGTGGACACGGTGTCCACGCACTCGCACATGCTGGTGGCCTCCGACCGCGAACGCGACCTCACGCTGGAGCGCCTCCGCGAATTCCTGGCCACGACCCCGGAGACGGCCGACGGCGAGTTCACCTACCCGCTGGTGACCATCGCGATCAGCGCCGCCCGCCGGTGAACCCGCCGGGTCCGGCGCGCGACCGGCGCCGGACCCCGTGGATCAGCGGCTCTGCCGCTCGTAGACGAGCCGCAGCCCGAGCAGGGTCAGTTCGGGGACATGCTCGGTGATGGTCTCGGATTCGCCGATCACGAGCGGGGCCAGCCCACCGGTCGCGAGCACGGCGACCGGGCCGGCCCCCGCGGACGAGAGTTCCTTGACGATCCGCCGCACCAGACCGTCCACCTGGCCGGCGAAACCGTAGAGAATGCCGGACTGGAGGCATTCCACGGTGTTCTTGCCGATCACCGAACGCGGCGGCGCGAGCTCGACCTTGCGCAGCGCCGCGGCCCGTTCGGCGAGCGCGTCGACGGAGATTTCGATCCCCGGCGCGAAGGCGCCACCCAGGAACTCGCCGCGCGCCGATACCGCGTCCACGTTCGTCGACGTGCCGAAGTCCACCACCACACAGGCGCTGTGGTGCAGGTGATAGGCGGCCAGGGTGTTCGCCAGCCGGTCGCCGCCGACCTCCTTGGGGTTGTCCACCAGCAGCGGCACACCCGTGCGCACGCCCGGCTCGACCACGACCTTCGGCACCCTCGGGTAGTACCGGGCGAGCATGACCCGCAGCTCGCGCAGCAACGCGGGCACCGTCGACAGCGCGCTGATCCCGGTCACCGCGTCCGCTCGCGCGCCAAGCAGGCCGCGCATGGTGAGGGCCAGCTCGTCGGCCGTCATCTGCGCGTCGGTGCGCATCCGCCAGTCGCCGACGAGATCGCTGCCGGAATACAGGCCCAGCACGATGTTGGTGTTGCCGACATCGATGGTTAGCAGCAAGGGGAGTTCATTTCCTCAGGCAGTGGACTCGATGGACTCGATGGACTCGATGGACTCGGTGGGCTGGGTGGACTCGGTGGGCGGGATTCAGCTCTCCGTGTGCAGCAAGGCGTCGAGCCGCGCGGCGTCGACCGTCTCGGCCACCGGGAAGGCGCTTTCCCCGTCCGGAGCGGCTTTCCCGGCGCCGCTGACCAGGCCGGAGCCCTCCGGTGCGGCCGCGGCGTCGGTGCCGGTGTGGGCGACGCGGTTGTCACCGTCCACGAAGACGATCCGCGGCCGGTAGACGGCGGCCTCGGCGGATTCCAGCTGCCCGTAGGAGATCAGGATGACCAGGTCACCGGGGTGCACGAGATGGGCGGCCGCACCGTTGATCCCGATCACGCCGCTGTCGCGCTCGCCCGCGATCGCGTAGGTCTCCAGCCGCGCCCCGTTCGTGACGTCCACAATGGACACCTGCTCGCCGGGCAGCAGGTCCGCCGCCGCCATCAGCGTCTCGTCGATCGTCACCGACCCGACGTAGTGCAGGTTCGCCTGGGTGACGGTCGCGCGATGGATCTTCGACTTGAGCATCGTGCGTAACATGTGTTCCCTCTCATTCCCCTGCTGCGCCGAGGAGGACGCCGATGTTGTCGATCAGCCGGGTACTCCCCACCCGGGCGGCGATCAGCAACCGTGCCTCCCCGTCGACGGGCGCGGGACCGAGATCGGTTCCGCGCAGCTCCAGATAGTCCACCTCGACCGCCGGCCGGGCGGCCAGAGTCTCCCGCGCGGCGGCCAGCACCGCCGCGGCGCCCCGCGGCCCGGCGTGGGCCCCGGCGGTGAGCGCCGCGGACAGCACCGTGGCGTCGGACCGCTCGGCCTCGGAGAGATAGACGTTGCGCGACGACAACGCGAGACCATCGGCTTCCCGTACCGTCGGCACCCCGATCACCCGCACCGGAACGTTGAGGTCCCGCACCATCCGGCGGATCAGCACGAGCTGCTGGTAGTCCTTCTCGCCGAAGAACGCGTAATCCGGGCGGACGATGTTGAACAGCTTCAGCACGACGGTGAGGACTCCGGCGAAGTGCCCGGGGCGGGTCGCGCCCTCCAACTCGTCGCCCAGCGGCCCGGGGTGGACCGTCACCGCGCGGTCCGCCGCATACAGATCGCCCGCCTTGGGCACGAAGGCGATCTCGGCGCCGGCCGTGGTGAGCTTGTCCAGGTCCGTCTCCAGCGGCCGCGGGTAGGCCTCGAAATCCTCCCCCTGGCCGAACTGCAGGGGATTGACGAAGATCGAAGCGGCGACGACCGTGTTCGGCAGCCGCTTCGCCCGGCGCAGGAGCTCACGGTGGCCGGCGTGCAGGGCACCCATGGTGGGCACGAGCGCCACCTTCCGGCCCACCGAGCTCAGCGCGCTCGTGACGCGGCCGACCTCGTCGGCGGTCTGGAACGTGTTCAGCCGTCCGCGGCTGAATCCGGGTGTCGTCACTGATCTTCCTCAAGCAGTTCGGTCATCTCGGCCGCCGCCGCCGGATCGAGCAGACCCGCGGTGGTGGCCCGCGAGACCGTGCGGTTCGCCAGCGCGGCGTAGCACGGTTCGATGTCGGGGGCCCGATCGCCGAGGACGGTCAGGTGGTCGCGGACCGTCCCCACGTCTCCGCGCGCCACCGGTCCGGTGAGCGCCCGGTCCCCGTGCCGCAGCGCGTTGTCCAGCGCGGCGGACAGCAACGGTCCGAGCATCCGCTCCGCGTTCGCGATTCCCGACCCGCGAAGAAGATCCAGACAGTCGTTGACGAGCGTAACGAGGTGGTTCGCACCGTGCGCGAGCGCCGCGTGATACAGCTGGCGCGCCGCCTCCGGCACCCGGACCGGCTCGGCGCCCATCTCCATCGTAAGCGCCTCACCGACATTCCAGGCGGCCTCGTCCTCCGGCCCGGCGGTGACCCCCACGCTGCACGCGGCCATCCGCTGCAGGTCCTCCTCGCGCCCGGTGAAGGTCATGACCGGATGCACCGCCACCGCCAGCGCTCCCGCTACGGCGGCCGGGCGCAGTACGCCGACCCCGTGCGCGCCCGAGGTGTGCATGACGATCTGACCGGGACGCCACACCCCGGTGGCCGCGAGCCCGCGCACGAGCCCGGCCAGTGCGTCGTCGGGAACGGCCAGCAGCACCAGATCGGCACCGGCGACGACCTCGTCCGGCGGCAACAGCGGGACACCGGGCAGCAACCGTTCGGCCCGGTCGTGCGACTGCTTCGAAATTCCGGAGGCCGCGACGACGGTGTGCCCGGCACGGGCCAGCGCCGCCCCGACCACACTGCCCACCCGGCCCGCGGACACCACGCCGACGGCAAGGCGCGCCGGGCGAGTCATGGCGTTCCCCTCTGGACGCTCACGGCAAACTCCTCCGCTCGTTCCAGTCCCGCTCTTGAGTCGCGGGTACCGGACGACGCGGCGAGATTAGCTCGCTGCCCGAGGAGCCGGTGGGCCGAGGTGACCAGCTTCACCCGACCCGGGTCATCCGGTGCCGGGTGCCTCACCGGCCAATCTGACCGCTTCTGTCCGGGCGTCGCGCAGCATCGCCAGCAGTTCCCGTTCCCGTTCCAGGTACCCGGCGCGTTCCGGGTGGCGCTTGAGGAACGCCAGTTCGGTCACGCTGGCCTGGTAGGTGCCGACGGCCTTCGCCGCGCGTCGCCCGGACTGTCGGCGAGCCAGTCGTCGCCATCTGCGCCGGCCGGGCAGGCTGATCAGCAGTTCGACCTCGGCCGGCGCGATCCAGCACGCGCGGACCATCCCCGGCATCGCGGCCGCGATGGTCCGCTGCTCCCGGCGGCGCTGTAGCAGCACCAGCAGCGTCACGGCGATGAACATCGGCACCATGATGAGGAAGTACACATTGAGGAAGGCGTTCGCACCACCGAGCGTGGCCGCGCCGTTCCACAACGCGTGCAACAAGACCGCACCGAGATAACCGGCCAGCGGCGCGAGAATCTTGATGCCGCGCTTGCTCGCGCGCGACGCGATGCCGAGACCGACACCGGTGAGCGCGGCGAACAACGGGTGCGTGAAGGGCGAAAGCACGCCGCGCAGCACGAAAGCGGCGATCACGCCGCTGCTCGTGCCGGTCCCGAAACCGTGCTCGGCGAAGGCCCGGCCGAAGTAGTAGATGTTTTCGGTGAAGGCGAATCCCGCCGCGGTGAATCCCGCGTAGACGATCCCGTCGACGACGCCGTCGAACTCGTCCGCTCGGCGGAGTAGCACGGCGAGCACGAACGAACCCTTCGCGGCCTCCTCGACCAGCGGCGCGGACACCAGCGCGGTGACCTTGCCGCCGTTTCCGACGCCGAGCAACTGGTCTCCCACCGCTTCGGCGGTGTCGTTGATCAGCAGCGCGATGATGGCGGCGATGCAGGCGCCCCAGGCGAAGGCGAGCAGCAACAGTCTGGCCGGTTCCGGTTCCCATCGGTCGATCCAGAGGAACACGGCCACCACCACGACGACCGGCACCAGCGCGGCTGCCATGCCCACGGCGACCGCCACGAAGCCGACCCGGACGGTGGCGAGCGCGAGCAGGGACAGCCCGCAGATCGCGAGCACGATGAGTCCGAACACGGGCAGCAGTACGGTAATCCTGCGTGATGCCGTCACACCTTGGGACTCTACGGTGAGTTGTTCACCGCAACTGTGTCATCTGCCGCAGTTCCCCGCGCTCGGCCGCACTCGCGTGGTCAGTCCTCGGCGCGGCGACGGCGGCGCGGGGCCGCCGCGTCGGAACCGTGGGCCGCGAGCAGTTCGGTCACCGACCGGCCCGCGGAATGGGAACCGGCGTCGCCGGCTTCTCCCGTCGCAGCACCGAATCCGCCGGCGGCGGGTTCGGGGACCGGTTCGAGTTCGGGTCGTGAATGCCCGGCCCGACGCCGGCCGTTGTCCGCTGCCGCGGGTTGCATCCAGGCCGGGGCGGAACCCTCGGCACGCCGCCTGCGGCCACCGGCTTCGGCCGCCGCCGACTGCTCCGGTTGCTGCTGCGGGGTTTCCTCGTCCGCGGCCCGTCGACGGCGGCCACCCGGCCGCGCCTGTTGGGCAAGCTGCCGCGCGTCTTCCGGCAACGTCTGCTTCTCCGCCGACGGATCGTTCTTCTGCGGCGCCGCGGGTACCTCCGGCTCCCGCCTGTTCACGGCCATCGGCTGCTTGCGCCCGGCGTCCGCCGCGGGATTCGGCGCCTCGGCCGGAACGTTCTGCCCGGCCGCGGCACGGCTTTCGACCGCGCTGACCGGCTTGGCGTTCGCTGTCCTCTTGCGACCCAGCGGACGGACCGGCTCGACGGGTTTACGCACGAGGGTGCTCTCACGTGGGTCGTTGCCCGCGCTGGTGCCACCGGCCGCGGGCGCTTCCCGCACCGGGAAGGCCGCGGAGATGTCGCTCGCCGGGCGGCTCCGGGCGGCCGGGTCCGCCTCTGCGGCCCAGTTCGGATCCAGCGCCTTCGCCAACTGAGTCGGCTGCTCCGCGGGATCCGCTTTGCCCGGCTCGGGCTTCGCGGGCGCCGGCGGGTTCATGGCCGGACGGCTGGTTTCCGCCCGGCCGAGCGCCGGACGCATCAATTCGGTCGGCGTCGGCGTCGGCGCCGGTGCCGGCGTCGGTGCCGGTGGCTGCTTCGCCACGGCGGGCCGCTGGATCCGGGTCTGCTCACGCGCGTCGGCGGCACTCTTCGCGACGGCGGCACCGCGGGCCTGGCGCACCGAGATCGGCTCGCCCTTGGCCACTCGGCGCGGCGGCAGATCCAGCGAGCGCTCGGGTCGGCGCGGTTCGGGCGCGGCGGTTCGTCCACCGGGCCGGGCCGGCTGCTTCTCCCGAACCCGTTCGATCAGTTCGGTGGGCCGGTCGACCAGGTCGGACTTCTTCGCGGCGGTGAGCGCCGGGCGGCTGGTACTGGCGGGAGATTCCACCAGCTTCTGTTCCTCCCGCAGCGCCCGCATCCGGGTGGCCTGCGCGGTCAGCGAAAGCCGTTCCAGCAGGACCTCTCCGCCGAACAACGACTGCAGGTTGTCCCGAAGAGCGCCGATCTCCGCGCGCAGCGCCTCGAGTTGGGCGCGCGAATCGTCCTCCGCGCGCTGCCGGACCTCGGCCTCGATCTCCAGCTCGTACTCGCGGCGGGCGGCGATCTCGCGCTCCAGTTCGAGCTCGTAGACCTCCTGCGCCTGAGCCACGGTCTCTTCCGTACTCGTCGCCTGCTTGCGGTAACGCACCGCGACAAACGCCCCGACAAGTGCGGCCCACAGTGCCGCGACGATGCCGAGCCGGAGGTAACGGATGTCGTCCGCCAGCACGAGCGCGACCGTCGCCCCCACCGCGAGGGCCACACCGACCACAAACCACGGCCCGCCCCAGGAGCGGCCGCGCGAGTCGTCACCCACGCCATTCATGACCAACACCGTACCTGCTAGTTATCCGTCTGAGATCTACTCGGTACTTCGAGCGGTCGATTCCCAGCGTTAACCGGTCGTGTGATCATCGCGATCCCGATCATCCCGGTCCGGTGCCCGACAGCAGTGCTCCAGCCACAGAGCGACCCCCAGCAACAGCACCGCACACCCCGCGCCGACCGCCGCGCTGCGCACGTCTCCCGCCACCGCGGTCACCTCGCCCAGGCTCGGGACCAGCGCCGCAAGCACGCCGAGCCACCCGCCGAGCATCAGTGCACCGAGCAGAGAGGACGCCTTGGCGAGCACCACGGCGCGGGCCACGCCGATCGAACCGGCGAGCCGTCCGTCGCGGATCCGCGCGCGAATCGAAATCGCCAGTGCGATTTCGATCACGGCGAGACCGAAGAGCGAGATTCCGGACAGCGTCGGCAGGCGTGGCAACGAGCCGTAAGCGAACTTAAACGCGGAGTAAGCCAGCACCAGGCCGATCAGACCTGCCACCACGAGTTCTCGCGGCCGGGTGAAGTGCATACGGCAACGGTAGCCAACTCCGCCCGGATCATGGCGAGGCCGCGCGGATTGCGGCCGGGCCTCGCCTTCGCCGGGAGAAAATGCCAGCCTTGACTCTCCAGTGACTGGAAGGTTCAGGATGGGTTTCGTGGGCAGGACGTTCACCATCGGGGAACTGGCGCGGCGTACCGGGTTACCGGTCAAGACCATCCGGTTCTACTCCGACGAGGGACTGCTCCCGCCGACCGACCGCACGCGATCCGGCTACCGGCTCTACGACGTCCGCGCCATGGCACGGCTGGAGCTGATCAAGACGCTGCGCGAACTCGGGCTGGGGCTCGGCGACGTGTCGCGCGTCCTGGCCAGCGAGGCGACCGTGCCGCAACTCGCGGCGCGGCACGTCGAGGCACTCGACGAGCAGATCCGCCGACTGCGGCTGCGCCGCGCGGTGCTGCGAGCGGTCGTGAAACGCGAATCCGAACCGGAGGAAGTGAACCTGATGAACAAGCTGGCTTCGATGTCCGACGAGGAACGGGCTCGGCTGCTCGACGAGTTCTGGACCGAGATGACCGACGGGCTCACCGTGGACGCGGAGTTCTACGCGCGGATGCGGTCGGCGAAACCGAAACTGCCCGATGATCCCACGCCGGAACAGGTCGAGGCGTGGGTCGAGTTCGCCGAGCTCATCTCCGATCCCGGCTTCCGGCGGCTGATCCGGGGCATGAGCGAGCGCCATGCGCGGGCGGTGGAGTCCGGCGAGGACATTTCGCCGGTTCCGCAGGAGCACTGGCGCGGCTGGGTCGAGCGCGCCCAGGAGTGCCTCAACTCCGGTCTCACCCCGGATTCCGCCGAAGGGCGCTGGTTCGGAGGCGAACTGGCCCGCGCTTCGGCGGGGCGGGGCCGCGACGGCGACGATCCCGGATTCCGCGTCGAGCTCGCGGACCGGATCGCTTCGGGCGGAGACACGCGGGCGGAGCGCTACTGGCAGCTGATCGGCATCATGAACGGCTGGCCACCCATCCCCACCCAGCAGCCCGCCGTCAACTGGCTCGTCGCCGCGCTACGCGCCTCGGCCACCCAAGTCAACCCCGAATCCCCGGCGTAGTGGAGGAAGGGATGTTTACTACGGATAGTCCGTAGCAAACACCCCTTCCTCCCGAACAAAGCCGGGGGAACGACGTATGACGGGACCGTTCGTGCGGCGCGGATGGCTGCGATCAGCGCCGATCAGGAGCCGATCAAGAGCCGAGCAGTGCCGATCGGAGCCGATCAGAGCCGATCAGAGCGGTAGGTCGGGGCGGCGGCGGACACCGGCGCGATCCGCCGCAGGGAGCGCCGCCAACAGGTCGCGGATCAGGCCGTGCGCGGGCAACTCGGCATCGGGCGCGATCTCCAGCCACGGGATGAGGACGCTGGCGCGGTCCGGCGTGCCAGGATGCGGGAGCACCAGCTCCGGATCGTCGGACAGCACGCCATCGACGGTGACCACGTCCACGTCGAGGGTGCGCGGGCCCCAGCGGCGCTCGCGCACCCGCCCCGCCGCGCGCTCCAGTTCCTGACCGGCACGCAGCCACGCCCAGTGGTCGCGCGCCGGATCATCCACGATGCACACCGCGTTGAGGAAGTCCGGCTGGTCCGCCACGCCCCACGGCTTCGTCTCGTAGACGCTGGAAACCGCGACCACGGCGGCACCGAGCCCGTCGATCACCGACTTCAGGAAACCCAGCCGGTCGCCCAGGTTCGAGCCCAGCGACAGCACCGCACGGCTCACCGCTGCCGCCGGACGGTCACCGCGACATCGTCGAAGGTGAGCGGAATCGGGGCCGAAGGCTTGTGCACGGTCACTTCCACGGCGCGCGGCCGCGAATCGAGCAGCACCTGATCGGCGATCCGGCCCGCCACGCTTTCGATCAGGTCGTAGGGCACTCCGCCCACGATGCCCGCGGCCAGTTCCGCCAGTTCGCCGTAGTGCAAGGTCTGCGCCAGGTCGTCCGTCGCGGCGGCCGCGGTGAGATCCAGCCACACGGTGATGTCGACGACGAACTCCTGCCCGTCCCGTTTCTCGTGCTCGAAAACGCCGTGCCGCCCGAACACACGCAAGCCGGTCAGCGTGATCCGATCGCCGGTCACCGGATCCGCCCGCCGCGCCACGGGAACCGCTGCTCACTCATGGCCACGCTGCCAGGCCGCGACAACGGCCACGGCGTCGAGCGAGGCACCGACCGAATGCACCCGCACGCCCCAGGCGCCGGCCGCCGCCGCGAGCGTCGAGATCGCCACGGTCGCGTCCTCGCGACCCGACGGTGGCCGCGGCGCATCGTCGGCACCGCTGAGCAGACGGCCCAGAAATCGCTTTCTCGACGCACCGACCAGCACCGGAAAACCCAGCTCCACCAAGGAGTCCAGGTGATGCAGCAAAGCCCAGTCGTGCTCGGCCCGCTTCGCGAAGCCGAGCCCCGGGTCGATCACGATGTGCTCCGCGGCCACCCCGGCGGACAGCGCGGCGTCCACCCGCGCGGACAGCTCGGCGCGCACTTCCGCGACCACATCCTGGTAGTTCGCCAGGGAGTTCATGTCCTTGCTGTGCCCGCGCCAGTGCATCAGCACCCACGGCGCACCGGCCCCGGCGGCCACCTTCGCCATCCCGGGATCGGCCAGCCCGCCGGAGACGTCGTTGATGATCCGCGCGCCCGCGTCCAGTGCCGCTTCGGCGACCACGGCCCGCGTGGTGTCCACGGACAGCCGGAGACCGTCGGCGGACAGGGCCCTGATCACCGGCAGCACCCGGGCGATCTCGGTCTCGGGATCCACCCTGGCCGCACCGGGCCGGGTCGATTCGCCACCCACGTCGATGATGTCGGCTCCCCGAGCCCACATCTCGTGCGCGTGCGCGAGCGCCGCGGCCATGTCGACATACCGGCCACCGTCGGAGAAGGAGTCGGGAGTGACATTCAGGACACCGACGACGACGCAGCGGCCGGGGGCGGGCAGGTCGCTGCTCACCGGCGTCCCTTGATCAGATCGAGTGCCTCCGCGCGGGAGGACGCCGACGTCTGGAGCAACCCACGTACCGCGGACGTCGTGGTGCGGGCGCCGGGTTTGCGAACCCCGCGCATCGCCATGCACAGATGCTCCGCTTCCACCACGACGATCACTCCGCGCGGCTCCAGCCTGCGGTTCACCGCGTCCGCGATCTGTGAGGTGAGCCGTTCCTGCACCTGGGGCCGCCGGGCGTAGAGGTCGACCAGCCGGGCCAGCTTCGACAGCCCGGTGACCCTCCCGTGCGCGTCAGGGATGTACCCGACATGCGCCACCCCGTGGAAGGGAACGAGGTGGTGCTCGCAGACCGAGTACAACGGGATGTCGGTGACCAGCACCAATTCCTCGTGCGCCTCTTCGAAGGTGCGATCGAGAACCGTGTCCGGATCGATGTACAGCCCCGCGAACATCTCCTGATACGCGCGGGCGACCCGGGCCGGAGTCTCCTGGAGACCCATCCGGTCCGGGTCCTCGCCAACCGCCAGCAGCAGCTCACGAACGGCTTTCTCCGCTCGCGCCTGATCGAACACCGGACCCTCGAAAGGATTCGGCTCACTGCCGTCGATCTTGACCGTCCTGCTCGTCCGGATCGTGCGGGGACTGACCACCGCCGTCCCCTGGCCGCCATTCGTCGCTCGGCCGCCAGCCCTGCGTACCACCGGGCTGGGTCGCCGGCTTCCACCCGGGAGGAGCACCGTAGTTGGGCGGGCCCGACTGGCCGCTGCCGTTGCTCGGCGGCCACTGGCCCGTGCCGTTCGGCCCGTAAGGCCGGCCGCCGTTGGGCTGGTATGGGCCGCTGGGCGGCGCATAGGGGTTGGCCGGCGACTCGGGCTGACCGTAGGGCGGGCCACCGGGCAGGTCCGCTCCGCCGGAGGCGCTGCCCACCGGGGTCGGCACCGGACGCGGCGCCTCCTTCTCCTGCGGCGGCCACGGCTCGCCGCGCTCCATCGCCAGCTCGCCCGGGGTCTTGATCGGCGGCTTGTCCGACGGGGTCCGCTCACCGAACTCGTTGAACACGGTGATGTGCGGCCGCTTCTCCACCGTGGCGAAGATCCGCTCCAGGTCCTTGCGCTGCAGGGTTTCCTTCTCCAGCAGCTCGAAGACGAGATCGTCCAGCACGTCGCGGTAGGTGTTGAGCACCTCCCACGCCTCGGTGTGCGCGGTCTCGATCAGCTTGCGGACCTCTTCGTCGATCTCGTGCGCCACTTCCAGCGAGTAGTCCGGCTGGCGGCCCGCCGAGCGACCGAGGAACGGGTCGCCCTGGTCCTGGCCGTACTTCACGGCACCGAGCCGTGCGCTCATGCCGTACTCGGTCACCATCGCCTTGGCGATCTTGGTGGCCTGCTCGATGTCCGAGGAGGCACCGGTGGTCGGCTCGTGGAAGACGAGCTCCTCGGCGGTGCGCCCGCCGAGCGCGAACACCAGCCGCGCGATCATCTCCGAACGGGTCATCAACTGCTTGTCGTCCTCGGGCACGACGAGCGCGTGCCCACCGGTCCGCCCGCGCGGCAGGATGGTCAGCTTGTACACCGGCTCCAGGTCCGGCATCGCCCACGCGGCAAGCGCGTGCCCGCCCTCGTGGTAGGCCGTGATCTTCTTCTCCTTCTCGGAGATGATCCGGCTCTTGCGCGCCGGGCCGCCGATCACGCGGTCCACCGACTCCTCGAGGGCGACATCGTCGATCACATGTCCGCCCTGGCGGGCGGTGAGCAGCGCCGCCTCGTTGATCACGTTGGCCAGATCGGCACCGGACATGCCCACGGTGCGCTTGGCCAGCGCGTCCAGATCGACGCCCTGCGCCAGCGGCTTGCCCTTCGAGTGCACCTGCAGGATCGCCCGGCGGCCGCGCAGGTCCGGCGCGGACACCGGGATCTGCCGGTCGAACCGGCCGGGGCGCAGCAGCGCGGGGTCGAGGATGTCGGGCCGGTTGGTCGCGGCGATCAGGATGATCCCGCCCCGCGAGTCGAACCCGTCCATCTCCACCAGCAGCTGGTTCAGCGTCTGCTCACGCTCGTCGTGCCCACCACCGAGCCCGGCGCCACGCTGACGGCCGACCGCGTCGATCTCGTCGACGAAGATGATGCACGGCGCGTTCTGCTTGGCCTGCTCGAACAGGTCACGCACCCGGGAGGCACCGACACCGACGAACATCTCGACGAAGTCCGAACCGGAGATCGTGTAGAACGGCACCCCGGCCTCACCGGCCACGGCGCGGGCCAGCAGCGTCTTACCGGTACCGGGCGGCCCGTAGAGCAGCACGCCCTTCGGGATCTTCGCGCCGAGCGCCTGGTAGCGCGC
>Ga0310811_10004714_pt1 | contig 17171 bp, 19 predicted proteins | sample YCmetagenome_FD_207642 | JGI IMG/M metagenome (GOLD analysis project Ga0310811, IMG submission 207642) | Soil microbial communities from experimental microcosm in Duke University, North Carolina, United States - YC | ecosystem: Engineered > Artificial ecosystem > Soil microcosm > Unclassified ...
AAGGCGGGCCGTCTCGCGGGCTGCACCGCCGCGCGGGCGATCGCGCAGGGCGACACCAGCGCCGGGCGGCTGGGCAGCTACCACGCGGCGTGGATGCAGATGCTCGGGGACGATCACCTCAAGTACTACCGTATCAAGCAGGCGCTCGAGCGGTTGGACGACGGTTTCTACGATGGCCTCGCCCGGACGGTCAATGCGATTCCCGAGTCCAAACGAACCCTCGGGCGGATTTTCGCTCATGCCCTGGTGAGACACCCGCAGCTGATTCCGGTCGCGGCCAGATTCTTCATTTGAGATGTCAGACATCAGACCTCGGACCTCAGCACTTCCAATGGACTCTGATGTCTGACATCTGAGGCCTGACATCTGATGTCTGACATCTGATATCTGACGTCTGATATCTGACGTCTGCATTCGAAAGGATTCCATGCTGAGCATCGATCTCAGAGGAAAGCGCGCCCTGGTGGCGGGGGTCGCCGACGATGCCGGGTTCGGATTCGCGATCGCCAAGGCGCTGGCCGAAGCGGGCGCGACCGTCTGCACCGGAACCTGGCCCCCCGCGCTGAACATCTTCCACAACCTCCTCGAGCGCGGCAAGATCGACGAGTCGCGCCAGATGCCCGACGGCTCGCGGCTCGAATTCGAGAAGATCTATCCGCTGGACGCAGCGTACGACACGCTGGCGGACGCGCCTGAGGAGATCCGCGGCAATAAGCGCTACAAGGAAGTAGGCGATTTCTCGGTCGAAGGGCTGCGCCAGCAGCTCGTGGCGGATTTCGGCGACCCGGCACTCGACATCGTGGTGCATTCGCTGGCGAACGGGCCGGAGGTCAAGAAGCCGTTGCTCGAGACGAGCCGCGCCGGGTACCTGGCGGCGGTGGGCGTCAGCGCCTACTCGCTCACGTCCCTCGTGAGCCGTCTCTCCCCCCACATGCGACGCGGCGGGGCGTTCATCTCGCTGACCTATATGGCCAGCGAACGGGTCGTCCCCGGTTACGGCGGAGGCATGTCGTCGGCGAAGGCGGCGCTCGAGAGCGACACGCGCACACTGGCATTCGAGGCGGGCCGCCGCTGGGGCCATCGCGTGAACACGATCTCGGCGGGACCACTGGCGTCCCGGGCGGCCAGCGCCATCGGGAAGATCGAGCACATGGTGGACTACTACGCGGCCAATTCCCCCATCCCCGAGCCCCTGCTCGCCCGTGAAGTCGGTCTCACCGGCGCCTTCCTCTGCAGCCCGTTGGCCAGCGGAATCACGGGTGCGACAGTCTACGTCGACAAGGGTTACCACGCGATGGGAATGGGCGTGGCGGGAGTCCAGGGGCTCTAACGGCTACTCCGGCGGCGGCCCCTGTCCATCGAACACGGGGCGCCAGCGCGAGCGGTACCGTCCGGCGAGGGCGAGCATCAAGGTCGTCCCCACCGCGCAGCGGTTGGCGAGATGCGCCGTGAACCGGCCCGCTGTCCCGACCGGCCCGACACGCAGGCCGAATGGTCGCGGTAAGGCATCCCACACGTAGACGGGCACCCGCGGCAGGCGCAGCGGATCGGTACCACGCTCCCAGGCGCCGGCGAATCCCAGGCCGAAACCGACTTTTCGCGCCAGCTCCACGGTTCGATCGCTTGCGGCGCCGAACGGGTAGGCGATCGCCAATCCCGCCGAAGGCCCCAGCCGATCTATCAGCATTTGACGCGACCGCATCAGTTCGTCGACGATGACTTCGCTGCGCAGCCAGGTGAGGCGCCGGTGGGTGCCCGAGTGCGAACCGAAGTCGAATCCGCGAATCCGCCACGCCTCGATCGTCCGCCAGTCGAGCTGGGGCAGCCGGCGGAAGGCGTACGGCACATCCCACGAGTTGTCACGGCCGATGTAGTCGGTGACGAGAAACGTCGTGGCGGTGAAGCCGAGGTCCGCCAGTACGGGATAGGCATTCTCGGCCAGACCGGCGTGACCGTCGTCGAACGTCAGCAGAAAGTCCTTGCCGTCCGAGAAGAGCCGCGAAACCGGGAAGAGATACGGGGAGGCGGCCTGCTCATACTGCTCGATCGTCAGCGTGCGCCAGCCGCGTTTGGCGAGTGCCGTCATCTGGCGCGCGAACACCCGCTGGCTCACGCGAGTGATGCCGAGCTCCAACGGGCCACCGATGCGGTGGTAGCACAGCACAGGCGGGCGGATCATGTGCCCGTGCTCCCGAAGCCCCCCGCCCCGCGCGTACTCGGCGGCAAAGCGTCGACCGTCTCGAGCTCGATCGTGGCGACGCGCTGAAAGACGAGCTGCGCGATCCGCGTCCCCCGCTCCACCGTCACCGCACCCGTCCCGAGGTTGATCATCGCCACCATGAGCTCGCCGCGATAGTCGGAATCGATCGTCGCCGGCGAGTTGGGGAGCGTGAGCCCGTGTTTCAGAGCGATGCCGGACCGGGGACGCACCTGCGCTTCGAAACCCGCGGGAATCGCCAGCGCCAGGCCGGTGCGCACCAGGCGGCGCTCCATCGGCTGCAGCGTGAAGGCCGGATCGGCGCTCGCCACGTCGTAGCCGGCCGAGCCCGCCGTCGCACGGGCCGGCAGCGGAAGACCGTCGTGATGCGGCAGCCGGAGCACCTGCACTACGGGAGCGCGATCGTTCACACGAGCGTCTGAGGATCCGCCACCGGCAACCCGAACGCCTCTGCGACGCCCGGGTACACGACCTTCCCCTCGATCACGTTGAGACCGAGGAACAACGACCGGTCGTCCCGGCACGCCTTCTTCCAGCCGTGTTTGGCGAGCCGCTTCGTATACGGAAACGTGGCATTGGTCAGCGCCAGGGTAGACGTGCGCGGCACGCCGCCCGGCATGTTCGCGACCGCATAGTGAATGATCCCGTCGACCACGTAGGTCGGCTGCTCGTGCGTCGTCGGTTTGATCGTCTCGATGCAGCCGCCCTGATCGACCGCGACATCAACGACGACCGAGCCTGGCTTCATGAGCTTCAGGTCGGGGCGCTTCACGAGGTGCGGCGCCTTCGCGCCGGGGAGCAGGACCGCCCCGATGACGAGATCCGCCTTGCGGATCTGCTCGAGGATGTTGTGACGGTTGGAGTAGAGCAGATCGACGTTGGGAGGCAGTACGTCCGAGAGGTAGCGCAGCCGGTCGAGCGAGACGTCGAGCAGCGTCACGTGGGCTCCGAGCCCCGCCGCCATCTTCGCGGCGTTCGTGCCGACGACGCCTCCGCCGATCACGACCACTTCCGCCGGCAGCACTCCGGGGACACCGCCCAGCAGGATCCCGGAGCCCCCGAAGACCTTCTCGAGGTATTTCGCGCCCTCCTGCACCGCCATACGACCCGCGACTTCGCTCATCGGCGTCAGCAGCGGGAGCTCGCCGGTGACGAGCTGCACCGTCTCGTAGGCGATCGCCACGCAACCTGAGGCGATGATCGCACTGGTCAGCGGCTCGGAGGCGGCGAAATGAAAGTAGGTGAAAACCACCTGGCTCTTACGGATGCGTTTCCACTCGGACTCGATCGGCTCTTTGACCTTGAGGATCAGCTCCGCCTTCGCCCAGACCTCATCCGCCGAGCCGGCGATGCCGGCGCCCACGCCGCGATATGCCTCGTCAGGGAATCCCGAGCCGAGTCCGGCGCCCTGCTCCACGAGCACGGTGTGCCCGTCGCCGACGAGCGACTCCGCGCCCGCGGGGACCAGGGCCACGCGGTTCTCGGCCGTCTTGATCTCCTTCGGAACCCCGACGATCATGTTCGACCCCGGATCGGTGCTGCGTCAGTTGGGCCCGAGCCAGACCAGCGTCTGGCGCCCGGGCGCGAAGAACTCCGTCGCGACCTCCGTCACCCGCTCCGGCGTCAACGCACCGATTTCGGCGAGGGTCGCATCCAGACCCCGGTATGGCTCACCATGGACGGCGAAGCTCGCCAAACGATACATCCGCGAAGTCGGGCTCTCCAGCGTGAGCGTCAGCTGCCCCTGCGTCTGCCGCTTGGCCTGATCGAGCGCCTCGGGACTCAACCCCTCGCGCGCCAACCTGGCGTATTCGGCGCGAATCGCCTCGAGGGCCTTGGTGGCCGTCTTGGGTTGGGTGCCGACATACGTGCCGAGCACCCCGACCTGGCCATAGAAGTGGGAGTACGAGTAGACCGCGTAGGCGAGGCCAAGCTCTTCGCGCACCCGCTGGAACAGCCGGCTCGACATCCCGCCGCCGAAGACGCTGGAGAGCGCCATCAACGCGTACTTGCGGGGATCCGAGAACCGCACGGTATCGGTGGCCAGAACGATGTGGGTCTGGGCCGTCTCTTTGGTATGTCGCACTTCCAGACCGCGCTTTGCTTGCTGGGCTTGCGGCGTGGCAGGTGGGGCCCCCGATCCGTTCGGGGCGTCGAGCCAGCCCAGCGATCCCGCCAGGTCGACCAGTGCCTGGTGTTCCAGGTTGCCGGCGCCGGCGATGATACAGTTGCCGGGATAGTACGCCCGCTCGTGCAGCCGCTTCAGGTGTTCCGCCGACAGCGCCGTCACCGTCTCCGGCGTCCCGAGAATCGAGTACCCGTACGGGTGCTCCGGCCAGAGCGCCTCGGCGGTCAGATCGAACACCAGATCGTCAGGGGTATCCTGAACGGTATTGATTTCTTCGAGGATGACGTTGCGCTCGAGGTCCAGATCCACCTGGCGCAGCGCCGGCTGACGAACGAGGTCGGTCAGGACGTCGAGCGCGCGCGGGAGATCACCGTCCAGGACGCGCGCCTGATAGGCCGTCGTGTCGCGCGAGGTGTAAGCATCGAGCGACCCGCCGCGTGCTTCCAGCTCGAGCGCGATTTCCTGCGCGCTGCGTCGCGCGGTCCCCTTGAACACCATGTGCTCGAGCAGATGGCTGACGCCCATCTGGCCCCTGGGCTCGTGCACCGAGGCCGAGCGCACCCAGATGCCCACGGCCACCGACCGCACGCTGGCGACGCGCTCGGACAGAATCCGAACGCCGTTGGGAGCGATGGTCTGGAAGACGTCGCGGTCGAGCCGGACGGTTTCCATCACCCGGCTCGGTCGCGCTGCTCCGGCTTATCGATCAAGGCCTTCCGTGACAGGCGCATGCGGCCGCGCTCGTCTACCTCGAGCAGCTTCACGCGGACCTTGTCCCCCTTCTTTACGACGTCCTCCGTGCGCTCGGTCCGGCCGTGCTGCAGCTCCGAGATATGGAGCAGGCCTTCCACGCCGGGGAGGATCTCGACGAACGCGCCGAACGCGGTCGTGCTCTTGACCACCCCTTCGTAGATCTTGCCCACCTCGGGCGTCTGGATCATGCCGGCGATGATGTCGCGCGCCTGCTCGCCACCGCTGCCCACCGAGGAGATGGTCACCATCCCCGAGTCGTCGACGTTGATCTCGGCACCGGTCTGCTCCTGGATGGCGCGGATCGTCTTGCCCTTCGGGCCGATCAGGTCGCCGATCTTGTCCGGCGGAATCTGAATCGTGATGATGCGCGGCGCGTACTTCGAGAGCTCGGCGCGCGGCTGCGGGAGGACGCGCTCCATGATGTCGAGGATGTGCAGCCGGGCCCGCTTGGCCTTCTCCAGCGCCTCGGCAAGGATGGTGAAGTCGAGTCCCTCGATCTTGATGTCCATCTGGATCGAGGTCACCCCTTCCCGCGTCCCGGCCACTTTGAAGTCCATGTCGCCGAGGTGGTCTTCGCTCCCGAGGATGTCGGTGAGCACCGCCACGCGGGAGCCTTCCTTGATCAGGCCCATCGCCACACCCGCGCACGCGGACTTTACCGGGACGCCGGCATCATACAGCGCCAGCGATCCGCCGCACACCGTGGCCATCGAGGAGGACCCATTCGACTCGAGAATGTCCGAGACGATGCGGATCGTGTACGGGAACGTCTCGTACGACGGCAGGATCGCCTGAATAGCCCGCTCCGCGAGCGCACCGTGTCCCACCTCGCGGCGGGAGGTCCCGCGGATCATCTTCACTTCCCCGGTCGAGAACGGCGGGAAGTTGTAGTGGAGCATGAACGACTTGGTCGTTTCCTGGGCCACATCGATGGAATCGATCCGCTGCTCGTCACGGGTCGTCCCGAGCGTCGCCGAGACAAGTGCCTGCGTCTGACCGCGGGTGAACAGCGCCGACCCGTGCGTCCGCGGCAGCACCCCGACTTCGCAGGTGATCGGCCGCACCGTATCGAGATCGCGTCCATCGACCCGTTCGCCGCGTGACAGGACCTGCTCCCGCATCGTCCGGTACTCGATGTCTTCCAGCACGGTCGAGACGTCCTTCACGTTGTCCGGAAAGTCGGCGGCGAGCTGCTCCAGGACGGTGCTCTTCAGAGCCGCCAACGCCTGGGCGCGCTCCGCCTTCTCCGGCAGGTTGAGCGCTTCGGTGATCCGCGGCTCCGCCAGGGCCTTCACCCGATCGACCAGGTCCGCCGGCGGCTCCACTTTGGTCCACTCCATCTTTGGCTGCCGCCGTTCGGCCACCAGCTCCTCCGCCGCGTCGAGCAGCTCGCGAATGCCCTTGTGGGCGACTTCGAGCGCCTTGACCACCTCGGCCTCGGTCAACTCCAGAGCGCCCCCCTCGACCATGACGATCGAGTCGCGTGAGCCGGAGACGATCATGTCGATGTCCGAGAACTCGAGCTGCTGGAAGGTCGGATTGAGAATCCAGTCGCTTTCGACGCGCCCCACGCGGACCGCGGCAATCGGCCCGTTCCAGGGCACCTTCGACATCGCGAGCGCGGCGGACGCGGCCGTCACGCCGAGCACGTCGGCGTCGTTCTCCTGATCGGCCGAAAGGACGTAGATGAAGACCTGCACTTCGTTCTTGAACCCCTCGGGAAACAGCGGGCGGACCGAGCGATCGGTGACGCGGGCCGAGAGAATCTCCTCGTCCGATGGCCTTCCCTCGCGTTTCAGAAATCCACCGGGGATTTTTCCCGCGGCGTAGCTCTTTTCGCGATACTCGACGGTCAGGGGGAAGAACGGGAGGGGAGAAACGTTGTCGGAGACGGTCACCGCGGCCAGGACCACGGTTTCGCCGTACTGCACCAAGCACGATCCGGCAGCTTGTTTGGCGAGACGACCCGACTCGAGCCGCAGCGTGCGGCCGGCAAACTGACGTTCGACGTGCTTCACATGTTTACCTGTCTAGAGCACCCGATAATACGCCGCGCGCCCCGGTGCTCTTCCGGGGCGCGCCGCGCGACGCCTGCGACCATTAGTGGCGGAGACCCAGCTCTTCGATGAGCTGCCGATACTTTACGAGGTCGGTCCGCTTCAGATACTCCAACAGGCGCCGGCGCTTGGAAACGAGCTTCAACAGCCCGCGCTGCCCGTGGAAGTCCTTGGCGTGCACTCGAAAGTGATCGGTGAGATGGTTGATCCGCTCGGTGAGCAGCGCAACCTGAACCCGGCTCGATCCGGTGTCCCGGTCGTGCAACCCGTATTTCGTGACCGGCGTCAGCTTCTCGTCCATGCGTCGACATTCCCTAATTGATGTGAGCACAGTAAGTTAGACCTCACACACACGAATGTAAAGGCCGCCCCGCGTGACCGCCCCACTCACCACTGACCTCGTCGGTAAGACACTGGGATCGCATCAACTGGAAAGCCTGCTGGGACAGGGCGGCTTCGCCTGGGTGTTTCTCGGCCGCGAGCAGAACGGCGCTGCCGCCGCCGTCAAAGTGCTCAAGCCGCGCTACGCCGGCGATCCGCAATTCGAGAGCCGTTTCCGCAACGAGGCGCAGACCGCGTCCAAGCTCGAGCACCCTAACATCATCCATATCCGATCGGTCGGAAAAGACGGCCGCAATGTCTTCTATACCATGGACTACTGCCCCGACAGTCTCGGGGCGCGTCTCGCCCGGGAAGGTCCGCTGTCGGAAGCTGCGGTGCTCCCGATCGCCCGCGACCTCGTGAAAGCCCTCGGCTTCGCTCACGGTCAGGGAATCATTCATCGCGACATCAAGCCGGACAACGTGCTGCTGCGCGAGGATGGGCGCGCGGTGCTCACCGACTTCGGGATCGCCCGGGCCGTCTCGGGTTACGCCGCGTCGACCGGCCACAACATGACGATCGGCACTCCACAGTACCTCTCGCCCGAGCAAGCGCAGGGCCGAGAGCTCGATCAGCGGGTCGACTTCTATGCCCTGGGCGTCACCCTCTTTAAGGCAGTGACGGGGGAAGTGCCGTTCAACGCCACCGACTGGTTCGAGCTGGCACGGATGCACGTGGAGGATCCGCCACCCTCGCTCCGGAAGCGGCGGCCCGAGATATCCAAGCGGTTCGAGCGCGTGGTCACCAAGTGCCTGGCGAAGCACCCCGACGATCGCTATCCCAGTGCGGTCGAGCTGCTCGCCGACCTCGAAGCCGTCGAGACCGAAGCCCGCCCCACCAACGAGGTCGGGACGGCCCCGACGACGAGCATCGAATTCCGGGCGGTGAAAGCGCGGAGCGCCACGAAAGAGCGGGGACCCGCGATCATCTTCGCGATTTTGGGAGTGTTGCTGATCGCCGCGATCGCGCTGGTGATCAGACTGATGCGCTGAACAGCCGGCGCACCCTTCCGACCAATCGGGACCAGAAGCCGAGCCGAGTCGCGACTTCTGCCGCGGCGGCCTGCGGCCCCGCCTCCCACGCTCCCGCGAGCGCACTCGCCGCCGCCTCCTTCAACGAAGTCTCGAAGGCTTCGGGGAACGGCCGTTCGGCCAGCTGAATGTCGAACCCCGCGCCGGCTTCGGTGCGGGCGAGACGCGCCACGCCGGGAGCGGCCCGTTCGATGACTTCCATGACCGGACGGAGCGCGTTGCGTTGCCGCGCGTCCGGCGAACGGTAGTACTCGGCTGCGATCGCCAGGACGAGGCGGTCCGCGGGTACCCGGCCCGCGACATACGCGGCGAGCAGCTCCCTAGCGGCGGAAGAGCCCGAGGACATCGTTGGTAATGGCGAACAGCATCACCGCCCCCACGAAGATGAGACCGGCGTTCGTCAGCCGAACGCGCAGCTCGCGCGACAGTGGGCGCCGGCGGATCGCCTCGGCGGCGAGCAGCATGAGGCCGCCACCGTCGAGTACCGGGATCGGGAGCAGGTTGAGAATCGCCAGGTTGATCGACAGCACCGCCATGAGTCCGACCACGGCCCCGATGCCCTCTCGGGCCGCCGCGCCCGAGACCTGGCCGATTCGGATCGGACCACCCAGCTCGCGCACCGACAGCCTGCCGGTGATCAGGCCTTTCAGCGCGCCCAGGACCTGACCCGCGACCTGCACCGTCCGCCGGCCGCCCTCCCGGAGCGCGCCCCCTGCACCGAACGCGCGATGTACGACGGGCTGTCTCACTCCCAGAAAGCCGCCTTCGGCCGTCTTGCCGGTGTGCGGGTCGACCACCGGCTGCTTGTCGGGCGTCACCACCACGGTCACCGCCGTTCCATCCCGCAGCGCCACCACCGTCAACGGCTTGCCGGCATTGCCGCGGACGATGTGGGTGAACTGGAGCCAGGAAGCAATCGAGTCGCCGTTCACCGAGATGACCCGGTCTCCGGAGCGTAACCCCGCCCGCGCCGCGGCATTCCCCGGGAGGACCTGCTGCATCACGGGCGCGAGGTACGGGTCGAGAGCACCAACCAGCGCCGAACGACTCTGCTCATCCATCGGCACGTCGAGGGTGATCGGCGGCCGGCCGCTGTCGAGTCCAATCCGGATGGGTGGTGCAGCGGTGAAGAGCTGCTCGAGCAGCTCCTCCCAGCTGGCGACGCGGCTGCCGTTGATCGACACGATCCGGTCGCCACGGTGCAGCGATCCCAGCGCCTCTGCTCCGTGCGGCAGCTCCGAGACCCACACGCTGTCGACCTGCGTGGTCGGCGTGCGATCGACGCCGACCGTTGCGGCAAAGACGGTGAAGACGATGAAGGCGAACACCGCATTCATGGTCACGCCGGCGACCAGGATGATCGCCCGCGCCCAGAGCGGCCGTTTCTCGAATACGCGCTCAGGGTCGATCGGGACCGTCGGGGCCCCGCCCTCGAGCGCCTGCGTGGTGCCTTCCTCCTCGAGCGTCGCCATGCTGACGTAGCCACCGATCGGCAGCCAGGAAATCGCGTATTCGGTTTCGCCGCGGCGGAACGTGAGCCGCCGGATAGCGGGGCCGATGCCGAGCGAGAACCGCAGCACCTGCACGCCGAGCGTCTTGGCCGCGACGAAGTGACCGAGCTCGTGGACGAAGATGAGGACGCCGACGACGACAATGAACGCCAGCAGCGTCAACATGCGACCTCCCGCGCCCGGCGCCGCGCCGATCGATCCGCTTCCAGCACCGCGTCGAGCGAGGTGGCGGGATGTTGCTCCGCGCCCGCGAGCACACCTTCGATGATTTCCGCGATGCGCCCGAACCGCACTGCGCCCGTGAGAAACAGCTCAACCGCCGTCTCGTTCGCGGCGTTGAACGTCGCGGGGCTCGTCCCCCCGGCAACACCCGCGGCACGGCCCAGCGCGTATGCCGGAAACCGGGCCGGCACGACCGGCTCGAAGGTGAGGGCGCCGGCAGCCAGTGCGTCGAATCGCCGTGGACCGCTATCAGCCACCCGCTCGGGGTGCGTCAGTGCGTAGAGAATCGGCAGCTCCATGTTGGGAAATCCGAGCTGTGCCAGGACCGAGCCGTCGACCAGCTCGACGAACGCGTGGACCACCGACTGCGGGTGCACCACGACGTCCACCTGGGGAAAATCGAGCCCGAAGAGAAAGTGCGCCTCGATCACTTCGAGCGCCTTGTTCACGAGGGTCGCCGAATCCACGGTGATTTTGCGGCCCATCTTCCACGTCGGGTGCTGCAACGCTTCCGCCACGCTCGCCTGCGCGATGCGGCCGGGCTCCCAGGTGCGGAATGGCCCACCCGAAGCCGTCAGCACGAGGCGCGTGACATCCTGCACGCTCTTCCCGGCGAGACACTGCAATACCGCGCTGTGCTCAGAATCGACCGGGACGATCTCCCCACCACCGGCCCGCGCCGCGGCCGCCACCAGCTCGCCGGCCATCACGAGCGTCTCTTTGTTGGCGAGCGCCACCCGTTTTCCGGCCTGGAGCGCCGCCAGCGTCGCCTCGAGACCCGCCGCCCCGACGATGCCGTTCACGACGATGCGCACGTCGGGATGCGTCGCCGCTTCGACGAGGCAACCAGCCCCATGGCCGGCCACCGCACCCCGTTCCGCGGCACCGTTCACCATCCCCACATACACCGGCCGCCAGGCGTTTGCCTGCGACTGCAACAGCTCGGCGTTGGAATGGGCGGTCAGCGCGACGACCTTGAACCGGTCACGGTGGCGCTCCAGCACCGCCAGGGTGGAGCGCCCGATCGAACCGGTCGAGCCGAGGATCGCGACGCCGAGGCTCACACGAGGCCGAACAGCCGGAACAACCCGGCCGAGACCGGGAACACGAAGTAGAGCGAGTCGAGCCGGTCGAGCACGCCACCGTGGCCGGGGATCAGTGCGGACGAATCCTTCACGTGGACTTCCCGCTTGAGCAGCGATTCGGCCACGTCGCCCACCTGGGCGACGACGCCGACCGCCACTCCCACGAGCACCAGCCGGCCGGCATCGAGCGCCAGGCCGACCCGGGGCAGCACCCAACCACCGAGCAGCACGGACGCGACCACGGCGGCGAGGAAACCGCCGATCGCTCCGGCCCACGTCTTGTTGGGCGAGAGCACGGGGGCGAGCTTCGGCCCGCCGAAGGCGTTCCCGGCGGCCATCGCCGCGGTGTCGCAGATCCAGGTGAGCGCGAGGGGCAGGAGGACGAGCGACGCGAGCGGCCAGCTCTTCACGCCGGCGTTGGCGCCGTGCCGGATCGCGATCGCGAACGACGGCAGCGCGGAGGCGTACAGCGCCCCGAACGCCGTCACCGCCACCGACGGCAGCGGCCGCCGCTCGGGGCCACGCCACCGCATGGCCGCCGCCAGCACCGCCAGGAGCCACAGCGCCCCGGCGTAGATCGCCGGCTCCGCCCAGCGCGTCTCGGAGCCTTTCACCCAGTAGGTCGCGAGCGGAATGACCGCGGCCGCCGCGAGTCCCAGGCCGTCGAGGGCGTCGATCCCCTGGCGCCGGGCGAGCCCGTACAATTCGCGGGCGCCGAGCACGCCGAGCAGCGCGAGCACGGCGGCGAGCGGCCACCCACCCCACCAGACCAGGCCCACGGCCAGCGGAATCGCCACCACCGCGACGCAGATGCGCTGTACGAGATTGCGAGTCATCGCGCGGGAACCGCCCCGAAGCGGCGCTCGCGCCGCTGGTAATCGAGGATCGCCTCGAACAAGGTGCGGCGCGTGAAGTCGGGCCACAGCACCGGTGTCAGGTAGAGCTCGGTGTATGCCAGCTGCCACAGCAGGAAGTTCGAGATGCGTTGTTCACCCGACGTGCGGATCAGGAGATCGGGGTCGCCCCACGGCGCGGTGTAGAGATGCGCGGCGAGGGCCTGCTCATCGATCCCTTCGAGAGTGCGCGTCCCGCGCAGCACTTCTTCGGCGAGCAGGCGGGCGGCGCGGGCGATCTCCGCACGCGACGAATACGAGATGCACAGATTGACGGCGAGGCGCGTCCCATTCCGCGTTTCCGCTTCGACCCGCTCCACGGCGGCGCGTCCCGAGGCGCTGAGCCGGCTCTTGTCGCCCAGCACCGAGACCTTCACCCCCTGGCCCACCAGCTCGCCGATTTCCTTCCCGACGTACTCCTCCAGCAGTTCCATCAGCGCCGAAATCTCGCTGGCGGGACGCTTCCAGTTTTCCTCGGAGAACGCGAACAGGGTGAGGACCTCGAGTCCGGCTTCGATCGCGCCTTCCAGCGCCTCGCGCACCGACTTCATTCCGGCGCGATGCCCGAGCGTGCGCGGCAGGTGCCGCCCCCGGGCCCATCGCCCGTTCCCGTCCATGATGACGGCGACGTGCCGCGGCACGGCGCCGTTGAGTCGGATCTGAGCCAGCAGGTCGTCGGCCATCAGACTTCCATGATCTCGGCCTCTTTCCCCTTCACCGACTCCTCGACCAGCTTGAGATGATCATCGTGCAGCTTCTGCACATCCTTCTCGCTGTGTTTCTTCTCGTCCTCGGAAACGTGCTCCGCCTTCTTGATGCGGCTGATCGCTTCGGTCCGGGCGTGCCGGATCGCGACGCGCCCTTCCTCGGCGAACTTGTGCACCACCTTCACCAGCTCCTTGCGGCGCTCCTCGGTGAGCGGCGGCAGCGGGATGCGGATGATGTTGCCGTCGTTGGAAGGGTTCAGTCCGAGATCGGAAGTGAGAATCGCCTTTTCGACCGCCTTCAAGAGCGACTTGTCCCACGGCTGGACCGTGAGGAGCTTCGGCTCCGGCGCCGACACGCTGGCCACCTGGTTCAACGGCATTTCGCTGCCGTACGCGTCGACCCGGACGAGGTCGAGCAGTGACGTCGTGGCCTTTCCCGTCCGGACGGTGGAGAACTCCCGGCGCACGGCCTCCACCGCCTTGTCCATCGCAGCCCGGGCCTGCTTGAGATGATCAGCGAGCGTCATTGGACGATGGTGCCGACGCGCTCCCCGGCCAGCACTCTGGCCGTCGCGCCGGGCTGGTTGATGTTGAACACCACGATGGGCAAACGATTTTCCTTGCACAAACCGAAGGCGTTGGCATCCATGACGGCGTATCCGTTGACCAGCGCTTCCTGGAACGTCAGCTCGGCCAGGAACCGGGCCTGGGGGTCCTTTTTCGGATCCGCCGTGTAGACGCCGTCCACATTCGTCGCCTTCATGATCAGCCGCGCCTCGATTTCCAGGGCCCGCAAGACCGCCGCCGTGTCGGTCGAAAAGTACGGATTCCCCGTCCCGCCCGCGAAAATGACGATGCGTCCCTTCTCGAGGTGCCGCACGGCACGCCGCCGGATGTAGGGCTCGGCCAGCTCCTCCATCCGAATGGCGCTCATGACGCGGGTATCGAGTCCCTTCTTCTCCAGGATATCCTGCAACGCCAGGGCGTTGATCACGGTCGCCAGCATGCCCATATAATCGGCCGAGACGCGGTCCATTCCCTTGTCGCTCGCGGTCGCGCCGCGGACGATGTTCCCGCCGCCGACGACGAGCCCGAGCTGCACGCCGGTCTTCGCGACCTGCTGCAGCTCGTCGGTGAGCCGGTCGATCACCGCGAAATCGATCCCCGCCGCCCCGGCGGAGCCCGCGAGCGCTTCCCCTGAGATCTTGAGCAGCGCCCGCGGGTAGGCCAGCTGCGCCACTACGCGCCCCCGAGCTCGAAGCGGGCGAAGCGGCGCACGTCGATCTTCTCCCCGGTCTTGGCGGCGAGCGCCCGGACCAGGTCTCCGACGGTCTGCTTGTCGTCCTTGATGAACTGCTGCTCCAACAGGACGTTTTCCTCGTTGAACTTCTTCAGCATGCCGTCCACGATCTTGGCGCGGATGTTCTCCGGCTTCTTCTGCTCGGCGACCTGCGCCTCGTAAATGCGCCGCTCCCGCTCGACGACCTCCGACGGGAGGTCCTCGACGTGCACCGCGACGGGCCTGGCCGACGCGATCTGCAGGGCGATGTCCTTCGCCAGCTGCCGGAAGTCGTCCGTGCGCGCCACGAAGTCGGTCTCGCAGTTCAGCTCGACCAGCACCGCGACCTTGCCGTTGAAATGGACGTAGGCCTCGATCAGCCCCTCGCCGGCGGCCTTCGCGGCGCGCTTCTCGGCCTTGCCCGCGTACTTCACGCGCAAGATCTCCTCCGCCTTCGCCATGTCGCCGCCCGCTTCTTCGAGCGCTTTCTTGCAGTCCATCATGCCGGCGCCCGTCTTGGCCCTGAGCTCGGCCACCAGCTTCGCGGGAATCGCTTTCACGGTCGTCACCTTTCGTCACTCCTCATAAGAACGCCGCCCTCGCGAGACCTCTCGGCTCGCAGGGCGGCGGCTGTTGGTCGATTGCCGGGGCGGCTCCCCTGCTCGTAACGGCTAGGGCTCGCTCCCGGTGGCCGGCTCCGCCGCAGCCGGCGTATCCTCTGTCTTGAGACGTGCCGCGATCGCCTCCGGCTTGGGACGCCGCTTGCGCCGCCCCGCCGTGCGCTTCTTGCGATCGCCTTCCGCCTCCGCTTCGACTCCCGTTTCGGTGGAATAGGTCACCGACTCCGCGTCCTCCGACGGCTCCCGGAGCGGCTGCTGCCGGCGTGCCTCGGCGATCACGTCCGCGACCGCCGCCGTCACGAGCGACACCGCCCGGATGGCGTCGTCGTTGCCGGGGATCGGGACCGTGATCAGGTCGGGATCGGCGTTGGTGTCGACGATCGCCACCACGGGAATCCCGAGCTTGTTCGCCTCGGCGACGGCGATACGCTCCTTCTTGGCGTCCACGACGAAGAGCGCACCCGGCAGCCGGCTCATTTGCTTGATCCCCGACAGGTTCTTGTCGAGCTTCACGCGCTCCCGGTCGAGCAGCAGCTGCTCTTTCTTCGTGTAGTGCTCGAATTCCCCTTCCGCCGCGCCCTGCTCGAGCTCCTTCAGTCGCTTGATCTGCCGCTTGATCGTCTGGAAGTTGGTGAGCGTGCCGCCGAGCCACCGCTCGGTGACCCAGAAGCCCCCCGCCCGCTGCGCCTCGGCCTGGATGATGAGCTTGAGCTGTTTCTTGGTGCAGACGAACAGAATTCCTTCCCCGCCCAGCACCACCGAACGCACCTTCTCCTGCGCTTCCTGGATCTGCCGCAGGGTCTTCTGAAGGTCGATGATGTAGATACCGGAGCGCTCGGCGAAAATGAACCGGCGCATCTTCGGATTCCAACGGCGCGTCTGGTGCCCGAAATGGACACCGGCTTCCAGCAGATCCTGCAACTGGGGCTGCGTCATGCACTCCCTTTCTTGGGTTTTGGTCCGCCGTCGCCGTCATCTTCGACGCTACCCTGCATGGCAGGGACCCAGCATCGAATCGAGCGACGTGTGTGATAGCTGACAGCTGATAGCTGACAGCTGATAGCGTCTTATCTCTTCGAGAACTGGAACCGCTTCCGCGCGCCGGCCCGTCCCGGCTTTTTCCGCTCCACTGCCCGCGGGTCGCGCGTCAGCAGTCCCTGCTCGCGCAGCTTCTTACGGTGCCGCTCGTCGGCAAGGCACAGCGCCCGGGCGATTCCCATCCGCATCGCTCCGGCCTGTCCGGTTACGCCGCCGCCCCGGCAGATCCCTTTGACGTCGAAGGCGCCCAGCGTGTCGGTCGCCGTGAAGGGCTGCTGGATGTGCGACACCAGCGACGCGCGCGGGAAGAAATCCCCGAGCGTCCGGCCGTTGATGTTCCACTTCCCCGATCCGGGCGTGAGGTACACGCGCGCGACGCTTTCCTTGCGGCGTCCCACCGCGTGCCAGCGCAGCTCCGGAGTCACCGTCATTTCGCCTCCCCGAGCGGGAGCGGCTGCGGTTGCTGCGCCGCATGCGGATGCGTCGGTCCCGCATACACCTTGAGCATCTGTTTGACGTGCTGGCGGGAGAGCGTGGTCTTGGGGAGCATCCCCCACACGGCCTTCTCGATCACCCGCTCCGGACGCTGCGCCAGCACCTTTTTCACCGGCGTGAAGCGCTCATGCCCCATGTAGCCGGTGTGGCGGAAGTAGCGCTTCTGCTCCAACTTTCGGCCGGTCAACTTGACCTGCTCGGCGTTGATCACGATGACGGCGTCACCGCTGTTCAGATGCGGCGTAAACGTGGGCTTGTGCTTGCCGCGCAGCACCTGCGCCACACGACTCGCCAGCCGGCCGAGCGGTTGCCCGCTCGCGTCGACGACGTACCAGTGATGCGTCACATCTTCTTTGCGCAGCGAAAAGGTCTTCATACCACCCCGTGGAGCGTCCGAAATTATCGTTAGCCTAGTACTATACTCAGTAGGCTAAGCCGCTGTCAACTTGGAGGTTGTGGGGTTCCGGCCTTGCTGGTACGACCGCATGACATCAAGATGCCCCCTCTCAACAGACGAGAATACTCCATGTGGCCGTTTGCAAAGAAGCAGGTACAGGAAGTAAACGGAGCAAGCTTCACCGATCAACGGATCGAGCTGGACGGCAAACTCTTTGTCCGCTGCACGTTTGTCCGCTGCATCCTCGTCTACGCAGGAGGCGATGGCGGCGGGATCAGCGGTTGCACCATCAACAACTGCGTCTGGAAGTTCGAGCGGGCGGCCGCCAACACCATCGGCTTCATGGCGGCCATGTA
>Ga0310811_10004715_pt1 | contig 17168 bp, 16 predicted proteins | sample YCmetagenome_FD_207642 | JGI IMG/M metagenome (GOLD analysis project Ga0310811, IMG submission 207642) | Soil microbial communities from experimental microcosm in Duke University, North Carolina, United States - YC | ecosystem: Engineered > Artificial ecosystem > Soil microcosm > Unclassified ...
CCACCCCCCCGGTAGCGACCTCGGCTTTCGCGCCTTCTGGAGCTCGCTCCCCGACATATTGGCCGCGCGCGATCTGCGCGTCGTGGCGGACGCGGTCGCCCGTGCCGCGGGGCGCCGTGCCGTCGTGGTGATGCTCGGCGGGCACGTCATCAAGGTGGGGCTCGGGCCGCTGCTCGTGACGCTGCTCGAGCGCGGCGTGATCACCCACGTGGCGATGAACGGCAGCGCGGCGATTCACGACTTCGAGCTCGCCGCCTTCGGCGGGACGAGCGAGGATGTGGCCGCGGGCCTGGCCGATGGCACCTTCGGGATGGCGGAAGAAACCGGGCGCGAGATGAACGCGGCGCTCGCCGCCGCGGCGGCGGCCGGCCGCGGCGCCGGCGAGGGACTCAGCGATGCGCTCGCGAGCCGGCAGCCGTTGCCGGGCGGACCGGCCTCGGTGCTGGTGGCCTGCGCGCGGCGCAACGTCCCGGTGACGGTCCACGCGGCGGTGGGGGCCGAGATCATTCATCAGCACCCGAGCGCCGACGGCGCCGCGATCGGCGCGACCAGTCACCGCGATTTCAAGCGGCTGGCCGCGAGTCTCCCGGCGCTGCAGGACGGAGGGGTCGTGTTGAACCTGGGGAGCGCGGTCGTGATGCCCGAGGTGTTCCTCAAGGCCCTCACCATCGCCCGGAACCTCAACGCCGGGAAACCGACGGCGTTCACGGCGTGTGACTGCGACATGCAGCGACACTACCGGCCGCGTGTCAACGTCGTCGAGCGCCCCACGCTGAACGGCGGGCGCGGCATCCAGCTGACCGGCCACCACGAGATTCTGGTGCCCCTGCTCGTATGGGGCGTGCTCGCCGCGCTGGACGGGGCGAAAACGACGACGGGGTCATCGTCGTCCGGACGATGACCCCGTCACAACCCGCGGCAGAATGGATCAGGCCGCGTCGCGCTTGCCGCGGATGGTGTCGCGCACCCGGTCGGCCGTAGCGGGGCTGATCACCCGCAGCACTACGTAGAAGATGAACCCGATCGCGGCGAGCCAGAGGACGGTCATCAGGATGCTCATCAGCCCGCCCAACAGGCCGAAGATGATCTTGAGCCCGATCCACACCAGCACGGCGAAGATCGCGAAACCGAGAATGCTTCGAAACATACGGCCTCCCAAGTGGCCCCACAGGTCAACGGATCGTACGCCGTGACACCCGCGGGAGTTTCAGGGTCCGACATCGCCGTCGTGGGCGGCGGAGTGATCGGCGCCGCGTGCGCCCGGGCCGCCGCCCAACGCGGCCTCCATGTCACTCTCTTCGCCCCCGGTCCCGATCCGGCCGCTGCGTCCGCGGCATCGGCGGGGTTGCTCGCCGCCCAGATCGAGTCAGCGGATCAGCGCCTCCTGCCACTCGCCGTCCGGGGACGGGATCTCTACGCAGACCTGGCCGCCTCGCTCAAAGATACTACAGGCACGGACATCGGTTTCCAGCCCATCGGCATCGCGACATTCGCCTTCGACGAGACTCAGGCCGAAACGTTGTGGGAAGTCGTAGCGGAGCAGCGACAGGCGGGGTTGCGCTGCGATTGGCTGGAACGCGCCGACCTCGACGAGCAGTGGCCGGGCGTCGCCCCCGAAGCGTGGGGAGCGCTGTACGCGACGGAGGACGGATGCCTCGATCCGGCGGCCCTGACCGCGGCCCTCCTGACCGACGCGCGCCGCCTCGGCGTCCGGGTGAGCCGGGAATCGGTGCAGCGGGTCCTGACCGTCGGCGGCCGGGTCATGGGAGTGACCTCCGGATCGACCAGCACGCCTGCGGGACAGATCGTCATCGCAGCGGGCGCCTGGTCGCCGCTCGTCGAGGGGCTGCCCCGTCCGCTCCTGGTGGAGCCGATGCGCGGACAGCTCATAGCGATCGATTGGCCACCGGGATTCCCGTCTGCCGTCTTCTATCATGGCCATGGGTATATGCTGCCGCGCGGGAGCGAGGCGATCCTGGGCAGTACGATGGAGCACGTCGGGTTCGACGCTCGCACCACAGAAGCGGGCTTGTCGGAGATCCGCCGATCGACCGCGCGGCTCTGCCCCGCGATCGCGCAGGCACCGGTGCGGCGCAGCTGGGCGGGACTCCGCCCCGTGACCCCGGACGGCCTCCCCATCCTGGGCGCCGACCCCAACATCGCAGGACTCTGGTACGCCACCGGCCACGGTCGCAACGGCATCCTCCTCGCCGGCATCACGGGCGAGATCATCGGGGACCTCGTTGCGTCCGGTCAAACCGACATCGATATCGGCGGTCTCTCGATCACTCGCTTCGCAGCCGATCAACTGAGAGCTGAGCGCTGATGGCTGACAGCTGAGAGCGATGTACACCTCCTGCGCCTTCTGCAACGCGACGCTCGACGGCGATGGTGGCCCCTCGGGGCTCGGCGTCGGGCGCCGCCTGGCGTTCGACGAGTGGAGAGCTCGGCTGTGGGTCGTGTGCCCCAAGTGCTCCCGCTGGAACCTCACGCCGCTCGACGACCGGCTGGAGCGCATCGAGGCGGTTGCCCGCGCCGCCGCCGACGCGCGGCTCCTCGCCAGCACGGAGCAGGTCGCCCTGTTGCGCTGGCAGCGCTACGACCTCATCCGCATCGGCAAACCGTTGCGCGTCGAGCTCGCGGGGTGGCGCTACGGTGAGCGGCTGCGGGCGCGCAACCGCGAGCGGGCGAAGGTCGTCGTGCCGCTGACGCTCGCCGCGGTGGGACTGGGCGTAGCAGCCAACGTGGCGCTCGGTGGCTCGTTCGGCTTTCTCGCGTGGAACCTGGGGCGCACCGCCGACGACATCTACGTCTGGATGGTCGGGACCCGGCCGGTTCGGCTCATCGAGCCCCCGATCTGCGACCATTGCGGCACCATCCTGCGGCTCAGGACGAGACACGTCCAGCACGCCCGCGTGGTGCCCGACTCTCACCAGGATCTCGCCGTGCTCGTCAGCTGCCCCACCTGTCACCGGGAAGCGGCACTGCTTACCGGTCCCGACGCCCACGCGCTGTTGCGCCAGGGACTCGCCTACCTCAACGTGCGCCGCTCGAGCCGTCGCAAGGCCGAAGATGCGGCGCGCGTCGTCGACGAAGCGGGAGGCGCCGATCAGCTGATCAAGAACGTCGCGCGCCGCGAGCTGACGCTGCGCTCCCTCCGGCCCGAGGGCCGCCTGGCGCTCGAGATGGCGGTCGATGAGCGCGCCGAAATCCTCGAGCTGGAACGGCAGTGGCACGAGGCGGAGGAGATCGCCGAGATCGCGGATGGGACCCTCAGCACGGACGCCGCCTTGGAGGAAGAGATCAAACGACTTAGACGACAGGGCGATCAACCGTCCGGTTGAAAAACGGCTTTCATGGTCGTTTCGCGAACGCTATCTTCACCGCCCATGGCCGTACCGCTGATTCAAATCACGCCGCAGCGACAGGGAGCCCCCTCTGTTGGCCCAGGAGCCCCTGAGCGAAAGCCCGCGTGGCTCAAGGTCAAAGCTCCGGGAGGGGCGACCTATCTCACCGTAAAACAGATGATGCGGGACTTGCGGCTGCACACCGTGTGCGAAGAAGCCCACTGTCCCAACATCGGCGAGTGCTGGGAGCACCGCGCCGCCACCTTCATGATCCTCGGGGACGTGTGCACGCGGAACTGTGCGTACTGTGCCGTGGCCCACGGCACTCCAGCCCCCCTCGACACGCAGGAGCCCGAACGTCTCGCCGCTGCGGTGGCTCAGCTGGGACTGCGCCACGTCGTCATCACGAGCGTCGACCGTGACGATCTGCCGAACGGCGGCGCGGAGCTGTTCGCCGCGAGCATCGCTGCGATCCGGCAGCGACTTCCCGAGACGTCGATCGAGGTCCTGATCCCCGATTTCAAGGGCAGTGCTGCGGCGCTGGAGATCGTGGTGGCCGCCGCCCCCGACATCCTGAACCACAACCTCGAAACGATCGAGCGGCTGTATCGCATCGCCCGCCCCGGGGGCCGCTATCCGCGGGCGCTCGAGCTGTTGCAGCGGGCGAAGCAGCTGAACCCGGGCGGGCTCACCAAGTCCGGTCTGATGTGTGGTCTCGGAGAGGAATGGGACGAGCTGATCGGCGCGATGCATGACCTGCGCGCGCAGGACGTGGATATCCTCACGCTCGGGCAATACCTCCGCCCCTCGGATGCGCATCTGCCGATCGCCCGCTGGTACACGCCGGCCGAATTCGCCGAACTGAAGCGGCTGGGGGCCGAGATGGGATTCCGGCACGTCGAGTCGGGCCCGCTCGTGCGCTCGAGCTATCACGCCTGGGAGCAAGTGGAGGCAGCGACCCAACCATGACGACCGCGACCGCACAGCCCACGAAGGGCGACACACAAGGAGCACAGCAGCGCCGCATGTTGCGCGAGATGCTCCTGATCCGCCATTTCGAGGAAAAGGCCGCCGAGGCGTATGCCATCGGCAAGATCGGCGGCTTCTGCCACCTCTATATCGGGCAGGAAGCGGTCGCGGTCGGCGTGTCCGCGGCCCTCGAGCCCACCGACTACGTCATCGGCTCGTACCGCGAGCACGGCCAGGCATTGGTGCGCGGCATATCGGCGCGCGCCGTCATGGCCGAGTTGTTCGGGAAGAGCACGGGCTGTTCCGGCGGCAAGGGCGGCTCGATGCACCTGTTCGACGCGGAAAAGCGTTTCATGGGCGGTCACGGGATCGTGGGGGGCCACCTGCCGCTCGCTACCGGTCTCGCCTTTGCGATCAAGTATCGCGACGGGGACGAGGTGTGCGTCTGCTTCTTCGGCGAGGCGGCGGTAAACATCGGGGCGTTCCACGAGGCGCTGAACATGGCGTCGGTATGGAAGCTGCCGGTGATCTTCCTGTGCGAGAACAACCGCTACGGGATGGGCACCGCGTTCGAGCGTGTGGCGGCGGTGACCGATGTCGTGGAGCACGCCTGCAGCTACGACATCGCGGGCGAGGTCGTGAACGGGATGGACGTGCTCGAGGTGCAGCAGGCGGTGCAGCGCGCGGTACAGCGCGCCCGCAAGGGCGGCCATCCCACCCTGCTCGAGGTGCGGACCTACCGCTACATGGGCCATTCGATGTCCGACCCGCTGCACGGCGTCTACCGCACGAAAGACGAGGTAGAGGAACAGAAGAAGAAGGACCCGATCGTCCAGCTCACGCAGCGCCTGCGCCAGGACGGCGTCCTCGATCAGGCGGGGTTCGATGCGCTCGACGCGGAGGTGCGTGCCGAGGTCGAGGATGCGGTGAAATTCGCCGACGAGAGCCCCGACCCCGTCGCCGAAGAGCTTACGGCGCACGTGCTGGCGGACTGACCCATGCCCACGATCACGTACCGGGATGCCCTGAACCAGGCGTTGCGCGAGGAGATGCAGCGCGACCCCAACGTATTCCTGATGGGCGAGGAGGTCGGCCTCTACCAGGGCGCCTACAAGGTGAGCCGCGGGTTGCTCGAGGAGTTCGGCGCCAAGCGCATTGTCGACACGCCGATCGCCGAGCTCGGGTTCGCCGGGATCGGCGTCGGCGCGGCAATGGGTGGGTTGCGTCCGGTGGTGGAGTTCATGACCTGGAACTTCGCCGTGCTGGCACTCGATCAGATCGTCAATTCCGCGGCCAAGATGCTCTACATGTCCGGCGGCCAGATCCCCATCCCGATCGTCTTTCGCGGACCCAATGGGGCCGCGCTGCAGCTCTCGTCCCAGCACTCGCAGGCGTGGGAGTCGTGGCTGTCGCACATCCCCGGCCTCAAGGTCGTCGCCCCCGCGACCCCCTACGACGCCAAGGGCCTCCTGAAGGCGGCGATCCGCGACAACAACCCGGTCATCGTGCTCGAGGGCGAAATGCTCTACAACAACAAGGGCGAGGTCCCCGAGGGCGAGATCGTGGTGCCGATCGGCCAGGCCGAGGTGAAGCGCGAAGGCGCGCACGTCACCCTCATTTGCCACTCCAAGACGGTGTCGATCGCTCTCAAGGCGGCCGAACAGCTCGCGACCCAGGACATCGCGGCCGAAGTCATCGACCTCCGCACGCTGCGCCCGCTCGACGACGCGACGATACTCCGCTCGGTGGCGAAGACCAACCGCGTCGTCGTCGTGGAGGAAGGCTGGCCCCAGTGCGGCGTGGGCGCCCAGGTGGTCGATCTCATCCAGCGCGAAGCGTTCGACCAGCTCGACGCGCCGGTGCTGCGCGTCACACAGGCCGATGTGCCGATGCCGTACAACAAGCAGCTCGAGCGGCTCGCCAAGCCGTCCGCCGAAAAGGTGGTCACGGCGGCCCGGCGCGTCCTCTACCTCGACTGACATGGCCACCACCGTTGTGATGGAAGCGCTCTCCCCGACGATGGAGGAGGGGCGGATCGTGAAGTGGTCCAAGGCCGTCGGCGATGCGGTCAAGACCGGCGAAACGCTGGCCGAGGTCGAGACCGACAAGGCGGTCATGGAGATCGTCGCCCGCGCCGATGGGCAGCTCCTCAAGCAGCTCGTCGCCGAGGGAGCGACGGTGCCGGTGGGGGAGGCGGTGGGGGTGATCGGTGCGCCGGGGGAGAGCGTTGCGACGACCGCTCCGGCTGCGCCCGCGAAGAAGCCGTCAGCCGTCAGCTCTCAGCCGTCAGCCGTCAGCTCTCAGCCGTCGGCTGTCAGCCCTCAGCCGTCAGCCGTCAGCTCTCAGCCGTCGGCTGTCAGCCCTCAGCCGGTCCCCCCAGTGGCCCCTGCTGACGCCACTCGCGTAGTGAGAGCCTCGCCGCTCGCGAAGCGGCTCGCCAAGGAACGGGGCGTCGACCTGAAGCTGGTGCAGGGATCGGGTCCCGGGGGACGCGTGATCATGCGGGACCTGGAGGGCGCCGTCGCCGTTACCGCTCCCCGTGCGTCCGCCCCCGCCCCGATAGGCGGCGGTGCCCCATATCGCGACGTCCCGCTCACCCAGATCCGCAAGACCATCGCCAAGCGGCTCGGCGCGTCGCTGGGACCAATCCCCCACTTCTTCCTCACGGCCGAAGTGGACATGGAGCGGGCCGCCGAGGCGCGCGCGGCGCTCAACCAGCAGCTCGGCGATCAGCAAGGGAAGATCAGCGTCAACGACATCCTGCTGAAGGCCACGGCCCTGGCGCTCGTGAAACACGGCGCCTGCAACGCCTGGTGGCAGGAGGACCACATCCGCTACTGGAACGAGGTCCACCTCGGGATGGCCGTGGCCGTCGAGGACGGGCTGATCACGCCCGTCATCCGCAATACCGACCGCAAATCACTGCTGGATATCGGCGCCGAAGCGCGCGAGCTCGCCGGCCGGGCGCGCGAGCGCCGCCTGAAGCCGGAGGAGTACACCGGGTCGACGTTTTCCGTCTCGAACCTCGGCATGTTCGAGATCGACCAGTTCACCGCGGTCATCAACCCCCCCGAGGCGGGGATCCTCGCCGTCGGGACGATGGCCGCGAAACCGGTGGCGGTGGACGGCCAGGTGGTCGTGCGGCGGCGCTTGCGGATGACGATGAGCTGCGACCACCGGGTGATCGACGGAGCCACCGGGGCCGCATTCCTGAAAACCTTGAAGCAGATGCTCGAGAATCCGTTGGCGATGCTCTTATAAATGCAGAATGATGAATGTCGAATGCAGAATTGTGCATTCTGCAGTTTGCATTCTGCATTCCAAGGGGAGGCTCATTGGCTAGTCAATTCGACGTGATTGTCCTTGGCGGGGGCCCTGCCGGCTACGAGTGCGCCATTCGAGCGGCGCAGCTCGGCATGGCCTGCGCCGTGGTGGAGCGCGAGAAGCTCGGCGGGGTGTGCGTCAATATCGGGTGCATCCCCACCAAGGCCCTGCTCCATTCGGCCTTTATCGCCCACCTGCTGAAGGATTCGGCGGACTTCGGTGTGGCGGCCGGCACGGTGAAAACCGACTACGGCGTCGCGATGAAACGCAGTCGCAAGGTCGCCGACCAGAACTCGCGGGGCGTCGAGTTCCTGATGAAGAAGAACAAGATCACCGTCATCAAGGGTACGGGCGTCCTGCAGCCGGGCCGCAAGGTCCAGGTAGGCAGCGACATCCTCGAAGCCAAGAAGGCGGTCGTCATCGCCACCGGATCGCGCGTGAAGGGCATCCCTCAAATCGGGCTCGAGATCAACAAGACGACCGTCATCTCTTCCGACGAAGCGCTGCTGCTGGAGAAGCTCCCCGCGTCGGTGGCGGTCATCGGCGCCGGTGCCGTCGGAATGGAGTTCGCCGACATTTTCAACGCCTTTGGCGTGCCCGTAACGTTGATCGAAGCCCTCCCCCGCATACTCCCCCTCGAGGATGCCGAGGCGTCGGCGGAGCTCGCCAAGAGCTACCGCAAGCGGGGCATCACCGTGATCGCCGGGGCGAAGGTGACCAAGGCCGCTGTCGGCAAGGACAAGGTCGTACTGGACGTCGAAGCGGAGGGCGGGAAGCAGCAGGTCGAGGCAGCCGCTGTCCTGATGGCGGCAGGCCGGGCGGTCAACACGGAGAACGTAGGACTCAAAGAGTGCGGCATTCAGCTGACCGATCGGGGCTTCATCAAGGTCGACCAGAACCTCCAGACCACGGCGCCGGGATACTACGCCATCGGCGACGTCGCCGGTCCACCGATGCTGGCGCACAAGGGAAGCCGCGAGGGGATCATCGTCGCGGAGCGTCTCGCCGGAAAACAGCCGCACGCGCTCCGCTACGACAACGTGCCCAGCGTGACGTACTGTCACCCCGAGGTGGCGAGCATCGGGCTCTCCGAGGATCAGTGCAAAGAGCAGAAGCTCGAGTATATCGCCGGGAAGTTCCCGTTTTCCGCCAACGGCCGCGCCCGCGGCACCGGGGAGACGGAGGGATTCGTGAAGGTGCTCCGGGAGAAAAAGTACGGAGAGATCCTCGGTGCCCATATCGTCGGCGCCCACGCGTCGGAGATGATCCACGAGCTGGCGGTGGCGCGGGAGAACGAGTACACGGTCGAAGAGGTCGAGCTCGCGATCCACGCGCATCCGACGATGTCGGAGGCCGTGGCGGAAGCCTGCCTCGATTCGCTCGGCCGGGCGATCAATATCTGAACGACGCGGCGAAGGACCCGGTGGCCGTCGGACTGGGAGCGATCGGGACCGGGTCCGGTCTCGGTGGAGCAATGATGACGCTGGCGCAGATCGTCGTCAGCCAGCTCCGCAGTCACCTCGAGGTCGTTGCTTACCAGGAGGAGTTCGCAGGTCTCCTTTTCTATGGTACACTGGCAGCGCTCGGCCTGGCAGCCTTTTTCGGCTGGCGCCGTAGCACTCCCATCGAGAACATCTGGCAGCGTGGCGTGATCGCGGTTTTGGCGGCCGTGGGCGCCCTCATCATCGGCTTTCTCGCCGCCCTGGCGGATCGACTCTTGGGTCTTACCGGTCTGATCCTGTGGGGCGTCCTGGCCCTGGGGTTCGGCGTCGCCGCGAGCCGCTGGGCGGTGCGCGGCGCCGGCCCGGCGGCCAGCGGGGTCGCATGAGCCCGAACCCGCTCGAGGTCATCCTGGCGGGGAGGATGGAGTACCGCGCGGCGCTCGCCTGGCAGCGCGCGCTGGCACACGACCGCATCGCTGGTCGGCTGGGACACGACGTCCTGTTATTGCTGGAGCACGACCCGGTCGTCACGCTGGGTCGGACGACACAAGCAGCCCACGTGCTGCAGTCCCAGGGCATCGACGTCGTGGAGGTGGAGCGTGGCGGCGACGTCACCTTCCACGGCCCTGGACAGCTCGTGGGATATCCGATCCTCGACCTCAACGCCTACCGGCCGGACCTGCACTGGTATCTCCGTACGCTCGAGCAGGCGCTGATCGACGCGCTCGGCGCGCTCGCGATACCGGCGGAGCGCAACCCCGGGCTGACCGGCGTTTGGACGCGCGGCCGCAAGATCGCCAGCATCGGCATCCACGTGAAGCAGTGGGTCACCTGGCACGGCTTTGCCCTCAACGTCACGACCGATCTCTCGGCGTTCGACCGCATCGTGCCCTGCGGGATTCCCGGCGTCGTCATGACGTCGGTCGCGCGCGAGCGCGGGGAGGACACCGCCGGCACGGCGTTGTGGGAGGACACGGTGCGGGCCGTGATGCACGGATTCGAGACGGCGTTCGGCGTCGCGACGCGTCTCGCCGAGCCCGCCACCCAACCGTCATGAGCGCGGGTCCGGCCGCGCGTGAGCGCCTGCCTCCAGGCCAGGTGCTCACGAAGAAATGGCCGGTGCTTCACTACGGGCTCGTCCCGACGGTCGATCTCGCGACGTGGACCTTCACGGTGGACGGCCTTGTCGAGCGTCCGTTCGTTCTCACCTACGACGAGCTCCTCGCCCTACCCCGCTCCACCACGCAATGCGACATCCATTGCGTCACGACGTGGAGCCGGTACGACAACAGCTTTGGCGGTGTGGCGGTGCGGCTGCTGCTCGAGCGCGCCGGCGTGCGCCCAGACGCTCGCTACTGTCTCGTGTCGGCCGAGCAGCAATTCACGACCAACCTGCCGTTAGCCGATCTCGACCGGGCAGAGAATCTCGTAGCGCTCACGCACGATGGCGAGCCGCTGACTCCCGAGCACGGCTGGCCAGCCCGGCTCCTCGTCCCGCATCTGTATTTCTGGAAGAGCGCGAAGTGGGTGCGGGGGTTGACGCTGCTGGACGCCGACGTCCCCGGTTTTTGGGAGCAGAACGGCTATCACATGCACGGCGACCCGTGGACGGAAGAGCGCTACGGCGGTCGGGGTTTGACCCAGCACGACATCAATCGGCTGCGCAATCTCAGCAAGAGGACGTGAGCAGCTCCTCGACCTCCCGCGCTGCATCCGCCTGGATGCGGCCTTCCTCCGCCAACTCGCGGGCGGCCGCCGCAAGGGGCGAATCTGGTAGCGCGGCCTGTAACGCCGCATCCCCCGTTATCCGGCTCAATGTGGCGGTCGTTTCGAGCAGCCGCTGCACGAGCGCGTCGCGGCCCTGCTCACAGCGCGCCAGCGCCTCAATGCCGTCGGGCAGGTTCGTGAGACGCTCGGTCTGCGCGGCGCCGGCGTCGAGCTGGCGGTCGAGCGCGGCAAGCTGGCGCGCCACGGCACACGCCGCCACGACGAGGGCGCCCACGAGCGCCGGCCCGACCGGTGACCCCGCGGTGCGTCTCAGCAAGTCGATCAGGAGCGTGCGCGCGGCACCGCTGGGCAGCTCCGCCAGGGTCCGCACGGCTTCCCGCTCGGCGTCGAGCGGCAGGACATGCCGGCCCGCGGGGCGGGGATTCCACACCGGCGTGCGGCGCCCGAGCGTTGCCAGACTCACGAGACTCACCGCCACGAGCGGCGTCGTGGCGAAGAGCAGCGGCGCGGCCGCGAGAACCCCCACGGCCAATCCCCCGGTCGTGACGGCGCCGGCGAGCAGCAGGATCGGCGTGGGCACGTCGGTGCGAGACAGACGCGCCAGCGACTCGGTCCGCGCGGGAATTCCATGATCGGCGAGCAGCTCGACAACTCGTTCGCCCGCGGCACGAGGAACGCGTAACAACGGCCGCTCGCCGCCGAGGAGCGCCTGGTGCCCCGTAGACGAGACGCTCGGCAGGCGACCTTCGAGCGCGTCCCGTACGGCGCGGCGGGGCGTGCGAGCGGTGGGAGGGTCGACGAATACGAGCACATCGTCCGCTCCATCGGCCCGTCTGGCACAGCGCGGGCAGACGCCGAGGTCGAACGGCTCGGCGGCGCCGCACATCACGCAGCTGAACCGGGCCGGTGGGGCCGACAGCTCTTCCCCCGCATCCGGGGTCAGCGCCGCGGCGAAGAGACCGACCGACGGAAATCGATCAGCGGGATCGGCGGCTGTGGCACGCGCCACCGCTGCGTCGAGCCACGCCGGGACGTCCGGGCGGCGGCCCCTGGGATGATGCCCGGCGACCGCGCTGACGGCGCTTCGCCCCGCACGCGACGGCAGCGAGCCCGTGAGGGCATAGAAGAGCGTGACTCCGAGCGAGTAGACCTCGGATCGCGCGTCGGCGCGGGTTCCCGCCAGCACCTCCGGCGCGGCATAATCGAGCGTGCCGACGAGGCCACCGGTCTGGGTGAGCGTTGCAAGCCCGGCGAGGCGCGCCGATCCGAAATCGGTCAGCCGCGCCCGGCCATCGAGCGCGAGCAGGATGTTCTGCGGCTTGACGTCACGATGCAGGATGCCGCGGCGATGGGCGACCGCCAGCGCGTCGGCGATCTCCTGCCCCAGACGCGCCGTCGCGGCGCCGTCGAGCGGGCCGCTGTCCCGCACCCGCACGGCGAGATCGGGACCGTGCACGTATTCCATGACGACGAAACCCCATGGGCCCTGCTCGGCCACGTCGAATACCTGAACGATGTTCGGGTGGCTGATCTGCCGGACGGCCTGCACCTCCCGCCGCAGCCGCTCGCGGGCCAGCCGTGCGGCCGCGGGCGGTGGGACCAGCAGCTTGATCGCGACGTCGCTGCCGATCCGTCGATCGCGCGCGCGATACACGACCGAATAGCCGCCACGACCGATCTCTCCCAGGATCTCGTATCGGTCTTGGAGGACGGTGCCGCTCGCGAAGTAGGTGGAGTCGATCACTCCGGCAGCCGCGCGAGCACGTCTCGCGCGTTGTGCGTCCAGCCGTCGTTCTCGTGGTAATACGTAAGGAAGGACGTGAGGTGCTGCCGGGCCAGGCGCGGCTGCCCCAGCGCGTACTCCGACATCCCGGCGTGGTACAGCGCCATGTACTGGTTGGGCCAGTACTCGAGCACCAGCTCCATGATCGGTCCCGCTGATCGATCGTCACCGGCATCGGCCACGGGGTGGCCGACATCGAAGACGATGCCCGCCGCCCGGGGGCGATCACTCGATGCGAGGCGGTCGATCACCGCCCGCGCGGAATCAATGCGGCCGCCGAGCGCATAACACGCCGCGCTGTAGCCCTGCCCTTCCACCGTCGGGGGCGCGGGATGGCGCCGCTGGGTGACTTCGGCTTCCACGGCATTACAGTAGGGCTTGATCGCCGCAAACCATTGCGCAGCGGAGCCGTCGAAACCCACCACCGCTGGAAGGGGCGGCTGCGGACTCGGCGCCGGGCGCGGCTCGTGGCGGATCGCCACGACGGCGCAAACGAGCAGGTAGCCGATGCCGGCGAGGATCAGGGGACGGTGCATAGCGGCAATATGAGAGACGACCGAGGCCGGCCGATGTGCACCCCGTCACGAAGGAAAGCCGAAAACTACTCTCGGCCGATCCCGTTCCGCGCCAGGAGCTCGAAGAACCGCTGAAACACCTGAACCCCGTCCCAGAGCTGCTGCAGATCGAGCTTCTCGTCCGGGGCGTGCAGCCGGTCGTCGGGGAGTCCGATCCCCGTCAGCAGGACCGGCGCGCCCTGCCGGCCCAGCGCGGGGACGACGGGAATCGATCCGCCGGCCCGCGCCGCCACGGTACCGCGACCCACGATGTCGTGAAAGGCGCGATCGAGCAGTTGGAACGCCGGGTGATCGATGCGAACCTGGGCGGGATCAGCCCCATGCAGAAAGCGGACGGTGGCGGTCACGTACTTGGGGACGAGCCGTTTCACCGCAGCCGCGAGCTGGCGCTCCACCGTCTTCATCTTCTGGTTGGGCACGAGCCGCAGGCTCACTTTCGCGGTCGCTTCGGCGGGAATCACCGTCTTGGCCCCCACTCCGGTGAAACCACCGGTGATGCCGTGGATCTCGAACGTCGGCAACGCCCAGAGCCGCTCGAACACCGAGCGGCCCTTGAGCCCGGTGAGCGCCTTCGCCTGCACGCGCCGATTGAGGAACTCCTTCTCCCGGAACGGCAGCCGCTTCCACAGGGCCCGTTCTCTGGCGCTCGGCGCCTTCACGGCGGCATACAGCCCCGGAATGTTGATCTTCCCGTCGGGACTCTTGAGCCGGGAGAGCAGCCGGCACAGCTCCTCGTGCGCGTTGGGGGCGGCGCCACCGTACTCGCCGGAGTGGAGATCGTGTTTCGCCGTGCGCACGGTGATCTCGGCGTAGCACATGCCGCGCAGCGTGGTGTACACCGCGGGCCACCCGGGCGCCACGTACGACATATCGGCGACGAGAGCCACATCGGCGCGCGTGCGCTCCGGCTCTCGACGCAGCAGATCGAACAGTACCTTGCTGCCGTATTCTTCTTCGCCCTCGATCATGAAGTGCAGGTTGACCGGCGGCGTGCCGGACACCTCCATCGCGCGGAGCAGGCAGAAGACCTGGCCCTTGTCGTCCGCCGCACCGCGCGCATAGATGCGGCCATCGCGCACCGACGGCTCGAACGGCGGCGTCGTCCATTCGTTCAGCGGATCGGGCGGCTGCACGTCGTAATGGCCGTAGATCAGCAACGTCGGCGCGCCCGGGACCTCGGGGCCGACGCCCCACACGACCGGATGCGTTTCGCTGCCGAGAAACGACACTTCGCGGCAGCCGAGCCGCCGCAGGTCGCGCGCCACCCATTCCGCCGCGCGCCGGCAGTCGGCGTCGTGGGCGGGGAGCGTGGAGATCGAAGGGATGCGCAGGAATTCGGAGAGTTCGGCGAGCCAGCGATCGTGATCCATGGCGGGACAATCTAGTAAGGGGAGGGTGCGGCTAGCCAGCGTGTTGCACGAGGGTAGATTAGCGAGTCATGCGCATGACGGCATCGTTCGATCTCTTCCCCGATGCACCGAGCGAGCGCGCCATGGCTCGCGCACGCTGGCTGGTGGGAGAGGGTCGAGCCGCCGACGCCGAAGCCGCCTACCGCGACCTGCTCACGCTGCACCCCGATTTCAAGCTGTGCTGGGCCGAATACTTCGAGCTGCTGCGCGGGCAGGGCCGCTCGAGCGACGCCCTGCGGGTCGCGGAAGCCGCCCAGACGCAGTTCCCCGACTCCGCCTTCGCCCTCGCACTCACCGGTGCGGCGCTGATCGAGCTCGATCGCTACCCAGAGGCGATCGCGGTGCTGGAGCGCGCCGTGGACAGTGATCCGGACCTCGGGCTCGTCTGGCACGAGCTGGGACTCGCCGCCTACCGGCTGGGGGACAAGAACCGCGCCCTGCTCGCGCTCGACCGGGCGTTCGCGCTCGAGCCGCACACGGAGACGCTGAAGCTGCGGGGTCGTGTGCTGCGGGACGCCGGGCGCTACGCGGCCGCCGAGGTGGCGTTCGAAGGGGCAGCGCAGGCCGCCGAGCACGACGCGCAGCGGGCACTGGCGGAGCGTGAGATTCACGCGACACGCCGCTACGCTGCCTACGCGCCGCGCAAGCCGGACGCGCTGGAAGCCGCCGAGCGGTGGTTCGCCGAGACCGGCGCCGCGGTGCTCGCCCCGCTCCCGGGGCCCGTGCCGCCCAGCGACGAAGCGCTGGTCCGCGCGTTCGGCGAGCTGGCGACCGACGCGGGATGGCGCTTTGGCCAGCTGGTGGTAGTGGGCCCGACGCTGCCGATCTGGAATGCCCTGGCCACGCTGGTGAACGCGCCGCTCGTGACCCGCGCCGAGCTCGATCCGGCGCGCGCTCCATTGGTCGCCGCGCTCCGGCCGCTGCCTCCGGACACCGGCTGGGAGGACACCGTGCAGGCCGCCGGCCGGGAGCAAACCGGTCTCGTGTTGACGCTGGAGCACCCGGACGAGACCGACTACGGACTCGTGGTGGCCGACGTCGTCGGCGTGCTGACGCATGGCGGCGCGCGCGCCAACGCGATCCCGGCCGCGGGCCGTACACTCGCCGACGTCGCACATCCCGCCTCCCGCCTCGCGGGACGCCGTCTGGTCGCTTAGTTCAGGTCACTCCGGTCCCATGCCGGCGCGCGAATACAGGGCCTGGTAGGGATCGCCGTTGCTCTGCGTGAAGACGCGCAGCTGAATCGCCCGCACCGTTTCCGACACGCTCGCGCCGTTGGCCGCGTAGATCTCGTCGAACAGATTGAGGTTTTGCCGGTAGATGCGCTGCGCGATAACCACCGCGTTGTTGAGCGGTGCGGTGGCGAACCAGCGCCAGTCGTATGTATCGAGATTCTGCCCCACGGGACCGGTGAGCTGCGTGCGAGCCCACGCGAACATCGAGGACCGTGCCGCCTCCACGGTCTGGGGCGTGGTCGCTCCCGCGTAGGCCGAGTCCAGGCGGCGTCCCAGCTCCGCCCAGAAGACGTCGAGGGAGCGCTCGTCCCCCCAGCGGGCCGCTGCGCGGCGGGCGTCCGCCGTATCACCCCGCGACCGGAAGAACGCCTGCGCTCCGCGATATCCCACGAAGCTGGCAAAGCTCTCGTTGAACTGGGTGTGGCTCTTCACGTACAGCGTATTGTGCGCCAATTCGTGAATCACCGTCGCGACGAGCTCCATCGTGTCGCGGTCCAGCGCCGTCGAATACAGCGGGTCGGAGAAGTACCCGAGCGTCGAGAACGCCCCTGCCGGCCGCAGGTACACGTCGAATCCCTGGCGCTCGAGATCGGCCGCCGCGGCGCGGGCGGCGGACGCGCTGAAGAATCCCTTGTACGGCACCACCCCGACGATCGGATATGTCCAGGTGTAGGGCCGCAGGCGGTCGCGCCAGGCCCCCGAGAGCACGAGCAGCAGGGTATCGCGCCCCACGTCCACGTACGTCGTGTACGTCTCCGCCACGACGAGGTGCAGCGAGTCGGCGGCGAAGGCCCGCGCGGCGAGCACGAGCTGCAGTCGTTGCCGCAGATCGGCCGGCGTGGACGAGTCCGCCACCAGCGTGGCGATAGAGCGCCGCTTGAGGAGAATGCGGGCCTCTTCGAGGCCCGCACGCGCCAGGTAGCGCACGTCGGCGGAGACGATGAGCCCGACGATCAGGGCGCCGGGAAGGCAGACGGCGACCCAGGCCAGCAGGCGCAGCACGAGGCGCCCCCAACGGGGACGGCGGCGCTCGATCAGGGCGCCCAACGGATTCCCACGCGGTGCGTGCCGCCGCCGAGCAGCGCGAGGCTCTGATAGGCGTAGTCGAGGTGCATGTGGCGTAGCTCGACGCCGCCCCCCAACGACCACCGCGACGCGGCGCTCGTCGGCGACCGCGTCACGAAGCCGATTCGCCCTACGAGTCCCACGCCGCCCGTGACGATGCCGGTCTCGACGCCGCTGGCGAGCTGCGCCGGGCCGTCCACGGGCCATTGCCCCTCGATCGTCGTCAGCAGGCGATAGGCCCCCTGCGGATCCACGTAGTTCATGGTGAAGCCCGCCCGCGTGCGACGAGGC
>Ga0310811_10004717_pt1 | contig 17166 bp, 10 predicted proteins | sample YCmetagenome_FD_207642 | JGI IMG/M metagenome (GOLD analysis project Ga0310811, IMG submission 207642) | Soil microbial communities from experimental microcosm in Duke University, North Carolina, United States - YC | ecosystem: Engineered > Artificial ecosystem > Soil microcosm > Unclassified ...
TGGCCCCGCACACGCTGCTGTTTCCGGCAACCTGGGCGCCGGCTCTGGCGCTGGTGGCACCCATCGTGGCGGCCGCTTACCTGATGGGAGTGCTCCTGTTCCTGGCCAACATGCTGTGGCAGCATCTGGTACTGCGGCGAGCACTGCGCCATGCAATCGAGCCTTCGCGCGATCTGGCGCTGCTTTTTGGTGCGATGTGCCGCGGCTTCGGTGTGCGCCGTTGCCGGTTGCTGATCTTGCCGCAACTGAGTTCCCCGGCCACGGCGGGATGGCTGAAACCTCGAATCCTGCTTCCTGAAGTCTGCGAGCAGTTTAACGACAGCTCCCAATTGGCTGACGCGCTTTATCACGAACTGATCCACGTCGCTCGGCGAGACTATTTGTGGGCGGCTGTCAGCGACCTGGTACGCTGCCTTCTCTTCTTCCACCCCACGGTGTGGCGGGCGCGCCAGCACATGCGCGTGCAGCGGGAACTGGCCTGCGACGTAGCTGTGGTCAGCGGCCGCCCTGAGCATCGCGCCGATTACGCCCAATCCCTTACCCGTTTCGCCCGCCTCCGTATGTTGCAGCCGGGCGGATCCATGGGCATTGACTTCGCCGCTTCCGCTTCGATTTTAAGCATGCGGGTGCGGGCCGTGCTGAGCTATCGCCCACAGCGTTCCTGGTGGCGAACCGGCCTGCGCTCGGCCTTCAGCGTGGCCCTGCTCGTCTCCTTCGGGCTGCTGTGGCCCATGTTTGGAATCGCGGCGGAATTTGCTGCCGTACCGCAGTTTGGGCCCGCTTCGCAGACGGCGCACCTTGCGCCACTACCGCGCCAGTTGACGACATCTCGATCCAGCAGCCGAAGCCACCGTCCTGCCAAGCGGGGCGTGGTGGTTCCGTCTTCAGTCGTATCCCAATCTCCGCAGTTATTGGTGCTGCCGCCGCCGGCCGCGAAACAGCCCACTCCGCCCGCCATGATCGCTATGTCGAGCTCGGAATTCGGCCCGCAGTCCAATGATTTTGACCCTGTGGTCAGCGCGCCGGTCAACGATGACGCCGCACCCGATTGGTCAAACACCAGGCCTGTGTCCCGTTCGCACATTTCGGTGACCAGGGTGGTGCAGGGCGTAGCCACAGGATTGGCCCAGATCGGGCGCGAGGAGATGGGCCGCGACGGTCACAGCCACAACGGTCACTAAAGGCCATCCACCCTTGCAAGAACCGGCCTTGTAAGTCCGTCCTCAATCTTAACCTCTTAAGATTTCACTTGACTTTTGAGTCTTAACTATTTAAGACTACTGTCCAACCCCGAATGGGATAGCGATGCCTCGGGGTCTGCAGCCGCAGGGTTCAGGGAGAGACCAGTTGCAGGCCCCGTTTGCAGTCACGCCGCCGCGCGAGGCTGGCTCACCCGTTCGCGCGAGGTGGCATTGGTGGCAATACCAACAACTTTTCCCTCCGAGGTGGCCGGCATGCAGCCTGCAGAAGAAGCACTGGTCGAGATAGTCGCGCAGGAGATGGCGGCGGGAATTGACACGGCCATCAACGGCTGGATGGCCGATATCGAAGATGTCCTGCACAGCCGTCTGAGCGACTCCGCCAAACTCTCAGCCATTCAGTCCATCGTGAATGTCTGCAAGCAGGACGTGTCCCTGTCCCGATGAGTGGGTGCACAGACAATCATTTCCGAGAAGTCGAGCGCGGGCGAGCAACTTTATGTCCGCGCATGTGTTTACTACTTAATAATATCCCACCGCAGCATTTCCCGGGGCGGTCCGGCAGGAGTTCATGAGAATAGTCAGCGCGGCCAGCGCTTTTCCCAATCACGTTTATGATCAGCAAGCCATTACCGCGACTCTGGAGCAATTCTGGGGTGAGCGACTGGAACAGCGGCGTGTGCTGCACCGGCTGCATTCGCGCACGGGCGTGGAACGGCGTCACCTGGCGCTTCCCCTGGAGTCGTACGCGGAAATTGATACCTGGGGCAAAGCCAACTCGCTGTGGATCGAGGAAGCGGAGCGGCTGGGCGCGGCCGCTATTTGCCGCGCCATCACTCCGCTGGGATTGCGGCCTTGCGATATCGGCGCGCTCTACTTCACTTCTGTGACCGGGATTTCCAGTCCCTCGATTGATGCCAAGCTGATCAACCGCATCGGGCTCTCACCCAACCTTAAGCGCATGCCGCTATTCGGGTTGGGGTGCGTAGCCGGCGCTGCAGGCATTTCCCGCGCCGCCGATTATGTGCGCGCCTTCCCCAAGGAATTAGCCGTAGTGCTGGCCGTAGAGTTGTGCTCGCTGACCTGGCAGCGAGATGACCTTTCCACCGCCAACTTGATCGCTACCGGCCTTTTTGGCGATGGCGCGGCGGCAGTGGTCGTCGCCGGTTCCGCCACGAAGTTGCCCGGGCCTCGGGTGGTCGCCACCCGCTCTGTCTTCTATCCCAAAACGGAAGACGTGATGGGCTGGGACATCTCTGAGCGCGGCTTCCAGATTGTGCTGTCGCGCGATGTGCCGGTGATGGTGGAGCGTCATTTGCGCGCCGATGTGGACGCATTCCTGAGCGAGCACGGGCTTAGCCGCAGCGACGTCGCCAGCTGGATCATCCACACCGGCGGGCCCAACGTTCTGGAAGCCGTGGCCCGCTCGCTGGAACTGCCCGCTGGCGCATTGGACGCCTCCTGGGAGTGCCTGCGGAAGGTAGGCAACTTGTCTTCTGCCTCCGTCTTGCTGGTGCTGCAGGATTTCCTCTGCCGGCGTCGAGGAGCGCCCGGCACCCATAGCCTCCTGGCCGCCATGGGGCCGGGTTTCTGTTCGGAACTGGTTCTGTTGCGCTGGCCATGATGAATAGGAGTCTCGATGTAATCGTGATCGGTGGCGGCCCGGCGGGGCTGGCGGCGGCCATTTCCGCCGCCGGGCTGGGATTGCGAGTGGCGGTTGCCGATTGCGCCCAGCCGCCCATTGACAAGGCCTGCGGCGAAGGGCTGATGCCCGATTCGCTGGGAGCCCTTGCGGAATTGGGCATCTCGCTGGACGGCTGCGACACGGGGTGGTTCCGCGGCATCCGCTTTATCGGCCGCGAAGGCGCCGTGGAAGCTGACTTCACTTGCGGCGCCGGCCTCGGGATTCGGCGCACCCTCCTGCACGGTCTAATGGCGGAACGGGCCGCCTCGCTGGGCGTTCGCCTGCTGTGGGGCACGCGTGTTTCCAATGTAAAAAAAGGCCAGGTCGAGGTGAATGGGGAGACCCTGCATTGCCGCTGGATCGTGGGCGCCGACGGCCAGAACTCGCAGGTACGAACCTGGGCAGGGCTGACCTCGGGGCGTGATTACGAGCGCCGCATCGGGTTGCGGCAGCATTTTCAAATCCAGCCCTGGTCGGAGTTCGTGGAAATCTACTGGGGCGAGAACCGCCAAGCCTATGTCACGCCCGTCGGGTCGCAGGAAATCTGCGTAGCCCTGATCTCCCGGCATCGCTTCCAATCTTTTGAGGCTGCCCTGGCCCATTTCCCCGAACTTTGGGCGCGGCTTGAATCCGTACCGCGCAGCACGCCGGTGAAAGGCGCCATGACCATCACTCGCCGGCTGAGCTCGGTAATACGCGATAACATTGTGCTTATCGGTGAGGCGTCCGGCTCCGCCGACGCCATTACGGGTGAGGGTCTGGCGATTTCTTTTCGTCAGGCCAGCGCTCTGGGGCAGGCATTGGCGGCGGGCGACCTGTCGCTCTATGCCGCCGCCCACCGGGATATTGCGGGGCTGCCGCACCTGCTGGGCCGTTCCATGCTGTTGATGGATAAACATTCTTGGGTGCGCAGCCGGGCGCTGCGCGCGTTTGCCCGGCGCCCCAGCCTGTTTGCCCGCCTGCTGGCGGTGCACGTGGGGGCACTGTCATGGAAGGGTTTCGGAATTAGTGGAATCCTTAACCTGGGATGGCGACTCTTAACCGCATGAGCGTTCACGAAAAATAGCCCTGATCCAGAGATGAGCTTGAATTCGACAAAACGTATAGCCAGTCTGTGCGGGTTGTTGCTGGGTGTGATGCTTGCAGCAGTCCCCGCTAACGCACAGGACATGGTCTTCCAGCTCGACCCGGCGCAAAGCCAAGTGAGCTTCACCCTGGGCGACATTCTGCATACGGTACATGGCACCTTTCAGCTGAAGAGCGGCAGCATACGATTCAATCCCGCAACGGGAGAAGCGAGCGGTTCTCTGGTGGTGGATGCCACCTCCGGCAAGAGCGGCAACAAAGGTCGCGACCGGCGCATGCACCAGCAGATCCTGGAGGACCAGACATACCCGGAAATCATCTTCACGCCCCAACACGTCAGTGGAAGCCTTGCGCCGGAGGGTACGTCGCAAATGGAGCTGCAGGGGTTAATGGCTTTGCATGGCCAGCAACACCCAATGAAGGTCGCCATGCCCGTGCAGGTTAACCACGGTCAGGCATCCGCGGATGTCCGCTTCGTCGTGCCGTACGTTCAGTGGGGCCTGAAAAACCCCAGCACTTTCATCCTGCGGGTGAGTGATAAGGTGAGCATTGATGTGCATGCCGCAGGTCACCTGACGCAAGCATCCGTCGCCGCGGGCCAACAACCCTAGCTGCCACTGGCTATCTGGAATTCGGCGTCATAGAACAGCTTCAACCTGCACCGCCTGATACCTCTGCAAGCGGCTTAAAATCGAGGCTTTGGCAACGTAAAGTTTTGTAAAGAACAAGTTACACTTCTTTACAGCCACTGGCCCCTGACTGCTGTAAAAATATTCAACGTGAATCGCGAATTAGCTTCCGCAGTGACCGCAAGTGCTGAGTGGCCGCTCGCCCCGGACCAATCCAGCATCATGCACGTGGGCGAAATCGAACTGGACACAGCAACTCGCACCGTGCGAACCGCCGGCAAATCGGCACGGCTGACGATCATCGAGTTCACGGTTCTGGAACTGCTGTTACGCCGCGCCGGGTGTGTGGTGAGCCGTGAAGAATTGGTGCGCGTCGCTCTGCAGCGTTCTTTTTCTCCTTACGAGCGCAGTATTGACATGCACGTCAGCAACCTGCGCAAGAAACTAGGCGTAGCCGGCCGCAGCAGCGACTACATTAAAACTGTGCGCGGCGCCGGTTACGTGTGCACGGCAAACGACTAACGCCGCTGCACCGTTTGGGTTCGCTTTAGAAGTATTAAATTAGACATGGGTGTAGAAACTTGCTGATTCCTGGCAGCGGCCACACACCACAGGTTCGATGTGAACTTCCAACAACACGCCTCCATTCGCAGCCTCACTCCTCTCGCCCTATCCCTGCTTATCTGTGCCGGGCTGGCCAACTGCGGCAAAGCTGATCCGAGGGCAAACGCTTCGCGAAGAAATTTTGGCGGACCGCAAATCGTTCCCGTTTCTGTAGCCACAGTGGAGCGCCGCGACCTTCCGGTGTACCTTAGCGGTCTGGGTTCGGTGACCGCCTTCAATACCGTCGCGGTGAAGAGCCGGGTTGACGGCCAACTGGTGCAGGTAGCCTTTCGCGAAGGCCAGGAAGTCAGGAAGGGTGACCTGCTGGCTGTCATTGATCCACGGCCCTACCAGGTGGCGCTCGACCAGGCGCAAGCCACGCTGCTGAAAGACCAATCGCAACTGAAGAACACGCAACTAGATCTGCAACGCTACCAGGGGCTGGTCGCGGCTGGCGTGGTTTCCCACCAGCAGGTGGACACACAGGATGCACTGGTCGGACAGTTCCAGGGCACGGTTGACGCGGACAAGGCCGCGATTGAAAACGCCAAGCTGAACCTGACCTACTGCCACATTACGGCACCGGTGGACGGACGAGTGGGCCTGCGCCTGGTGGACCGGGGCAACATGGTGCACGCCAATGACACCAATCCCCTGCTGGTGATCACGCAACTTCAACCCATCGCGGTCATCTTCACCCTGCCGGAAGACAGTTTGCCGGCGGTTGCCCAGCACATGCAGGCCCGGACGCTGAAAGTAGAAGCCTACAGCCGCGACGATCAAACCAGACTGTCTACCGGCACACTGCTCACCATTGACAATCAGATTGATCAGACCACCGGCACCGGCAAGCTGAAGGCGATTTTCGACAATCACGAACGCGCTCTCTGGCCCAATCAGTTTGTCAACGTCCGGTTATTGCTGGAGGTGCGTAAGAACGCGACCCTGGTGCCCGCCGCCGCCGTGCAGCGGGGCCCTCAGGGCACCTTTGCTTACGTGGTGAAGGGCAATAATACGGTTGAGGTGCGGGCGGTAACGCTGGCTCTTACCCAGGGTAACGTGACCGCCATCGCCCAGGGTATTTCGCCCGGGGAAGTGGTGGTCACCGATGGTCAGGATAAACTGCAGAACGGCAGCAAAGTCGCCTTTCGCAATCGCAGCAATCTTAATGCGGAATCGGCCGCTCATGCGGAGCAAGATCTTGCGCCATGACTCCCTCGCGGCTATTCATCCTACGTCCGGTCGCTACCACGCTGCTGACCATCGGCGTGCTATTGGTAGGACTGGTGGCTTACCGGCAATTGCCGGTGTCGGCCCTGCCCGAGGTTGATTACCCCACCATCCAGGTTGTGACGTTTTACCCCGGAGCCGATCCCGAGGTTATGGCCTCCTCAGTCACGGCGCCCCTGGAGCGTCAATTCGGGCAGGTACCCGGCCTGGGTCAGATGACCTCCACCAGCTCTTTCGGAAGCTCCATCGTCACCCTGCAATTCAATTTGTCGCAGAACATTGACGTTGCGGAGCAGGAGGTACAGGCGGCCATCAACGCCTCCGGAACCTATCTGCCCCGCGACTTGCCCAACCCTCCCATCTACAGCAAGGTGAATCCCGCTGACGCTCCCATTCTCACTCTCGGCCTGACCTCCGCTACGCTGCCGCTCTCCAAAGTGGAGGACTTGGCGGACACCGCTTTGGCTCAGAAGATCTCGCAACTTCCCGGGGTGGGCCTGGTTTCCATCAGCGGGGGACAGAAGCCCGCGGTACGCATCCAGGCCAATCCCACCGCGCTAGCATCCTACGGTTTGAGCCTGGAAGACCTGCGCACCGCCCTGGCTGCAGCTAACGTAGACCAGGCCAAGGGTCAATTGGACGGGCACCGCCAGTCATTCACCATTGGCGCCAACGACCAACTGCTCTCCAGCGCCGACTACCACTCCATTATCGTGGCCTACCGCAATGGAGCGCCGGTGCGCGTTTCCGATGTGGCCGCGGTGGTGGATGGCGCGGAAAACACCAATCAGGCCGCATGGATGAATCTTGATCCCGCGGTCATCGTCAACATTCAGCGCCAGCCGGGCGCCAACATTATCAGCGTGGCGGACAGCATCAAAAAGCTGCTTCCCATGCTGCAGTCTTCCCTGCCGTCGTCCGTCAAGGTGCACATCCTTACCGATCGTACCCAGACCATACGCGCCTCGGTGAAGGACGTGCAATTCGAGTTGATGCTGGCCATCGCCCTGGTGGTGATGGTGGTCTTCCTCTTCTTGCGCAACTTATCAGCCACCGTGATCCCCAGCGTGGCCGTGCCCCTTTCTCTGGTCGGCACTTTTGGCGTGATGTACCTGCTGGGCTACAGCCTGAACAATCTCACCTTGATGGCGCTCACCATTTCCACCGGCTTCGTGGTGGACGATGCCATCGTGATGATCGAAAACATTGACCGCTTCCTGGAGCATGGCGACTCCCCACTGCAAGCCGCGCTCAAGGGCTCGGGGCAGATCGGCTTCACGATTGTGTCGCTGACCGTATCGCTGATTGCGGTGCTCATCCCGCTGCTCTTCATGGGCGACATTGTGTGGCGCCTGTTCCGCGAATTTGCCATCACCCTGGCGGTTACCATCCTCGTTTCCGCCGTGGTCTCGCTGACGCTGACGCCCATGATGTGCGCCAAGTTGCTGCGACCCACGAAAGATGTGCGGCATACCCGCTTCTACCGCACCTCAGAAAACTTTTACGACCGGGTGATACATTTTTACGGCCGCACCCTGACCTGGGTGCTGCGCCATCAGACCGCCACCTTGCTGGTCACCGCCGGCACGCTGGTGCTCACCTTATGGCTTTACGTGGCGGTGCCCAAAGGCTTCTTCCCGGTGCAGGACACGGGAGTCATCTTGGGCGTCTCGGAAGCGCCCCAGACCGTCTCCTTTTCCGCCATGGCGGAACGCCAGCAGGCGCTCTCGCGCATCATTCTGAAGGATCCTGATGTGCAGAGCCTGTCATCATTCATCGGGGTGGACGGCATCAACGCCACGCCCAACAGCGGGCGCATTCAGATCAACCTCAAGTCTCGCGACCAGCGCACGGCCAGCGCGTCCGAAATTATTCGCCGCCTGACGCCGGAGCTGGCGCACGTTTCCGGCATCACGCTTTACATGCAGCCGGTGCAGGATCTAACGGTGGAAGACCGTGTCAGCCGCACCCAATACCAATATTCAGTGGAGGATACTGACCCCAACGAACTGGCGATGTGGGCTCCCAAATTGCTCCAGCAATTGCGCCAGCTGCCGCAATTGCGCGATGTGGCCAGTGACCAGCAGAGCGGCGGGCTGCAGGCTCAACTGGTGATTGACCGCGACACCGCCGGCCGCCTGGGCATCCTTCCGCAGACGATTGATGACACGCTCTATGACGCCTTCGGCCAGCGCCAGGTCTCGACCATGTTTACCCAGCTCAACCAGTACCATGTGGTGCTGGAGGTGCAGCCGCAATTCCGCCAGAGTCCGGATTCACTGAAGAGCATTTACGTTCGTTCCGGCAGCGGAACGCAAGTGCCTTTAGCGGCCTTCACCCGCTTCTATCCCGCTAACGCGCCGCTGGCCATCAACCACCAGGGGCAATTTCCGGTGGTGACCCTGTCCTTTAACCTGGCCCCCCGCACTTCTCTCGGCGACGCCACGCGCGCTATCGAGGAGGCGCAGCGCGAGATTGGTATTCCTGCCAGTCTCCACACCAGCTTTCAGGGAACGGCGGCGGCGTTCCGCAACTCGCTCTCCACCGAACCCTGGCTCATTTTGGCCGCGGTAATCACGGTGTACATCGTGCTGGGCGTCCTGTATGAGAGCTATATCCATCCCATTACGATTCTTTCCACGCTGCCCTCCGCAGGCGTGGGCGCGATCGTGGCCCTGTTGTTGACCGGGAATGACCTGAATGTCGTATCGCTGATTGGAATCATCCTGCTGATCGGCATCGTGAAGAAGAATGCCATCATGATGATTGACTTTGCGCTGGAAGCGGAACGGGGCGAGGGCAAGCCGCCGGAAGAAGCCATCTTTCAGGCATGTCTGCTGCGCTTCCGCCCCATTATGATGACTACCATGGCGGCGCTGCTGGGCGGCTTGCCCCTGGCACTGGGAACGGGCACCGGCTCGGAACTGCGCCAACCCCTGGGCATCACGATTGTGGGCGGTCTGCTGCTCAGCCAGTTGCTTACCCTCTACACCACTCCGGTGGTTTACCTGTGGTTTGACCGGCTGGCCCGGCGCTTCGCCCACTTGCGCATCGGCAATCCCATCGAGGAACCGGCGGAGGAGACGGCGGCGGCCGACTGAACCATGAACATCTCCGCCCCATTCATCAAGCGGCCGATCGGCACTTCGTTGCTGGCCGCCGCTGTGTTGATTGGGGGCGCGCTTGCCTTTCAATTCCTGCCCGTGGCCCCGTTGCCGCAAGTGGAGTTTCCCGTAATCCAGGTTAACGCCGGGCTTCCCGGAGCCAGCCCGGCGACCATGGCTTCCGCTGTCGCCACTCCCCTGGAACGGCAGTTCGGCCGCATTGCCGGCATCAATCAGATGACCTCCAGCAGCGGCACGGGTTCGACCACCATCGTTCTGCAGTTTGAACTGGACCGCAACATAGATGCCGCCGCCCGGGATGTACAGGCCGCCATCAACGCCGCCCGCGGACAGCTGCCTTCTAATCTTCCGCAAAATCCCTCGTTCTGGAAAGTGAACCCGGCAGATGCGCCCATCCTGATTCTGGCGCTCACTTCCGACACTATTCCCTCGCCCCGCATCTACGATGCCGCTGACTCCATTCTGGCCCAGAAGCTTTCGCAGGTAGAGGGAGTGGGCCAGGTCTTTATTTGGGGGGGAGCTCGCCCCGCGGTTCGGGTGGAGGTGAATCCCACCGTCCTCAACAAGCTGGGTGTAGGTATTGACCAGGTTCGAGCCGTACTTGGTTCGGCCAATGCAAATCGTCCTAAGGGCCACCTGGCGGACAGCAACGCCTCCTGGATGATGAACGATACCGACCAGCTCTTCCGGGCCGCGCAGTACCGGCCTCTCATCGTTGCCTATAAGAACGGCGGGGCAGTGCGCCTGGCGGATGTGGCTGATGTGCAGGATTCAGTTGAGGACGTTCACCATTACGGCAAGTCCAACGGGAAAGATGGCGTGATTGCCGTGGTGTTCCGCCAGCCCGGCGCCAACATCATTGACACCGTGGACCGGGTCCGTGCCCTGCTGCCCGAACTGAAGGCTTCGATACCCAGTGGCATTGATGTCCACATAGCGCTGGACCGCACCACCACTGTGCGCGCCTCGGTTCACGACATCGAATTGACTCTGCTCATCTCCATTATTCTGGTCATCCTGGTGGTTTTCGCATTCCTGCGCAGTCCACGGGCCACCGTAATCCCCAGCGTGGCCGTGCCGCTTTCATTGGTGGGCACCTTTGCGGTGATGTACGTTCTGGGCTACAGCCTGGACAATCTCTCGCTCATGGCTCTGGCCATCTCTACCGGATTCGTGGTGGACGACGCCATCGTGGTCCTGGAGAACATTACCCGCTACCTGGAAGTGGGCATGGGACCGGTGCAGGCGGCTTTTCGCGGCGCCCGCGAAATCGGATTTACCGTGCTCTCCATGAGCACCTCGCTGGTCGCGGTATTCATCCCTCTTCTGCTGATGGGCGGCATCGTCGGCCGCCTTTTCCGTGAATTTGCGGTCACGCTCAGCGTGGCTATCGGGGTTTCGCTGCTGGTTTCGCTGACCACGACCCCCACTATGTGCGCCAAGTTCCTGCGACCCTTGGAGCAGGAACACCACGGGCGGGTGTACCGCTTCGGCGAATCGCTTTTTGATGGTCTTCTTGGTCTTTACCGCGGTGCTTTGCGCTGGGTGCTCCGCCATCAACCGCTCACATTGCTGGTTACCGTGGCCACCGCCTGCCTCAGCATCTATCTGTATGTAATTGTCCCCAAGGGATTTTTCCCGCAGCAGGATACCGGACGCCTGGCGGGAATGCTGCAGGCCGCGCAGGATATTTCTTTCTCCGCCATGGCCCAGAAAATGGACCAGTTCGTCAAAATTATCCGGCAGGATCCCGCGGTGGAATCGGTCACCGCATTTGCTGGCGGCCGAGGCACCAACACCGGCGGCGGCTTCGTCACCCTAAAGCCTTTGTCAGAACGGAAGGTAAGCGCAGACCAGGTGATCGGCAGGCTGCGCCGCAAACTGGCCGCCATCCCCGGAGCCACTATGTACCTGCAGTCGGCGCAGGATCTAACCATCGGTGGAAGGCCGAGCGCCGCCCAATTTCAATACACTCTGCAGGGCCAGGACCTGCAGCAGCTCAACAACTGGGCGCCACGGCTGCTGGCAAAGCTGCGTACCCTGCCTCAACTGCGCGACGTCAACAGCGACCAGCAGGACCATGGCCTGGAAGCGCATGTGTTAATTGACCGTGATACCGCCGCCCGCCTTGGAGTCGCCGCCCAGGACGTGGACAACGCTCTCTATGACGCCTTCGGCCAGCGCCAGGTTTCTACCATGTACGAGCAGCTCAATCAGTATCACGTGGTCATGGAGGTGGAGCGTCGTTTCCAGCGCAATCCGGAAGCCCTGCAGAACATCTACGTTCGTTCTTCCTCAGGAACGGAGGTTCCCTTATCTTCCTTCACCCGCTTCGAACCCTCCAATACGCCGCTGGCGGTGAACCACCAGGGACAGTTTCCCTCGGTGACACTTTCCTTCAATCTTGCTCCCGGAATCTCGCTCAGCCAGGCCACCGATGCCATTGAGAACGCCGAGCGCAGCATTGGCTTTCCCGCCGCCATTAACGCCAGCTTCCAAGGGACCGCCGCCGCCTTCATGAATTCGCTCTCTAGCGAGCCCATCCTGATCCTGCTGGCGCTGGTGACCGTTTATATCGTGCTCGGCGTGCTGTATGAGAGTTTTATCCATCCCATCACCATTCTTTCCACGTTGCCCTCTGCCGGAGTAGGCGCGTTGCTGGCTCTGCTGCTCACCCGCAACAACCTGGACGTAATCGGGCTCATTGGCATCATCCTGCTGATCGGAATCGTAAAGAAAAACGCCATCATGATGATTGACTTCGCGCTTGAGGCGGAGCGCGCGGAGGGCAAGTCGCCGGTGGAGGCCATTTACGAAGCTTGCATACTGCGCTTCCGACCTATCATGATGACGACCATGGCGGCCATGCTGGGAGCACTGCCCCTGGCGCTGGACCGGGGCACCGGCTCCGAACTTCACCGCCCGCTGGGCATCACCATTGTGGGTGGTTTAATGGTTAGCCAGGCGCTTACGCTGTTTACCACTCCGGTGGTGTATCTCTATATGGACCGGGTTCAGTTATTGGCCAGGCGACTCCGCGGACGCGGGCCACAGCCGCTCGCTCCTGGTTTCGACCAGGCTTGACGAGCAGGACTTTACTGCTCGTCAAATTCAGTGAATGCGCCCGTATCTCCGTAGTACACACGCAAGGCGCACTGCTTGGGACTCATTTGACCAAAATAAAGAGTGAGTTTATCGGCAGGCTGGCTTAATTGGCCAAGGTCCATTTCGCCACGCACCAGGTCCTGCTGCGATGCGTAGGCGCTCTCCGGTTTTTCATTCTTGCTCACGATCAGGGTCCAGGTCTTTTTGCCCGGAATCAGATATATGGTGTAGGCGCCGGTAGGAATTGCCTTTCCCGCAAACTTCAGGTCGGCGCCGGTAAACAGGATCATTGCCGAGCCGCCCGGCATCCAGATTTTGTTCTCCCTCAGTCTCTCCCCCTTTTTAAAGGGAACGCGGTTGTAGCGCAATGTAATCTGCTTGCCGTCGGCAAAATTGCAGGAAACCTCCGATTGCGTTTCCGAAGAATTGCTTTGGGCGCCCAAACCCCCCGCCAGAAATAACTCACCGAGCACCAAAAAGCAGATTGCCAGTTTGCGCATGAGCGGTCCTCCCCTGCACCTTCACGGCTGCTTCCCCGATTACTTCTGCAATTGTGTCGGGAATGGAGAGCAGCGTTATCGCCGTCTCGCCGCGCTGCTGCAGTGTGCGCGGGTGGATGCAAGTCGCCGGGTCGCATCCCCCGGGCGGCGCTGTCCTTCCGGGGGTAATAATAGCTCACCCAAGGCGCGTTCCGCAGCAATATATGGCAGAGCCGTTCTCGCAGGTGCGCCGGTTGGAGCCAGTGAAGGCGAGGCGCAAATAGAACATTCTTTGGGTATTGATGCGCTGGTGCGGCACAGGCTTGAATTGAAGGCGCCGGCATTTCAACTTTGAACACTGAGCTCCATTTGCTGTCACCTGGGAGCGTGCGATGCATCACCGTCTTATCACGGGCCGTGGAGTATCAAATTATCAGCGCTGTCGGGCACGCTGTGCACGATCACTTCATTCGTCCGCGTTAACGGCACGCGGACGATACCCTGAGGCGGGCGTGCCCGACCTTCTGCTTGGGCTCAGACTGCCTGGTAGGTATGGTCGAGCAAGAGCGGCGGGAGCAATGGCGACCCTGCAACTAGTGTCCATACGAGATTTCCGGTGCATTTCCACCAGCCATGAAAAGTACGATCGCCGTTCAGATATTGCACCTGAACCCTGAACCAATCATCCTGGCGACAGGTACAGGCGCTAGTTGGTGAACGCTGGGCACTCCCTGCCGGAGATGTTGGCGGGTCGTCATCAGCGCTCAAAACATTGACTTTCAGAGAACGAGTGTCCAGCCGCAGCCCTTGGAGCAACGCCTTGAGGGCGCTCTCTTTTGCACTCCAAAGCAGAGCCACAAGCAAAGCCCGGTCCGAGGCCGGCGCGCGGCTGACCAATCTCTGCTCTTCGAGGGTAAAGTAGTCCGCCAGAAATGCATCACTCCGCGGTTCGATGGTCTCCAGATCGCAACCCAGTGCGATACCGGGGCTACCGATCACGCACATGGCTGTGCCGGTGCGATGGCTGAGGGAGATGGAAGCTACCCTCGAGTCGTCGCCAAGCACGACCTGGGGCGCGCCCGAGAGGGACGGACGTATCTCGATGGCGCTCAGGAATCCGCTTTCGATCGGGCGTCCAAGGTACGTAGCCACTGCGCATTTCGCGGTCCAGCGCCCCAGCCTCCAATCGGCGCGGCGCTTGGCAAAACGCATGTTTCTGAGGCGGAGTGATTCATTTGCGCAGAGCCAATCATCATGAGCCGGCACTTCCGCTTCGGCCCGTTGCAGCCAACATATCTTCATCGCCATTCTGTGGCATTGGGAGAATTTCAAAACTTTCAAGCCGCCTGCGCCACCTTTCCTTCCTTTTCCATACTGCGCTCCACTGCATGGATGAGATAAGGGCGAAGATGCGAAGGCGGGATAATGCGATGCAGGGCTCCCACGCCCAAGGCTCTCTGTACAGTGTGGATGCCATCAAATTCGGCTGCCATTTCTCCTAATTTTTCTGAATGTATGATTTTGAAAAGTTCGTTCCACTCAGCGCGTAAACGCCCTTTCTCCAGGCCCTCCGCTCTGGCCATGGCATCGCTTAATAGCTGCAACCGCGGATCCTTGCGCGCCCTGGCTTCGACTTCGCTGGCGAAAACAACAGCAGCGGCCGGAGCGCCGCCGATCACCGACGCGTAGGTGCCTGCCAGGGCCGCCACCTCCAGGTTTTCGTTCAGCACTCGCGAGAAAACCACGTAGGCCCCGCCGTGATAGCGGGAGATAACGCAAAATACCATGGGCCCTTTGAAGTTCACCACAGCCCGGCCGATCTCGGCACCATACTCCAACTGCAGTTTGCGCAACGACTCGGGGGAACCATCGAATCCGGAAAGATTGGCCAGCAGCACGACAGGCCGGTTGTTGCTGGCGGCATTGACGGCGCGCGCCACCTTCTTGGAGGAAAGAGGAAAGAGGGTGCCGGCCGTCCACTGGTCCGGCCCGTCAGCGGGAACAAAGCCCAGGCGAGGAACGGGCTTGGACTCGATGCCAATCAGGCAAACCGGGTAACCGCCGAGGTGAGCATCCCAAACAACCGCCGTTTCCGCGCCTTGCATGCCGGCCCAGCGCTCAAGCGGCTGATGGTCCTGGTCAATTGTCGCCATCATTACCCGGCGAATGTCAAAAGACTTTTTGCGTCCGGGATTGGTCTCATCGGAAAAGATCTCGCCCACGCGCGTGAAACCATTTTCGTTGTCATCGGCATGGCGGCAGGCGCACACATCGCGTTCGCTCGGGTCGGTCGTGGCGGCGGGCCGGGGGAACCTCTCCCCGGGCATCACGTAAGTCAGTTCGTAGTGGCGCAGCAGGATTTGGCAGGCCTCGTGAATATCTTGTGCCCAGTACTGCGCCTGTCCATTCAGGCCCATGATCCGGCTATAGCCGCCAATGCCTTGATTGTCCTCTGCGGAGACGCTGCCGGAATAATCCAGGGCCCGTTTCCCAGTGAGCACCATAGCCGCATTGGGAGTCATGATCAGGATGCCGCGGGTATGCATCAGCATGGTAGCTTCAGCGTTCCAATACGGCTGTGCTCCAACGTTGATACCGTCCACCACCAGGTTTATTTCACCGCCCGCCTGGGTGAACTCGACAAGGCGACGCAAAACGCGGGCAATCCAATCCATGTTCTCCACACCGCTTTCCATGGAAATCTTGGCGCCGGCAGAGATGGGAAACCATTCCAAAGGAACGCCCTCTTTTTCCGCTAGATCCAAGGCGGCGATGATGCGGCGACACTCTGGCTCTGCAATGGCGCCAAGATCCTTGCTGGGGTCGCCCAGCAGCAGGACCCGGTTCATACCCTCCGGATATTTGGAGGTAAAGTTCCGGATCACACCAGTAATAATGTTGGCATTGTTGAGGCCATAAGGCCGGTTGACCGGCACCAGTTGACCAGCCGGGCTCAGGTCGTGCTCCACAAACTCACCGGCAGGGAACCCGGCCGGAGCGTCTTCAGCAGCGGGTGTGAGCATTTTGATAATTTCGTAGGGATAGATAAGGCCGCGCCGGCGCATGCGAATCACTTTCTGCTCATATTCGCTTAAAGGCTTGAGCGGCTGCAGAATAACGGCGGGGCGGATGCTCACACGCAAACCAGCCCCCGCCGGGGGAGAAATACGCACTACCATCTCGTGCAATTCGCCGCTCTGAGGATGGGGAATACGGGCGCACACTACCACCTGTTCCAGACCTAAACCCTCCATGGAGGGAGCCAACCTGCGCAAGATATTGTGGAATTCGTCCTTGCTCAGGCGCAGCGGCGGCCAAACGTAAAGCAGTATGCGGTTCCAGTGAAGGCGATCCTTCAATTGCCGGCGCGACTGGAACAGCCGTATGGCGGCCATGGCTTCGGCGAACATTCGTTCCATGTGGGGCAATTGCACGATGTGGCCGGCTTGATCTCTCACGGGGGTAACATCGCGCACTTCCGCCACGGCGAATAGGCGTTCATCCTTGGGATTGTCACGGGCGGTGCCATGGATCAGATATACATCCTCAACTGAAGGCAGGCGCTCGATTTTAAAATTGGAGAGCCGCCAGAGATGCAGGCGTTTACCCATCATGGGATGAATTCCGCGGTAGAGCTCCTTCTCCTGATAAGTGTTGTCGCGCAACCGGTAAGTGAAGTGTTGCGTGCCACTGATTCCCCAGCCGTTACCGGCGCCACCCGCGATCACCACGAGGCGCTGAATGGGACGGGGAAAGCCTGCCTGGTTCAACCGCGAATGACACTCCCGCTGCGCCGCCTCGGCTTCGTCTGCGGAAGCAGAGCGCCACAAGTAAAAATCAATGGCCACATCATGGTCCAGCGGCACTTTCTCAAGCATGGGGAACAGGGCTTGGGCTGCCTCGGCTAAGCCGCTGTACTCCGCACAAGTGGTGAAGAGATGGACACGCTTGCCGTCCTCATCGTATTCAGCCGATACAACACATTGGCCATTCCGGTTCACGCTGCGGAACTGGGAGAGGCCGGTT
>Ga0310811_10004718_pt1 | contig 17166 bp, 24 predicted proteins | sample YCmetagenome_FD_207642 | JGI IMG/M metagenome (GOLD analysis project Ga0310811, IMG submission 207642) | Soil microbial communities from experimental microcosm in Duke University, North Carolina, United States - YC | ecosystem: Engineered > Artificial ecosystem > Soil microcosm > Unclassified ...
GAGCGCAGCCCGCTCGACAACGGCCGGCGCCACTGCCGGCACGCCCCAGGATCGGCAAGCAACAGCCCATGCGCATCGATATCCACGCCCACATCGTCGACCGCGACTATCTCGAAGCGCTGACGCGCCTGCGCGGCCTCGCCGCCGAGCGCACCGCCGACGGCAAGACGCTGCTGCGCCGCGACGGCTACACCGTCATGTGGACGCGCGCCGACATGTTCGACATCGGCCATCGCCTCCGCGAGATGGACCGGAAGGGCATCGACATCCGCATCCTCTCGCTCAGCACGCCCAACGTCTACTATTGGGGCGCCGCGGAGCAGGTGGCGATCGCGCGCCAGGTCAACGACGCGCTGGCGCGGATCGTGCGCGCGCATTCCGACCGCTTCGTCGGCCTCGCGAGCCTGCCGCTCGCCGACCCCGAGGCCGCGCTCGCCGAGCTCGAACGCGCGATCGGCGAACTCGGCATGAAGGGCGTGATCATCGGCTCCAACGTCGACGGCATGGCGATGAACGATGCGCGCATGGAGCCCGTCTGGGCCCGCATCAACGCGCTGCGCCTGCCGGTGTTCGAGCACCCGATGTTCCCCAAGAACACGGAGGGGCTCGGCGAATTCGAGCTGCCGCTGCGCGTCGGCCTCATCTTCGACACGACGCTGGCCGCCACGCGCATGATCTACGGCGGCGTGTTCGAGCGCTATCCCGATTTCCCCTACATCATGGGCCACACCGGCGGCGCGCTGCTCACGATCCTCGAGCGGCTCGACAACGGCTACAAGCTCTTCCCCGATTGCCGGAAGTTCATCACGCGCCCGCCCAGCGAATTCGCGAAGAAGCTCTACTACGACACCTGCGCGTTCTACGCGCCGGCGTTGAAGATGGCGATCGAGAGCGTCGGCACGAGCCAACTCCTGTTCGGCACCGACGATCCGTTCATCGACGCCGACACGAAGCACGTGGAACGCCTCGCGCTCGCGCCCGCCGATCAAGCGGCGATCCTCGGCGGCAACGCGGCGCGGCTGTTCGGGCTTTCGCGCTAGCGGGGCGCCGCTAGCGCTGGAGTTTCGCGCAGTCCGGCGGCGGCGAGAACGGCGACGCGAAGCGAAGGGCGCATGATCATCTCCTTCGTGAGAGGAACTCGAACACCCGCGTGTGGTCGCCGGCGCCGAGGTCGGCGGCGGCGGATTGCCAGAGCGCCGCCACGTCGTTGCCGATCATGCCCGCGGTTCCGGCCGCCGCGAGCGCCTCGCGATAGAGGCGCAAATCCTTCGCCATCTGATCGGCGCCGAATCCGGAGTCGAACGTGCCCGGCAGCACGTTCCGCATGTACTTGCCTTGCGAGGCCGCGCTGCCGCCGGTCGAAACGTTGACGACGTCGAGCATCGTCTTCAGCTCGAGTCCCTGCGCGCGGCCGAACAGCAGCGCCTCGGCCGTCGCCGCCGTCGCGGTTGCGGAGAGGAAGTTGTTGAGCAGCTTCAAGGCTTGGCCCTGTCCGGGCTTCTCGCCGACGTGGAACACGTTCTTGGCCATCGCGGCAAAGGCCACGCGATGCTCGTCGAACAGGCTTCGCGGGCCCGCGCACATCACCGCGATCGTGGCCGCGATGGCGCCGGCGCGCCCGCCGCTCACCGGCGCATCGAGATAGCCGAGCCCGGCCGCCGCTGCGCGCCGCGCGGATTCGTCGGCCGCCGCGATGCCGATCGTCGAGAGATCGATGATGTCGGCCGCGCGGCGCGGCTTCGCCGCGATGATCTCGCCGAGCACCGCGAGCACGTCGGGGCCGGCGGGCAAGCTCAAGAAGATCGCATCGCAGGTGCCCGCGATCACGGCGGCGCTCGCGGCCGTCAGCGAACCCGGCGGCGCGCGTTCCTCTGTTCCCGCCTTGTCGAACACGCTCGGCCCGAGGCCGGCCTTGGCGAGATTGGCCGCCATCGGCCCGCCCATGCGGCCCAGGCCGATGAAGCCGTAAGCGACCGTGACAGGCATGGCCCGCCGCCTACTTCGGGGGCTTGATGCCTTTTTCGTCGAGCACCTCGCGCGCGAGGCGGAAGGCTTCGACGCCGGCCGGAATGCCGCAATAGACGGCGACGACGTGGAGCGCTTCCTGGATCTGCTCGAGCGTGAGTCCGTTGGTGAGCGCGCCGCGCATGTGGATCTTGAATTCGTGCGGCCGGTTGAGCGCCGACAGCATCACGAGGTTGATGAGGCTGCGCTCCTTCCGCGTCAGCACGCCGCGGCCCCAGGTTCCGCCCCAGCAATACTCGGTCACCATGCGCTGGAATTCGCGGTTGAACGAATCCGCGGCGGCCGTCGCCTTGTCGACGTACTCCGCGCCGAGCACGGCTTTCCGCTCGCGCATGCCGGCGTCGTATTGCTCCTGGCTCATCGTCTCCTCCATTTATCGGGCCACGCGCGCACTCTATCATCGCGGCAACGAGAGGGAACGCCCATGGCCGCATTGCCCGAATACCGCGTCTACGCGCTGAAATATGCGGAGCGCATGGGGCGACGCTCCGAGCATTTCCTGGGCGGCGATCCGCACGATGGGCCGCATGCCATGGATTATTTCGTGTGGGCGATCGTGGGCGAGGGGCGTTGCTGGATCGTCGACACCGGCTTCGAGCGCGCCGATGCCGAAAGCCGCGGCCGCAAGCTTCTGCGCACGGCGGGCCAGGCCCTCGGCGCGATCGGCATCGACGCCGCCAAGGCCACCGACGTGATCGTCACGCACCTCCACTACGACCACGCCGGCGGCTTCGCGCAGTTTCCGGCCGCGCGCTATCACTTGCAGGACCGCGAGATGGCCTACGCCACCGGGCGGCACATGGCCGAGCGCGAGATCGGCCGCCACTACACCGCCGGCCACGTCGTGGGCATGGTCGAGCGCGTCTTCGCCGGCCGCGTCGCGTTCCACGACGGCGACGCGGAGCTCGCGCCCGGACTCTCGCTGCATTTCTTGGGCGGCCACACGATGGGTATGCAGGCGGTGCGCGTCAGGACGCGGATCGGCTGGATCGTCCTCGCCTCCGACGCCACGCACTACTACGAGAATTTCGAAACCGGCCGCCCGTTCTACATCGTCCACGATCTCGCCGCGGTGCTGCAGGGCTACGCCAAGTTGAAATCCCTCGCCGGCGACCCGCGCTTCGTCGTGCCCGGCCACGATCCCTTGGTGTGCAAGTACTATTCGGCCGAGCCGGGCGGAATTGCGTATCGGCTCGATGCGGAACCGAAGCGCTGACGGAAAGCGTTCCTTCTATCCGTTGTCGTCTGTATTCTGTGCACAGATCTTCGGGCGGTTAGCTCAGCGGTAGAGCATCTCGTTTACACCGAGAGGGTCGGGGGTTCGAAACCCTCACCGCCCACCATTTCAATCCGCCGCTCCGCCGTTATCGACCGCGCGCCGCGTGTGGTTAAGGCTGTGGACTCTTCGTTGGAGAAGTAACGGCACGCCAGCTCCGCGTTGACAGCGCGTGCCGTTAACCAATTACTGACGCTCGCGATGAGACCGGGCGACGAAGCCCGGCGGGAGGCGGGTTTGCTGGCGCGAGCTTCCAAGGGCGTGCTCGGCATGCTGGTGCCGCGGGCGCGCGTGTCCGAAACGGGCAGGCCGTCGATCGTCGGCGAGGGCACGCGCATCGCCGGCAACCTGATCGGCGACGGCGACGTGCAGGTCGATGGCTGCGTCGAGGGCGACGTGAGCGGCCGCTGCGTCACGGTCGGCGTCAACGGGCGCGTGGCCGGCAAGATCGATGCCGCGGCGGCGCTCGTGAGCGGCAGCGTCAACGGCGGCATCGCGGCCCACACCGTCGTGCTGACCGCGACCGCGAAGGTTGCCTGCGGCATCGTGCAGGAGCGCATCACGATCGAGGCGGGCGCGCAGGTCGCGGGCCTGCTCGAGCGGCCCGACATGCGCGTCGCGCCGCCCGAGCGCGCAAACGGCGAGCACGAGATCGTCATGATGGAGCGCGTCGTCTGGACGCGCAGCAGCGCCGAGCGCTGGGTGCCGCTCGCCTCGGCCGAGGTCGCCGGCCAAGCCGATTAGCGCGTCGCGACCTCCGCCTCCATCTCGAAGCCGATGCTCTTGCAATCGGGATAGACGTCGGGTTTGCGCGTCGAGACCTTGGCGCGCCTGATCCCGCCGCGCCCCAGGCACAGCTCCAGGATTTCCTGGCAGAGCGTTTCCTGCAGATTGAAATGCCGGTTCTTGACGATCGACATGATCCCGGCGCGGATGAAATCGTAATCGAGCGCGTCCTCGATGCGGTCGCGCGGATCGGGCATCGAATCGGAGAGCTCAAGCTCCACGTTGACGACCACCATCTGCGGCGCGCTGCGCTCGAAATCGTGGATGCCGATCGAGACCGGCAAGCGGTAATCCTCGAGGATGATGCGGCGCGTGATCGCGGGCTTCTTGGCGCCGGCCTTCGCGGGCTTCTTCGATTTGGCGTTCATGGTTCCGCGCTCACAGGAAGGCGACGTCGCGCGGCATGCGCGCGAGATATTGGCCGCCGTCGATCACGATCGTATGCCCGGTCATCGACGGCGTCTCGAGGATGAAGCGGATCGCGCGCGCGATGTCCTCGGGCGTGCAGCCGCGCTTCAGCGGGTTGTTGCGATGGGTGCGCTCGAAATCCGCCTGGCTCTGCTTGCCGCTGATGAGCGCGATGCCCGGCGCCACGCCGTTGACGCGCACCTTCGGCGCCAGCGCCAGCGCCAGCGTGCGCGTCGCGCCTTCGAGCGCCTGCTTGCTGATCGTGTAGGAGAAATAGTCGGGATTGGTCGCGAACACCTTGTTGTCGAGGAGGTTCACGATGCAGCCGGTCTCGCCTTCGGGCAGCGATTGCGCCTGTGCCGCGAAGGCGCGCGCGAGCAGCACCGGCGCCGTGAGATTGGTTTGGAGGTGCCGCGCCCAGCCTTCGTCGGTCGCCGTGCTCGCCTTGTCGTACTCGAAGATCGATGCGTTGTTGACCAGCGCCGCCAGCGGCGGGCCGTGCTTGGCGCAGGCCTCGATCAAAAGGCCGGCGTGGCGCGAGTCGAGCGTCCCGAGATCGTAAGCGACCGCCGCCGCCTTGCCGCCGGCGCCCGTGATCTTGGCCGCGACGGCTTCGGCCTCGGCCGCCGAGTTCCGATAGTGCACGTGCACGAACCAGCCCGCCGCGCCGAGCACCGTCGCGATCGTCGCGCCCACGCGCTTTGCGGCGCCGGTGACGAGCACGGCGCGCGGCTGCGGTCGAGCGGGTGAGGCGGAATCGGCCATGGATTGGCGAGACGAGCTGCGGCGGGCCGGGATAACGCCCGGCGCCCGTCGTGGCAAGCCGCGTTTCCGGCGGACGTCGCGCGCTATATGCGCAGCCGCTTCTTTGGCGGCCGCGGCTGCGCTACCACAGCGCGGCGATGAGGGACGCGCGGCGGCAATGCCCGAATTTCTGAGCCAGGCTCAACTCGGCCTCGCGCCGGGCGAGATCGCGTTCGGCCTCGGCGTCGTCGTGGCCGCCGGGTTCATGCGCGGCTTCACCGGTTTCGGCTTCGCGATGGCGGCCGTGCCGCTGCTGGCGCTGGCGATTCCGCCGGCGCGGGCGGTGCCCTTCGTCATACTGCTGCAACTAATGGCCAGCGTCTGGGATTGGCGCGAGGCGCGGCGGCACGCGCATTGGCGGAGCCTGCCCTGGCTCATGGCCGGCGCCGTCGTCGGCACGCCGCTCGGTACGTTCGGTCTCGCGGCGTTGAGCCCCAATTGGGCGCGGCTCGCGATCGCCGGCGCGGTGCTGCTGGCCGTCCTGCTGCTGGCGCGCGGCCTGAAGCTCGCCGCGATGCCGGGACGTCCGGCGCTCGCCGCCACGGGCCTTCTCGCCGGAATCTTGAACGGCATTGCCGCGATGCCGGGACCGCCGGTGATCGTGCTCTATCTCGCCGGTACCGTCGCGGTCGAGGTCGGGCGCGCCTCGCTGCTGATCTTCTTCTCGGTCAACAACGCCGTCGGCGCCGTCTCCGCCGGCGCGGCAGGACTCATTCCGCCCGGAACGCTGGTGCTGGCCGCTGCCGCGCTGCCGCTGCTGCTCGTGACGCAATGGCTCGGGCGGCGCGTTTTCCTGTGCGCCAGCCCGGGCCGCTACCGGCAAGTGGCGCTGATCTTTCTTTCCCTGCTAGCCGCGCTCACCGCCGGGCGCGCGATCCTGTCGCTGGTGCTCGCGCGCTAGGCGCCCGTGCCCGCGCGATGACGACGGCCCAGTGGCCGCGCTTGACCGCATAAGGCATCGCGGCATTTGCGGGACTGGTCGATGGCAGCGGGATCATCGGCACCGAAACGGCGCCGGCGAAGAACCGCCCGAACAGCCGCGCGCTCGTCGTGCCGTTGCAGAAGATCGCGCCGATGCGGGGATGGCGCGCGAGGAGGCCGGGAATGTCGTTCGGCCGCGCATTGCGAATCGCGCTGTCCGCAGCACCCATGCGCTCGCACGAGTGCAGCACGTCCCAAATCGCAATGCGGTTCTTGCGCATGAGATCGAGCTTTTCGGCATAGGCAAGTTCGTGGCCGGGCGCGAGCAGATCGATCATGATCCGCCAAAAGTGATTGCCCTTGAAGCCATAGAATTCCTGCCTTCGCAGCGCCTCGGGCCCCGGCATCGTGCCGAGCACCAGCACGCGCGAGTTTGCATCGGCGAACGGCGCAAAGCTGCGCAACGTGTTGTCGTTGGCGCGCGGCCGGGCTGGTGCGGCGTCAGGACGGGTCATAGCGAGCACCTTAGCGGGCGGGATCTTGCGCGCAATCGCCGCCAAGATTGTCCACCCGGTGGTCTTGCCCGTCCGGCCCGCCTATGCCACATAGCGGCTTCGACCGGAGCGTGGCGCAGTCTGGTAGCGCACTAGCATGGGGCGCTAGGGGTCGCAGGTTCGAATCCTGTCGCTCCGACCAATTCCGGCAAATGAAAACGGGCCGACGTCTAAGGGACGCCGGCCCGTTGCTTTTTCGGGTGATCTAGCGGCCGAGGGCGTGCCGGCCGCTGTCGGTCAGCTTGCAGACCTGCCAATCGGGCTTCAGCGGATTGGCGAACCAGGGCGTTGCCCATCCGGCATCGAGGCACGCGCGCACCATCTGCGGGCTCACGCGCTTTCCATCGCGATCGAAGAGCGGAAGCTTGCCCCCGGGCTGGTCGAGCCCGCGGCTGAGCCAACCCCGCTGCGCCGAGCTCGGGCGCCCACGTGGCGCCGTTTCCGAGCCGATTTCCTCCGCTCCGACCGTATATTTGTACCCGTGCAGCATGGTTTCCTCCGCACTGCAGCACTTCTTTTATTGCGCCGCACCATGCCCGAACGTGCGGCGCAGCTAACCCTAGGATAGTCTCGCCGCCGCAACTTGTCGATGCAGGAAAAAATACCATGGCCGCGCGTTTTCTCTACATGACCGCCGCAAATGTCGACGAGGCGCGGGCCATCGGCGAGGCCTTGGTAGCCGAGCGGCTCGTAGCCTGCGTCAACATCCTGGCGCCGGTGTCGTCGATTTATTGGTGGCAAGGGCAGATCCAGCGCGACAGCGAGGCAGTCCTGATCGCCAAGACACGCGCCGAGCTGGTCGAGACCGTCATCGCGCGCGTGAAAGCACTGCACAGCTACACCGTGCCCTGCGTCGTGAGCCTAGCCATCGAGCAGGGAAATCCGGATTTCCTCGGCTGGATCGAGGCCGAGACGCAGCCAGCGGGGCGGCGACTGTGAGCGGCGGCATCGCGATCGCGTCGCTCGACCACCTCGTGCTGACCGTGGCCGATATCGCCCGCACCTGCGACTTCTACACGCGCGCGCTCGGCATGCGCGTCGAGCGCTTCGGCGCAGGTAGGGTGGCGCTGCATTTCGGGCGGCAGAAGATCAATCTCCACCAAGCCGACCGCACCTTCGATCCCAAGGCGCTGCGCCCGACGCCGGGCTCCGCCGATCTCTGCTTTCTACTCGGCGGCGCGCTCAACGAGGCGTTGATCCACCTCAAGGCAAGCGGCGTTGCGATCGAGGTTGGTCCAGTCGAGCGCACCGGTGCCGAAGGCCCGATACACTCGATCTATCTGCGCGACCCCGACAGCAATCTCATCGAGCTTGCGGTGCCGCTGCGCTGACCGCCGGCCCTACGGCGGAAAAATTCCACCGCGGACCCTTTTCGTTTTGGGGTATCGGTAATAGATTCTGCCTACACTGGATCTGCCAACCTCGAAGCGGCGCTCGGAGATAAGAATATGAAATATGGCGCGTTGGCCTTCATCGCCGTGGCATTGGCAGCTCCGGCAGCGATGGCGCAGGGTCTCTGGTGGGTCGAAGGTGACCGCTACTGCAGCGATTTCGGCAATCGCTCGCGCAACGGCGCCATGTGCGGCAATCCGAAGAAAGGCGAGAACGAGCCCAAGCCGACGTTCCGCTACGAATTCAACACGCCGCGGATCCCCGCGATCGAAGACCAGCAGGGCCGGCAGGGCACCGTGCCCGCGCCCGCCGACCGGCCTGGAGCCGTAGCGCCGGCACAGGGCCAGCAGCCGCAGCGGCGGCAATAAGATCGGGACCGCGCGCCTCCAGGCGCAGCGGTCCTACAGGTCTACTCCGCAGCCTTCTGCGTCGCCCCGGTGGCCGCCTTGGCCAGCGCCTGATCGAGATCGGCGATGATGTCGTCGATCGACTCGATGCCGACGCAGAGGCGGATCACGTCGGGCCCCGCGCCGGCGGCGACGAGCTGTTCGGGCGTGAGCTGGCGATGAGTGGTCGAAGCCGGATGGATGATCAGGGAGCGCGTGTCGCCGATGTTGGCAAGGTGGCTGAAGAGCTCCACACTTTCCACAACCTTTACACCGGCTTCGTAGCCTCCTTTGACGCCGAAGGTCAGCACTGCGCCGGCGCCGCGCGGCATATATTTCTTGTAGTTCTTGAAGTAGCGGCTGTCGGAGAGGCCGGCATAAGAGACCCACGACACCTGCTTGTGCTTGGCGAGGTACTCGGCGACGCGCTGGGCGTTCTGGCAGTGCCGCTCCATGCGCAGCGCGAGCGTCTCGATGCCCTGCAGCGTGATCCAGGCGTTCATCGGCGATTGGCACGGGCCGAGGTCGCGCAAGCCCACGGCGTGGCCGTAGACCGTATAACCCAAGGGGCCGAAGGTCTCGGCGAAGGTGAGGCCGTGATATTCGGGCGCCGGCGCCGTCATGCTCGGGAATTTCGCCTTCTGCTTGAACCAGTCGAACTTCCCCGAGTCGACGACGCAGCCGCCGATCGAGCTGCCATTGCCCGAGAGATACTTGGTCGTCGAGTGCACGACGATGTCGGCGCCCCATTCGAACGGGCGGCACAGCCACGGCGTCGCCAGCGTGTTGTCGACGATGAGTGGCACGCCGGCCGCGTTGGCCACCGCGGCGATGGGCTCGAGGTCGATCACGATGCCGCCGGGGTTGGCGAGGCTCTCGACGAAGATCGCGCGCGTCTTGTCGTTGACCGCCTTCTTGAAGGAGGCGGGATCGTCGGGATCGCAGAAGACCGCGTTCCAGGCGAATTTCTTGAAGCTGTGCTTCATCTGGTTGATCGAGCCGCCGTAGAGCTTGCTGGCGGCGATCACCTCCATGCCCGGCGCCATGAGCGGGAAGAGCGCCAGGATCTGGCCGGCGTGGCCCGAGCTCGTGGCCGTGGCGCCGATGCCGCCCTCGAGCGCCGCGATGCGCTCCTCCAGCACCGCGACGGTGGGGTTGGTCAGGCGCGAATAGATGAAGCCGGGACGCTGCAGGTTGAAGAGCGAGGCCGCATGGTCGACGTCGTCGAACACGAACGAAGTCGTCTGATAGATCGGCACGCTGCGCGCGCCGGTGGTGGGGTCGGGCGCCGCGCCCGCGTGCAGCGACCGCGTCTCGAAGCCGAATTTCTTGTCCGCCATGTCAGGCCTTTCTGCGCTTGCTCGAAATCACCCCGGAATTGAACCCTCCCCAAGAGAGCTCACCGTAGAGCCGAGAATACTCGATTTTCGGGCAACGATTCATGACGACCGTGGCGCCCGCGGCCTCGGCACGCTCGCACGCCGCGTCGTTCCTCACGCCGATCTGCATCCACACGACCTTGGCGCCCTTCTTGATCGCCTCGTCGGTGATCGGCCCGGCTTCCTCCGAACTGCGGAAAATCTCGACCATATCGACTCCGTGCGGAATCTCGGCGAGGCTCGCATAGACCGTTTCGCCCAAGATCGTGCTGCCGGCTTCCTTCGGGTTGACGGGGATGATGCGGAAGCCCTTGGCCTGGAGATACTTCATCACGAAGAAGCTCGGCCGGTTCCAATTGGCGCTGGCGCCCACGACCGCGATCGTGCGCACGCGGTTGAGCGTCTCTTTCAGGAACTCGTCGCTGTAAGTGTCGTGAGACATTGCCGCTGTTGCGCGCCGCTGGGCTGCGAGCATGTCGGGTCAGACGGCGCCAGAGTCAAGTGCGCCGAGGCTATCGCCCCTCCCATTTCGGCGGGCGCTTTTCGAGGAACGCGTCGATGCCTTCCTCGGCGTCGCGGGCGAGCATGTTCTCGGTCATGACGCGGCTGGTGTAGGCGTAGGCGTCCGCGAGCGGCATTTCGAGCTGGCGGTAGAACGCTTCCTTGCCGATCTTGACGACGAGCGGCGATTTTTTCGCGATCGTCTCGGCCAGCGCGCGCGTCTCGGCTTCGAGCTTGGCGGGCGCCACGACGCGGTTGACGAGACCGAGGTCGCGCGCGTCGGCGGCGGGGATCGCATCGCCGAGCAGCAGCATTTCCATCATCTTCTTTCGCGGCAGATTGCGGCTCGCGGCCACCATCGGCGTCGAGCAGAAAAGGCCGATATTGATGCCCGGCGTGCAGAACGTCGCCGTGTCGGCGGCGACGGCGAGATCGCACGTGGCGACGAGCTGACAGCCAGCGGCGTAGGCGAAGCCCTGCACCTTGGCGATCACCGGCTGGGGCAGCGTCACGATGCTTTGCATCAGACGGCTGCACTGCGCGAACAGCGTCTCATAGGCGGCGCGCCCGGGATTGGCGCGGATTTCCTTGAGATCGTGCCCGGCGCAAAAGGCGGGACCTTCGGCGCCGATGACGACCACCTTGATCTTGCGGTCCGTGGCGATCGCGTCGAGCGCGTTTTGCAGCTCGCCCATCAGACCGACCGAAAGCGCGTTGCGTGCGGCGGGCCGGTTGAGCGTCAGCGTCGCGATGCCATCGCGGTCGGCGCGCAACAGGATCGGTTGCTGTTTCTCCACGGCCGCTTTCGCTTTCGCCAAGGTCGCCATGCGCGTCTCCGCTTCCGGGCAAAAGATAGGGCGCCGTCGTTCGGGGCGCCAGGGCAGGGCTCAGCCCGCCTCGACGATCGTCGCCTCGTGGCGCACCGGAAAATTCACCGAGTTGGCGACGAAGCATTCGGCATGAGCGCGCTCGTGCAGCTTCGCGGCCAACGCCTTGTCGCCGCCCTTGGCGATCGTGACCTTGGGCCGCAGCACGACTTCGACGAAGCGCCCGGGCCGCGGCGTCTCCGCCATGATGCCGTAGGCGCCGTCCTCGTAGGCGAGGATCGGGATCTTCCGTCCGACACAGAGCACGAGATACCAAAGCATGTGGCACGAGGAGAGCGAGGCGACGAGGAGATCCTCGGGATTGTGCCGCGCCGGATCGCCGCGAAACGCCGGATCGGACGTGGCTTCGATCGTGGGCTTGCCCGCGATCTCGATGCGATGCGTGCGCGAGAGGCTCTCATTGCTCTTGGGCGCGCCCTCGGCTCCGGCGCTCCAGAGCGTGCGCACGTCGTAGCGATGTTTCTTGTCGTCGCTCATTGCGTATGTCCTCAGCCCACCGGATTCATCCAGAGCCGGTTGTTCGTCGGCGCCATCACCAGTTCGCTGATGCAGACGTGGGCGGGCAGGCGGGCCAGGAAGCGGATCGTCTCGCCCATGTCGCGCGGCTGCAGCATTTTGGCGCGCACCTCGGGCGGCACCGGGATCGGCCGCTTGTCGAGGATCGGCGTGTTCACCTCGCCGGGGCAGATCACGCAGGCGCGGATGCCGTTCTTGCCCTCCGCCATGTTGAGATGCGCATTCATCGCGACCAGGCCGTGCTTGGCGGCGTTGTAGGCGGGGCCGGTCAGGTAACTGTCGTAGCGCCCGGCCCAGGACGAGACGTTGATCACGAGCCCGTTCTTCCGCGCGCGCATCGAAGCGAGCACCGCGCGCGTCGCGTAGAACGCGCCGTCGAGATCGATGCCGACGACGGTGTCCCAGCCCTCGGCGTCGACATTGTCCCAATTGCGCTTGGTGACGTTGAGGCCCGCGCTGTTGACGAGAATATCGACATGCCCATGGCGCTTCAGGATCGAGGCCGCGACGGTTTCGACCGCCGTGGCGTCAGCGACGTCGAGCAGTTCGACCTCGGCATGGCCGCCCGCGCTTGCGATCTGTTTCGCCGTGTCATCGAGCGCGTCGCGGCGGCGGCCCGAAAGCACGACGGCGGCGCCGTCGTCGGCGAGCACGAGCGCTCCGGCCTGGCCGATGCCGCTGCCCGCGCCGGTGACCCAGGCGACTTTTCCCGCCAGCGGCCTGCCCATCATTCCCTCCCGTAACGGCCGAGCTATATCGCACGAAAGCGCGGCTCAAGTCCGCGCTCGCAAGCCCCGGCACCATGCCCTAAGCTTCCGATTGACGTAAACGTAAACCGAGCACCCGAACCTTTCGCCCATGCCCGACTCCACCTCCGCCGCGCCGCATATCACGCCCGAAGGCTTCAATCGCGCGATCACTTCGTATCCGTGGCTCGGCACGTGGATGGGCGTCAAAGCCACCGAGATCACCGCGCGCGGCGCCAAGGTGAAGCTCGATATCCGGCCCGAATTCCTGCGCCATGGCGGCACGGTCTCGGGACCGATCGTGATGGCCGTGGCCGATGTGGCGATGTATGCGGCGATCATGGGCGCGGTGGCGCATGGGGAACGCGCGGTCACGTCGGATATGACCATGCATTTTATGCGCAAGCCACAGGGTGCGGTTCTGACCGCCGAAGCGCACATTCTTCGCCGCGGCAAGCGCAGCATCGTTCTCGCGGTGGACGTGTTCGTCGACGGGCAGGGCGACAGCGTGTGCCACGTCGTCGGCAGCTACGCGCTGCCGGCCGCGTAACCGCGGATGCCGCACCGCAACCGCGTCGATCCGTTCGGGGCGCTGATCGAGACGCCGGCGCGCGGCGCCTGGTACGGCAATCGCGGCTGCCTTCATGATCGCCACGGGCGCATCACCGACCGAAAGCCGCCGGCCGATCAGTGGATCATCTGTCTGCTGCAATTCAAAGGACGCCGCCGCACGCTGCTTCAGCCCGGCCGCTTCACCGAGCTGTTCTTCCTCGACGAGGCGACGGGGCTGGCGGCCGGCCATCGGCCTTGCGGCGAGTGCCGTCACGCCGATCTCCGCCGTTTCGGCGCCGCGTGGCCGGGAACTTGGCCGCGCGGCTTCGCGCTGGCGCGCGAAATGGACGAAGTGATGAAGCGCGAACGGGCGGTGGCGCCCGAGAAACGCGGGCGTTGGTCGATCGATCCGGAGCGCCCGCCGCCGGATGGGTTGATGTTCGTAAAGCCAGATGCGGACCCGCGTGCGGTGTTGTTGGCGGCGGGCGGGCGGCTCTGGCGCTGGTCGCCGTTCGGCTATGAAGGGCCGGTCGCGTGGCCGGTCCGCCGCCAAGCCGTGCTGCTGACACCGCCTTCGACCGCACAAGCGATCGCCAACGGATACAAGGTTCACGTTCACCCCTCGGCGTTGAGGTAATATCCTACCGCTGCGACAATCTTATTGATTCATAAGGCTCTGATCGGGTTGACTCAGGCGGGAACATCAGTATGGTGCGCGCCGCTTTGCCGGGTGCCGCGTCTCGCGGCGCCCGTTTTTCACGAACGCCTTCGTTCGCGCGGACAAGACCCATGAAGACTTTTTCGGCCAAGCCGTCGGACATCCAGAAGAAGTGGGTGCTGATCGACGCTCAGGATGCGGTGCTGGGCCGCCTTGCGGTGATCGTCGCCGATCTCCTGCGCGGCAAGCACAAGACCACGTTCACGCCGCACATGGATTGCGGCGACAACGTCGTCGTGATCAACGCCGAGAAGGTTTACCTCACCGGCAAGAAGCGCGAGCAGAAATCCTACTGGCGCCACACCGGGTTTCCCGGCGGATTGAAATACACCTATGCGGGTCCGACGCTCGAAGGAAAGCATCCGGAGCGCGTCATCACCGCGGCGGTGAAGCGAATGATCCCGGCGGGCCCGCTCGGCCGGCAGCTCATGGGCAATTTGAAGGTCTATGGCGGGACGCAGCATCCGCACGAGGCGCAGCAGCCGACCAAGCTCGATCTCGCCAAGATGAACGCAAAGAACGTGAAGAGGGCGGCAGCATGAGCCAGACCCAGGAATCGGGCGGCACGCTCGCCGATGTGATGCCGCGCGGCGCCGAGCCGACGCCGGCGCCCGTCAAGGCCGAGCCCGCGAAGCCGCGGCTCGACGGCCTCGGCCGCTCCTATGCGACCGGCAAGCGGAAGGACGCCGTCGCGCGCGTGTGGGTCAAGGCCGGCACCGGCAAGATCTCGATCAACGGCCGCGACATCGCCGTCTACTTCGCGCGGCCGGTGCTGCGCATGATGATCAACCAGCCCTTCGGCGTCACCAACCGGCGCGACCAGTACGACGTCATCTGCACGGTCGCCGGCGGCGGGCTCTCGGGCCAGGCCGGCGCGGTGCGCCACGGCATTTCGAAAGCGCTCTCCCTGTTCGAGCCCGGCCTCCGGCCGGTCTTGAAGAAGGGCGGGTTCCTGACGCGCGACGCGCGCACGGTCGAGCGAAAGAAGTACGGCCGCGCCAAGGCGCGACGCCGCTTCCAGTTCTCGAAGCGCTGATCTCCGGCGAAAACCGGATCACGGCCAAACAGGGCCGGGCGCTTCGAACAAGCGCCCGGCCCTTTCGCTATGCGGAGGGTTCGAGGCGGGAGACCGCGGCGAGCAGATTGCTCTTCAAGACCTCGGTGACCTGGCGGATGCGGCCCTTCGGCAACGGACCGAAACCGAGGGTCGAACCCACCAAGTGGATGACGGAACGGCTCTCGCCGTCGCGGGTGACATGAACGGCGAAACGGCAAGGATTGCGCCACAGCATGGTGGTGAACGACATGCGCTCGCGGACGAAGAATGCGTTGTCGCGTATGCCGACGACGTTCCAGTCGTTCGCGAGCAGGCCCGCGTGCAGCGCGCGCCACACGTCGGCGAAGGGTTTGTCGACGGCAATCGATTCGGTGTATCTGGCCAAGGCGTCCCGCTCCGGCGCCTGCGCCGGCTCAAGTTGAAGCGGGGCGACCATAGCCGGTTTGGTGCGGCCGCAACATGCGGCAGCGCCAACGCCGGCGGAGAGAGAGGCTGAAATGGCGAAGCTTAGCAATGCGGTGAGGATCGGCATCCTCGGGGCGAGCGGCTACACCGGCGCGGAGCTGCTGCGCCTGCTCGCGCGCCACCCGCAGGCCGAGATCCGCCTGCTCACGGCCCACGCCAAGGCCGGCAAGACGGTCGCCGAGGTGTTCCCGCATCTGGGTCAGCTCGATCTGCCGAAGCTCGTGAAAGTCGAAGACGCCGACTGGTCGGGCCTCGACGTCGTCTTCTGCGCGCTGCCGCACGGCACGACGCAGGACATCATCGCGAAGCTGCCGAGGCACCTGAAGGTCGTCGACCTCTCGGCCGATTTCCGCCTGCACGATCTCGCGACATATGCGAAGTGGTACGGCCACGAACACAAGGCGCCGGCGCTGCAGAAGGAAGCCGTCTACGGCATCACCGAGCTCGCGCGCGCGGCCGTGCAGAAGGCGCGCCTCGTCGCCAATCCCGGCTGCTATCCGACCGCGGCGCAATTGCCGCTGGTACCGCTGGTCGAGGCCAAGGCGATCGAGCCCGCCGACATCATCATCGATGCGAAGTCGGGCGTGAGCGGCGCCGGGCGCGAGGTGAAGGAGAACCTGATGTTCGCCGAGGTGGCGGAAGGGATTCATCCCTACAGCATCGCAAGCCACCGCCACGCGCCCGAGATCGAGCAGGGCCTGAGCGCGGCCGCGGGCAAGCCGGTCCTCGTCAATTTCACGGCGCATCTGATGCCGATCAATCGCGGCATCGAGGAGTCGATCTACGTCAAGCTCCACAACGGCGCGACCGCCGACGATCTCCGGGCGACGCTCGCCAAGCGCTACGAGGGCGAGCCTTTCGTCACCGTGGTGCCAAAGGGCGTCACGCCGGCGACGCGCCACGTGCGCGGCTCAAACCATTCGCTGATCGGAGTCTTTGCCGACCGCATTCCGGGGCGCGCGATCTTGGTTTCGGTGCAGGACAACCTCGTCAAGGGCGCGTCCGGCCAGGCGATTCAGAACATGAATGCCATGGTCGGTCTCCCCGAAACCACGAGCCTCGAGCAGCAGCCGCTGTTCCCGTGACGGAGCGGTGATGCCGCTCGTCATTCCCTTCGCCGGCAAGACGCCGATCATCGCCGCGGACGCTTTCATCGCACCCAACGCGACGGTGATCGGCGATGTCGAGATCGGCGAGGGCAGCTCGATCTGGTACGGCTGCGTCCTGCGCGGCGATTACAACGTCATCCGCGTAGGCACGCGCACGAACATCCAGGACGGATGCGTCGTGCACATCGACAGCCGCACCTTCGGCGCGGTGATCGGCGACGACGTCACGGTCGGGCATATGTGCCTCATCCATGCCTGCACGCTCGAGAGCGGCAGCTTCGTCGGCAACAAGGCGACGGTCATGGACGGCGCGGTCGTTGAATCCGGCGCGATGGTGGCGGCGGGCGCGCTGGTGACGCCGAACAAGCGCGTGCCGGCCGGCGAGCTCTGGGGGGGTAGTCCGGCGCGCAAGCTCCGCGATCTCACGCCCGCGCAGCGCACGACCTTGACGTTGACCGCGAAGGCCTATGCCGCCTTCGCGCAGGAGCATCGCGCGGCTTGTGCGCGCGTCATGCCGACGTCGAATTCGGGTCGGGCAGCCGAATAGCGGTCGAGACTACGCCTCCCCGAGACGCCGAAGCCTACCAGCGGCGACGGCCGCCCCAGCCCCACCAGCGCCCAAAGCCGATGCCGATCGTGGGTCCGTAATAGACGGGCGGCGGCGCATAATAGACCGGGGCCGGC
>Ga0310811_10004719_pt1 | contig 17164 bp, 21 predicted proteins | sample YCmetagenome_FD_207642 | JGI IMG/M metagenome (GOLD analysis project Ga0310811, IMG submission 207642) | Soil microbial communities from experimental microcosm in Duke University, North Carolina, United States - YC | ecosystem: Engineered > Artificial ecosystem > Soil microcosm > Unclassified ...
TCTTCTCGTGTCTGATCGCGATCCACGAGGGCAGAAACTTCCGCTCGCACCTTGCCCTGCCCAACAATTGGCTCGAGCATGGACTCGATCTGTTCCCGAATGTGGGTCTCGATGGCTTGCTGCCGCTCGTCGACATCGCTTCCCGACACCGCACCGGCTTCGCCAGCGCGGGCGAGCAGCGCACCGGTCTGGTCGACAATCGAAACGCTTTCGGGAGCAAGCTCGGGAACCGAGGAGGCAACGAGGTAGCGGATTGACTGAACTGCCTCGGGTGACAGCCGCCCTCTTGTCTTGACGGTTACTCCTGCAGTTGCCCGACGTTGTTCCGACGAGAAAATCGCCCGTTCAGGCATCACGATATGAACCCGCGCCTGCGACACATTCTCAAGGCTCTGGATCGATTTCGACAGCTCACCCTCGATGGCTCTGGTCTCGTTGAGCTTGGCTCGCGATGCGGAGACACCGAACGGCTCTTCCTGATCGAGCACTTCGTAGCCAATCTTTCCGCCGAGCCGGTCAGCAGCCATGCTCATCCGGAGCTCAGCGATCTTGTCCTGCGGAGCCATGATGGCCGTCCCATCGGAGGAGACCTGGAAAGGAACGTTGGTAGCTTGCAGCTTCTCGGCGATATCCTTTGCTGCTGACGGGTCGAGCTCAGTGTAGAGATAGCCCATCGTGGTACTGCTGCTCGGCATGGCGACCCAAGCCAAAGCGCCGAGAATGAGAGCGGCAACGCCGCCCATCAGGATCAGACGGCGCAACCCCATCGAAGCTGCTAGGTTACGGATGGCGGTCAAACGAAGCCCCAATTGGAAGGGCACTGTCGCCCTACACGAACATTATAGAAGGGCTTGGCCCGGCAAGTTTTGCCGAGCGGAAAAAATTGCCGGTTTGTTCACTCGGTGGGAAAGTAGGCGTTCATCTCACGAGCAATCGCCATTGACCGCGCATTTGCGTCCAGAACCAAGCCGCCATTTTCCCAGCAGAGTTTGGCGTCTCCTGGTATCAAGCTCTCGTCTCCGATGACGCTGAGGTTCAGACGACGGCGATCCGTGCTTTGCCGATCGGCAATGAGTTGGTCGATGTCGGCCGTCAGGTCCGGGTGGACGCGAACCGCGATTGGCTGGCCCCGGCGCACTTGGCTGAGGGCTCGACCGATAGCATCGCCGATTGCCTTGGCGGGGAGGCTCCTCACCTCTCTTGCTGCAAGATAGCTGGCGGCTGCCAAGGCAATCCCCGCGCCCTCGCGCGCGACATTCTCCTCAACTTCGACAAGCCGTCCCGCAAGGCTCTCGACTGAAGCTTGCAGCGCATCGGTAGCGGCAAGCAGGGCCGATTGGCGATCAGCACGCGCCTGATCCATTCCTGCCTGAAAGGCTTCCGCCCTCGCGACATTCAAACCCTGTTCGAGCTCGTTTCGCAGTCGACTGATCTCAAGCTCAAGATGCTCGATCTCAAGTTGCATCTCCGCAACATTGTTGGTGCCGGTAACCGGCTGGTTTGCGAAGACACGATCGAATGCGAACGGCTTGACGCGGGAGGACATTTCCATAACCGCAAACCTCAAATAATTACTGCATCGTCACTCTTTGGATCCACAAGGACGATTTCGCCCTTTTCGGCCAAGGTCTTCGCCAGCCGCACCAGCCCTGTTTGCGCTTCCTCGCAATCGCGCGCACGTACTGGGCCCATATTGGCGATATCATCCTTCATGAGGGTCGCTGCCCGTTCGGTCATCCCACCGAAGAAAAGCTTCCGCATTTCTTCGTTTGCGCCCTTCAAAGCGAGAGCCATCATGCGCTTGTCGCTATTCTTGACGATCGCTTGGATGGCGTTCGGAAGAAGGTTCGTCAGATCCTCGAACGTGAACATGAGCGAGCGTATCCGCTCGGCAGATTCCGGCATCTTTTCATCGAGAGCGCCGAGGATCGCTTCTTCGGTGGCCCGATCCATCGCGTTGAAGACATCGGCCATGCTCTCGTGCGGATCCCGCCTTTGTGAGCGGGACAGATTGGACATGAATTCACTTTTGAGCGTCTGCTCGACTTCCTGAATCACGTCCTTCTGGACCGTGTGCATGCGAAGCATGCGGGACACTACGTCCACGCCAAATTCGCGGGGTAGCTCCGAAAGAACTCGGGCAGCATGGTCCGGTTTGAGCTTTGAGAGAATAACGGCGACGGTCTGCGGATACTCATTCTTCAGATAGCCCGCGAGCACCCCTTCGCTCACGTTGGAGAGTTTATCCCACATTGTCCGACCCGAAGGGCCGCGAATGTCTTCCATGATTTCCTTGACCTTGGAATCAGGAAGGACGCTATTGAGCAGGCTTTCGGTGGTTTCATATGAGCCGTGAAGCGAGGCCATGCTCGAGACCTCGCTGGAGAACAGCACCAGGATGTGCTCGACGACGGAGGCGGGCAGGCGGCCGAGTTGCGACATTGCTGCCGAAAGCTCTTTGACCTCCTCGACGGAAAGCTGTTCCCAAATCGGTGCCCCATGTTCCCGGCCGAGGACCAGCAGCAGCGCAGCTGCCCGCTGTGGGCCCGTAAACTTCTTAAGTTCCGGTGGTTCGATCACCGGCGCCATTGCATTCATTCGAGATCCCCAACGAATTTACGCGTTCGCCACCGCCCTGGGAGCGTTTCCAGCTATTATAGATCATAGGATCGAGCAGAGGCGTCGGATGGCGAAATGATCAACAATCTTTCGAATAGCCTCGCTGGGCTGTCTCTAGTGACTGGATCAAACCTCGGAACGGGCCTGTTTCCCAATTCCGCAATCGTCGAGAGCAAGGCAGTCAGGCTCGCAAAGGCACAGTTTACCGCGCCCAAGGTGCAGCCTCCCTGGTCCAGCAAAAGCAGTGTCGCACCGCTATTCGAACAAGCATCGGCAATCCGTAGTCTGACGTCGATCATCGACCGACCGAAGGCAGGTGAGCCTGCTCTCCCAACCGACATCCAAACTGCGTTCATCACATACAAGGCACTCGACCGGCTCCGCATCCTTGCGGAGACGGGGGCGGGCGCGAATACCACAGCAACGGAGCGTGCGGCGATAGAGAAGACCTTCGCGCGCGGATTAGGGGACCTGAAGAACTTCATCGCAAACGCGCCCTCCGACAAACTTACTCTCGCTTTCAACCAGGTGTCCCGACGGGCTGAGACTGTTCCCGTCGACGTTGCGGGTTCGAGCGAGATTGCTGGAGCGGCGGTCGCCAAAGAGCGAGCGGATCCGCTTGCAAAACTAGGCGGGAACGAGGTTTTCACCGTCAGTCTTGCGAAGAACGGCGGAAGTGACACCGTCACCATCGATTTGGCGCTCACGCCGCAGCCCCCTACCTTGGACACGGTTGCCGCAGCGTTGAACGCAGCCATTGCATCCGTTCCCATGCGCAATCCTGATGGTTCACTGGCGCTAACACCTGAGGGGCAGGAACAGCCCAAGTGGCTCTCGGAATTCAAGCCAGTGAAAATGGAGAATGGCTGGGGATTGTCGCTTGTGACGTCCGGTGCGGAGCGGGTTGCGATCGATCAGCAGGGTGCCCGTGATGCGCTTGTGGTCGCGAGCGGAGTAACGGTGCTCGATGCGCCGACCTACACCAGCGTGGTTAGAGTCGACGACGCCGAGGGCCTGTTGAGCCGAACCGTCCTGGGAGAGGTGAAAGCCACTGATCGCGATGCCACGCAGTTGGAGGCTTTAAAGAGTCCGAAAAACCTAGGAAGCGTAGCGGCGCCGGGAATGGTAATCGCCAACACTGTCGCCGAGGCCTTGGCGACTGACGACGCAGGATTCAGTTACGTGGTTGGAACGACATCCGGCGACCTCGGGTCCAACCGATCCGACGGTATGGATGACCTCTTCCTCATGAAAATGGACTCCTTGGGGAAAGTCGTCTGGCAACGCACCCTGGGATCGGCGGGTAAGGCCGAGGGTGCGGCCATCACCGTGGGGCCTAACGGCGACGTCATGGTCGCGGGGACTGTCTCCGGCGACTTCGATGGCACCTGGAGCGATGGCGATATGCTCGTCGCCCGTTTTGACACCTATGGAAACGAGAAACTCGCGACAGTGGTCAGACAGGTCGGTTCCGAGGCGGCATCGGCAGTAGCGCTGGGCCCCGACGGTTCGATCTACATAGGCGGCCATTCCTCTTCAGGACCTGGGGGCGCCTTCCTTGCTCGCCTTGATGCTACCGGGAAGGTGATCGAGCGACGCACTTTCGGGAGCGACAGCAGCGACGCAGTCAGAGCGCTTTCGGTCGATGCAGATGGCACGCTCATCGCCCTCACGGCGGAATCTGGTAACTCTACGCTGAGGCGGCTTGGCGACACCAGCATTGCGGTCGATCTTGGTTCGCTTGATCTTGGCAAAGCGGATGCTCGCTCCCTTGCTGTCGCTGCCAACGGCACGATCGCCGTCGGGGGCACCACTATGGATCCTGCCGGTGGATCTCAGGTAAATGCTTTATCGGGAGGCAGGGACGGCTTTGTCGCGCTGGTAGAACCCTCCCTTCTGCAAGCGAAGGTCACATATCTCGGCACGACCGCCGACGACCAGGTCGACAGCGTCGCCTTCGTCGGAGCCAACCTGTATGCGGGGGGACGGACAAAAGGCGACCTCTCCGGTCCCAAAAACGGCAGCACCGACGGGTTCATTGCGCGCCTCGATCCCGCAAGTGGGGCGATAGTTTCGACGCTGCAATTCGGGCGGGCCACAGTTCAGTCAGAGCCGGTTCGGGTAGCAGCAATGAGGGGCGGAGATAACGCGATAACCGCGTTAGGGTTCGCACGCGGATCCCTCAACCCCGAGTTGAGCGACAAACTTATTTCCCAGACCGCTCTTCGAGAAGGAGATGAGTTCTCTCTCCGGATCAACGGGGGCTCTGTGCGCAAGGTCTTGATCGCATCCGATGAGACCATGGCCACGCTGGCCGCAAAGGTCAGGCGTATCACGGGTTTACAAGGAATTGTCGCGACCGTTCGGCAAGGTGGAGGCTTGGTACTTCGCATCGATGCGAAGCCCGGGAACAGCGTGGACCTCCTGCCCGGCAAAGAGGGCAAGGACGCATTGTTGAAATTGGGCTTGAACTCGGGCCGGCTCGCGGCTCGGCCGCTAGATCAATCAAACGCCCCGCGGGTCAAGCCAGGCGGAAGTTTCGGTCTCGAGCTCAGCACCGCCTTGAACGTTGCTACTAAAGAGGACGCGGCGTTTTCTCTTGGCAAAATCAAGAATGCGATCTCGATGAGTCAAACCGCGTTCAGGTCGCTCTACTGGGACAATAGCAAAGAAGCTTTGGTGAACGGCGGCACCAGCAAGGGGCATGTGTCACCTTACGAGGCAGCTCAGGCCGGTCGCTACAAAGACGCGCTCACCCGCCTGACCGCTTCTGCCAATTCGAAGGAGTTTTGATCCATGCCAAATGATCTGCCCGCAATTTTCAATGGCATTGAGAAGGCGATGCGGCATCTGTCTGACCGACAGCGAATCATCGCACAAAACATCGCGAACAGTGAGACTCCAGGCTACAAGGCGAATGAACTAGAGGCGCAAAATTTCGGTGACCTCGTCCGAATTGCGGGCGGCGAGCGCAATGGTTTGTCGGGCGTGGCCCGTCCAACGGTGCAACTGACGAGCGGCATGTCTTCACTCGGTGCGAGATCGTTGGAGAGTACGTCGGGTTTGATCAAAGACCGGTCCGTCAGCGAGACGAAACCAGACGGAAACAATGTGACTGTCGAAGATCAGTTGCTCAAGATGGGGCAAGTCCAGCAGGACTTTGCCGCTCTGACCAGTCTGTACCGGAAGCAGATGAACTTATTGAAGGTCGCACTGGGCCGAGGAGGGTCCGGAAACTAATCGGCAAATGGGGGTCTAGTTGCCGGCACAAAGGTCGCAAGTGAGGGCTCATGCGGGCGCTATCGGCCATCCAATTCTCCCGCTGCCTCCGTATTTCTACAGCGTAGTAAAATTACGATATTTTGCCCGATCACCAGCCATGTAAGCAGGCCTAGAGCACCCTTCTGAGCGGGCAAACCATGCTGGAATCCACTTATCGTCTATGCCTAAGCGACGCTCTGAAAAAAGCCATGATGGCTAAGAACGAGAAGGCACGACTAGCATATCTTGATCTGGCTCACTTCTACGAAGGCCGCCTCAGAAAAGTTGCCAGTAAGCAATTTCGCGAGGACGTTCGCGCCGCTGCGCAGGATGCTCTGATTTCCCAGTTCGGCAGCCTTCCGAGATGAATGAGGCACTGGAAGAAGGCTTCGCATGTTCATTCGCACTGCGCTCCGTGAGACCGACTTCCGGCCGGGGGCAAGGCGTGGCCGGATAAACCTCCAGTTGGGCATCTCACACTTATTTATGATCTAAGATAAGCGTGCTCCTTCCGCTGAGGTTTGATGATTGCAATGGCACCGCACGGCTACTGTTTGCTCTGGGATCCAACCCTCATCTGGGGAACCGTAGCGTCTAACGCTCTCATAGCGTTAGCCTACTTCACCATTCCGGCCGCGCTCATCGCCATCGTTCAGAAGCGCGAGGATACGGGCTTCAATTGGGTGTTCTGGGCGTTCGCAGCTTTCATCGTTTCGTGCGGCGTTTCGCACTTGATGCACATCTGGAACCTTTGGCACGGAAACTATCTCGCTGAGATGATCGTATTGGCACTCACTGCCATCATCTCGATGTTCACTGCGATAGCTTTGTGGATGCTGCTACCAACGATCGCCGCCATTCCGTCGAACGCGGATCTTCGGCGGGCCAATAAAGAGTTGCAGCAGTCGATCGATCAACGTGACCGGGCACTCGAGCAACTCCGCAAGGAGTCTGCGGCGCGTCAAGCAGCTCAGTCGAAGGCGCAACTGCTGCAGGTTTCGCGATTGACGGCCATGGGTGCAATGACGTCAACGATAGCACACGAGATCAATCAGCCACTTACCGCATCGGCCAACTTCCTGGCAGGTGCTGCCACCCTGGCGCGTGAATTGGGGAGGCCCGGCGATGCTGTCGAGAGCGCCATCGCACGCGCGCAAGCGCAGGCAGATCGAGCGAGCGAAATCATCCGTCGCATGCGGGCCTTTGCGCAGCGAGGTGAGATCGCACGCACTGACGAGCGCCCGCAGGATCTCCTGGATCACGCCGTCCAGTCGTTCATCTCGCGCTACGACCGAAAGGATATCGACATTCGGATCAACGCTGCGGAGGGTTTGCCACTTGTGAGCGTTGATCAAGTTCACCTTGAACAGGTACTTTTAAACCTCCTGCGCAATGCCGCCGATGCAATGAGAGACCAAGAGGACGCGCGAATTGTCCTCAGTGCAACCGAATTGGATCCGGCGATTGAGTTCGTCGTCACCGACAATGGACCAGGCCTCAGTCCTGACGAAATCGAGAATGTTTTCGATCTCTTCAATTCATCGAAGTCCGACGGCATGGGTCTGGGCCTGTCTCTCTGCCGAACACTGATCGAAGCACATGGGGGCACGATCTGGGCGGAAAACAATGCCGACGGCGGCGCAAAGATCGTCCTCAGGCTGCCCTTGAAGGCACAAGCCGTATCAAAGGGGAGCGATCAGAGTTAACCCGAGCCATTGGATGACTGGCTCCGCCCAAGCCTTCTCCGCGAGCAGGCGGCAGGGGTTTTGCGGCGGCTGGCGACCTTCGTTGCGTGCCGAGCCAACCCAGTCAATCGAACTCATTAAGTGGCGTACTATCGACGATCAGATCAGAGGCTGGTGTTGATTGAGATTGGCATTGAGGCGTCTTTCCGAAAAACGGTGCCAGCCGAGCCGTATGTCTCGCTTCGAGTGCCCGCCAAGCGCTTCGCTTCAGCAGCAATGGCGCCCATCATTTCAACCGAGAGATCCATCTGGCGACGGAGGATGTCAGCATTGCGAGCTGAAACCGTCTGAAGAGTGTCGAGTGCGTCGCTAAGCTTGCTCTTTTCGGCCTTCTTGAGGAGCCCTCTCCAATCCTTCTTTTCCCGTTCTAACTGAGCGAGTTGTGCCTCGAGATTTGCCGCTAGGCGGATTTTGGCCGAAGCAAGTTCGGGAAGGCCGATTGGCGGCTCAGGACGAACCAGAAGGTCGCTTTCCTCCCGCATAATGCTGACAAGCGAGTTGATGCCGTCGAGCACGTCACTGATCATTGTTGCCGTTTCCTTGGAGATGAATGATTTGCTCGAGGACGTGAGAAGCTAAACCGACCCCGCCGTGTTTGGTGATCTCCTTGCCAATCTGTTCCGCCATGATGCCTCGGAACATCTCTTCCCCGTGTCCTCCCGTGAATTCGTCACCCACTTCGGTGCTTTCTATCATGAGGCGCGTCATCTGGCCTATGAAGACGCTCTCGAATTCGTCTGCGGTCTCACGCGCGGTTCGCGCGCCAGATTTCGTCGGCATGCGGACGTCCGCTTGTCCTGTGACACCGGGCAATTTAACCGGCTCCATCATTGAACCTCAATTTCCGCCTGGAGTGCTCCGGCGCTCTTCACCGCCTGGAGAATGGTAATAAGATCGCGCGGCGAGACGCCGAGGGCGTTCAAGCCGCTGACGAGCTGGCTGAGCGATGTTCCACCGACCATCGCGAGGGAGCGTCCCTGCCCATCATCAACCCCGATCTGAGTACGGGGGACAACCGCAGTTTGGCCGTTGCCGAACGGCTGTGGCTGAGAGACCTGGGGGCTTTCTGAAACGCTGACGGTAAGACCGCCCTGTGCAACTGCAACAGGGCTGATCCGCACATCGGCACTCATGACAACTGTCCCCGAAGCCTCATTGATCACGATGCGGGCAGGCTGATCGACTTCTACCTCGATGTTCTCAATGTTGGAGACGAGCTCCACCAGCGGCGTGCCTTCGGAGGCACGCAATTCGACGGTGGCAGGATCCAGGACCTGAGCGCTTCCTCCGAACCGCATGTTGATCGCCTCCGCCACCCGCTGCGCCGTCGTGAAGTCGGGGTTGCGGAGAGCTAGCTTGAGCGAGGTCGCACTGCGGAAGACATAAGGGACTTCCCGTTCGACAATCGCGCCACCCGCGATCCGTGCGGAAGTCGTCACGCCGCGGCTCACACTAGCTGCGGCGCCTTGAGCTTTAATCCCCGATACTGCCACCGCGCCCTGGGCCACCGCATAGATTGCGCCATCAAGGCCGCGCAGGGACGATGCTATCAGGGTGCCTCCTTGGAGGCTGGTGGCATCGCCGATTGCAGAAACTTGCACATCGATTGCAGAGCCAGATCGGGCGAAGGGAGGGAGCGTAGCCGTGACACTTACTGCGGCAACGTTCTGCGTGCGCATTTGCGTGCCGCGGACGTTTACGCCCATCCGCTCGAGCATCGCCTGCATGGATTCTTCGGTGAACGGAGCGTTCCGCATGCGATCACCAGTTCCCGCGAGCCCGACGACGAGACCATAGCCGACAAGTTGGTTCGATCGCACGTTCTCGATGCTCACAATGTCCTTGATGCGAGGTCCGGCCCACGCGGGTGGCGCGAGCAACGAACCCAGGACGAACGCGAGACTGAGATGAGTGCGAAACGGCATATAGTTCCCGCATAAGAACGGTGAGGGCTGCTCTTCTCTTATAGAGTGAAGAAGTACCCAAACTGGTTTGGAACGATAATCATGCAGATCGATCCCACATCCAGATTGCTGCAAGCTTTGCTGGCCGCGCCGCCCCGTCGGACAGAGGCAGTCGCCTTTTCCGGCAATCAGGCTGCGCCACAGGTCGCCTCACGACAGAGCGTCGGCAATCCTGTACAATCGGTCCAGATGCTTGTCGCACTTGCCGGCAGCTCGCTCGAACCCGAACGCCGCCGCATCGCCGCGGAAGAAGCCGACCAGGCCATCGCCGGACTTGAGCAGTTCCACAAGGAGCTTCTTGCCGGTGTAACCAACGTAACCCGACTGCGATCGCTGCGGGATAAGATCCGTCTGCGAAAGCAGGCCGATGATACGCAGCTCGCCGAGCTCCAAGACGAGATCGAAATGCGCATCCTCGTGGAGCTCGCCAAGCACGACCGGTAGTGAATCTTATCTCTAACGGTTCAGACGGAGAGCTTCTCCTACCTTGCCTTGTCAGTGTTTCCGCCGTGCTAGCGCCATGACGTAGCTGACAATCTCCGCGACTGCCGCGTACTGCTCCACCGGAATCGGGTGATCGATTTCCGCAGTGGCGTGCAAAGCGCGGGCGAGCGGGGGGCTCTCGACGATGGGAACGCCGGCTTGCGTTGCGATCTCGCGGATCCTGAGCGCGACGGCGTCGGTTCCTTTTGCGACGACCACGGGGGCACGCATTGCCCCGTGCTCATACTTGAGCGCGACCGCATAGTGCGTGGGATTAGTTATAATAACACTGGCTGTCGGGACCGCCGCCATCATGCGCTTGCGGGCGCTCTGCATCTGGATCGAGCGGATCCGCTGCTTGACGTGCGGGTCGCCCTCGCTCGATTTGTGCTCGTCCTTCAATTCTTGCAACGACATCTGCATGCGTCGCCTGAAGGCGAAACGCTGATATGCGAAGTCGGCGACGGCAAGAGCCAGCACGAGCATCGTGACGGCTTTGAGCATCATCATGATGATACCGCCCGCGCTCGTGGCGATCGCAAGCGGGCCCATGCCAATCAGCTGGTCGAAGGCGCGGCCTTTGGGCCAAGCGACGTAGATCGCAACGCCGCTTATCATGGCGAACTTCGCCAGCGTTTTGAGAAACTCCACCAGGCTTTGTTTGCCGAAGATGCGGCTGAAGCCGGACAGCGGGTTCAGCTTGGACCATTTGGGGGCAAGCCGCTTCCAGGCAAGAGTGGGCCGCCCCTGCAAGAACAGGATCATGAGGGCGCCGGCGAAAAGTGCTGCGAAGAAGGGGCCGAACGTGATCCCCAGCGATCCGAAAAGGGATTGAGCGAAGAATTGTGCATTGCCGGGCTCAAGCCGAATATCGTCAGCACTTCCCCAAAAATTGACGAGAATATTGCGCAAGGCGGCAAAGGCGCCGACGCCTAAGGTCCCGAGTAAGGAAAAGGCCGTGAGAAACATCACGGCATGCTTCATTTCAGGCGAGACTGCGATCTCGCCTCGCTCACGAGCATCCGCTAATTTCTTCTCGGTTGGCGCGTGAGTTTTCTGGTCCTTGTCCTCAGAACTCATACCTAGCTCCAGCCGCTCTGCATCCAGCTTGTGAAAACAGACGCGAACTCAGCGAGAATGGCGCCGAGGGTCGTGGCGAACAACGCCAAACCCATCACAATGTTTAGTGGTTGGGCGATGAAAAAGACCTGGATCGAGGGCGCCAGTCTGGCCGAAAAACCAAGAGCCACGTTGAAGACGATGCCGTAGACAATGAAGGGACCGGCGAGGCTTACGGCGAGGGTTGTCGCCTTTGAGAGAGTACTAACTGCGAGCGAAGCAAAATCGCCGACATCAGGAGCGACACCGACCGGAAAGACATCGTAAGAGCGGACGATGGTCGCAACCCAGTAGTGGTGCAGACCAAGAGACATGCAGAAGAGGGCGGCAGCCACCGCAACGAGTTTCGCAAGTACCGGTGATTGACCACCAAGAGCTGGATCAAAGACAAGTGCCGAGGAGAGCCCGACCTGCAGACTGATGATGGATGCTCCCATCACCACTGCTTGGAACATGATCTTGATGAGTGTGCCGATGGCCAATCCAAGGCCAAGCTCGATTACCAACGTTCCGAAGACTTGCGTCTGACCGGTGGGGAGAGCCTGCAGGTGAGGGCCAATGATGCCCCAGAGAGCGAATGACATCCCGACTGCGAAGAGGATTCTTACCTGCCCCGGAATAGCGTCTTCCGAAAAGACGGGCAGAACCATGAGGATCGCTCCCACCCTTGCGAACATAAGCAGGAATGCTGGAGCAAGCGCAGTTAGCTCCGCAAGGATTGGCATAGTCGTCTCTCGTTCCCGCGTTTGGAAGCCAGCTCAGGGTCGGCAAGCTGCTCAACCCGATGCAATGCGGGCGCTGACGAGGTGCATGAAGGCTGATAGCGCTTGCCCGATCATCGGCAAGCTCATGAGCATGACGAGGCCCATCACGACGACCTTGGGGACGAAGGTCAGCGTCATTTCCTGCACCTGGGTCAAAGCTTGAAACAGGCCGATCAGCACACCCACGATCAGGGAGGCGAGCAGCATGGGGCCAGCCACGGTGAGGATCAGGATCATCGCTGCCTGGGCAAGCTGGACGACGTCTGCCGGGGCCATGATCAGATCTGCATCCGCATTATCTCGGTGTAGGCACCCACGACCTTGTCGCGGACCGCAACCATCGTCTCGAGAGCATTCTCCGCGGCTCCGATTGCGGTGACCACGTCGATGAGATCCCCTTTGCCTGCGACCTGCTGCACGCTCGCCTTCTCGGCCGTGTGCATGGCCTGGCTGGCGCTCGTCACCATCTGCTCGACGAGGCCGCCGAAACCTCCGTTATCAAGCTGCCCTACACCTGCCGAGCCGGTAGAGCTGCGGCCAGCTGAAGCGTTGCCCAGGACGCGGCCGTAGGCCGACGCTGCGTCAAGCGCGCCGATAGACATGGTTTTGATCTCCGCTGATTGCTAAGTTTACTTGAGAAGGTCGAGAGTGCGGGCAGTCATGCCGCGCGCAGCCTCAATCGCATTGACGTTGGCCTCATAGGATCGCTGCGCGGAGCGCATGTCAGCCGCTTCAATCAGTCCATTTACATTGGGCCGTTGAACGTAACCGGAGGCATCCGCTGCGGGGCTGCCCGGTTCATAAACGCGCGAGAAAGCGCTTTTGTCGGTGGCGATACCCTTGACCCTCACGCCCTGGGACGCATCTGGTCCACTTGCGTCGGGTTGGAAGATTACGACCTTACGCCGGTAAGGATCGCCGCCGGGCGTGGACGCTACTGAATCGGCATTTGCAAGGTTCTCCGCGATCACACGCATCCGCAGGGACTGGGCGCGTAGACCCGACGCCGAGATGTTGACTGAATTCACAAGGTCCATGTCCGCCTCCGAGCAGGAAGTGCCGTTACCATCATCTTATAGGCAGATTTTGCCTAGCGGCGGCCTCGGGGCGGAAAATTGCTCCTATAATCTTTCGAAAGAGAGATGTGGGGAGGGGCGATGTCGACGCTTGAGAATGTAACAGTTGAAATGTCTGTCGTGCTCGGGTCCGCTCGTTTGCCCATCCGCCAAATGCTGAAGATGGGCCGCGGCGCCATGATCCCGCTGGATTGCACCTGCGACGATCTTACCGAACTTCACGTCAATGGAACCATGATCGCCAGGGGAGAGATCAAGGTCACTGGTGATCGCATGTCACTGGAGATTACCGAAATCTGCAAGCGGCAGGCGTAGAGCAGCATGGATCTTTTCTCCATTCTGCGCATGCTCGGTGCGTTGCTGCTAGTTCTTGGTATGCTTGGCGCTTGCCTGTGGGCGGTGCGGCGTTTCGACATTAGACTTCCCGGGCGGACCGGCGGTTTATCCGTACGCCGCCTTGAGATCGTCGAGCGAGAGGTAATCGACACCCGAAGGTCGGTAACTCTTATCCGGCGAGATGGCCGTGAGCACCTCATCCTGCTGTCTCCTGAGGGCAACCTGGTGGTCGAAAGCGGGATCATCAGGGATGCTGTGGATGAAGCCGCAATGGCCGAAAAGCAGCGCAAGGCCGCGGAGCGACAGGCGCTGAACGATGCGGCTGTTGAAAAAGCAAAGAACGATATGCGTGCTCTGCGGCAATCGTTTGCCGACCTGGTCGATGCGAAGAGCAAAGATCTAGGTACGTCGTTAAATCGAGCGAGGACAGTCGCAGAGATTGGGTTTCAGAAGGCGACCGGCGGTGCGCTGTCACTGCAGCGTAGGGCCGGGCAGCTTGCCTCCAAGCCGGCAGTCAGTGAAGCGAGTACAGCTACGGCCCTCAGACCTCGCGCAGTTGCCAAGAAGCCAGCAGCTGCAGTGCGTCAGCCGGTGAGAGTTGACCAGGGGCAGGCTGCAGTCCCCATGAGGCCGCGGCGCAAAGCCACGGGCACCGTCGCAGGGAAGGCGACACGTAAGGGCGCTTCGCATGACTAAGCTTTTGCGAGTGTTGCTGGGGATGGCAGCGGTGACGCTCCCCACGATGGCAGCAGCGCAGGGGCAGGGGGCCGCCATCAATCTAGGCGATCCAACCCTCACGGGACGAGCGATTCAGCTCGTCATCATGCTGACTGTGCTCAGCCTCGCGCCCGGCATTTTGATGACGGTGACGTGTTTTACGCGGATCGTTGTGGCCTTGTCGCTCCTGAGGACTGGCATTGGGGCGCCGGGCGTGCCGCCCAATCCCGTTCTCATCAGCCTCGCCTTGTTTCTATCCTTCTTCGTGATGGCACCGACCTTTGAAAAGGCGTGGGACAAGGGCGTGCAGCCTTACACCGAAGGCCGGATCAGTGAGCAGCAGGCCTTCACGCGCACCGCGGAACCCTTCCGTGAGTTCATGCTCAAGAACGTGCGTGATGATGATCTGTCGCTCTTCATCCAGCTGTCGAAAAAGCCGGCGACCACGCGCCAGGCCCTACCAGTGACGACGATCGCGCCGGCATTCATGATCTCGGAGCTGCGCCGCGCTTTCGAGATCGGCTTTCTGCTGCTGCTTCCCTTCTTGGTCATCGACCTTGCGGTCGCTGCCGTCCTGATGGCGATGGGCATGATGATGCTGCCGCCACCAAGCATTTCGCTTCCAATGAAGATCATCTTCTTTGTCCTCGTCGATGGATGGTCGCTTGTCGCTGGATCGCTGGTCCGAAGTTTTACGGGTTGAGCATGGTGTTTGCCGCGGCCGCACTCTTCGGCGGTGCATGTGCGTCGGTGCGATTTGCGGGGGAGCTTTCAAGCCCAAGTCTCGGTGAGCTGTCAGTCCCGCTGAAGAGAGGCATTCTCCGGTTAGGCTCCAGGGCGCCGGGCCGGGATCCGGCGAGCGACAGCTGGAGCCGGCCTAGACGAGATAAATTCTCCCTCCGTACCTCGGCCGCCTTTGTTTCGATCTATATTTGGACATGGGTCTGCAAGCCGACATTGACGAGTTGCTGACTCCGCCCGCGGGCGATGCTCCGGTAACTTACCTTCAGCTGAGGGTGCCACCTGAGCTAAAAGAGACCGTCTCTCGGCATCACGCAAACCTCCTCCAGCTCTACGCAGCCCTCAAGGACGCCGAGCTTACAGAGCAGGTGATCGTACAAAAGGTCGAAAGTGCGGTTGAAAGTTACCGTGCAGTCCTGAGGACTGCCATTGACGCGATTGGCTGACGGGATGATCGACGCTAAGCTCGAAGACGAAGCAGGACGGCTGGCAGCGCTGGACCGATACAACGTTCTAGACACCGGTAGAGAGCAGCAGTTCGACAAGATCACTGCGCTTGTCCGTTCGATCCTCGACGTTCCGATCGCATCCGTTTCCTTGGTCGCAAAAGATCGGCAGTGGTTCAAATCGATGAACGGACTGCCGATTTTGCAGACGCCTCGCGACATCTCATTCTGTACGCATACCATTCTTGCGCGCGAGCCTCTGAACATCCCGGATGCGCAGCTGGACCCACGTTTCTGTGACAATCCTCTTGTCACCGGAGACCCCTTCATTCGGGCCTATCTGGGTTCACCGCTGATGACGCCTGATGGCTTCAACATTGGCGCCCTTTGCGCCATTGACAGCAGACCGCGCGAATTTGCAGCCTCGGCCGAGCTGCTGATGGCGTCTTTCGCGTCTCTCGTCGTTGATGAGTTGGAGCTGCGGCTGATTGCTGAAGTTGATCATCTCACCGGAGTGCTCACTCGGCGGAACTTTATCGGTCGCGTGAGCAAACAACTCAGCAAAGCCGGCCTAAGCCACTCTACTCTCGTCATGTTCGACGTCGACCATTTCAAGGTGATCAACGATCGCTTTGGCCATCCCTCGGGCGACAAAGTTCTGCAGCTCATTTGTAGTCGTGTCCGCGCTGAGCTGCCGTCCGGAGCAGCAGTTGGTCGACTTGGCGGCGAGGAATTCGGCATTCTCCTGCCCGACGTGGATCAGCACCAGGCATTTCGGCTGATCGAGCAAGTTCGGACGGCGATCACAGAACTACGATTGGACTTTGCTCCAGACCTGGTGGTCACCGCGAGCTTCGGAATGGTCGATCTTGCCGGCGCCACGGTGGACCACGCTGTTTCTGAAGCAGACGCAGCTCTGTACGCGGCCAAGCGGAAGGGGCGAAACAGAACCGTCCTTGCTTCGCACTTCAAGACAGCCGCATGAGCTGTCGCGGGTGACAGTTTGCCGAAGCGCCCAGGGGATGCCGCGGTAGCAAGTGCTTTTCTGACTCGAATTCAGTAACTTGCATTCAGCCGGAACAATGCGGGAACGTGTAGTCCTTTCTCCCACAAGGCTTCAGGGCCCCGGCAATCTGTCGTGGATGACATAAGACACGTTGAATCATTGATTTAGCGCCTTAAACCGCTTGGCGGGACTCGCCTCTTCTGCCATTCTGAAGGTAGAACAAAGCAAGTCCAGGAAATGGTAACGGATGAGGTCAGCCACCAACGTCGGCGAGATACTCGAAAGTCTCGCCATGAAGACGTCGAGGCCGCGATACGCCTTCATGGTCCTGCATCTTCTCGCCGAGAAAGCAGGGCCCGGTGGCAAGGCAGGCCCTTTCGTAATCGATGACGATCACGAACGTCTTACACTTCGGGAGTATATCGGGAAAAGAGTTGCGCGCATGGCAACCTTCGATCGTCGCCGGAAGCAGCTGGAGGCGCGCGTTCGTCACGAGCTTGCTCCCTCACTACCAAGTGACATGTTCGAGGCTCAGCAGATCATCGACGAGGCGGTGGCCCAACGGGCGAGGGCGGTAAACGCAGACAATTTCAGCAGGGTTGTCGGAGAACTCGAGAAAGTTGGGTATCTGACGCGTTTCTACCAGGGGTACCGCAAAGACCACTGCAACAAGGGCGGAATGCGTAATCTCGTGTGCGTCCTTGATCCGGACGTCTCGGCCGCGTTGCGGAGACGCGACCAGCTTATCTGAGCGCTACGTTGGCTGCACGAGCTGCCAATTTCCGGTAGAAGCCGACCTTTCCTAAAGAAAGTTACTACGGCACGGCGGACAGCCTCCCCAAGGCTCTATGATGTTCTCGGAAACTTCATGGTGGGGAGCGACTGCA
>Ga0310811_10004720_pt1 | contig 17163 bp, 14 predicted proteins | sample YCmetagenome_FD_207642 | JGI IMG/M metagenome (GOLD analysis project Ga0310811, IMG submission 207642) | Soil microbial communities from experimental microcosm in Duke University, North Carolina, United States - YC | ecosystem: Engineered > Artificial ecosystem > Soil microcosm > Unclassified ...
AAGCGAAACGTTATGCAGAAGAACCAGAACGTATTCAATTTGCACGCTTTGAAGCGACCTTCCAGGGTGAGAATGATGTCCATACCACGACTTTTGATAATGGAGAGTGGCAATGCACGTGTCGCTTCTTCCACGATTGGGGTGATTGCTGCCATACAATGGCAATGCAACGTGTATTAGGAGTGACTATTCCTGCTCCATACCGTCATGGGCTTGTTTCTGGTCTGGGAACCGCTCCTCTTACTCATTGAGGTATATTATGCCGTGCTATAGAACTCTGCTGTAGGACGAACATCTGTAGATAAAAAAGCGAGAGAAAGGGCACTGCTACCACATGAATATCTCAGTGCTCTTTCTCTTTTGTTTGTGGATATTATAGGTGCTTCCCATTTTGCAATGCATCAATATCGGGAGTGCCATGGTGTTGGCTGCTCCTCTTACCTGTGTAGTTTCAGATATTGTTTTGTATTACACATATATCTGAAGGGGCGAGTACTAAATACTGTGCCCCAGGGTAAAGTAACAAACGACAATGGCGATAAACATAATAGCCGCCAGTATGCCGATACGGATCAGATCTCTGCGCACATACGAGAAATGTTCCGCTGTGATCAGATTGGATGCATTACGTACCGAAGTCCGTTTGGCGGCAGCTGCCTGACGTCGAGCTTCCATATGTGCTGCGGCACTTCTTTTCGTTGATATCGTGGTTGCTGATGTTGTTGCCACCACTGACTCTTCTTCCTGGACGGTTGGTTCATCTACCGCTGTGGGAGAAGCAAGAATTTCAGCTTCAGGTTCAACGGCGACGATTTCTTCGTGTTCTGGTTCCTCAACAACTGATGTATTAAAGCCGCGCTCTTTTCCTTCTGGCATTACCAGTTCAAAACTTTTTTGTGATCGCGTTTTCTGTCGTTGGGCCGCGCCTCGTGATGAGGCAGATCTCTTTGGCATTGTTGCATGTTCTCCTTGTTGCGATGATCGTACACGCAGGCGCTGCTATCGAGCAGATGTTGTTTTATCTTTCACGCCTTTATACGTGTGTACATACGGGTTCAAGGCGTTTTAGCACCTGTAACATCTCGCGTTTCCTTGTACATTGTCGCTATTATACACGAATTGTTAGATACCGTCGAGTGGCTGGTAGCTTCGGTACGTGCTTGACATTTGACAAGCACAGGTGGCTGTGCTACTCTTAATGTTGGCATTGATTGGCATAACATAGTATTTATTTTCTATGGAAGATGATGGTTTGCAAGGCTAGCCCTCCTGGACGGCTAGTCCTTTTTTCTACATAGATAGAACTTTACTACTTTGCGGACTTTCCAGGTAACACAATCTAGTTATAGCAAGCAGGAATTATTATCATGGCACGAATAGTCGTCGCAATGAGCGGCGGCGTAGATAGCTCAGTCGCCGCTGCACTCCTTAAAGAACAAGGTCATGAAGTCATTGGGATTATGCTCCGCCTCTGGTCTGAGCCTGGTATGATGGATGCAGATGGCGTTGAATACGTTGTCCAAAACAAATGTTGCTCATTAGAATCGGTGAATGATGCCAGGCGCGTGGCGAACATGCTTGATATTCCTTTCTACATGGTGAATGTAGAGCAGGAATTCAAGAGTACTATTGTTGATCATTTTTATGATAGTTATGTTGCTGGCTTGACGCCTAATCCTTGCTTAAACTGTAATCGTCACATTCGCTTTACCGGATTGTTGAATCGTGCTCTTGCGTTAGAGGCAGATTATCTGGCAACTGGACATTATGTTCGTGTTGATGATGATCCCATCACTGGCAAGCGCCGATTACGGCGTGCTGTTGATCCTGATAAAGATCAATCATATGTATTACATGTGTTGAATCAATACCAACTTGCGCATGCATGTTTCCCGCTCGGTGAATATACCAAGCCACAGGTGAGGGCAATGGCCGCTGAACGTGGCCTGCCGGTTGCGTCAAAGGCAGAGAGCCAGGAAATCTGTTTTGTGGCGCAAAATGATTATCGTGGTTTCATTGATCGCTATACCGAGACTCGTGTGGCGGAAGGCAATGCTGTTGCGACAGGCACGCGTACTTCTTTGATTTCTATTCCTAAGCCCGGACCAATCTACGATCAGCAAGGCAACACGCTTGGTCGTCATCGTGGTCTGGCTTACTATACTATCGGGCAGAGAAAAGGTTTGGGCATCACTTCTCGCGATCCTCTCCATGTTCTGACAATTGACGCGGAAAGGAACGCGCTGGTTGTTGGACCTGCGGAAGCACTGGGTAAGCAGGAATTTGTCGTGGGAAAATTGAATTTTCCCAGAGGTGAAGCACCTACCGAGCCATTTGAGGCGATGGTACGCATTCGCTACAAAGCTCCTGAGCAGTTAGCATATGTGACTCCGCTTGAGCAGGATCGTGTTCATGTAAAACTGGCGCAGCCGCAACGCGCTATCACGCCGGGGCAGGCGGCTGTGTTTTATGGTGGCGAGAATAGCGAAGAGGTGCTGTGCGGAGGAATTATTGAATGACGGATCAGGCACACATCAGAAATTTCTGTATTATTGCCCATATTGATCATGGGAAGTCTACCCTGGCTGATCGTTTGCTGGAGTTCACCGGTACTGTCTCCAAAAGAGAATTATTAGAACAGACGCTCGATCAGATGGAACTGGAGCGCGAGAAGGGTATCACGATTAAAGCTCAAGCTGTGCGCATGAAATATACCGCCTCGGATGGCGAAGAGTATGAGCTTAATCTGATTGATACCCCCGGACACGTTGACTTTACCTATGAGGTTTCTCGTAGTCTGGCTGCCTGTGAAGGGGCATTACTGGTCATTGATTCCACACAGGGTGTAGAAGCACAAACGCTGGCAAATCTCTATCTGGCCTTAGAATCCGATCTGGCGATTATTCCGGTAATTAATAAGATTGACCTGCCGAGCGCAGAGCCTGAACGTGTAATGCAGGAAGTAGAGGATATCATCGGTCTTCCTCGTGAAGAGTGTATCCTGGCTTCTGCCAAAGAGGGTATCGGCACAAAAGATATTCTGGAAGCGATTGTGAAGCAGGTACCAGCACCAAAGGGTGAACCGGATAAACCATTCCGCGCACTGGTATTTGATTCTCACTATGATGCCTATAAAGGTGTGATTGCTTATGTGCGCATCGTCGATGGACAGGTGCATGATGATGAACGTCTGACCATGATGGCTACCGGGAGCTTCGCGGATATTCTGGAACTTGGCTGTTTCCAACCACGACTTGTCTCAACTGGTGTGTTGACGACTGGTGAGGTTGGCTATATCGCGACTGGTTTTAAAAATGTGAAAGATTGTCGCGTTGGGGATACCATTACTACTCCTGCTGCACTGGAAGAGGTAGAGCCGTTATCGGGTTATCAACCCGCGAAGCCGATGGTTTTTGCTGGTTTATATCCGGTGGATAGTAATGATTATCCTGAATTGCGTGATGCTCTGGATCGGCTCAAATTGAATGACGCCGCCCTGTACTACGAGCCAGAAACGTCAAATGCGCTTGGTTTCGGATTTCGTTGCGGTTTTCTGGGCCTGTTGCATATGGAGATTATTCAGGAGCGTCTGGAACGTGAATATAAACTGGATATTCTGGCAACCGCACCGAGCGTGGAGTATCACGTGACAAAGGTCGGAGGGACGGTAATTGAGGTGCATAATCCCTCGGAAATGCCCAATTTTGGTGAAATTGAGCAGATTGAAGAGCCGATGATGGATATCTCGATTTTTACCCCTTCACGTTACATTGGCACTATTATGGATCTGGTCACTACCCGGCGTGGCATCTATAAGGATTTGAAGTATATTGAAGCCGAACGGGTTTTGCTCACGTATAGTATGCCATTGGCGGAATTGATTATTGACTTCTATGACCAGTTAAAGTCGCGGACACAGGGCTATGCATCTCTTGATTATGCTTATGCTGGTTATTTGGCCTCTGATCTGGTGAAGTTGGATATTCTGGTGAATGGCGTGCCCGTTGATGCTCTGTCGTTGATCTTGCATCGTGAAAGTGCCTATCATCAGGGACGGGTATTGGCCGAGAAATTACGAAGTTTGATCCCCCGTCAGTTATTTGAAGTGCCGATTCAGGCCGCCATTGGTTCACGTGTCATTGCTCGTGAGACCGTCAAAGCAATGCGTAAAGACGTGCTGGCGAAATGTTATGGTGGTGATATTTCACGTAAGCGCAAACTGCTGGAAAAGCAGAAAGAAGGCAAGCGTAGAATGAAAATGGTGGGTAGTGTGGAAATACCGCAGGATGCGTTTATGGCGGTACTGTCTTTGAACGACTGATAAACTTCTGTCATACTCAGGGTAAAAGGAAAGGGACTGAATTCATAAGTTCAGTCCCTTTTTACGTCTCTTTTTGTTCTTCACAACTCCCGTATTTAGGTCAACCGAGTCCTAGTCCACACATAGGTCGCTTGAGGAATTATCCTCGTAAAAAGCAAAATCCCCTGTTTACCTCTAATAACCCTTCCGACGAAGTTTAGCCGTCAAGACCTATACATAACTCGTAATAGTATATGCTACCACCGCTAGCGTTTTCTTTTTTATAGATAGCATACTTCGAGTTGCCGTCTAGTGTCAGGGTTTCTTTAGAAGCTCAGGGGAACCCGGATGCCCGCATTTACGGGCACTCTTAGTCAATCTGGAATACCACCCCGAGCACGAAAATTGGTTTCTTCAAAATTGTCATAAGCTGTGTCTCCTTTCGGGGTTTTACTTATGCAAGACCGAATGTCTTGTGCCAAGGTCTCGTGCTTCCTTGGTATCTTCCATATCTGGAATAATCATATACTAGCATATTTGCATGTGAATGTCAAGCCCTGGTTTATTGAATTTGTGAGTTTTTCCGTAGAATTTATTGTTGAGTCACTTGATATATACTGTTCTGTTAATCGTTTGCGAGTATCGTTACGAGCAGATAAAAGGCTGGCTCCGACGAGATATCGTCTGATTACCAGCCTTTTTGTAAAGAGGTAAGAGGAATAGAGATCAGATGTTATCTGTTGTGCGATAGGGATTGGCACTCTCTGTATTATCAGGATTTCGACGTGGCTGATCAATTTCTGTTGGTTCAACAGGAGCTGCACCGGTATCAATATCGTGTGTTCCAGATGAACCAACGATGTCACGATCTAGTGTCGGAGTTGTACTTTCAGTGCGATTCAAATTTGGATTGGTATACATGGTCTGGTTCTGTTGTTCTGTGGTTTTCCCCTTACTTGCGGCGCTCTCTTCATGGAAGAGGTAATTGGATGAGGTCGGGTCCAATGCTCCGACTGGTGCCTGAGCTACCATCTCGGCAAACTGGTTAAGATCTTTTTGTAATGCATGCTCAAAACGGCTGCCTGCGCCTAATTTCTCGCCAACTTCACCTAAAATCCCTGAAGGAGGATTGTAATCGATAAAAACATCGACTTTGGTCTGATTCGCACTTGTTGGCTCGAAGGTAACTTTGCCAAAGTTTTCCAGACCATTGGTTGAATGCCAGCCAATCTGACGATCCTCAAGCCAACCTTCATTTTCGGCATTCCATTCATGACGCCCTAACATTTCGGCGACCCAATGGCTGTGTTGGTCATCTTGATAGGTTACCTCTTTGACGAAACTCATAAATTTCGGAAAATCGTTAAAATGTGAGAACAGGGTATATACCTGATGAACTGGAGCATTTACAACAACTTCGGCATGATGTTCAGCATAATTCTTTTGCATGATCTATTCCTTCCTTCACGTATCTTTGCCACCGTGAATGATGTTCAGAACATGGAAGTATCTCGATACGCATTTCTTACCGATATATGATATGTTTTCAAGTTTCCGTGTCCTTCATTTCATAGCAAAGCATACCATGTCATTTTGTTGGAAATCAACAAATAAAGCACTTCCAATACGATTCTTAGCAAATTTTTAGCTTTTTTAATGATCGAACTCCTGTAAGATTATTTATAGCTGAGTTCTCATGGCGGGAAGCTGAGAAAAGATTTTAAGGTATTGGTGGTCATCGATGAGGAGATCTGTTTGTATTCTGGTTGGTGGTATGTATTTCATCATTAATAACCGTAATGAAATGATATTTTCTTCTTACGATTGTACGTGTGCTACCGGAAGAATAAAGATACTATGAAAAGTACGAAGAAGGTCCTCTTTTCTTGTATTGAAAACGAAACCCTGCTATGATGCTGATGAAATTTATGCGGGAGTGCATCGTATGAGCAGGCACAGAATGCGTAAATCTTGATCCTTGTCTGATGAGATTGAGGGATCGATTTATAGTGTAATAGCGTGATTGCGTGCTTTGTTTTATGATGGTAGGAGTATGCGTTCTCCTGGTAAAATCATTGTTTGTGTCGCGTGTAATATGGACATAGGTGAACATGTCTAAGGGAAGACAGCAGACTGATTGCAACCAATGAGTATGTGTTTACGTTGTAAGTGATAGTACAGAGAGCGCTTTTATTCCTGGTGAAACACTCTTTCCAAATCTTAGTATCGATGTTTGTTATAAATCTTTGGTAACCCTCGGTAGGGAATGTTGAAGAGCCTTATTGGTTCTTTGGGTGAGATGTGTGAGGTTTTGACTCCAGTTAACCTCTGCTCTCCCTGGTAAGTTTCCCCGCTCATATATGAGGCGGGCATGAAGTTATAAAGTGTCTGAGGCGTTACAATCTTTGTTGCGGAGAGGTAACAAGCAATGTCTGTAGAAACTGCGGAAAACAATTTGAGCCGTGCGTTAGAGTTAATAGGCGGTTCAATTGATCCCGAAATCGCTGAAACGTATCCTTCGCTAGAAGCCCGTATTCTTGCACAAGCATTAGAGAATGTAGAAATTGCAGAGCAACGTCTGCGTCAGATTCAGAAATTAGTCGGAGAAATTGAAGAGGTACTTGTGTAGGGTTGTTGTGTGGCTCTTTATTTCGTGACTGACCCCATCCATCGGTTGGTTTGGGTGGAGGAGGTGCCTACGGTTCCCCTGTGGACGTTATAGCAGAAATGAATAGTTCTATTTTGTTGCAGACGGGTACGTTGATACATGCCCATTTGCAGACAAAAAAGGATTCACATCGCGGTGAACCCTTTTTTGTGTTTTTTTTAAATTCAGGTTAAATGGCTACATTGCATAGCTGAAAGGCGTTGTTGTATCAACAATAGGGGTAGCCGTTTCTGGATTCTTACTCTTCTCTTGTTCATCTTCTGGATGTTCAATGGCCTGATGGATGATACGTTCAACATCCGCCAGACAATTAATCCGTACTAGTTCGGTGCGTACTTGTTTCGCTCCAGGGAAGTGTCCAAGATACCAGCCCATTTGTTTACGGAGTTCAACAAAGTGGTCTTCACCCTTGAGTTTGGCATGGATGCGAGCATGTTCCAGTGCCATGAGCAATCGTTCCGCCCGTGTGGGTTCGATTTCTTGCAGATCCTCCGGTGTTAATATCTTGCCTTTTTGCAGCAATTGTTTCATCAAATCTTTTTTCTGAAACAGCCAGGGGTTTCCATAGGTTGCGCGTCCGATCAGTACACCGTGGACGCCGCTCATTTGAATGCGTTCTGCGGCCTGGGTCAGATTTTTGATATCACCATTTCCGAGAATCAGGGTATCGGTTTGTCGTACGATTTCGGCTGCTTCGGCGATAGCTTCCCAATTGGCTTCGCCCTTATAGTGCTGAATAAGGGTACGTCCATGCAGACTGATGACGACTGGCTCAAGGTCAAGCAAATATTTGATCCAGTCTTTGACGATGATGGTATCATAACCCAGACGTGTTTTGACGGAGACCGGAATTGGGGTGCGTTCTATATTTGGGCGATCTCCCCATAGTTCAACACGATCCTCATTCATCTTGCGTATGCGCTTGATGCGCTCCGGGTCCATATCGAGATCTTCCAGAGTCTGTCCATTTGACCAATCACGGACACCACGCTGTACGGCGAGAACTATTTCCTTTGCCGTTTCAGGTGTACGGATAAGACCCGCCCCGGAGCCTTTATTGGCGACGTTTTTCGCGGGGCAGCCCATATTCACGTCTATACCATCAAACCCAAGCTCACAGACCACGTGCGCTGCTTTGTAGAAGTAATCAGGATTATTCCCGAATACCTGCGCAATGGCAGGGCGTTCAGCTGGCGTGTACAAGAAGTCGCGGAAGATATGGTCGCTTCCGCGCCAAAGTCCCTCGACATTGGTAAATTCGGTCAGGACAATATCTGGTTTCCCGTGGAGTCCATGCATAGTACGGCAAGGGGCATCAGTGACACCATCCATCGGGGCCAGACCAATAATGGGTTTTTGTAATGTATGCCAGAATGATTTCTGCTTCATGATTGTTCTTTACTCTCTCGACATATACATAGCTAAATAGGCATGCGTCTGGATGTTTGCTCCTATGCCTTTTTCGATAGTTCTTTTCTTGTATGATACATGCTTCTCCTGGCCAGGTCAATGTTGACCGATGCAAAAAGAATCATTGAAATTTGTCGTTGAAAATCAAATTACATATACTTACTGTATTGATTGGTTGAAGTGAGGAAGGGGGATTCTCGTGAAAAAATATCGATGGCGTCGTAGTTCTATCTCTACATGTATGCTTGTCTGTATTGCTATCTTGTTTTTATCCGCGTGTGTTACAGATGATACAACGAAGACAACCACCTCTGACATGACAACTACTGTGAAGTTTGCATCAGCGGTGATGAAACATAGCCCTTCTGGAACGGTTGAATTACAGTGGGATCGTACAACACATATCATGACGGTGCATCTTGCTATGGCTGGTCTGGCGGCCAAAAGTGTCCACGCTGTGCATCTGAATGCTGGTAGTTGTAAAAATGGTGGTCAGAGCGTGTATGCATTGCCTGCGGTCACAGCGGATGAGATTGGTTTTGCTTCTGTGAATACAGAGCTTAAGAATGTTATTACAGGTATTCCGGCGACTGGTTGGTTTGTGATCGTCGATAATGTAACTGGCACGAAATCGACTGCCATTGCCTGTGCCAATATTTTTAATGCGACAGCTTCGACAAATATTTCTCAGTCTGTGCAAGCGACACTTGTGCATGCATATGCCCCAAATCAGTCTGCAAGTGGTTTAGCTCAATTAGTGGATAATAATAATATGTTGATGGTAATTCTGACGATGAAGGGACTGGTACCGCACTCAGAACACGTGGCGCATCTGCATACTGGTAGCTGTGCCAGTCAGGGAGACGTGGTGTATACGCTGAAACCTGTTGTTGTGAATGCTGCTGGGGAGGGATCTTCGGAGACAGTTATTCCTAACATTGCAGGGGTGCCTCGTAGTGGGTGGTATGTGAATGTTCATCTGGGGGCAGTGATGAAAAAGCCGATAGATATGGACCCAATCGCTTGTGGGGATGTGACGCCTGCTCGCTCATAATGTACTTGTATTACAAAAAACCAGGGCGACACTTATGGTACCCTGGTTTTTTGTGATTGGTTTTCTTAGCTTGTAAGAGAGACGTAGCCAGAACGCCAACAATCGACTGCGAAGCTCACCGCACGGATATATTGTTGTTCATTGTTGTTATCTGTGGAGGGAGCATAGACAGGGATAATCTGTTTTAACGTCGTCAGATCCTTTTGTTGGACATATGTTTGCGCGATGAGCCGGTACCAATCTGTGAAACCCTCTTCCCAGGTCGCATATTTTCGATAGCCATCATATGCTGGGTGTCCTGGTGTTGCACGAATATTTCCGAGCGAATGGGTAACGGTTGCAACTCCTTGTGTGCCAAGATTGCTCTCCTCCATAAAGAAGGCCAGAGCATATGCAGGGTCAATGTTGTATTTGACGCCATCATTATAGAGTGCTTGTCCCTTACCACTGGCTGGTGAGTCATAGTAAGCCAATACCTGATTGATGAATGCGGCACTGATGGTTGGTTTTCCTACCAGTGTATATGTTTTATCTTTTACGGTTATTACCCGTGGGGTTGCATCAGTTGTCACATTTGTTGAATTGCTAAAGGTTGATAGTAGTTTTGTTGCCAGGGGAACCGCTATACATAAGCAAAGCAGCGCACCGATAGTGATTAAAAGTAGCAGGGGTACTGCTGAGGTTCGTTTTCGCATAGATGGTAATCTATGCGTTTTTTGTTGTGAAATAGTGGTAATGCTATTTTCTCGATAGGGATGATAAGGTGTATTAAGCGTCAATTTTTGTGTGCGCCGTTGTTCATTCGGCATGATCTGAACTCCCTGCTATGCGTATTTATAAAGAAATGCAATTTTGAAGAATTTTCTATTGCTTTCTACGAGTTAGAACGCAAGAGGTTGTGTAATGGACCATCCAGTATACAGCGTATGAAATAGGTACTATATGATTCATATGGTAGTTTTTGTTGTTGATGATCATCGCAAAAAAAGATGTATAGAGAATCTAAATTCTCTATACATCTTTTACTTTTTATCTGGTTTTATTAACTACAGGTGGGGGCATTTGTGCCTGGACCCAAAGTTGTGCCATAGTTTGTGATTTGCCAGGTCGCATTATCTATGCTTTGGGCTAATTGCAGGCGTATCTGATATGGTTTTGTCATCTTGCTGCGTGTGATCTGGTAAGTATAGGATTGGACATTATGCTGATTGGTGGCGCTGCCATCAACTTCTGAGAAATCTTTGACGATCCCATAGCAACGGTCCATCTCCTGAGCCTGTCCTGTAAACTGTTCCAGTGATGTTGGGATGGTAATAGCCGGGCCAAGCTCCTTGTATGCCTGGTTATAGTTGCTCTGTGCCAGCGCGGTTAGAAAGTTCGTTGCGGTAACGCTCGGACCACTACTGGCGTTAATAGCTGAGAGAAGCAAATAGCCAAGAGTACAGGCAATGATCGTGACAATTGCCAGTCCACTTCCCAGAAAGAGTAAGCGTTTGCGTAAACGCATCGGAGGTGTCTGTAGCTGACGTTGAGGACGTGGTACTCGTATCATTGGTGGAGGAGTTGTCAGGCGTGGCATTGTTGATGGACGTCGTGGTATCGCCCGCTGTTTGTTTGTCAGATCAATAGAAGGATATTTCCCGGTACTATTGATTGCTGGTAATTTTCCGGTCCCATGTAATGCGGAAAATTTGCCCGTACTATTCATTGATGGGTATTTCCCGGTTCCTGAGTCGGGAGCCGGGAACTTGCCCGTACTATTTCTGTTGAATGCAGGGTTGCTCCTTATGCCTCTGTGAGTCGGAAACCGAGATTTAGCGGACTGCTCTGTTGGTTCATTTCCCTCATCCTGGTGCCCTTGCATGCTTGGCCCTCCTGTTCCTGTGCTTCTATTGGATAACACTAGAGAGACTGGTCGTTAGGTCCTAGATATCGAGCATAACCAGACCTGTAAGCTGTGTATGGGCGCGTTCTAGCTGTTCCTGCGCTTTCTTGGCCTGGATACCTGTCGTATGATCCTTAGCAATTAAAAGAAACGTTTGATCGACATTGGCGCTAATCAGGCTTGTGTCAACGCCAGATAATACAGGTGAACTATTGATAATAATGATATGTTGACGCTGTTCCTGTTCCTGTAGTTCTTGTTGGAGTTTATGTAAGAAGATTTTTATATGTATAGAGAGTAAACGGCTACTCTCAGTGTATTGTTGGATGATGGAACCTGAGCCAAGAAAGCGCAGATCTGGTATAGTTGTTTTGTGGAGATGTGAGATAATCTGTTGTGATTGGCTTGTGCTTGCTGCCAGAATATCGCTTAATCCAGTTTGCTCATTGGGGGTAAGCAGTCTATGGAGATGGGGAGTGTGCAAGTCAGCATCTATCAGGATGGTTGCTATACCATTTTGCGCGGCTGCGATAGCCACATTGGCAACAGCGATAGCACTGCCAGAGAATGGCGCTGGCGTTGTTAAGAGTACCGTTTGTATTTGCCCCTGCATGGTATTCTGCCAGCTCAGACGGATGTTTGTATAGAGGGTCTGATATGCCACTGAATAGTTTGAATTGGGATCGTAGTCAGTAAGTAATGTTATCTGTTCGTTCGTTTGTGCTCCCACAAAGATGCTCCTTATTCTGAACCCACACAGAAAGAGGCGGAGCAGCGAAATTTTGCTGAGTGTCTCCGCCATTTCACCTGAATATACGTTACTATAATAGCTCTCATTTTTGCTGTCAATAAAATATACCTGTTTGGTAGCTTTTGCTCTCTGTTGAATATCAACAAAGGATGAAATTTAGCGAGAACGGTTCGGTGTAGGAGCCTGGGGAATCTCGCCATAGACAGGTAATTGCAGCAACTGTTCGACCTCAGCCTGTGTACGGAGACGATCATCGAGATATTCCATCAAGAATGCCAGTGCCAGACCGATAATGAAGCCAACAATGATGATGAGCACGAGTATCAGTAGTCTGGAGGCTTTTGAGGTTGTGCTTTCAGAGGGGATAGATGCCGGACTGACAACCTGTGCTGCTGCTGGTGGTTGGGCTGTGGTTGCTCCACTGTTCTGATCGCGTACCACATAGTCAACGTAGTGTGATATATGTGCCTGGCTGACCTCACCAATGGCATGCGCAATTGCCCAGGCTCCAGCGGCGGTATGCCAATCAACCTCAATCGTAACCAGAGATTGCACCTGTGTTACTTTTAATGAGCTCGCGATCATGGCTGTATCTTGCCAGTTTCCCAGATCAGGGTTCGTTCCGAATTGTTGTTTGATGGTACTCATATCCTGCGCAATTTGTTGTGTTACCTGGGTATCGAACTCAGAGGAAGAAAGCACGGGACCAGTAGCGAATTGGTTGGCTAAGTTCTCAGATGTTGTCGTATCATACTCTGGATTTTGGGCCGCGGTAGGACCACCCGCTTGCAGTCCGACCCGTAAGGTGATAGCAGAAGTATAAGTGAGGGCCAGTTTGGATGTCGTATGCGATGAATAGATTTCATAACCAGACAAAAGAGCAGCAATCACTACTACAAGCGCAATAACCCAGACACGCCTACGGATAACTGCCAGATATGCTTTCAGTTCCACGGTATGAGAACCCTTTCTTGGGATAGATATTTTCTTGTGTACCTGATCAGTGTATCAGGCAAGAGATCAGGAGGCAAAATTTCTGCTCGGTATACGCTGAATAGTACTGGTATTAGCCTCACCTAATTTTTGCTCAATGAATTGCATCATCCGTTGTCGGAAACGAGTGGTATCAAATTCCAGTGCATGATCATGTATCGTCTGTGGTTGAAACATCCGCTCATTGAATGATGCCAGCACCTCGACCAGACTCTCAACGGTTTGTTCATGGAAGAACATGCCAGTCACACCATTGACCACCGAGGCGAGTGCTCCGGCGGCACCATAGGCAATGACCGGGCGTCCACATGCCTGTGCTTCGAGCGGGGTAATGCCGAAATCTTCCTCACCGGGGAACAGGAACGCACGACAATGGATAAAATATTGAATAACTTCCTCATCTGATAGTCGACCCATAAAGCGAATGGTCGGGCCAGCCATCTGTTTAAGACGAGCTTCATCGCGTCCACCACCGATGATTACCAGCGGCAATTGCAGGCGATTACAAGCTTCAATGGCAAGATCGATCCGTTTGTAAGGCACGAGTCGACTGAGCAGGAGAAAATAATTGCCCGTAGCAACTGTTGGATCAAATGGAAAGCGAGCGGTATCGACAGGAGGGGGAATATAGGCGGCCTCCCGTCGATAATATTTGCGAATACGGTCCACGACAACGGGTGAGTTCCCGATAAAATGATCGACTCGTTCCGCGCTGGTTTGATCCCAGATCCGTAGCCCGGTAATCATAAAAGGTAAGATGCTGCGTGCAACTTTGCCCAGTTGTTCTCGTTCAACATATTCTTCATAGCTCCAGCACCAGCGCATCGGTGTATGGCAATAGCAGATATGCATTGTTTCTGGTCTGGTGATGACGCCCTTCCCGAACGCACTGGAGCTGCTTAAGACCAGATCATATCCGCGCAGGTCCAGATTCTCCATTGCGAAGGGATAAAGTGGTAAAAAAGGCTGGTGGTGTTTTTTTACCAGGGGCAATTTTTGCATAAACGATGTACGAATATCGATCTGCTGAAATGCCTTATCAACCCGTTCGGGATCGTAAATAGAAGTGTAGAGTGGGGCATCAGGAAATAGCTCATGTAAAGCCAGGACGACCCGTTCCGCGCCCCCCATCTGGTTCAAATAATCGTGGACGATTGCAACTTTCATACCTAGTATGCTCCTCGACTGAATAAGACCGCAGGAACTGTGCGGAAGAGAATTTGTAGGTAGAGCCGTAGTGACCAGTTTTCAATATAATAAAGGTCCATGAGCACGCCTTCATCGAAACTGAGGTCGCTGCGTCCACGCACCTGCCAGAGGCCAGTTAAACCCGGCTTGATTGCCAGACGGCCACGCTGCCAGACTTCGTATTGAGCCACTTCTCGTGGTAGTGGTGGCCGTGGACCCACCAGACTCATATCACCCTTCAGGACATTGATCAGCTGTGGAATTTCATCCAGACTTGTGCGTCGAATGAATTTACCAACAGGTGTGACACGTGGATCATCTTTCATCTTGAAGATAGGTCCCTGCGCCTCATTATGGCTGAGCAATTGTGCCAGACGCTGATCCGCGTTTGGATACATTGAGCGGAACTTATACATGAAGAACTGATTACTGTTGATGCCAACGCGTGCCTGTCTGAAGAGGATTGGCCCCTGTGAACTGAGGCGAACAGCCAGGGCCAGACATAACCAGAGTGGTAGCCCGATCAGTAAAATACTCGCCGAAACGATGATATCGATTAATCTGGTGATAAAGCGCTGCACCGTATTGAGAGAGACTGGCTTAATACTGATCAGCGGAATGCCATCAAGGGCGTCCATATCAATACGCGAGAGATTCATTTCATACAGATCTGGAATTAATTTAAATGAAGCTCCAAGACGCTCACATAATTTGACGCTGCGAATGGCATACTGATGCATGGTGGAAGGTAGCGCGATAATCACCTCATCCACCTGCATCGAACGGATGACCATCCCCAGATCGTTAATTGTCCCTAGCATTTTGAAGCGCCCAAAATCGCCGGGCTGTTCAGTTAAGTCATGCAGGAAACCAACTACAGAATAGCCGAGATGTGGACTGGCTGCTGCACACTGCATAACCATTTTTCCCAGGCGTCCTGAGCCGACCACAAGCACACGTGTTTCTCCCAGGCCCATGCGGTAGAGGATGCCCACGGCCCCTGAAATGATCAGGCGTCCAAGGCAGAGGACAACGATGGTTGATACCCAGACGAACGGGATCAATAGACGCGAATTTGGGATGAGCTGGTTGGTATCCGCTTGATTGGGATTCTGGAAAAAAAAGTAGTAGGCAATGACAAAAACGATGCCAATTGTGATTGAGCCAATAATATTGCTTGCTTGCTGGAACCAGCTACCAGTCAGGCGGATATTGTAGAGTCTGCGCACAGCAAAGATGATCAGCAAGCCAATGATGGAATAGACTTCTAATCCAGAAAAGTTCGCATAGCTGACGCGAGTGAATGTGCTGTGACTGCCAAGAATATTATTTTGCAGTGATACAAGAATATGATTTAAATCACTGTGTGGTATTACATTAAATCTGAGTACATAGGAGAGATAGAATGCCGCATGAAGAAGAAGTGTGTCCAGGACAATCATAAAGACACATTCAGCAATACGCCACTGTCGACGATTAGTGCGCCGTCGTGATATGGCCTTTGTAATTGGCCCTGTTGCTCCTCCTACCATTTCTTGTGTTGTTCCTGTACTCATATCAGGTGTCTCTGATGATACATCATTGCTATTAACAATTCGAGCCATTTTTTTCTATCTCTTAAACTATTGTACAACGTCATACATGAATGGTATGCAATGCTGCCGCTTGTTCATAAACTGCAATGGTTTGTTGCACCATTGCCTGAGCTGAATAGCGTTGCGCAATGGTTTTTGCTTCTTTTCGGCATAGTTGACGATAATTTTGATCTGTAATTGCTCGATAAAGAGCGGCGGCCAGAGCCTGCGTATCATGTGGTTCAACACAGAGAGCAATAGCTGATCCTGCTTCTGGTAGACTTGATACATTTGATGTGACAACAGGTGTACCACTGGCGAGTGCTTCTACGACCGGAATGCCAAATCCTTCATAAAGCGAAGGATAAGCGAACGTCGTAGCCGCTTGATACCAGAGCGCCTGCTCATCTTCTGCGACAAAGCCTGGAAATAGAACCTCTTGCTCCAGATGGAGTTGTTGTACGCGTTCAAAGATGGCATCATAGAGCCACCCCTTGCCGCCTGCCAGCACTAATTTTTCTTGTCGTCCATAATTCTGACGTAAATATGCATAAGCCTCGATCAAGGTTGTAATATTTTTACGAGGCTCCAGAGTACCTAAATAGAGAATAAAGCCGTTTTCGAGATTGTATTTTTCACGGAATGTGTGTTTTTCTTCTTCTGTAAAAACGTTTGTAAAACGTTCCTCGATACATGGATAGACCGCCCGTATTTTCTGTAAGGGTATGCCGACAAGCTCATGCGCATCTTTTCTCGTGCTTTCCGACACGGTTAGAAGCATGGTTGCTCGTCGCAGGCTATGGACGGTAAATGTTCGATGATACAGACGTTTTGTGGTTGTCAGAACCTCTGGAAACCGTAAAAATGCCAGATCGTGTAAAGTAACGACTGTGGCGCAATTCCCCGGTACCATTTCAGGGACAACATTCACGGGTGAGTGTAAGACATTTATTTTGTGCTGGCGTATGAGTGATGGTAGAGTGATTTGTTCCCAGGCAATACGTGCTGCTGGTTTTGATTCTGGCCAGTACGCGGATACATAGGTGATTTGTGGGTGTTGAGCCAGTTGTTTGATAATCTCCTGTCCATTGACAAATATTGTGTAGGTATGTGGGCCTGGCTCTCTGGCAAGCTGCGTAAGCAAATAACGAATGTAATGGCTGACACCACCATTGCGGTAATTCTGGCTATTTGATAATAATTGTGCATTGATGCCAATGTGCATACGCGTCGTGCTCTCCTCATCAGTCTTCCGCCGCTTCGATGTGCTGCGTCAGTGTATTTTAAGAACCTATTTATGATAGATATTGGTGGCTCTTCTGATTTTCCTGATAAATGTT
>Ga0310811_10004722_pt1 | contig 17159 bp, 17 predicted proteins | sample YCmetagenome_FD_207642 | JGI IMG/M metagenome (GOLD analysis project Ga0310811, IMG submission 207642) | Soil microbial communities from experimental microcosm in Duke University, North Carolina, United States - YC | ecosystem: Engineered > Artificial ecosystem > Soil microcosm > Unclassified ...
CTTCACCAATACGATCCTGATATCGGGCAAGTGCGCCACGCGTGGGCTTGCGCTTCTTTGCCACTTGGACAGGAAAAACGGTCATCGGGCGTGACAGCGTTTTATGGCGTCGTCACCATAACGGAGTGGCGCCCGTCCATGAATCCCTCCGTTCAGTCAGCCTCACTCACTCTATACAGTCATGCGTCGTATCGTCGTTCGCAATTCTCCCGTACATGGCCGCGGCGTGTTCGCGCTTGCCGATATCCCGCCCGGGATGCTGATTCTCGAATACAAAGGCGAGCTCGTTTCGTGGAAGAAGGCGCAACGAGTTTACGCGCGTTCTAGCGTCGAGGACGGCCATACCTTCTTCTTCGGCCTTGACGATGGTCGTGTGATTGATGGCGCTCAAGGTGGGAATTCCGCCCGGTGGCTCAATCACAGCTGTGCGCCGAACTGTGAGGCCGAACAGGACGGGGAACGGGTGTTCATCCGGACGATCCGTCACGTGGGGAAAGGGGCGGAGCTTTTCATCGATTATCAGCTACAGGTCAAAGGCCGCCCAACAGCTGCGATCGCACGATCGTACGCGTGCTGCTGTCATGCGGCCGGCTGTCGCGGCACTATGCTCTCGAACTGACTGCGGGTGCGGCGATACCTGATCAAGTCGCTTTTTTGCCGGTACAGACACGCGCCAAATCGCTCATGAGGGGGTCGTCCTACGGCAGAGTCCGGCCATTTACAAACGATCGGTGGCATGTCCATCGGACAATCGAGCGTCGATGCACCGCGGATAGCAGACGCCGGGTCACGAATTTTGTTGGCGGATCGCTATTCACCGACACGCGGGGCCAGCCTCGTTGGATTCGGCGCCCGGCGATGAATCGACGCGTCAGTCCGCCCCAGTCCTTCGTACGCTCGATGGCCTCGACCTGCCCGGTTTCGGAATTTCGCCGGATTGCTTTGCTGTGCGATGCGAGCGTGACAGCCACAGCCGAGCGATGCCCAGCGCTCAACTTCATGCCTGCCAACCGGGAATTCACCACGGTCGAGGCGGCCCATTTCTCATCCGCCGATGCGCCGCTTTCACAAGCCCGACGATGACAAGCGTAGCGTCGTGATCTTGCCAACCAGCCAATGCGACGAAGCAGCGTCGCCGATGAACTTGATGATCGCGTGCTCGTTCGGGATGCTCGAGCGTGTCTCGCGGAAATCGCCGCAGCCGCAGCCGTATGCGAGCGAAACGCTATTCGTGAAGGCCGGGCTCGAGGCGATCGACTTCGAAGCGCGTGAGGTGGGGCCACGCCTGCTGCGCAACACGTACGCACGGCGCAAGCGGCTGCAAGGGCGATCGAATTCGGATGTGAGCGCACTGCTCGGGCTTGTGAGTCTTCGAACAGTGCACCGAATCCGGCAAACGATGCCGGCAACGGACGAAGACTGCGCAGCTTAAACCCCTTCCTCGGTTAAGCGCATGATCGAGGTAACGACAGACCGGATTAGGCCCATCCCGTTCTCCTGCGCCTCGGAATGCATGCGCAATGCCTGCGACGCAAAACACCGGGCCAACTCGTCGGCTGGGAGAGCCTTGCTCATCAACCAGCCCTGAATGCGCTCACAGCCCATCTCCAGAAGTAGCGTGCGTTGCGCTTCCATCTCGATATCTTTTGCGACCAAGGCGAGATCGAGAGAGCAAGGCCAACCAGCGCGGTCACAATAGCCACATCGTTGCGCGGCGACGGCAGGTTCGCAACGAAGGTACGATCGATTTTGAGCTTCGAAAATGGCAGCCCTTGCAGATAGGTAAGGCTCGAATAGCCGGTGCTAGTCGTCAATGGCCATCCTGATTGCCAGGCTGCGCAGTGCGTTGAAGATTTTCTTGATTTGATCAGGGTGATGAAGACGCAGCCCTTCCGTAATCTCCAGTTCGATCCGCTTACCGCGATATGGGAAGCGGTGATTGCTTCATCCACGTAACGCACGAATGCGGGATTTTGTAGCTGCTTGGGAGAAACGTTTACTGACACGAAAGGAAAGTAATGGCAGACGCACGCGTTTTCATTGCGGGTGAGTCGGAACGGCGCACGGGCGCCATGTGTCGAACACGTTGCTCCAGGCAGCGGGCCGACCGCGCAATGCGCGGCAGTTCGCGTTGTCATGCCCGCGCATCCTGACTCAATGCGTCGTGCCGCAGCGGTGCCCACTGCTGGCCTCGGACCGTGCCAGTGGCGTGGGTATCGGTATTTTTCTGGGGTGCGACATCTGCATCTAATTAGTGCATCACCCAGCAGTGCGAGCCGTTGAGCAGTGTGTCGCATTGCGCAACTGATCAGTACCCGCGCGGTTGCGCAAGTATTTAATTTTCTTATATGGGGAATTTAATTTTCTGGCTTTCATGCTGCGACCACTTGCATAATAATCGCCGAATTATGTATTCGTGCTCGCCTTGATCAATCTGCGGATGACACGCTGCCTCCTTCCTTCTTAAGGACAAGGAGGCTTTGGCATAGATCAGTTCTGAAGTCTGTTGTTCTTTCTCGTTAGCTCCACTTGACAGAAGTCATCTCCTCCTGTTTTGCGGTGCGGTCCACAATAATTTGATAAGGAAAACGATGAAAAAGGCTCTATTCGGGGCAAGTCTCGCCTTGGCATGCTGCGGGGCATATGCACAGTCGAGCGTCACATTGTACGGATTGATCGACGAAGCCATACGTTTTCAAACATCCGGCGCCGGCAACACCGTAGGGGTAAACGAAGGGGCAATCAACGGAAACCGGTTTGGTTTCAAGGGTACTGAGGATCTTGGTGGCGGCTCGCATGCGATCTTTCAGTTAGAGTCGGGGTTTAACATCGCGAACGGCAAATTCGATCAGCAAGGGCAATTATTCGGTCGCTTCGCGTGGGTCGGGCTGCAAAACGACACGTACGGCAGTCTGACGCTTGGCCGTCAGTATGGCGGCATTTACAACTTCTATGCGTTCAACTTCGATCCCATCGGGGGGGGCAATATCAACCCGACCGACTGGTCACTGTTCCTCGTGGGCATCCGCTTCGATAACACAGCTGAGTACGACAACAAGTTCGGTCCCGTCACGCTGCAACTCCAGCATTCGTTCGGGGGGCAACCAGGTAGTGCAGTGTCGGGCAGCACGACGACGGCTTACCTGATGTACAACCTTACTAACGGTAAGATAGGTATCGCCGGCGCGGAATCGAAGGACGGCAATGGCCACCGGCTTATCGTCGGCTCGGTAGGGGGCAAATACGCTTGGGGGCCGGTTGGCCTCTATCTGTACGGAATCGACGCACGCCGCGATGCAGGTTTCACGGTCGCTGCGACGAACAGCGGCGGCCCTCTCTCAAACACGAACATCATCAGCAACGCGACCACGCAGTTCGGGCCGCAGACGGCAGCGCGTACTGACGTGTTCGTGCGCGCCGGTGTGACATACCAGTTCGCACCGCAATGGCGCTTCATTACGTCATATGCGTACGACCATGCCAACAACGTTGCCCCGGGCAAAAACGGTACGATCCAGACCGTCTACGCAATCGCAGACTACATTTTGAGCAAGCGTACCGATGTGTACGCCGAGTTCGATTACAGCCATCTGACCGGCGCGTCGATCACCGACCCGAACGGTCCGCTCACCTTTGCAGGCGCGACGAACGGCTATGGCGCGAGCTTAAGCTTGCGTACTTTGTTTTAAACAGAACGGATTAGCATAGCGCGGGCATTGCCAAGTTGCGTCCGAGTTGGCCAGCATCATGCCGCATGAAGAAGACTTCATCGACACTTGTCGTTGGTGCGGCACGCCAATCTCGGTCAAGGTTATCAATTTTCTGGACGTACCTCCGCAATGTTGGTCTGTACTACCGCTTTGCGCTATGCGTAGCCGATTCGGCAATGGCCCACATTCTTTGACCGACTGGAGCGTCCATGACCTCGCAATCGACTCTCTCATATCTGCACGCCGACAACCTAGGCCCTTGGGGTAACTACCTACGCCAGGTAGGCCGCGTCGCCCCGTATCTCGGTTCGCTCTCTCGCTGGATCGAGACGTTGCAGCGGCCCAAGCGCATCCTTATCGTCGACGTGCCGATTGAGCTCGACAACGGCACCGTCGCCCACTTCGAAGGGTATCGCGTGCAGCACAACGTCTCACGCGGCCCCGGCAAGGGCGGCGTGCGCTATCACCAGGAGGTGACGCTTCCGGAAGTAATGGCGCTCTCAGCCTGGATGTCAGTGAAGAACGCGGCCGTCAACGTGCCGTACGGCGGCGCGAAGGGCGGCATCCGCGTCGATCCGCGCAAGCTTTCGCGGGGCGAACTCGAACGCGTGACGCGCCGCTACACGAGCGAGATCGGTATCATAATCGGACCGAGCACCGATATTCCCGCGCCTGACGTCAACACGAACGAACAAATCATGGCGTGGATGATGGACACCTACTCCATGAACCAGGGCCAGACGGCGACGGGCGTCGTGACGGGCAAGCCGATTTCGCTCGGCGGCTCGCTCGGGCGCCGCGAGGCGACGGGCCGCGGCGTGTTCGTCGTCGGCACGGAGGCGGCTCGCCGCACCGGACTCGCCATCGAAGGCGCGCGCGTGGTCGTGCAGGGCTTTGGCAACGTCGGCGGTATCGCCGCACGGCTTTTTCAGGACGCTGGCGCGAAGGTGATCGCGGTGCAAGACCACTCGGGCGCGATCTGCCGTTCCAGCGGCATCGATACCGCCGCACTGCTCGAGCATGTCGCGAAGACAGGCGGCGCGGGCGGCTTCGCGGGCGCGGATCCAGTCAATGGTGATGAGTTCTGGACGATCGAGAGTGACATTCTGATTCCAGCGGCGCTCGAAAATCAGATCACCGAAAAGAACGCGCCGAAGATTAAGACGAAGATCATCGTTGAAGGCGCGAACGGCCCGACGACAACGGCCGCCGACGACATCTTGCATGACAAGGGTGTGCTGATCGTGCCCGACGTGGTGGCCAATGCGGGTGGCGTCACGGTCTCGTACTTCGAGTGGGTGCAGGATTTTTCGAGCTTCTTCTGGAGCGAGGATGAAATCAATCAGCGCCTCGAGCGCGTCATGCGCGAAGCGTTTAGCGCCGTCTGGCAGGTGGCCGGCGACAACAACGTTTCGATGCGCACGGCCGCGTTCATCGTCGCGTGCAAACGCATGCTGATGGCGCGCGAGATGCGCGGGCTCTACCCTTGATACGCGTCGATGCACGCCTTCTGTATCGCTCAACTCAAAGGGAAATGAGGGCGTCGCGCTGGCAGCGCAGACGCTCCTCGGCTGTCTCATCGACGTCGGGGTGGTCTCGGTTGCGCGTCAACTCCTACGATATTTCCATACTGTGTTCCTTGCCCTTCCGATCCTGAGAACCGCGCGATATTCCGCGCTCAGATGACTATAGTCCGTTTTCATCGCAACACCTTGCCTCACTGGTGTTCCATTTGAAGCTGGCGACCAAGTAGTGTTGCAACAGCGGCTGCGTATAACAAAATGACTCGAGGAAAAAAGATGAATGAGTTATCGCTACGAAAAAAATTATTTATCCCGCTGGTGCTGATCTGGTTTGGGTTGCTAGCGCAAACTGTGCTCAATGCGCTGCAGGCGCGTACCGCTGCCTATGCGGCGCGGCGCCAGAGCCTGCACAATGTTATCGAGATGGCGATCACGGTGACTGGAGATCTCGAGGCCCGCGTGGCCAAAGGGGAACTGACAGAGCAGGCCGCGCAGGCGCAGGCGATCGCGCGGGTCGCCGCGATGCGCTACGAAGACGGCGCCGGATACATCACGATCGTGTCGCCCGATTCGACTGTCATTGACAATCCGATGAGCCCGCAGATCAAAGGGCACAACATGCGCGACTTTCGCGACAAGAAGGGAAATTACCTGTATCAGAAGATCGCCAGCGCCGGCGCGTCGGCTCACGGCGGCGGCTATATCGACTACTGGTGGCCGCGTCCCAGCGCGACCGACGCTAGTCCGAAGATCGCGTATGTGCAACGCTTTAAGCCGTGGGTATGGGATCTGCTCGCCGGGGATTACGTCGATGATATTCAAAGCGCGTTTTACAAGTCGATCGCGAGATCCTTCTTGATGCTTCTGGTACTCGGAGCGGCGATGACGGTGCCGGCCGTTTTCATCTCGCGCGAAGTCCTGCGCTCGATCGGCGGCGAGCCGGCCGACGCCGCCCGGATGGCGAGCCGGATCTCCGCCGGCGATCTCAACGAACCCCTGCGCACCGAGCGTTCCGGTCGCAAGATGCCTGGCGAAGGCAGCGTGGTCGGAGCGATCGATCATATGCGCACACAGCTGGTTCGGATGGTCATGCGGATTCGCGAATCGGCCGATGCAATCAAGCTTGCGGCGAGCGAGATCAGTGCAGGAAACGCCAATCTATCGGCGCACACCGAGGCGCAGGCAGCATCGCTCGAAGAGACAGCCGCTAGCCTGGAGGAGTTGACCGGTACCGTCAAGCTAAACGCGCAGAGCGCGCAGCAGGCAGTCGAGCTGGCGAACGGAGCATCGTCCGCTGCGCAGGAGGGCGGGCAAATGGTCGAACAGGTAGTACGGCGGATGGAGAACATCACCGAGAGTTCGCGGTGCATCGCGAACATCACTTCGGTGATAGACGGAATTGCATTTCAGACCAACATCCTCGCACTTAATGCGGCGGTCGAGGCTGCACGCGCCGGCGAGCATGGTCGCGGCTTCGCGGTCGTCGCCGCGGAAGTACGTGCGCTCGCGCAGCGCAGCGCGTCAGCGGCCAAAGAAATCAAGGCGCTCATCGACGAGTCGGTCGTACAAATCAACGACGGTGCGCAGATTGTCGGCCGCACCGGCGCGACGACGAGCGAAGTGATTGAGTCGGTCAGGCACGTGACCAACATCATCGCGCAGATCTCGGTCGCGTCAGATGAGCAGAGCACGGGCATCTCGCAGATCAACACCGCAGTACTTCAGATGGATAGCGCGACGCAACAGAACGCAGTTCTTGTAGAGCAGGCTGCGCTCGCGGCCGGATTGCTTGACGAACAGGCCGCGCGGCTGCAGCAGGAAATTTCAGTATTCAAATGGGAATCTGCGATTACTCCTGTTTAGGCGGCATTGTCAATTCGAAGAAGTGCTAAAAAATTGAAATTGAAATGAATGTGTAACCGAGCCCGAGCTTGGGGCGAGAGGCACGATCCGATGGTTCAAACGGAAGAGCGGGGCGTTTCGTGTCGTTTTGCACACGTAAATGATAGTTTCGCGGCACACGTGAATCTGCCGCAAAGCCAGGTTTCGGGTATCCCGGTCGCAAGTCGATGCCGGATTCGGCGGTATTGACATGCATCATCCTTTTGCAGAAAACCGCATTCGCTGCGCGAATTGTCGGTTGGGGATGCTCGATCGGAAACCGGCCAGATGCTCAACTGGCAAGGGATGCAGCTGCGTTACCCAGGCTTTCCAAAAGCGATCGGGTTCGGAGTCGGTGACGTTGCCCAGTACGGGCAGTTTGACAAACTGCCTGACGCATGCCCGGGATAATGTTTCATTATGATTGGGATTTATATTTCTCGTTCGACGCTGCTCCACCGTTTCGCTGACAATTGAACCTGCACAATGCAGGATCGCGTTGAAGTCCGGTGCTGATTAATGCACTGCTGCCAAAAAGCGCATGGAGACGAAGGTATGGAAGTTATGCAGAAAACAACTACGAATGTCGAGGAAGAGATCGTTGCTGCCGACGATGGTCGCTGGCAGTTCTGGGTCGATCGGGGCGGCACGTTCACAGACATCGTCGCACGTCGGCCGGACGGTCGGCTTGTCACGCACAAGCTGCTATCGGAGAACCCGGAGCGGTATCGCGATGCAGTGGTGCAAGGTATGCGCGACCTGCTGGGCGTAGACGCCGGCGAACCGTTGCCGCAGCACCGTATCGAAGTCGTAAAGATGGGTACCACAGTCGCAACGAATGCGCTGCTCGAACGTAAGGGCGCGCGGACGTTGCTTGCGATCACGCGCGGCTTCGCCGATCAGCTTCGGATCGGCTATCAGGAACGGCCCGACATCTTCGCGCGCCACATCGAGCTAGCCGCACAGATGTACGAGAGCGTGGTCGAAATCGACGAACGTATTGACGCGCAGGGCACAGTTCTGCAGACGCTGGACGAGTCTGAAGCGCGCGATGCGCTGCTCGCCGCGCGCAAGAGCGGCATCACCTCGATTGCTATCGTGCTGATGCACGGCTATCGCTTTCCTGAGCATGAGCTGCGCGTGGCGGCGCTTGCGCGCGAGTGCGGCTTCACGCAGGTATCGGTTAGCCATCAGGTGAGTCCGCTGATGAAGCTGGTTGGCCGCGGCGACACAACGGTTGTCGACGCGTATCTTTCGCCGGTATTACAGGATTACGTCAATCGCGTTTCGCAGCACACTGGCTCGGTGCGGTTGATGTTTATGCAGTCGAGCGGCGGCCTTGTCGACGCTGGCCACTTCCGTGGCAAGGACGCGATCCTGTCGGGGCCGGCAGGCGGGATCGTCGGTGCGGTGCGCACGAGCGAAGCGGCCGGAGAGCGGAAGGTAATCGGCTTCGACATGGGGGGGACGTCGACTGATGTTGCGCATTACGACGGCGCATACGAGCGCGTGTTCGAAACCCAGGTCGCTGGCGTGCGCGTGCGTGCGCCAATGATGGACATTCACACCGTTGCGGCTGGCGGCGGCTCGATTTGTACCTTCGAGAACGGTCGCTTCAAAGTCGGCCCGGAGTCGGCCGGCGCGTACCCCGGGCCGGCGTGCTATCGCAACGGCGGCCCATTGACCGTCACCGACTGCAATGTGTTGCTCGGTCGCGTGCAGTCGGCTCACTTCCCGCACGTGTTCGGGCCCGACGGCAACCTGCCGCTCGACGTCGAGATCGTGCGCCGCAAGTTTGCGGAGGTTGCTGAGCAGGTCGAGCGTGAGACGGGACGTACGATGAGCCCTGAGACGGTCGCCGAGGGTTTCCTGACGGTTGCGGTCGACAACATGGCGCAGGCGATCAAAACGATTTCAGTCGAACGGGGCCACGATATCTCCGGCTATGCGCTGTGCGCGTTTGGTGGTGCCGGCGGCCAGCATGCGTGCGACGTCGCAGACGCGCTCAGCATGCAGCGGATTGTATTGCACCCGTTCGCAGGCGTGCTTTCTGCGTTCGGTATGGGGCTCGCAGACCTGCGCGTGGTTCGCGAGCGTGCCGTCGAAGCGACGCTGAATGCGAACACGGTCGGTGATCTGCGAGCACAGTTCGACGCGCTTGAACGCGACGCGGTCGACGCGATCCTCGCGCAGCGGATTCCACGCGAACGTACCCAGTCTGCACGCTCGGCGCGACTCAAATATCAGAACACGGACTCGACGCTGGAAGTGCCGTTCGACGACGTTGAGTCGATGAAGCGCGTGTTCGAGACGCTGCATCGCAAGCGTTACGGCTTTGCCATGCCGACGAAGCCGTTGATCGTGGAATCCATCGCGGTCGAGGCCACAGGCCTAACCGAGCCACCGACGCTGCATGGCGCGGCGCCGCGTGTCGCGAACGCGGCCCCCACCGATGCTCGTGCACCGATGTTCGTTGGCGGCCGTGAGGCGATGGTTCCCCTCCACGCACGCCGGGATCTCGCAGTCGGTACGCGGCTTGACGGCCCCGCGCTGATTACGGAGGAAATTTCGACAATCGTGTTGAAGCCCAGTTGGTCGGCGCTCGTGCTCGACGACGGCACGCTCCGTCTTGAGAAGCAGGAGTGTGCTTCCGGGGCCGCGCAGACCGGCGCACACGGGATTACAACCGCACGACATCCAGTGCACCTGGAGATATTCAGCAATATCTTCATGTCGATTGCGCAGCAGATGGGCGTCACGCTTGAGAAGACCTCGTATTCGGTCAACATGAAGGAACGGCTTGACTTCTCATGCGCGATCTTCGATCGCGCAGGCGGACTAATCGCGAATGCGCCGCATATTCCGGTGCATCTCGGTTCGATGAGCGACAGTGTCAGGAGCGTGATCCACATGCACGGGGCCACGATGCAGCCCGGCGACGTCTTTATGCAGAACGTGCCGTACAACGGTGGCACGCACCTGCCGGATATCACGGTGGTGATGCCGGTCTACGGCGAACGCAACGAACTCTTGTTCTACGTTGCCGCGCGCGGTCACCACGGCGACATTGGCGGGATCACGCCGGGCTCGATGCCGTCGAACAGCACGACTATCGAAGAGGAGGGCGTGCTGCTCGATAACGTTAAGATCGTCGAGACGGGTACGTTCCTCGAACCTCAGGTGCGTGCGTTGTTTCTCGCTGGCCCCTATCCGAGCCGCGACGTCGACCAGAACATCGGAGACCTGACCGCACAGATCGCCGCGTGCGAGTGTGGTGCAACTGAACTGCTGCGCGTTGTGTCGCGCTACGGCGCAGACGTGGTGCTCGCGTATATGGGCCATGTGCAGGACAACGCGGAGCAGGCGGTGCGCAACGCGATTGCGTCGCTCGCCGATGGCGAATTCACGTACGAGATGGATGACGGTGCGGTAATCCGCGTAAAGGTGTCGATTGATCGTGAACGACGTGTCGCGCGCGTGGACTTCACGGGCACGAGCGTGCAGCGCAACACCAACTTCAATGCGCCGTGCTCGGTGTGCAAAGCTGCAGTCCTGTACGTGTTCCGGACGCTTCTGGACAACGACATTCCGATGAACGAAGGTGTCTTGCGCCCGATCGAGATTGTGATTCCACACGGCTCAATGCTGAACCCCGAGTATCCGGCGGCCGTCGTGGCAGGCAATGTCGAGGTCTCGCAGTCGATCACCGACGCGCTGTACGGTGCGCTGAATGTGATGGCGGGCTCGCAGGGCACGATGAACAACTTCACGTTCGGCGACGGCACGCAGCAGTATTACGAGACGATCGCCGGAGGCTCTGGCGCGGGGCGCGGGCATCCAGGCACGTCGGCCGTGCAGACCCACATGACTAACTCGCGGATGACTGATCCTGAGGTAATCGAGTGGCGATTCCCGGTAATTGTCGAGCAACACGCGATCCGTGCCGGCAGCGGTGGCAGCGGCCTGCATCCGGGCGGAGATGGCGCGATACGCCGGATACGCTTCAGGCGCACCATGACGGCAAACATTCTCGCGAACCGGCGACGCGTGCCGCCGTTCGGCCTTGCCGGGGGGGAAAGCGGCAGCGTTGGCCAGAACTGGATTGAACGCGCAAGCGGCAAGGTCGATCACTTCGGCGCAACCCACACGACGACAGTAGATGCTGGTGACGTGTTTGTGATCGAAACACCGGGAGGCGGCGGATACGGTTGCCCTGATTGAGCGAAAGACCATAACGCGCGTTGTGCTCGGCGCGCAGTGCTGGTGTCCCGCCCCAGAGCGGGACGCTTTCCACTCTCTGTCTTGGAGGAGACTGTCCGTGCAAACTACAGTGAATCTGTATCCGTTGATCGGTGTCGCAGTGATCGCCGTCGGCTTTGCGTTACGCTTCAATCCGATGCTGATCGTAAGTCTCGCGGCCATCGCGACGGGATGTGCCGCACACTTGCCGATCGAGCGCATCCTGGATGCGATCGGCAGCGGCTTCGTGAAGACGCGAGTGATTCCGCTGATTGTCCTGCTGCCGCTAGCCGTGATTGGCCTGCTCGAACGACATGGTTTGCGCGAGCGCGCGCAAACCTGGATATCTGGTATTCGGGCAGCAACGCCTGGGCGCCTCCTTATCGCGTATCTGTTCGTTCGCGAGATCACGGCGGCACTGGGCTTAACCGGTCTCGGGGGGCATGCTCAAATGGTCCGCCCGCTCGTGTCGCCGATGGCCGAGGGGGCGGCGCAGGCACGCTTCGGCAAGCTCAGCGACGCCGCTCGCTACCGTGTGCGTGCGTTCGCAGCAGCAGCCGATAACGTGGGCCTTTTTTTTGGCGAGGACATTTTTGTCGCGTTTGGCGCCATTGTGCTGATGGTGACATTTCTGAAGGAGGCGGGCATCGTCGTCCAGCCAATGCACGTTGCGGTGTGGGGCATGCCGACTGCACTAGCAGCATTTATCGTGCAGAGCTACCGACTGCACCTGCTCGACCGCTGGCTTTTACGCCATGCTGACGATACGAAGCTCATGGTAACGGACCTAGGGAAGAATGAAACAGGAAATGCGGACGCCGCTCAGCAAGGGGGGAAAGCATGATGGTCTCGCTCAACGTATTTTTCTGGCTGCTCGGTCTTTTGCTCATTGTGGTTGGCGCGATCATCGTCACTGACCGCGACCATCCCAAGCGGTTTTTTGCAGGTGGTTTCTGGATCGTCTATGGCGCGATTTCCCTCGCAGGTGCTGAACTGCCTGCCGATGTCGTGGGTGCGCTCGTCATCGCGCTGGCGCTCGTCGCGGGCTTCGGAGGCGTAGTCGGTGCTAAACCGAAAGTGCGGAGTGACCAAGAGCGGAGCGCGAGTGCATTGCGGCACGGCAACAAGCTTTTCCTGCCAGCGCTGACGATTCCGTTTGTCACCGTTCTCGGCACGCTTCTGTCGCCGTATCTCGTGTTTGGCGGCAACGCGCTGATTGATCCCAAAAACGCAACGCTTGTGTCGTTCGGTATCGGCTGCATAGTCGCGCTGGCGTTTGCTTGTCGGTTGACGCGAGATACGGTTGGACAATCGGTAAAGGAGGCGCGGCGTTTGATTGACGCGCTGTCGTGGGCCGTCGTGTTGCCGCAGATGCTGGGCATGCTCGGCCTCGTGTTTGCAAACGCGGGAGTGGGCAAGGCGGTCGCCCATTTGACGACGGCATACATTGCCCTTGATTACCGCTTCGTCGCAGTGGTGGTCTACTGCGTCGGCATGGCGCTCTTTACGATAATCATGGGTAACGGTTTCGCTGCTTTTCCCGTCATGACAGGCGGTATTGGCGTGCCGGTGCTCGTCGGCGTGTTTCATGGCAATCCCGCTACCATGGCCGCGATTGGTATGTTTTCGGGTTATTGCGGCACGCTGTTGACGCCCATGGCTGCAAATTACAATATTGTGCCGGCCGCTTTGCTTGAATTGCAGGACAAGTATGGCGTGATTCGCGCACAAGTGCCGACCGCGATCACAATGCTGATCATCAACATCTTTCTTTTGAACGCTTTCATGTAAGCTAAATATAGGGTGAGCTTGCCCCCGAAAAACGAACCCCTTGCTGAGCGTTTAAACTCATACAAGGAGAAACAAGAAGATGAGCAAGATGAAGCGGGCGCGCTACACGCGCGAATTGAAGCTGAAAGCGGTTCGGTTGGTCAAGGCAGGCTAGAGCATCGCGGCGGGTGGCGGCGGTAATCGCCCGTCATTGGCCGATTTCGGTTTTGTGCGAAGTGCTGGACGTCAGCTCCAATGGCTATCACCAGCACCAGCAACGTACCGCGCAGGATAAGCCGCGCAGAAACCGTGTGAACGACGATGCGCTACTGGCGCATATCAAGGCGACTCACTCCCAGGTCAAGGGCGAATACGGGTGGCCGCGCATGTGGAAAGAACTGCTCGCGCGCGCCGTGCGCGTAGGTAAGGAGCGCAAGATGGCACCGCACTGCATTCGTGCTCGGCACAAACGCAAGTACATTGCGACGACAAACTCGAATCATGGCCTGCCGGTCGCGCCGAATCTGCTGGAGCGCCCGAACCAGGTCTGGACCAGCGACATGTAAGGATGGCTGTACCTGGCCATTATCATCGACCTGTTCAGCCGGCTGCTTGTAGGCTGTCGATGCAGCCCCACATGAAGCCCAACTGTCACCGACGCGCTGCTATTGCGTGGTTCCGGCGCCGCCCTGAGGCCAATGTAATTGTTCACAGCGACCGTGGCAGCCAGTAATGCAGCGGACTGTTCCAGGACACGCTGCGTCAACATGAGACCGCGGCTTCCATTTTAAAAATCTATCACTGTCAATGTGACAACACCTTTCGTCGTGCCCGCACGTTTCTCATCCCAAGCCGTGTAATTTCTAGACTCCGGTAATCCCTGATATAGTATTTTGATCCGAGCAGGGTGCAATGGCCGGGTTTGGGGACAGCAAAGCCGGCTTCGCCTAGATATTTTAACGGCGGGGGGGATGTGAATCTAAGGTTTCTGGAGACTTTCATCTGGGTTGCGAAGCTTCACAGTTTCAGTCTCGCAGCCGAAAAGCTACATTCGACCCAGGCCGGCATATCGAGCCGCATCTCGGTGCTGGAACAGGAGCTAGGAACGAGGCTGCTCACGCGTGAACCCAAGGGCGTGACGCTTACGCGCTCTGGCGAGCGTGTGCTGCACCACGCGGAGCAGGTAAGTCGGGCGATGATCGACCTTTATGCGTCGGTGCAACAGGAGAATCTCGCTATCGGCGCGATCCGGATCGGCGCGATGGACAGCGCGGTCCACTCGTGGTTCGTCGACTTCATCGCCAACGTCATGCAGCGCTACCCTAACCTCGATATCGAAATCACCTCAGATACGGCGCTCAATCTAAGCGAACAACTGCGTCGCGGAGCGCTGGATATGGTAATCCAGACGGACATGCTTCGTGACGAGACAATCCGTAGCGTCGAAGTTCTCGAGCTTTCCGTTGGCTGGCTCGCAGCCGCCAACTTGGATGTGGTCGCGTGCCAGCGTGGCGATGATGCTACGGTAGCATCTAGCTTGCGTCAGCTGGCCAACGCGCGATTGGTCACTTACTCGCGTCACTCGCGTCCGCACCAGGATCTGTTGCGGTTGATGCGGTCGTACGGTATCAATGAGGCGCGAGTGAGTTGCGTAAATTCGATTGCCGCAATGATCAGATTGACGCAGGCAGGGTTCGGTGTTGCGGCGATGCCGCCAGCGCTCGCGCGCGACCAGCTGCAAAAAGGCACGCTGCGTCAGCTCGAAGGTTTTGAAGTGCCGCCGCCGCTGCCTTTCGTGGTTGCATGGCGTACCGGCACCAACTGGGCCGAACGGCTCGTCGAGATCGCCATTGAGACGATTCAGAAATACGCTGCGCCCCTTGGCGAAAGCGTCGCACGCGTCGTCATCTGACAACCAGTTACACTGGATCGCAAGGGATCCATCCGCAGCAGCATCTCGAATCGTTCAGCGGCACGCTGCAGGCCGATGCGTACGGTGGCTACCAGGTGATTTACGACACCGGACGTGTCGCTGAAGCGGCCTGCTGCGCTCACGCCCGACGCCAGTTCTATGAACTGCACGCGGCGCACGGCGCGCTACAGCGCACACTTATCCCATCCGTGACGAGGACGGCAAGCTCGACTGATTAGACAGCAGTTTCCAACGTCTACATCGGCGCCAACGATCCGCCTACTCGACAGCCGAAAAAATGAAGTCGGATTCCGTTGCCTCCACTACCCGCGCTGATGCATAGCACACTGCCCAGCTAGCTAGGAGTCCAGACGAAGCGTGAGTACGTCTCTTACCGATTTCACACCGGGTATTTGTTTCGCGATCTGTACGGCTCTTTCCGCGTGCGACATCTCGTGGACGGAGCCCATGAGAACGACCGCCCCATCGCTCGCCGTCACATAGAGTAGCACCGGATCGACGACACCGGCCCTCACTATGGCGCTACGTACTGTTTTTGCGAGCGCGCAGTTGGCAGCCTGCGCCGCCTTGTAACGTGCCCCCTCATTCTGCGCGCTCGCACTCGAGGGTGCTCCGTTGCCCCCTTCACCTTCCGGGGGCTGCGCCTGCGCGTAAAGACCCATCGCCAAAAAAAGCGTTGCCCCCCCCGCTACACCCAACCATCGCATCATCTTCATGTCGCCTCTCCACGTTCCCCCCACTGCACGGCTATGAGTGTTACGGTCTTTGCGTCAAAGACGCACCACGGCGTCTGTCGCTACGTGTGAGCGGCGCAGCGCGATTAGCACCTGCGGCCCGTGCCAACCTCGATTAACTGCCGGGTGGCTGGACCTGCAGCCGCTCCCAGTCCCCGGGGCACGACCTGACATATGGGTAAATAGCCTTCGGGCTCCGCGCAGTGATACCAGTATAGGCCGCTTGCGGCACAGCGTTATCCGGAATTCGCCCGCGGGCCTCCCGGTAGCACTGATTTTCGCCACGTCCTTCTCTCCCTCAAGCTATGCTGGAAGCCCGATCTATGGTTTGGCACGGGGATTACTGCTTGCTGATCGGAGCTGGCCGATCTGGCCCCCGCCTTTGAACCACGTTTTAAGGCAATATGCGATAACCAACCCCGTATCCAAAAGCGAGCACCCGATCACTGGAAACCAGACCGTCGTTTCCCTCGAATTCTCAGTTAGGACGAGTTGGACCAGAATCGCGATTTTTTGAGCCAGTGTCCCAGCTTTGTCGAGTTATTCACTGCCTGTTTGACGAGCGCGCGAGCGGTATATATCAGAACGCGTAGCGACCCGTATCGAGCCATCCCCTGTATCCGACGCTCAGTTGTGTATGCTTGCTCAGTGCGCCGGCCACGCTGAACCCAGTCATGAGCCTGCCGCGCGGTAAAGAGTCGCCGGGGGCAGTGAAGGCGGTGCCATCGCTGCTGAAGACGGCAACTGCGCGCGAGCGGCGCGCGAGTTCGGGTGCGCCGTTAGCGGGTTTGCGCCATCGCCGAACGCCTTGTCGACTGTCATTCCGACGTAGGGCTGCAGGCTTCGCGCATTGTCCGCGCGGCAAGATTCTGCCCACCGGCACCGCTCTCGGTAAATGCATTGCCGCGGTAGTAGGCATAAGTCAAACCGACATGCGGCGCGAAGCTTACGCCGGCGACCGCGAAAGGCAGCCCGGCCTGCCCCCCAGCAGGAGCTCGTTACCGCCCGCGTCGCTCTCAGCCGTGCCTGCCTCACCAAACGGACGCCGCAAATTCTGATGGTGGTAGGAATACGAAACGACAGCGCCGAGCGTCGCGGGCCCCCACCCGTCAGCTCGGTCGGCGCGACGACGGTTGGGGGGACGACGGTGGGCGGAGATGTGGGGTCCGGCTGCGCGTTGCGGGCATTGACTGCGAGATTGACCGACGTCGAGCCGTACTCGACGGTCTGCGTCACCTGCGCGGCACCTGCCCCGTGTCGATGGCGACGCCACCCGATACGACGAACCCGATTCCCCCCATCGTCACCGATTGTCGTATCGCTTGCCACGCCGCCGGACGCCACTGTCAGCGTGCCGCCGTTTTGAAGC